>OKSD01002119.1_pt1 | contig 17721 bp, 17 predicted proteins | sample 1601221 | NCBI WGS metagenome assembly OKSD01 (sample SAMEA3541550, study PRJEB24748) | human gut metagenome | biome: human gut; feature: human-associated habitat; material: faeces | place: China | collected 2012
GGTTCAGGAGGAAATTGCGCTTATGAAGTTCTGTTGTAATGCGGCGATAGCCGTATCTTCCTTTGTTTTCGTGGTAGATGGCCGTGATCTCCGCTTTGACAGCTTTATACTTATCTGAACTGTTCATCCGCTTCAGATGATAGTAGAAAGTGGCACGGGGCAGTTGAGCGATTGAGAGAAGAATATCCAGAGAATGTCTTTGCCTCAGCTTTTGAACTACCTGCGTTTTCTGCGCTGGCGTCGCTCGTCTTCCAAAACCAAGGCTTGCAAGTTTTTTAGGTAATCGTTCTCCGCACGCAGTCTCTGCACTTCGGCTAGCAGATCTTCTTCCACCTGCTTCGGCAACTGCTTTGGCGGACGGCCTTTGCTGCTGCGGCCACGCCGTTCGATGGCTAACCCTTCCGGCCCTTCTTCCAGATAAATGCGTTCCCAACGCTCTATAATTTTATGGTCGTTAATTCCAAATTCCTACATCGCTGCATCGGCGTACATTTCGTACATCCGGAAGAGATCGGCGGCAAAAAGCGCGCTCTCCTCGCCGCCGACGCCGCCGCGGATCTCCACGATGACGTTTTTCCCGTCGTCCGGGTCCTTCGGCAGCAGGAGGATCTTCAGCTCCTCCGCCGTGCGTTCCATGCCGGAGCGCGCTTCGCTGAGCGTTTCGCGCGCAAGGTCTTTCATTTCGGGGTCGGAGAGAAGCTCTTCCGCGCTCTCGGCCTCCTGCCGGAAGGTCTCGTAGCGCGCATAGGCCTCCATCAGAGGGGCAAGCTCTGCCTTCTCGCGGCTGAGCGCCGCGGCCTTCTGCGCGTCCGCCCAGACTTCGCTCTGCGAGAGCATGTATTCGATCTCCGCGTATTTCTGCGAGAGACCTTTCAGCTTTTCGAGCATCCGCGCGCCCCCTCTCTTCCGTAATAAATAATTTTACCACACGCCGCCGCGAATGTAAACGCACAAAAAATCCGTCCCAAGAATAATGGCAAGCGGGGACTTTTCTGCCAATGCAGGTAGAAATCGCGGCTTTTTTCCGCTATAATAAATTAGCTTCGCGCGGATAAAAACTTGGGAGAGGAGTTCGAGCGATGGAAGAAGCGAAAAAGACCCTGATGAAATGCAAAGGCCGCTGGTTATTCTGGGGTGAGCCTGATCCATGCCCGCCGAGCGATGAGGAATTCCAGCATGCGATATCCATGGGATTGATGTTTCCATATCGCAAAACGGTTGGACACAGCGAGTGCATTTCCCGTGCCAAAGAGCTGCGGGAAATAATAACCGCCGAAGACGTAGCGAACGCATTCCTTTACAGCTTATCCACGAGGCGGCTGGAGTACCGGTCGGCTCTCGGCAGCTACTGGTATGTGAAAGCCATGCCGGATCACGAGTGTGACGGGCGCAGCCCTGGATGTGGCATCTGTAAATGGGATACATTCAACGATCTGCCGTGCAAATATGAATACCAAAACGAGTACAACATTTGGAATCGTGAAAGATACAAATATGGCGGCGTAAGGCACACACGTCTTCAGTATGCGGTATTTGATTTGGAGGAGTTCGTTAAGCTGCCCAAGGTGACGTATACGGAAGAGGACGAGAGACTGCTTCTCCGCATCCTTGACTGCGTTTCCGCATTGGAGCCGCGCAATAAAGCCCGTCCTCTTCAAAAGCTGATCACATCCAGAAGGATCCTCAAGTCCAACAAGGACGAAATTGACATTTTGCTGAATATTCTGGGAATATGCGGCGTGCTGGAAAATGACGAGCATCACTGCTATGCGGAAGGCTTTATGGATTGCACCAACCGCAATCCGCCGGAGCACACCAACGATTATGCGCATCCGTTGAACTGGTGGCGAGCGATGGACGGCATTCATTGGGACAGAGTGCAAATCGTGTTTCCGGGTTTGAACGTGCAGCGGTAAAGTGCCGGTCAGGAGAGAAAACCATAAAATAAGCAGGTGCCTGAGAGCGTGTCTCAGGCACCTGCTGTTGCTGGGGAAAATCAGGGACTTTCCGGAAAACCGGGGACGGAGGAGAAAATGCCTTTATACGTTCAGGCATACAGACGGCCAAACTGCACGAAATTGCAAATCGTGCAGTGACGTCGGCTCCAGCCTGTGGGGTCGGGAGGCGCCCATTCGGAGAATTGATGGTTCTCGTTGACGGTATAGCCGCAATCCATACAGACAGCTTTGTGGCCGTATTCGGATTCTTCGTATTGGCCGAAACGGTGTGGGGCCGTTTCGAAATAGCCGCACGCACATTCGCGCGCGTGGTTCGCGCCGTCGTCGAACGGTATCCAGCTGCCGAAGGTGTGGACGTGCTCTTCCCCGGTCGTCCGGCCGCACACGGTGCATGTATCGTCCTCGTAGGTGTGCGGGCCGCGGGCGAGATCGAACTCAATGCCGCAGTAGTCGCGGCAGGTGCCGTAGCGCAGGCCGCGCCACGAGCAGTCCTGATTGAATACGCGGTGCCAGCGGTAAACGTGCTCGCTGTCCGGGTCCTTTTCGGGCGCGTATTTATCCACGGCATCGATGAGCGCCTGTGTCGGCTTATAGCCGTCCGCGACGAAAATGCGCGTCTCCGTGCCGCCTTTGCCGGGGCGGATGACGAGCGGCATCTCCTCGATGAGCTCGCGTTCGGTCTTGCCGTTCGCGGTCGTCTCTTTGTACCAGGAAACGGAGGTCTCCGTCTCTTCCTTAACGGCTGCGCGGTCTACAAAGAACAGCGCGAGCCCTTCGGCGGTGAGGAGCGTATCGTCGGCCGGTTCGAGCACAATGGTGACGGTCTCATCTGCTGCTGCGCCCATGGTGCAGAGCGAGAGCGCAAGCAGAAGCGCGAGAAGAAGGGCGGTGATTTTTTTCATAGAGGCCTCCTTTTGGTCGAAAGATTCTTTCGGATGACGCACCGGTGTGGTGCGTGTGCCAATTATACCATGAGCGGCGGAGGAATGCAATCCGTTTTTTTGCACCGGGCGGCGATTTGGCAAAGTTCACGGTTTGTTCCCAATCTCGCCCTTGACAAGAAACGCCGGAAAGCTTATAATGCCTACGTTAAAAGCCGAAAGTTTGAACTTCCAAAGCGTTTCGGCGCCTGCGGAGGGAGGGATATAGAATGTCTGAAATCCATGTCAAGGAAAACGAGTCTCTGGATGCCGCTCTGAAGCGCTTCAAGCGCTCCTGCGCGAAGGCCGGAGTTCTGGCTGACCTGCGTAAGAAGGAGTACTACCAGAGCCCCAGCGTCAAGCGCCGCAAGAAATCCGAGGCCGCCCGCAAGAACAAGCGCTATTATTAATTTTGATCGCACAGATCCCCGCTCATCCGAGCGGGGATTTTGTTTTTGCCAAAAACCCTTTTTGGAGTTGACAGCCCTTTCGCGATGCGCTAAGATGGGCAAAATACCCGAAAGCCACGTGCAGAATACGATCGAAAAAACAGGAGGATATGGTCTTGAACAGTGCTTATGCCAACCGTTTCGTCGGCGAAGGGCTCACCTTTGACGACGTGCTGCTCGTCCCGGCGGAGAGCTCCGTCGTTCCGCGCGATGTGAAGCTCGAAACGCATCTCACGAAGAAGATCCGTCTCGGCATCCCCATCATGAGCGCGGCCATGGACACCGTGACCGAGTCACGCATGGCGATCGCGATCGCGCGCGAGGGCGGCATCGGCGTCATTCATAAAAATATGACGATCGAGCAGCAGGCCGAGCAGGTCGATCTCGTCAAGCGCAGCGAGAACGGCGTCATCACCAACCCGTTCTTCCTTTCCGCGGAGCACACGCTGCGCGATGCGGACAATCTCTGCGCCAAATTCCGCATTTCCGGCGTTCCCATCGTGGACGAATCCGGCAAGCTCGTCGGCATCATCACCAACCGCGATATGAAGTTTGAGACCAACCCCGACCGGAAGATCCGCGAGCTCATGACGAGCGAAAATCTCGTCGTCGGCCGCGAGGGGACCACGCTCGAGGAAGCCAAGGAGACGCTGCGCCAGCACAAGATCGAAAAGCTGCCCATCGTCGATAAGGATTTCCATCTCAAGGGCCTCATCACGATCAAGGATATCGAAAAGGCTGTGGCGTATCCCAACGCAGCAAAGGACAGCCGCGGCCGTCTGCTCGTCGCTGCCGCCATCGGCGTCACGGCGGATGTGCTCGACCGTGCGGGCGCGCTGCTCGACGCGGGCGCGGACGCTCTCGTGCTCGACAGCGCCCACGGCCACTCCCGCAATATCATGGAGGCCGTGAAGAATATCAAGGCAAAGTACCCCGACGCGCAGCTCATTGCGGGCAACGTTGCCACCGCCGCCGCCACGGAAGCGCTCATCCAGGCGGGCGCAGACTGCGTCAAGGTCGGCATCGGCCCCGGCTCCATCTGCACAACGCGCGTCGTTGCGGGCGTCGGTGTGCCGCAGATCACCGCCGTGATGGAAAGCGCGGAGATCGCCAACAAATACGGCATCCCCATCATCGCCGACGGCGGCATCAAGTACTCCGGTGATATCGTCAAGGCGCTTGCCGCGGGCGGCAGCGTCGTGATGCTCGGCTCCATGCTCGCCGGGTGTGAGGAAGCCCCGGGCGATACCGAGGTGTTCCAGGGCCGTCAGTTCAAGGTCTACCGCGGCATGGGTTCGCTCGCTGCGATGGCGAAGGGCTCGAAGGACCGCTACTTCCAGGAGAAAAACTCCAAGCTCGTCCCCGAGGGCGTCGAGGGCCGCGTACCGTACCGCGGACCGGTGTCCGACACGGTGTATCAGATGGTCGGCGGTCTCCGCTCCGGCATGGGCTACTGCGGCGCGCCCAACATTGAAACGCTGCGCACCACCGCGCAGTTCGTGCGCATCACCGCCGCGGGCCTGCGCGAGAGCCACCCGCACGATATCTACATCACCCGCGAAGCGCCGAACTACACCATGGGGCCGAATACCTAAAGACATTCAAACGGGAGTCCCGCTGTGCGGGACTCCCGTTTGAGGAAATATCGGCTCGCCGCAGCGCACGCTCTTTGAGCGCACGTTTGCGAGCCGAGCGGTATTTTTGCCGACGTACACGCCGCCGGCAAAAATGTTTTGATTTTTTTGCGCCTGCGGGCGCAAACTCTGCGAGGCTTTTCATATTCATATTATGATAAAACGGGAGACGGGATCGCCGTCTCCCGTTTTCTGTTGCGCAAATCGGAAAAAGTTGGTATAATACCCTTAGTAAAAGGGGGAGTGTTTCCATGCAGGACAATATCGCGGTGCTCCGCGAGTGGATCGCCGGGAGCGACAACATCGTCTTTTTCGGCGGCGCGGGCGTGTCCACGGAATCCGGCATCCCGGATTTTCGCAGCACGGACGGGCTGTACCGGCAGGAATATAAATATCCCCCGGAGACGATTTTGAGCCACACGTTTTTCGAGCAAAACCCGGAAGAATTCTTCCGCTTTTACCGCGCCAAGCTCATCCCGGACAAATCGGTGCAGCCGAACGCGGCACACCGGCGTCTCGCCGAGCTTGAGCGGGAAGGAAAACTGCGCGCCGTCATCACGCAGAACATTGACGGGCTGCATCAGGCCGCGGGCAGCAAGCGCGTCATTGAGCTGCACGGTTCGATCCACCGCTGCCGCTGCGCCAGATGCGGCAAGCCCTGTCCTGAGGAGGCCGTCAACACCGGCGAGGGCGTGCTGCGCTGCTCGTGCGGCGGCGTGCTCCGCCCGGAGGTCGTGCTCTATGAAGAGCCGCTCGCCGAGCGCGACATCACCGATGCCGTGAACTTTATCCGGAAGGCGGACGTCCTAATCGTAGGCGGCACGTCGCTCGCGGTGTATCCCGCGGCGGGACTGCTGCGCTATTACGAAGGCCGCAAGCTCGCGCTCGTGAATATGGGCGCTACGAGCTATGACGAATCGGCCGACCTTCTCATCCGCGAAAAGATCGGCAAGGTATTTTCCGAGGTATGAAGACAGACATTCTCGGCGTCGCGTTCGACGCACTGACGCTCGATGAAGCCGAAGAGCGTGCCGACGCGCTGCTGCGCTCCGGCGCCGGCGGATATATCGTAACGGCCAACCCCGAGATCGTGCTGCACTGCCGGGAGGACGCGGCGTATGCCGCCTCGGTCAACGGCGCGGCGCTCGTGCTCGCGGACGGCGTGGGCGATCTCTGCGCCGCGCGCATTCTGGGAACGCCCCTTCCCGAGCGCGTTACGGGCGCAGACCTTGTGCCGCGGCTTCTTTCCCGGCTCGCGCAGCGCTCCGGCGGCGTGTTCCTTTACGGCGCGCGCCCCGGCGTCGCGCAAAGAGCGGGGGAGAAGCTGAAAAACGCTTATCCCGGCCTTCGTATCGCCGGAGCGGAAAATGGGTATATTTCCGATGAAACGGCGCTTTTCGCGGCGCTGGAACAGGAAAAGCCCGATCTGCTGCTGCTTGGTCTCGGCGCGCCGCGGCAGGAGCTGTGGATGGCGCGAAACCGGCAGAAAATAAATGCCGTCATGATCGGCGTCGGCGGTCTGCTCGACGTATTCGCCGGAGACATTCCCCGCGCGCCGGAGAGCTGGCAGCGGCTGGGACTGGAATGGCTCTACCGGCTGCTGCGCGAGCCGAAGCGCCTCAAGCGCATGATCCGTCTGCCCAAAATATTGCTTCTCGCGGCGCGCGAACGGAAATAAAAAAAGAGACCCCCGAAGGGGTCTCGCAAAATAAGTCAGCAGCCGCACCCGCAGCCGTTGTTGTTTCCGCAGCCGCAGCCGTTGCCGCAACCGCCGCACCCGCAGCCGCAGAGCAGGATGAGAATGATGATGATCCAGAGACAGCCGTTATTATTTCCACAGAACATGGAGAATACCCTTTCCCCGTGCCATATTTGCGCCCCGGCCGCGCACGGCGCTCCGGCCGGTCGGTAACATCGTTTCGCAGTTCCGCCGGGGCTTTCCGCCCCGTCTGCGGTATTCTATGCCCGTGCGCCGCGGGCGGTTACAACTCCAAGGAGAGCATTTATGTCTGACGAAGAAAAGATCCGGCCCGAAGAGGAAAACCACATCGGGCGACACATGGCGCCCACGCCGCCTCCGGCGGAGGAGCCGGTAAAGGCTGCCGGTGTCCCGGCCGCGCCGGAAGCGCCGGAGACCGCCGCACCGAAAGCGCCGGAGACGCCGAAGTCCCCGGCGGCTAAGAGCGCGAAGCCGGCAAAGAAAAAGCCGGTGCGCTCCGTCCGGACGGCGCGTCCGGAAAAGAAGCCGGAGCCGGAACCGAAAAAGAAAAAAGCCGCGCCGCAGCCGGTCGAGGCCGAGATGGACCCGCGCGAGGCGGAGCGTGCGTATATGCCCATCCGCTCCCGGCGCGACGGGCGCATCGGATGCATGGGCGGCATTATGTACGCTGCTTTCATCCTCTGTGCAAGCGTGCTTCTCGCGGTGTTCGGCTGGATGGCGGCCTCGGACGTGCTCGCGCTCAACAAGAGCGCGGAGAGCGTGGAGATCACGCTGCCGGAGAGCGCCTTTACGCAGAAGACCGTGGACGTGACGGACGACGACGGCAACGTCACCGGAACGAAAACCGTCCGCGTGGCGGACATGAACACCGTCTCTGGCATTTTGAAGGACTACGGCCTCATCAACTACAAGTGGCTCTTCCAGCTCTATTCGCGCTTCTCGAACGCGGAGGTGCAGCTCAGCCCCGGGACGTACGCGCTCACAACGAATCTGGACTACCGCGCTCTTGTGAAAAAGATGCAGACCGGCGCGGATTCGCAGCTCCAGACGCTCGTCATGTTCCCCGAGGGCTACAACCTTGACCAGGTGTTCGCCAGGCTCGAGGAAAACGGCGTGTGCAGCAGGGAGGATCTCTACGCTGCCGCGGCGAACGCCGAGTTCTCGTATACGTTCCTTGAAGGTGTGGAGACGGGCGATCCCTATCGGCTCGAGGGCTTCCTCTTCCCGGATACGTATTACTTCTATCAGGGGATGCAGGCCTCGAGCGCGATCAACAAATTCCTCTCGAACCTCCATTACCGCATCACGGACGAGATGTGGCAGAAAGCGCAGGCCATGAATCTGACGTTCAAGCAGGTGATCACGGTCGCCTCGCTCATCGAGCGAGAGGCCGCGAACGACGCCGAGCGCGCGACGATCGCCTCGGTCATCTATAACCGCCTGAACATCGGTATGCCGCTGCAGCTCGACTCCACGGTCGTGTACGCCATCCGCGAGACCGGCGAGACGACGATGTCCACCGAGCTCATCCAGGCCACCGACAGCCCGTATAACACCTATCTCTATCAGGGCCTGCCGCCCGGACCGATCTGCAACCCCGGCATGAAGTCTATCGAAGCCGCACTCAACCCCGAGCAGACCGGGTATTACTACTTTGCGCTCGACATGGAAACGAAGAGCATGCGCTTCTTCGCCACGCTCGCCGAGCACGAGGCGTTTGTTGCCACACAGGATTACGGCTAAACGCTTCAAACAAACCTTGTTTGACTCCTGCGGAGTCAAACCCAGGCAAGACATTTTAAAAGCACAAAAGACCGTGGAAAACATTCTGCGGTCTTTTTGCATTGTAAACGCAAAACCGGCGTGATATAATCGCAGCTATGGAAACGAACGATCTTATTCGGCGCGCGGAGGACCTTGCCGCGCGCTGTGAGCGCACCTCGTCGGTGACGGCGACCGCCTTTCTCACTCCGGCGGAGCGCATGGAACTGCAAAATACCCCCTCGCTGCGCGGCACGGCCGTCGTCTATTCCGGCGGCGGGACGGAGTGCGAGCGTACCTGCGCGTTCTTCCTCCCGTTCTATCTCACGGCGGAGGAGCTTGACCCGTCGGAGTATATCAGCGCGGTGCATTTCCGCAGCTTCTTCGGCGAGCCGGGCCACCGGGATTATCTCGGCGCGCTGCTCGCGCTCGGCGTGCGCCGCGAGTGGGTGGGGGATATCCGCATCCGGGGCGCGGAGGCGTGGGTGTTCTGCCTGCCGAGCATCGTAAAAACGCTCGCGGAGCTCGACCGTGCCGGGCGCTATACCGTCCGCGGCGAGGAGATCGCTCTCGCGGACGTCCCGGAGGAAGAGGTGAAGACCGAGACCGTGAGCTTCACGGTGCAGAGCCTCCGGCTCGACGCCGTGACCGCGGGGCTTTTCCATGTCTCCCGCACGACCGCCGCAGAGCTCATCCGTCTCGGCAGCGTGTCGCTCAACTATGTGCCGTGCCTGCACACGGACGCCGCCATCCGCGACGGCGACGTTATTTCCGTGCGCGGCAAGGGCAAGGGAACGGTCACCGACACCGGCGGCCGCTCGCGCAAGGACCGTATCTTCGTCACCGCCGAACGGCGGGTCTGAAAATATAAAGGAGGAACAACCATGATCCCTGAAAGACTCTCCCGGCTGCGCCGGGAAATGGAACAGCGCCGTATCGACGTGTACGTCGTCCCCACGGCGGACTTCCACGAATCCGAATACGTCGGCGCGCATTTCAAGGCGCGCTCCTACATCACCGGCTTTACCGGCAGCGCCGGCACGGCCATTATAACAATGACTGAGGCCGGTCTCTGGACGGACGCGCGCTATTTCCTGCAGGCGAAGCACCAGCTGGAGAATACCGGCGTGACGCTCTACCGCATGGGCGAAGAGGGCGTACCGACGATCATGGAATACCTGCGCTCCGCGCTGCCGGAGGGCGGCACGCTCGGCTTTGACGGCCGCGTCATCAACGCGCGCCTCGGCGCGGAGTTCCTCGCGCTTGCCGGGGAAAAGAACGCCAAGCTTGCCGTCGGTGAGGATCTTGTCGGCATCATCTGGGACGACCGCCCCGAGCTGCCGCACGCGCCGGTGCGCATCCTCACGGCGGAATACTCCGGCTGTTCCACTGCGGACAAGCTCGCGGACGTGCGCGCCGGGATGGAAAAGCAGGGCGCGAGCGTCCATCTGCTCACGTCGCTTTATGATATCGCGTGGCTGCTGAACGTCCGCGGCGGCGATATCGACTATGTCCCCGTTGTGCTCTCCTATCTTGCGCTCACGGAGGAGCAGTGCTTCTGGTTCGTGCAGGACGCCGTTCTCACGGACGAGCTTCGCGCCTATCTTGCCGAGAACCGCATCGAAACGCGCCCGTATGAGAGCTTCTACGACTATGCCGCCGCCATCCCCGCCGGGGAGACGGTGCTGCTCGACAAGGGAGTGTGCAACTACCGCCTCGTCTCCGAGCTTTGTGAGGGTGTCGAGATCGTGGACGAGACGAACCCCTCCGTGCTTATGAAGTCCGTCAAGAATGAGACCGAGCAGAAGAACACGGTCAACGCCCACATCAAGGACGGCGTCGCCGTGACGAAATTCATCTATTGGCTCAAGAAGAACATCGGCAAGACGCCGATGACCGAGCTTTCCGCCTCCGACTATCTCGCCGCGCGCCGCGCCGAGCAGAAGGGCTTTCTCGATCTCAGCTTTGACACCATCTGCGCCTACGGCGCGCACGCCGCCATCATCCACTACGCCCCCACGCCGGAGACGGATATCCCGCTCGAGGCGCACGGCCTGCTGCTCGTGGACTCCGGCGGACACTATCTCGAGGGTACGACCGACATCACCCGCACCATCGCCCTCGGCCCCGTGACGGACGCCGAGCGCGCCGACTTCACGCGCGTCCTCCGCTCGCATCTGCATCTGGCGAACGCCCGCTTCCTCCACGGCTGCACGGGGCTGAATCTGGATATTCTCGCCCGCGAGCCGCTGTGGGAGGCCGATCTGGACTACAAACACGGCACCGGCCACGGCGTCGGCCACATCCTGAACGTCCACGAAGGGCCGAACGGCTTCCGCTGGCGGCAGTCGCCGGAGCGCAGCGAGGGAAGCGTGCTCGAAGAGGGCATGATCACGACCGACGAGCCGGGCCTTTACATCGAGGATGCCTACGGTATCCGCATCGAGAGCGAGCTTCTCTGCCGAAAGGGTGTCAAAAACGAGTTCGGACAGTTCATGTACTTCCAGAATCTCACCTGCGCGCCGATCGACCTCGACGCGATCGACGTTAACGCCCTCACCGTGACCGAGCGCCGCTGGCTCAACGAGTACCACGCCGCCGTGTACGAGACCGTCGCGCCGCACCTCACCGAGGATGAGCGCGTCTGGCTGCGCGACGTCACCCGCGCCATCTGATTTTGCACGTTATCTGCTTCGGGAAGGAGAACACTTATGCTGGACGAAGCCATTCAGAAGGAGATCATTCAAAAGGGACGGGAGTTTCTCAAAAGCCCATTGGAGCGGGACCCGTACGAGGAAGCGTTCGAGTCCGATCAGGACCGGAAGCTGCCGCAGCCGCCGCTTGTAAAAGCGCCTATGGCGGACGAAAGCGAGCGCATCGCTCTCACGAGAGATTTTTCCGGCCTTGCGCTGAAAAACGACCTTGTGAGTCTCATCCGCGACCGGCGGAGCGCCCGGATCTATACGAACGAGACCATGACGCTGGACGAGCTCTCGTTCCTTTTGTGGGCGACGCAGGGCATCAAGAAGATCCGCGGCAAGGCGTATGCGACCATCCGCACCGTGCCGTGCGGCGGTGCGCGCCACGAGTTTGAAACGTATCTGATCGTCCGGAACGTGGTGGGTCTGCGGCCCGGCGCGTACCATTATCTGCCGATGCTCCACGCGCTCGAGTTCCTGCACCCGATCGAGGACATCCCGGAGACCATAACCCAGACGCTGTGCGGTCAGAAATGGGCGGCCAAGGCCAACGTGGTGTTTTACTGGTCGGTCGTGCCCTACCGCGCCGAGTGGCGCTACGGCATTTACGCCCACCGCATCGCGCTCATCGACGCCGGACACGTGGGGCAGGCGCTCTATACGGCCTGCACCGGGCTGGGTCTCGGGACATGCGGTCTCGGCGCTTTCCAGCACGAGAAATGCTGCGATCTCTTCGGGCTTGACGGCGAGGAGGAGTATATCATCTACACCGCCCCCGTCGGCACGATCCGCGACGAGGACCTGACCGAAGAAAACGCATTCTACCAGTTCGTGGAAGACGAGGGACTCTGAATTTTATGGCGCAAAAAGCTCACGGATTCGATCCGTGAGCTTTTTTGCATCTATAATTCGGCAGAGAAATGTTACCGCTCTTCCCAAGAAAACGTCATCGGGTAACAGCCCATGGTCTCGATGACGATATAGGAGTTCGTTCTCGGCCAAAGGCGCTTTTGCGGGAGATAGAGTACGCCGCGCCAGTGCATGCGGTCGGGGGAATACATCTCGGCGAAGAGCTCGATAAAACCGTGACGGGCGAAAAAGCGCCGGTCCAGCGCTTCGAGCGGTATCTCCTTCCCACGCAGCTGCAAGCCGGAGCGGGACGGATGCCCAGTGACGCGCCAGACGAAAAAGTCCGACGGCTGGCAGTCGGAAAACGTCACGAAGCCGCGCACCGCGCGTGTGAGCTGCCCGTTTTCAACGAGAGAAAAGCCGTCGGCAAAGCAGAAAGTGACGGCGTTTTTCTCACACCGCACTTCCGTGATGCGGCTGTCGTGAAGAAAGACCGGCGGCGGCGGTGTTCCCGCCGGGTCAGCCCATTCCAAGGAACGCATACGGTCTCCTTTCGGCGTGCGCCTCAGTACCGATCCAGCCGCCGCTGGATCTCGTCGATATCGCTCTGGTCAAAGTCTTCCGCGCGCAGACCTTCCTGCCGGCACAGCTCTTCAAATTCCTCGTTTCCGATATGGCAGGTGCCGCGGCGCACGATGGCATCGACGATCTTGCGGATACGCTCCTCGCGCGCGTCGTCGTCCAGCATCTGCGTCAGCATCGCTGCCTCCAGAACATCGTCCCAGCAGTCGGTTTTCCCGTCGCCGTTCCAGTCTATGCTGGTATGTGAATCCAGAAAATCCAGAAGAAAACCCATAAACGCGCCTCCTTACACGGCTTACCATGATAAAAAAGACACGATACCGCGCCGGCGGAAAGAAGAGAAAGCATTCCGACAGGGGGGATCGTGTCTATATTCATTATACGGTCTTTCCGCAGAAAAAACAAGGCCACACGCCGTCAGAGCGCGAATTTTTTGCCGTATTCCTCCGCGTACTGCATGTATTTCTGCGTTTTCATCTCGCGGAGGCTTTTGAGATACTCGTGGGTATCAAAGCTGTCGGATTCCAGCTCGATCATCGCCACGGCGATGTTGGAGCAGTGGTCGGCGATACGCTCGTAATTCGTGAGAAGGTCGTTAAAAACAAAGCCCATGGCGAGCGTGCAGGAGCCGTCCTGCAGACGGATGATGTGGTGGAGCTTCATCTCGTCGCACAATCCGTCGATCGTATCCTCCAGCGGCTCGACGCGCAGCGCCATTTCCAGATCGTTCCCGATGAACGCGCCGACAACGAGCGAGACGATCTCGCTCACGGCGGTGCGGAGCACGTCCAGCTCGCGCTGAGCGGCGTCGGTGAAGCGGATGTCCTTTTCGTAAATTTCGCGCGCGACCTCGGCGAGATTCATCGCGTGGTCGCTGATGCGCTCAAAATCGCCGATGGTGTGCAGGAACTTGGATACCTCCTCGTTCTGCGCGGTGGAAAGCTCGCGGCCGGTGAATTTGACGAGATACGTGCCGAGATGGTCCTCGTACTGGTCCACGGCGTCCTCCATGTCCACGACCTGCTGAAAGCCTTTCTGGGAGAAATCCTTTATCAGCTCGAGCGCGACGACAAGGTTATCCTGGGAGCGCATCGCCATGGCGTTGATCGTCAGGCGGCACTGCTCAATGGCAAGCGCGGGGTGGACAAGAAAGCGCTCTTCCAGCCGCTCGATGCCCGCGGTGAGCTCGTTGTATTTTTCCGAGGTCTTCTCGGGGATGAGCTTTCCGGTGAGCGCTTCCAGCTGGCGCAGGAACGGGAAAAGGATCAGGATCGAGCCGATGCGGAAAAGGGAGTTCACCATCGCGATGCCGACCGGGCCGAGCGCGGTCTCCATGAACGGGAACGGGGAAAAGGCGTTGACGCCGTAGAAGAGCGCAGAGAAGATGACGGTGCCGAAAATGCCGGTGAAAAGATAAATGAGCGCGGTGCGCCGCCCGTCGCGGTTCGCGCCGATGGCGGAGACGAGCACCGGCACCGCCGCGCCGATGCCCATGCCCATGATCATCGGGAAGGCTGTGGCAAACGAGATCGTTCCGGTCACGGAGAGCGCCTGCAAAATACCGACGGAGGCGGAGTTGGACTGCAAAACGGCGGTAATGAGCGTGCCGATGAGAACGCCGAGGATCGGGTTTTCAAACATCGTCATCAGACGGAGAAAGCCCTCGCTCTCGCGCAGCGGGGACACCGCGCCGCTCATCGCGTTCATGCCGTACATCAAAACGGCAAAGCCGAGCAGGATATCGCCGGTGTGCCGCTTCTGCGACGTTTTCCCGAGCATACGCAGCAGTATGCCGGCAATGGCGGCGATGGCGGTGATCGTTGCGGAGCTCAGAAGAGAGAGCGCGTCGCTGCTGCTGATATACGAAAGGCAGAGGATCCAGCCCGTTACGGATGTACCGATGTTCGCGCCGAGCACGATGCCGATCGCCTGCGAGAGCTTCATCATGCCGGAGTTCACAAAGCCGACGACCATCGCGGACGTGGCCGAGGAGGACTGGATCACGGCGGTGACGGCGGTGCCGAGCAGTACGCCCTTGAGCGGCGTATTGGAGAGCCGGTAGAGGATGAGCTCGAGCCGCTGACCGGCGACGAGCTTCAGGCTGTCGCCCATGAGCCCCATGCCGAAGAGAAAAAGCGCCACGCCGCCGAGCAGCGCTAAAATGTTGGAAATACCCACAGCCATCGATTCCTTTGCAAGTTATAGATTATCCGCATATCAGTGTACCGTATGAAGGTTAAATCCAAAAGCAAGACAAGGTTAAATCCACGTTAAATCCATTTTACAAGCGGCGCTGCGCGTGATATGCTATAGAAAATTGGAATTGCAAAACGGAGGCGGAAGAGATGATCTACCTTCTCGAAGACGACGAGAGCATCCGAAAGCTCGTTACCTATACGCTGCAGCACGCGGGATACGAAGCCGCAGGGCTTAGCTGCCCCTCGGCGTTCTGGGCGGCAATGAAACGCCAGACGCCGGAGCTCGTGCTGCTCGATATCATGCTGCCTGAAGAAGACGGCCTTTCGGTTTTGAAAAAACTGCGCGGCTCGGCGCTCTGGCGGGAGCTTCCGGTCGTGATGCTCACGGCAAAGAACGCCGAGTACGACCGCGTGGTCGGACTGGACGCCGGGGCGGACGACTATATATCGAAGCCCTTCGGCATGATGGAGCTTCTCGCGCGGGTGCGGGCGCTGCTGCGCCGCACCGGGATGACGTCGGCGGGCGAGCATACCGTCGGCGAGCTGTACGTCTGCCGGGACAAGCACATCGTGCGCGTTTCCGGGCAGGATGTGCCGCTCACGAACAAGGAATTTTCGCTCCTCTGCCTGCTGCTGGAGCATTCCGGCGCGGCGCTCACGCGCGACCGGATCATGGACAGCGTATGGGGCAGCGGCTTTGACGGGGAAAACCGCACCGTGGACGTGCATGTGCGCACGCTGCGCACCAAGCTCGGCGCGGCGGGGGCATACATCGAAACGGTGCGCGGCGTCGGCTACCGCTTTACCCCGGAGAAGGGGAGTGCGCCATGAAGGGAAAGCTCTTTCTGCGTGTGGGGCTTCTGCTCTTCGCCGCGATCCTGCTCGGCTCCGCCGTGACGTATGCCATCGCGCAGCCGCAGCTTGCCGGGACTGAGGCGAGAGCGCAGGTATCATCGCACCTTTTGTGGCTGCTGCCGATCGCGCTCTGTCTCGCCGCGGCGGGCGGCTGGGCCGTAGCGCGCGGCATCGTTGACCCCATCCGGAAGATCGACCCGGAAACGCCCGGCACGGAAGCGCCGTATGAAGAGCTCGTGCCGCTGCTTGCGCGCATCCGCGCGCAGAACCGTCTCATCCGCCAGCAGGAGGAAACGCTCGGACAGACGCGGCGCGACTTTGCCGCGATCACGGAGAACATGGGGGAGAGCTTCCTCCTGCTCGATAAGCGGCTGAACGTTCTCTCCCGCAATGTATCGGCGAGCTATCTTCTGCCCGCACCGCCGGACGGCGAGGCGGACAACCTCAACCGCGGCGGCTGCCCGGAGGAGATCGTCCGTGCCGCCGAGCGCGCTCTCGCCGGCCGCCGCACGGAGCTGACGCTCGAAATGCACGAGCGGTATTACTATGTGATCGCAACGCCCGTCTTTTCCGAAAACCAGATCACCGGCTCGGTCGTCATCGCGCTCGACACGACCGAGCGCGAGCAGCGCGAGGCGCTGCGGCGCGAGTTTTCCGCGAACGTGTCGCACGAGCTCAAAACGCCGCTCACGTCGATCTCCGGGTTTGCGGAGCTTCTCGCCAACGGCATGGTTCCGCCGGAGCGGGTGGGCGAGTTCGCCGGGGATATCTACAAGGAATCCCAGCGGCTCATGGCGCTCGTGGACGATATCATCGAGCTCTCCCGTCTCGAAGAGGAAACCGCCGCGCCGGAGACGGAGCGCGTCGATCTTTATGCTCTCGCGGATGAAACGCTCGCCTCTCTCCGCCCGGCGGCGGAGCGGCGGGACGTGACGCTCACGCTCCGCGGCGGGGAGGCCGTCGTGCAGGGCGTGCGCACGGCGCTGCAGGAGCTTGTCTATAACCTCTGCGACAACGCCGTAAAGTATAACCGTCCCGGCGGCAGCGTGACCGTCACGGCGGAAAAGCGCGGCGGTGAAACGGTTTTGTCCGTGGCGGATACGGGCATCGGCATTCCGTATGAGCACCAGAACCGGGTGTTCGAGCGGTTTTACCGCGTGGACAAGAGCCATTCCCGGCAGCTCGGCGGCACGGGACTCGGCCTTTCCATCGTCAAGCACGCCGCGGCGATGCACAAGGCGCGCCTTGAGCTCTGGAGCGAGCCGGACGCCGGAACCAAGATCACCGTCCACTTTGACGGACAATAAAGCCTTTGAGAATCCCCGGCACGGGCATTGGATGTCTGTGCCGGGGATTTTTTGCGTATTGTGCAAAGTGAATAAATTGAAACGTTTTCCTTTATATAAAACCGGCATTTAGTTTGAAAAATTCCCTGAAAGGGTTGCGTTTTGTGGGATTTACTTCCTTGTTCGGTATAGTACAATAAAACTGCAATGAGTCGTAACGGCTCAAAACAAAAGGAGGAAATGAAGATGAAAATGAAGAAGCTCATGGCCCTGGTGCTGGCGCTGACGCTGGTGCTGGGATAACTTGCCTCTGGCGCGCAGAGCATGTCCGCTGCGGAAGTGGGGCAAGCGTCTGGCGGAGAGCCGGACCTTGGAGCGGGCAGGCTCGGCCTAACTGCTTAGGAAAGAGAAGAGCCTCTGCAAAACCGAAGATTTTATGGCATAACCCCGTTGCGCCGCATCGGCGGTAAACAAAGGAGATTGGAACCTCGAAGGAGAGAAGCATGGCATCCTCAACGCAGAAGAAGACGACAACGAAAAAGAGCGGCAGCCGCTCCGGCTCACGCACGGCCAAGGGTAAGCAGCCTCAGAAGCGTCCCATCCGCCGGGAGGTGGGGGGCGTGATACTGCTGGTGCTGGCGCTGTGTGTGCTGGTGAGCTACTGCGGCGTGCAGGCGATCCTCATCGACCTGCTGGCCAAGCTCCTGAAGGGACTGTTCGGCTACGGCTACGGGCTGGCCGGCCCTGCCATGCTGCTGGCAGGAGGGATCCTGCTGCTGCACCGGGGCCGCCCGGTCACCCTGCGGGCCA
>OKSD01002140.1_pt1 | contig 17506 bp, 10 predicted proteins | sample 1601221 | NCBI WGS metagenome assembly OKSD01 (sample SAMEA3541550, study PRJEB24748) | human gut metagenome | biome: human gut; feature: human-associated habitat; material: faeces | place: China | collected 2012
AAATCCCGTATCCAGGAGATTCGGACGCAGATCCTGACCCACAAGTTTTGACAGTCCACCCAATATGCCGAATACATCGAAAAAAGCATAGTTAAGATAAAGCGGCGTCGCAATAATCTTTGAAGGAACAACAATTGTAATCAATACAAGTGTAAACAATAGGTTTTTAAAAGGGAATTTAAACCTTGCAAAGCCGTATGCCACCACAGCGCATGTAACAACCTCCAGCAATGCACTTAAAATATGAATATGTAACGTATTCCAAAGTGAAGCAAGATATTGAAGTTTTTCAAAAGCATCTTTAAAATGCCGAACAGTCAATTCGCGCGGCAACCATACTACCGATGGATCATTCATCTCATCAATAGGTCTGAAAGCATAGGAAATCATATAAAAGATTTGAAAAAGAATAATATATCCTATTGAAATCAGAAAAAAGTATTTTAAAAATAACGCAAGTGCATGTTTTCCTTTTTTAGTCAAAATATTATTCGGTCTATTATCTCTGTTTAATTTCATAAAAAATCACCGTATCTTTTACTGTAAAATCAAATCAATCCCATTTTTTGAAAACATAATGCTGCAAAAGGAACATCACACCTCCAAACACAAGACCGATAATCAGGAAAAACATCCACATCATAGCGGAACTGTCGGCATATAATTGTTGCTCAAGCAATACGGTATATGCCTGTTCCATAGCTTTATTTGCATTGGACGCGCAAAACTCGATTGCCGTAAACACCAAAACCAGAATCATAGAATACCTAAGCATCGGAACCGTAATATACCAAAATTCTTCCCACTTTGACGCTCCTTCAACTTTCGATACTTCATAAAGCTGTTCCGGAATCGATTGTAATCCGGAAACAAACAGGACAACCTGAACTCCACTGTTCCAAACCAAATCAAAAATATCATTTATATAACCTAAAATCACATTGCCGAAGGAAGTGGGCAGTCCCAAGCCCTTAAACACCGCTTCAAAATCAATTAAACCAATCGCATAAGCGGTTTGAGAAGAGTTGTCTGTGCTACGCATACTTTCCATTACGGCGTCGCCGCCTATATACTGCATTACAACGCCTGTCGATATTATTGCAGGGATAAAGAAAAGCGAGCGAAAAAAAGTTCTTCCCTTAAACTTAGAGTTTAATACTACGGCAATTATTAAGCTAAGTATAAAAATAATCGGGACTTGAAATAGAAAGCCTGTAAAGCTTTCGATAAGATTATCAACATATTTTGCAGATTCAAAAAGAATAAATCTATAATTTTCCAATCCGATATATTTCAAACTGAAACCGCCAAACTCAGCTGTAACATCCGAAAAAGAAAAGGCAAGAGACTGAACAAATGGATTTAAGAAAAAAAGTATAAATCCAATAATCCAAGGTGAAACAAAAATAAATCCGTATATGCTTTTTCTGCGTTCATTACCAAACTTTCTTTTTAGCTTTAACATTTTATCTCTCACCTCTTTGAATAAATGAAATCGTTAGCTTTTACTGTTCCAAGCGGAGTAGAAACCTCACTGTCAGTAAAATTGGTATAAACGGTAATTCCGTTTTCAAACAAAGTACAGCTGACGCCGTCGTTTTCTGAATATGTCATAATCCGGCTGCCAGATACTGCCTGCAAATATTCCGCGCTTTTAGAATACAGTTCAATTATCTGTGATTTAATATCCTTGTATACACTTCCCGAAAGGCCGCTGTAAGAACTTGAAATTAAATCAGTGTCATAATTATCTATTACTGTAAATGAGAGCGCCGTGCCTGTTGAAATCGCTTTTAAAAACTCATTAGAAGAATTTGAAACAAGATTAAGCGGCACAGACGAAATTGAAACATTGCCCTTAAATACCAATTGATAAAAAGGAACATCCTTATCAAGAGAAAAATAAGAGGATGAAGCAGTGGGCGCATCAAAAATATAGTCGGAATTTACTGCCGCATAAGCATTGGCATATGATGAAACCACCGACATATTTTTTTCTTCAAGCATACCTGCTATTTTAGTATAATCAGATACCGTGTTTGCCTTTAAAAAGTAATCCTGATCAGTGTAATCACCGTATGCAACACTACTTAATGATGCCAAAGACACTCCGTTTAGTCCATAGCTTTGAGCCGCTTTAAGCATTTTTTCGGCAGCTACCGGTATTTTTTCACGTTTTAGCAGTAAAAGCGGCTTTATATTGTTATTTTCTTCATTGGTTACCAAGGTATAAAACTTTGTCTTTGCAGATGTATTGTTTGAATTTTGAGCAACATCGGTCAAAGAAGAAAAGCCTGAGCCTGATTTTGTGAAATGAATCAGGTCAAAATCCATTGAAAGTGCTATGCCGTTTTGTCTGCATAAATCCACCAGAGATTTAAGCTCTGATTTATTGCCCATTCGCTTATCCACCTTGAAACCACCGGCCAACACCGTGCTGTCCAAACCGCCTTCACCGTATCCTCTGAGCCGTACTACCAACCCGTTTTCAACGCTCTTTAAAATATCATCAATTATTTCCCTTGTTTCTTTTAAGGTAGTGGTTGTACTTGTCGATTTATACGGAATTCCGAAAAAGCTTTTAGTGAGTTGAGCTCCGCCTATAATATCCAAGTACAGGAAACCGCTATTTTCTTTTTCAGCTAAATATCCATTTGATTGAAGATAATCACGATAAGCCGCTGCCATTCCATTGTATGTTACGTCGTCATTCAAAACAATGTAATTCACCGTAACGTTTTCTTGATTTGTTATATATTTGCCTATCCGCTCAACCTGCTGATTTGCACCGTACGCATTTTTAACCAAAGCAATGCTTTTAGAGCGAAGATAAAAGCTGATATAAGCAGAAGAATAGCCCGACAGTGTGTCGCCTGCAGTTGCATCAATATAGCATAACTCGCAACCTTCCTCTATTACGGCAAATATACCCTGATCGATGTTTTTCACGCCAAATACAGGCAAATGAATTTGAGCCGATTTATTAAGTTTATATACTGTATCATTAGCCGGATCTTCGCCGTAAACCGGCTCGGAATATAGCCTTGCATCACGCTTAGTATCTTCAGAATACATAAGCGCACCGCATCCCGAAGGAACAAACAAATAAGAATTTGTATTGTTTTCGCAAGAAACAAAATACGGAAGCAAAGATATTTTATAAATACTGTACAATTCATTTTCCGTTATTTCCTTCACAAGCACTTTTGCCTGCAAGCCTGTGTCTGTAAGAACGTAATCGACTGGCACCGATATTTGCGGCTCTTCAAAGAAATACACAACCCTTATACCGTTTTTGATTTTCACCGAATAAGAATTGTTTAACATTACAACGCTGTCATATGAAGAATAGTCCTTTAAGGTCTGATCTTTATTATTTATGCAGGAAATGGCAATCGATGAATTAAGCAAAATGTCTGTAGCTTCGGAATGTTCTTCTTGTGAAGAATAATATTTATAAGGAATGGTTGAGCATAAGTTTCCTGTCGATTTTTGGTATAAAATCAAGTTGTCAACCGAACTGTCATAGCTTAAAACGAAATGCTCATTTTCGGCTATTTGCCCCGTGCCGACGCTTGCAATCTTTTCAGGCAACGAATACTTCTTTGCTTTGGAAAAGTCTTTATTATTACACGAACTGGCAAAAAGTAAAATGGACAATGCCGATAAAACAGCTAATAATTTTTTCAATGTAATTTCACCTCTCACCTTAATGTTGCCTCTTTTATAACTCCTGTAACAAAGCCTATAAGATCCTGAGCCAAGCTCATTACGGCAAACAATACAAAAATAGAAATTCCTATACCAACAACTACCATTAGCATAAGTCCGATTGCTTTAAAAAAGCTGACATCGTGAATTACCGTGATAGAAAGTAATAAGTATATAACAAAAATGCCTGTAAACAACGAAGTAATTAATGTTAAGCCTGAATTACTGCTCGGAACAATTATGTATGACAAAAACACATATAAGAATGATGACATTATAAGCGGAATCAGGCAATAACATGAAGAGCAATATATTTGCTTTAAGGTTCCCTTTCCGCCGAACAATTCGCAAACGGCATAATTCACTATAACATATAATAAAAGCAGTCCAACAGAGCCTAATACAGTATAAATCGAATTGAATTCGCTTAAATTCACCCTGTTATACATGAAGCTCGGAAACAATTTCTTTGAAATCTGAGCAATGTAAAATAAAAATAGAATCAAGGTAGCTATCGGAACAGAGTCCAAACCGTAATTTTTCATATTGTTAAAGCAGTCGATCGGATGAGAGATAAGCTTCAAACAGTTATTTATTTTAGGTGTAAGCTTAATTATTTTGCCGCGCTTTTTAAAGATATGCACTACAACGAGTACAATTATTAAGACAGCAATCACCGCAAGGACTATCCACCATAAATTTTTGTGCATAAATGTGCTCATTGCAGTGCTGTACGCCTGAGAATAGGTAACCATGTCGTTCCCATCTTCGGCATATTTCATAGCCTGATTATAATCGCCTCTATTAAGGTAATATTTTGCAAGACCGATATAAGCAAGCCGGCAGTTCTTGTCCTGTGAATAAACACTTTCCCAATACTCCAGAGCCTTATCATATTCTCCTTCAAGGGTTAAATTCTGTGCGTTTTTAAGCAGATTTCCGTAATCAGTTATTGAAAAAACGGTGAGATTCTTATTAGCATAATCAAGAACAGAAATATCTCCGTTACAGGTTGCTATAGAAACCGGAGAAACAAATGTACCAAGCTGACTTCCCTGCTTACGTCCGCCGCCAAATACCGAAATGATATTACAGGAGCTGTCATACATATAAATTCTGCCCTGAGTAATATCTAATGCGTAAATGAAGCCATCGCTGTCTGTTGTGATAGCAGAAAAACTTTGAGCGATGGAATTAAGCCATGCATCAGTCTTATTCACAAACTTATTTGGATTATCAGCAAAGTTAAAATCATCACCATTACCATTTTGGAACTGTTCGCTGTATTGCAGGATATTATCCCCGGTAGGAGCAAACTTTTTTATCTGACCTTTTTCCTCACTGTTAACGGCACAAATATAGCCGTCTTCACCCATGCAGATATCCACCAACAAAAAGGGCAGCTTTTTAACTGTACCCTCATGCTTTTCTTCGGTTTCAAATATTGAAGTAATTAATTCCGTAATTGTATCTGACAAAGAATTTTTAACCTTATTTGCACCGAAAAAGCCAAGAAAATTGCGTTTCTCGTCAAAAACCATCAAACCGTAATAACAGCCGTCTGAAAGTAAATAGCCGTAGCCGTGTTTATCCGTAACAAATCTTTTTGGCTTGAATTTAAAATCCGACGGTATAATTGAGGAATCGGGTTCGCCGATAACCTCAATCACTTTATTACCATTGCAAACCAATACACGTGCATTTTCGGTATCACATATATACATTAAATCGCCGTCTATATAAAGTCCCTGCGCACCAATCAAATCGTAAGCTTCGTTATTATAAAATACCTCATTGATTGTATATTTATAGCTGTATGAACTGTCTAGAACAATAATCGCGCCTGTCGAGCCTTCAAGGATATAAAGCCAGCCGTTTGAATCATAGCATACCTGGTTCAAGGCAATATTTGAAAAATCAAAGCCTAATTCGGAAATTGACATTTGGAGTTTAGGCGCATAAACGGCTTTTGTAGGAATCGCCTTTTTATCATCTCCTGATCCCCAATAGGTGTAATCGGTATAAGTATTATTGTCATACTCCAAAGCCTTTTCAGCGCTTACAGGCAAAGAGTACACAAGTAGCAAAGAAATCAGTGAAAGAAACAGAGCAAGAATTCGTTTTAATTTTGCCATCAAAAAATCACTCCTTTATTCCTGCGCTGTTCATAGACTCAAGAACATTGCTTTGAGAAATCAAATATACTAAAATGGGAGGAATCATTAAAATTACCGTTACAGCCATAGCGCTGCCTGCCCTCGCTACTCCCCCGGCAGTAATTTGAGACATTATAGTAGGCAGCGTTTTTATGCTCTCACTGAAAATAGTTCCATTTGAACCTGTTGCCCAAGCTGAACTGAAACCAAAAAGCATAAGAGTCATCATGCAAGGCTTAACAAGAGGAATTACTATTTGGAAAAAAATTCTGAATATTCCGGCACCGTCAATTCTTGCCGCTTCAAGTAAAGCATCGGGAATACTGCCTTCCATATACTGTTTCATCAAGAAAACTCCCATCGTTCCCGCAAGCATCGGCAAAATATATACAGAGTATGTATCAATCATACCCAATGCAGAATAAATAAGATACTGCGGAACCGCCAGTGTAAATGTATTAAACAGTAGCGCAACTTGGACAAGCATAAAAATCATTTTTTTCGCTTTTAAGTCTGATTTTGAAAGCGAAAAAGCCGCAGCGGTTGAAATAAATATATACAAAACGGTTGACACCACAGCTACAAAAGCGCTGTTAAAAATATACCTGGAAAGCGGCACCTTTAAATTCGAAAGCAAACCCGGAATTGCCGCGTAATTTTGCAGCGTAGGTCTGTGAACAAAGAAACGTGGCGGGAAAATAAGAAGCTCATCAAGCGGTTTAAAGGATGTAGCCACACAGTAAATAAGCGGCAGAACCGAATACAGCGCAAAGACCGTTAGAAACAATACATAGAAAAAATTTCCTATCTTTGAGCGAGTGTATCTACGGTATTCTGCTTTTTTTGAGGAAAATATCCTTTTAAAGTAAGAAAAATCAGGTTTTTTCATAATGCTTACTTACCAACCCTTTCAAGAATTTTTCCTATCAGATATCTGGTGACAATTAAAAGCAGGAATAAAAACACAGATATAGCGCAGGCATATCCCATTTCATACTTAACCGTACCGACATCACTGATATAAGTAACCAGCGTATCCGCAGTATAATTTACACTCGGATATCCGCACATCGTTACGCAGATAGCGCCGATTGAAAAGGAAGAGGCAATTTGCATAACTGCCGAAAAGAGAAGCATATGTTTCATTGCGGGAAGAGTGATGTACCAAAGCTCCTGCCAACGGCTTCTTATACCGTCAATAGCGCCCGCCTCATACATCTCATCGTTAATATTTTGCAATCCTGAAATGTTTGCAAGGAACGAAACTCCCATACTCATCCAAAGCTGAATAATTACAATGATAGGTATGATGTACTCAGGAGCTTTAAGCCAGCTTATCGGTTCCGTAATAAGATTCATTGAAAGCAAAAAACTGTTTGCGTAGCCGTATCTGTCATTGCTGAAAAGTACCTGCCAAATATAGTATGCGTTTCCTATAAGTGCAGGGCAGTAAAACATAAAAGACAGTATGGTTCTTACCATCGGTGAAAATTCATTTATAAACCACGCCAACACAAAGGAAAGAAGAAAACCTGCAGGACCTGTAAGAAGTGCAAGCAACAAGGTATTCTTAAGTGTAGTAATAAAAATGGTATCATCCAAAAACATTCTTACATAATTGCTAAAGCCCGTAAATTTAGGAAGAGATACCATATCAAAATTGAAAAAGCTTAAAGCAACCGATGAAAGAATCGGCAAAAGAGTAAACATAAAAAACAGAAGAACAAACGGCAATAGAAGAATTGCATATGGCAACTGTTCAGTAAAATGAGATTTTTTCAATATTTTCATTTTGTTTTTCAAGATAATACATTCTCCTTTACTGAAAATCCGTGTCGGCATATTCTTCTATCTTGCGTTTGATTTCACTATTACAAATATTGCCCCATTTATAAAGCGTATCCCTTGGCTGAGCATTCGATTCGACAACATTCCAAAAAGCCTGATCGACCGCTCTTGAGAGAAAGTAGCTTCCGGGAACCTCCGGAATTTCCTTTATATGACTTCTCTGCTCAAGCAAAATTTCAAGGTCTTGTTTGCCCCAGGACATACGTGAAAAAGCTTCGATATTTGAGGTTGTAACACGGGAAACCGCACCGATAATCGATTCTACATTATTATTGTACATCAGTTGAGTATCTGCAGATGTCCACCATTTGAGGAACTCCCACGCTTCCTCAATGTGCTCAGACCTTTTGATTATGGCACAGCCTGTACCCGCTCCCGAAATTGTGCGGTTTATTGTACCATCCTCCTGCTCAACCCCGGGGACCAATGCGATCGACCATCTCCCCTCAATTTCAGGGGCTGCCTCGGCAAAGGTTGTGTAGTTGGTATAAACGTCAATACCTAAGGGCATTGTTCCGCTTCTGAAACGATTGTAAAAGCTGGCAGTAGTGGGAAGCTTCTTTTTTATATACATATCAGTCCAGTATTTAAAGGCGTTAAAGGCAACCGTACCGTTAAGTAAACATTCATTAAGCTCATCATTGTAAAACGAGCCGCCGAATTGCTGAAGAATAGTAGCATAGAGGTTAAGTCCGCCTACACCCGCATTTACAACGGTAGTGTCCGTAATCTGCGTATAAGGGATATATGCATCAAGATTGTTTATCTGCAAAATACTCGCAGTTGTCAAATATTCATCCCAGGTATTAGGCACCTCAAGATTGAGCTTTTCGAAGATATCTTTCCTGTAAAACATAAGATAAAAGGACTGTGTATCAGGCAGAGCGTACACTCCGTTTTTATATGTATAAGGTATTTCAGCTCCGTCGGCAAAACGCGTAATTACCTCATCATAATCTGAAAACTGTGTCAAATCATAAAGGGCGCCGCGCACTGCAAGATTAAGCGGCTCCGTTCTTGAAAGTTGAAGACTCAAATCGGGAGCATTGTCCGAAAGCATACCCATAAGAAGGCTTGCGTTGGTGATCTTTAAATCAACGCTTATGCCTGTTTCGGCGGTAAAATATTCTCTGATAAGGGAATCCAGAACCGTAGCCTGGTCGCGTCCCCAGTTAACCCAAATTGTAATTCCATCTTTGTTTTTGTCCGTTATACTGTAATCATCAGAAAAAGAGGAAACAAAACGTTTAACAGAGAATGAAAGCTTTTCAAAAAAACCTACATCCTCACCATGCAGGATAGAATCGGCAGACGCGAATATCATACGATCAATTGAAAGCGGCATCGCCTTCATATCATAAAGCCATGAAGTCAGTGTTGAATAGCTGGTATAATAATCGGGCACATAAAGTTGTGCCTTAAAAGGCTTCTCATACATAGTATCAAGGACACGCGTCATATCATTAAGCGCCGCAACAAAAGAGTTCGTCTCTCCGCCTGAAATACCCTTCATTTGATCTGAAACAGATTTTACGCTGTCCCTGTACTCCTTAAGACGGTCAGAAAAATCCGGAACCTGCTTATGAAGCTCATAATCGCGGTTTGAATCGGGGCTTTCGCCTGTTATCATCGTGATATCTATATATAAATCCCCAAGCTTATCCAAAACCGCTTTGGTTTGCTGATAAATCGTAAGGGTCTCACCTAAAGTAACTGCAAGTGAAACGGTATGCTTACCCTGTTCAAGATAAAAAGTATACGGCTCAGCATCACCTAAAACTGTAAACTCCCAATCGGTGTTGTATTCAAACTTAATATTTGTACATTCCTTAAAAGGAGTCTTTCCGTCAATTTTCAAGTGACGGTAGGAATACAAATTCATATTTTGATCTTGCTTGAAATTTACTCCTAAGCAATAAAGTCCGCTTTCTTTAACTTCAAATTCCCAGATTACTTCATCATTTACTATTTTCCAGTTAGAGCCGCCGATATAATTGATAAGCTGCTTAACCGCATCTGACGGTGTAACCGAGGGCGAGCTGATATCCGACTTCGGAACTACGGAAAAGGAATTGGATAAAGCAACGCTTTCCCCTTCAATAACTATAGGTTTATCGATGACTGCCGCCGAATAACCCTTTTGCGAATACTCGGTCTGTACAGCTTCGTAGTCATTAACGGTTTCGGGAACGGTAAAGCCGAGCGAAGCTAACGCTATAGGTTCAGAGTCAAAGTTAAGCTTAACAGTGTGCCTGCCCGCCGTAAGATAAAACAGGTATGGTTCATCCAGGATGCCCGCTCTGTCGTAAACAACTGTGCTTGAAAAAACCATAGCCTCCTTAGGTGACGGAGAATATTCGTTGCCTAAATCATCTTTTTTTAATTCCTTATCAAAGGACCAGTAACGGCTCAGCTCAATTGACTCAGCCTCTTTAAAGGGATAACTGCCGTCAATCATCAGTGAAATCTTCAAGGAGTTCTGATTGTTATTTACGGGAGCATAGGTCAAAGAAAAGTTGTATAATCCGTCCTGAGGGATATCACAGACATACTCCGCAAAGGAGTTATCGTTCTGACTGATAAGACATCCTGCTTTTTTCTCACCGTTTTCATCGGAGAAATCTTCTGCAGTTACACAGCCGCCCGAGACAAATGCGCTGCCGGATAAGGCTATATCGGTAGTTCCGTATGAGTGATTTTCATATTTATCCAAATACGCTCTGTACTCGTCATCACTTGACGCGGCATCGGAATATGAAACACTTTTTCCCACGGACGCGCTGTTCTTAGCCGATACCGACAAACAAGCCGCCGAAAGCGAAATGCATGATGTCAATATACAAATCAGACTGATTATTCGTTTCATAACTTTTCTCCGTAAAAATTTAATAATTTGTCCTCGGAAGACAGGCATGAAATGAGTTCTGCCCATTCCACGCCTCTCATCCGAGAATTTAGAGTTTTTTCACAGAACGCGGGACATAACATCACGCGCTCTGCGAAAAATGAAATAATCGTTGTTTGAAGATTAGCTGTTTGTCAAATCTAATGCCATAATCTTCTTAAGTGCAACAAGATCTCTAATATCGGTTTCGCCGGCATCATCTGCATTAACGTTAGTAAATCTTGCACCTGTATTTTCTAAACCTAACAATACTTTTCTGAGACAAATTAAATCTCCCGAATCTATAGAGCCATCGAAATTAACATCGCCCAAATCAAAAACTTTTAAATTCTTTACACTTATATCATAGGTTACGTTCGGCCACGTTTTTGCAGTAAATCCAAGATAAGTTTTTTCGGTATCCTCGGTTGAGAAAATCACAGTTTTATCAGTCCAACCATCCCCGGTGGTTTCATCGCCGAATTTAACTTTGGTATTGCTTGCAGCTGAATCATATGCAGAAGAATATGTGGTAAGAGTGAATCCTTCACACAAACCAGCAGTGCTTGTATTTTTGAAGTCAAAATCAACAACATATTTTTTGCCGGTTTCTGCTTTAAAATAAGTTTGCAAGCCGAAGGTTGAATATTCATCAGTACCGCTTGTGCGGTTGTATCTTAAAATCTGCTCGCCATTCTCAATAACTGTTTCAAAACCGTTGATATTATTAAGAACTAAAGGATTATTTTTTTTCGCCGCACTTCCGATTTCCTGTACGATAAGATTTTTAAATTGAATGTTTCTTGATTGATCGTCTCCGGGAATATACATTGCAAAAGATAAATACTTCTGCTCATCTTTAGCGCATACATATGATGAATCTAAAACAAAGTACTCGGTTGTCCATTCAGAGTCAAATCCTCTAAAATATGAAATCGGATAATCACTCTGAACCAAATCACCCCAAATGTCAGCAGTGACAGGATTTGCCGACGCAAAAAATCCTGAATAACGCATCGGCGAAACAGGTGCCTTAGAATCAAAGGTTATTAAGTATTTTGTGTCTTTCTTCAATTCGTATCCGGTATTGAAACCGATAAATTGATCTGTATTAGAAGTTTGCCAATAAATTTCCTCGCCGTCGGTCTTTATAGACATACCGCTAAAGCCTACCGGAATTATTTCGTCGGCACCAAGCTCATGAACAGTAAGATTTTTAAAAGCAAGCGTTGTCCCATTTGTCCAATCTATACTAGCACCGAAAGAGAAATATTTATTGGTATCGGTCACAAGGTTCCCAACAGCAGCCGTATCTAAAATATAAGTCTTGGAAGTCCATTCACCCGAACCGAAATCCGTGAATGAAGCATACGGGAGTTGTGACTCTGATAAATCCATCCAAACATCGCATTTTGAATAATCCGCCGAGGCATAAAAGCCTGCATATTTAAATGCTCCATCAGGTTTTTTAACGTCAAAGGTGACCATATATTTTTGATTTGTTTTCAATTCATAATTTGTTGCAAAGCCTGTAAAAGAGTATTGATCGGTAGTTGTAGATTGCCAGTAAAGTTCACCGTTTTCGCAACCTAATTTCATCGAAGTGAACGCACTTGGAATGATTGTGTTGTCCGCTTTCTTCTTTACAATTTTAAGGTTTCTGAAAGCGTGATTATCAACATATGAAGAAGTAATTGCCAGATAAGTACCGCCTTCTTTGCTGCCCAGTAATTTATCTCCATTCAATATTTCAATATTTCCGGCAGACCATGAATCCGGGCTTTTAGGCTCATTGAGTTGTATTGCATTCACGTTATAGCCGGTGTTGCCGGTAGCTTTTTTGTTTGGAAATACAGTAGCCGCAATACCCTGTAACCAACCGCCGTAGTTACCGGTGGCAGGACCCTTATAATCGTATATCAGATAATAATCATAACCCGATTCTATCTGATAATCAAACACCAAGGCGTGATCATTCCCCTCAGCTTTTTCGTAATATACACCGTTGTCATCAGTGCATTCAGTATAATTATACTTATCACACGGTATAAGATTTGTCTCCACGTTACACGGAACTGAATTGCCCGATGACCCGTTATCTGCAAGTGTCAACAACGGAACCATAATTGTGCTCAACAAAATCGACAACACGCAAATAAAACTAACTTGTTTTTTCATAATAATCCTCACTTCCAAAACATTTATAGTATTTTTTACAATTTAAACCTCTTAGACCCAATGTGCAAAGTCAGCCGTAAAAAACAAAAATTTCTTTTTCCCCGCTCAATACAGACGCCTTATTTCTTACAGAGGTAAAAGCCGAGAAACAATGGCAGTTGCTCACTCTATTGCAATTTTCTTTGTATTGCCAGGCCCGGACTTTCGGGATCTCGGCTCCGATTATTACACTCAATTCAATAAGGAAAAGAAAGTTAATTCTCATATAAAGAAGCTTAACAAATCAGGCGTCGCCATTCCCGATGAGGCTTTAAATGTCGTTTCATCTTGAGTATCTTCACAACTAACTGTCAGCTCCTTTTTCGCTACCCTTTCGAGCTTGCCTTTTTTGTTCTTTTTTGTGTATCGCTAATTAGGTTTTCAAATTAAATTAATTGTTTTTCCAGTTTTAAAAGTTGTTTTGGCGACATGCCATAATACTGATTGAAAATCCGATAAAAATTGCTTAATGATTTGAAACCACACGTATAGCATGCATCAATTACATTTATTTTTTTTTCGGTCATAAGCTTTTTTGCGTACGACACACGAAGAATATTGATATATTCTGTTGAAGTTAAATTCAAATACTTTTTGAATGCCCTGCTTATATGCTCCTGAGAATAACCAACTATATCCCTCATTTCGGATATCCCTACAGTGAATTTTTTTGGATCACGCATTTCATTGATTAATTTTAGAAACCACTCTGGTGCATCAACGGCAATTTCAAACATTGAATTTGAGTCCGGTTTCAAAAAACAGTAAATCATATCGGAAAGCATACTCATAAAAATACAACCGTGATATTCGCCGAAAGGAACGCTTTGAAAATCGTCGATTTTTTGCAGCAAACTTTTATACTCGCGAATATTAAGCGAAACAACCGGCGGCAATTCGGATTGCAGCTGCTTTTCAAAATTCGAACCGAAAAAAGCAAGGGTTTTTTCAAAAAGAAGTCCGGGTATACCTATATTGAAAAAGGAAACGCTGTTATCGTAGCCATATGTTGTCATTGCGTGAACATCGGTACTGCGCACAAAACAAAGCTGCATTTCCGAAACCGCCTGATGCTGTCCGTTTACAACATGGCATAAGTTTCCCTGTGTAACCAAAAAGATTTCATTATAATCTTTATGCGTATGCATATCAATATCAGGAGTATTACGTATTTCATTATTAATCATCAATCCGTATACATTTTCGGGAGAGGTATTAGGATCTAAATTTCTATAAGATATACTCATTAATTTTCTTGTATAATATAGGCAAGGCTATATTATACCCTTTCTAAAGTATTTACACTCGCCTCGAAGATAGCATATACAAAAAGCAGAGGGAGCGTAGCGACATAAGCTTTTTGTATGTGTCGCGCCTGCGCCGAAGGGGAGGCTTTGTATGATTTATGCCGGTATTGATGTAGCCAAAAATACACACTATGCAACTGTTACAGTTTCGGAAGGCGTTCTTATCGTTGAGTCGCCGGTTTGATAACGACATTCCCGGTTTTTCGAAGTTCATTTCCAAAATTGCCTCATTCCAAAAAAACATGTTTGCTTTCTCTTCGTTTCAGGATAACCTGTTTCTTATCCGCTTTGTTCTTCCTATTTAAAGGAAAATTTATCATTTCAATTGTGAATATGGTCGAAATCCACTATTGCACACAAAACCCATCCTTACACATTAAGCATTATATCATTATTTCACAAAAAAATCTTCCTATTCTCTGATATATTATTCCTGTATTTTGATTTTAAGCATCACAGCGTATATTTTTTCAGTATTGCCATAACGCGCTCAATAACGGTATTTTCACCCAGATAATTGACGCAACATATATTAAAATCATATTTATATCCACAACTGGAGAAAGAGTCCATGCAATACCGTGAAGTCTGCATATTTTAGCCATTATCTCCGCCGCCCGCTCAACAAGCTCCTCGTCATCGCAAGCCGACCAAGCCATAATGTTAGGCAGTACCGGTAACCCGCTCATATTCTCGCCGGGTCCGAATTCAACATCGTTAACTATTGCAACCGGTATCTTTGTATAGTAAAAGTCATTTTGCTTCATATAACTTTAATAAAACAAATAAATCGGTTGATTCAGATAAGTTATAATTTTTTGAGCATCAATTTAGATTGGCTTTTTTTAATTTTAAATAGCAAATCATAAGACCTTATTTAAGTCTAAAGAAAAATTCAAGTTATTTCTTGACAACCCTCCTTTTATCATATATAATACCCTTGTAACATGGTTTGAGGAAATTGTCAAATTTGACTTTTGCCTTTTTTAGCAAGCGTTCAAATTATGGCATTGGTACGAGTTATTGGTCTGATTTTTCCCATAAAGGGAGAAGTCCGGCCATTTTTGCGTTTTAGAGCAATTTAAAACGCCCGCAACTAAATTCGGTAATCACAAGATTGACCGACCAATTCTGTATTTTTGCAGGATAGGTCGGTCTTTTTTGTTTTTACATACAACAAAACGTGCCTGAGAAAAAGCGGCGTATCTTTAAAAGAATTCACAATTTCACTTTAATTCTTTGAGATATTCCGCATTTTGGAAGAGCGCAAAAGGAGACGGAAAATGAGCAATCAAGACAACATCAACAGCTTCCTCGACAGTATGGACGATTTTGACAGTGCACCTGCCGCAGAAGCACCAAGCCCGCAAAGCGTGCCGTTTACTCCCGCAGCCGTATGGCCGGGCGAGGAACCGGCACAGCAAACGGCGGCAGCGGCTCCGGTTCAGGCAGAACCCGTGCCTGCTGCTCAGCCGACAGCACAGCCCGCAGCACCGCAGGAGGTAATTCCTACGCCTGCTCCGGATGTTCAGACCCCGCAGACCCCACAGGCAGTTCCCGCAGTACAGCAACAGACTGTACCGCAACAGCAACCCGCAATACAACAACAGGTCATAACGCAAGCACAGCAAGTTGTACCCCAAGTTCAACCCGCAGCACAGCAACAGCCTGTGGCGCAAACTCAACCTGTAATGCAGCAGGCAGCGCCCGATCCCGGACCCGCTCAAGAGACAATGCTCGACAAGTTTGACATGGTAATGCAGAATCTTGAGGTGCAGGGCGAAAAGCGTATGCTTGAAGCGCTGGCGGCAAAGCCCGCAATATTCTCCTACGCAAAGGTCAAGGAAAATATTGAGAACAGGGACTCAACCTTTGAGGATCTGCGGCAAAAGTATGAGGCGGATTTCCCCGAGCTTTCGGACTCGAAGACCATATCCTGGACGGTGAATTACGGAAAAACCACAAAGAGCGTAAGCAATCCCGGCTCGGATAAGGTCTACGATATAAAAGCCGAAATCGAGAACTCCAAAGCCTTTAAGGAAGCGCTTAAAAAAGCTAAAACTGACGCGGATAAAAACCCCGAATGTATAGTAAAGCTTTTCAAAAAGGCTCAGACCAAAGGCGAGGCACTTTCCGGTATTAAGGAACTTTGCCTTACCAAAGCGGAAGCCGCACAGACAAATAAGCCTATCGTACTCCTGCCGTCGAAAGACGGCAGAGTGTATGAGCAGCGCAGAAACGAAATTGGGTGCTTTACAGCCCCGGCAGAGAATGTCCGAGAATTTGAGGATATAAAGGCGGAGTTTAAAATGGCGCTCCCAAAAATCCCCGCGCATATCTTTTCAAAGGTTATGGGCTTTTTTAAGAGCATTTCGGACGAGCTGCATTACGAGGTATTGGTGCATATTCTCTACGATACGGAAGAAAAGGAGTACATAATAAAGGTTCCGAAACAGAGAATATCCGAAGCCTCGGTAAACAGCGAAACTGACGAGCCGTATCCCGACAGATATATTCATGTTATGGATTTTCATTCGCATAACACTATGCCTGCGGTATTTTCCGGAACCGACAATGCCGACGAAAAGGAAACAAGGCTTTACGCCGTTGCGGGCAGGTTCAACCGAACATTCCCCGAAATAACGGTAAGAGCCGGGTGTGCGGGTAAGTTTATTCCCCTTAACCCCGAAGATGTTTTTGAGGGAGATTTTTTTGGCAGCTACCCGGAGGAGTGGAAAGAAAACATACGCCATTGGGGTACTGAAATTAAAAAACCTTGGCATATGAGTTTACGGCTCAAAAGAACTTTCGGGGAGGGCAAAATATGAAATATTCCGCAACAGCACCGGTTAAAATCATTGTTTTGGGCGCAGGCGGTACGGGAGGATATTTAATTCCCCACCTTTACCGCATAGCCTTTTCCGATGAAAACCGCGACTACCGCATTATTATCTGCGACGGGGATATTGCAGAGCGCAAAAACCTTATCCGACAGAACTTTATTGAGCAGGATATAGGCAGAAACAAGGCGTCGGTATTAGCCGGGCGCTACGCCGGAGCTTTCGGTATAGAGTGCGAATATATACCCGAATATATTGAAAGCGAACAGCGGCTGAAAGAGCTTGTCCGACCGGACTTTACAAAAAGCCCTTGGACTAATGCCAGGGAAACCCAGCGCGTAATTTTAATCGGCTGCGTAGACAACAATAAGTCGAGAGCCATATGCCATAAGGTCTTTTACGAAACAAAGGATTTGGTATATATAGATTCGGGAAACGGGGAGCATACGGGGCAGGTGGTCTGCGGAATAAGACAAAACGGCAGAACGACCTTTAAGCCCGTAGGCACGCTTTACCCGGATATTTTAAAGGCTGAGGATAAGC
>OKSD01002148.1_pt1 | contig 17429 bp, 13 predicted proteins | sample 1601221 | NCBI WGS metagenome assembly OKSD01 (sample SAMEA3541550, study PRJEB24748) | human gut metagenome | biome: human gut; feature: human-associated habitat; material: faeces | place: China | collected 2012
GACGGAGAGGTGGTTTCATGCGAGGAGGGTGTCGTCAAGCCCGAACCGCGCATCTATGAAATTCTGCTCGACCGTTTCGGTCTCGATCCCGCCGAAACGCTCTTCATCGACGACCGCCGCTCGAATCTCGAAGCCGCCGCGGCATTCGGTATTGCGACGTTCCATTTCCGTGAGCCGGAGTCGAGTTGCACGCAGTTGCGCGAAATGTTGTTGCAGAAGGAGTAATCACTTACCTTAATAATACGCTAAAACACGAACAAGATGGGATTTTTTAAGGAATTCAAGGAGTTTGCCATGAAGGGCAACGTGATGGACATGGCCGTCGGCGTTATCATCGGCGGTGCGTTCGGAAAGATCGTCTCGTCGCTGGTCAACGACATCTTGATGCCGCCGATCGGAGCATTGCTCGGCAATGTGAACTTCACCGACCTGCGGCTCGACATTTCGAAGATCCGCGACATGTCGCAGGCCGTTGGCGAAGTCGTTAACGAGGTGACGCCCGACGGTGTGAACATCGCCGGCAAGGCTGCCGAGACATTGGAACCGGTCTATTGGAACTACGGGGCTTTCATCCAGCAGTGCATCGACTTTACGATTCTGGCTCTCTGCGTTTTCCTGATGGTCAAGCTGATGAACCGTCTGATGAAGAAAAAGGAGGAGGCGCCCCAGCCTGCACCGGAACCCGCTCCGACGAAAGAGGAGCTGCTGCTCGCCGAGATCCGCGACCTGTTGAAGGAGAAGAAGTGACCGGGAGCGCCCGATGAAGAAACGATCCCCGCGACCGGATGGTCGCGGGGATCGTTTCTTTATGTCCGGCGGATTTATTCCACCAGTTCGAAGGCTTTGTCGGGATTGCCCGTCCATTTATAAAGCTGTACGGTACTGCTCTGATTGCCCGTCTGCTTGTCCTTGGCGTTGTGCGAGATGTAGAAATAACCGTCGCCGATGGGGCAGAGTCCCGTCGTACCCCATTTGAAATTCCAACCCCACGTATCGCTTTGCGCATCATGCAGTCCTTCGGGCAGCAGCGAGAGTACCTCTGCCTCGACGGCGGGATCGAACCCTTGCAGCTGCTTGCGCTCGGGAGCCTTGCTGCCGTCGATGACGAAGTAGGAGTAGTTGGGATAGTGCGACTTCTTGCCATTGTAGACAGCGGCGTGCATGTTGCCCGAGGCCTTGTCGTAGGCGAGGTTCTGGATGCCCCACGAGGTGTTGCCCGTGTAGAGGAAATATTTGTGGAGCGGTTTCTCGGGACCGCTCTTGTGCAGGTTCTCCTGCGTGAGCGGCTGCTCGTACTGCTTCCAGTCCCGGGTGTCGTAGGCCAGAATCACCTGATAGTCGTTGTCGGTGCGCAGCGTGTCGCCGTAGATGCCGTAAGCGACGTAGAGGTACTTCTTGCCGTCGCGGCTCTGGCCGAATGCGGGTGCGAATGTCACGCCGTCGATGCCCGAGCAGCCGAAACGGTGTTCCAGTTCCTGTCCGTTGTTGGAGACTTTGGCGTAGTAGTCGTCGACGGCCTCCTTGATGTAGACGGTCTTCATCACGTCGTCCTTCTCGGCATTCATCCCGATGCGGTCGATGCGGTCGACGTCGAAGACTGCGACGTAGAAGCCCGTCTGCTCGTCGTTCCGGACGCCTTCCAGTTTGTTGAGAATGCCCTTTCCGATCGCGTCGTGCTTGTACTCGATCGAAGCGTAGAGCCGTCCGTCGTCGGGATTGAGCGTCATGCAGCCCAAGTGCCCGGTCATGCCTTCGACGCTGCCGAGCAGGTTGCCCTGCATGTTGGTTTTCAGGAGCGTGGTGGTGAACGAGAAGTACATGTAGCCGCGGTCGAGATCGACGGCGATGCCCTGTACGTGGAACGGGCCCTGTTCGCCCGAATAGATCTGGCGGGGTAGTTTGGAAACATCGACCGGCATCTTGCCGTTCGGGTTTCCCGACGGGCAGGCTGCGAGCAGCGGCACGGCCAGCAGAATGGGAATCAGTCTTTTGAGAATCATGTGGTTAACGGGTTAATAGTTATGAATTTGAATTGTGTTTCCTTTGTTTTTTAGATTTTCTTTCTTTTGTTTTCGTGACCGATCGAACAAAAATACGAAATTGCAGGTGATAATCCAACGGTCGGTGTGAAAATCGGAAAATTTTGTCGTTCCCGCCGATGCAGGATACGAAAAAACCGGAAAACCCTGTTCGGATTTTCCGGTCGTAAATATCGGTCGGAGGAAAAACGCTACTGCGCCGTTTCCGTTTCGCGTCCGCCGCCGAGGGCGTGGTAGAGCGTGACCACGCTCTGCAATTCGGTGAAACGGTTGGCGACCTGCTGCAACTGCGCCGAGAGGAGCGACTGCCGTGCGGTCAGCACTTCGAGGTAGGTCGTCGAGCCGTGCTGCATCAGCAGCTCGGTGCTCTCGACGGCACGACGGAGCGATGCGACCTGCTGGTCGTAGAGCGCTGCCGACTCGCGTGCCGTCTGGCAGGCGGTCAGCGCATCGTTGACCTCTTGTCCGGCATTGAGAATCGTCTGCTCGTAGGCGAGCATCGCCTCCTGCTGCTGCGCTTTGGCGATCTTCACGCGCGCACGGTTGGCGCCGGCCTGGAAGATCGGCTGCAACAATTGTCCTGCGGCCGACAGAAGCAGCTTGCCGGGGTTGACGATCTGCAACCCTGCGCTGTTCGTCCAACCGGCCGTACCGCTGAGCGTAATCTGCGGATAGAGCGCCGAACGTGCTTCGGCCGTAGCATAATAGGCCGACATGAGCGAGTACTCGGCGCGGCGTACGTCGGGACGGCGCGAGAGCAGTTGCACGGGGACGCCGATGAGCAGGTCGGCGGGCATCTGCTGGCTTTCGAGCGAGCCGCGCTCGATCTTGTGCGGAGTCTGCGCCAACAGCGAACATAGGCTGTTTTCGGTCTCGCTGATCGACTGCGCGAGCTGCTTGACCGACGTCTCGACACTGTAATAGGCCGCTTCGTTCTGTGCGACGGCTGCTTCGGTCGCCATGCCCGCGTCCTTCATCGCACGGATGGCGTCGACTGCTTCACGCCATGCCGAGGCGGTCTCGTTGGCGATGGCGTATTGTTCGTCGAGCATGCAGAGCGTGAAGTAGAGGTTGGCCGTCGTGGCGATCAACTGCGTGCGAACGGCCTGGCGATACTCGATGCTCTGGTAGTAGAGCGCCTTGTTGCGGAGTTTGCCGTTGCGCAGCCGCGAGAAAATATCGATCTCCCAGCTGGCCGTCACGGGAAGGTTGTAAGTCCAAGTCCCCTTCGAATTGTCGAAACTGCTTACGCCGCCCTGGGGTGCGAGCGTGAAGGAGGGGAGCAGCGAGAGCCGTGCAGTGCGGAGCGTCGCTTCGGCCTCCTCGACCTGCAACTGTGCCGTGCGCAGATCGGTGTTGCGTACCAGCACCGTATCGATGAGCTGCTGCAACCGCTCGTCGGGGAAGAGCGCCCGCCAGTCGAGGTCGGCCAGCGAGGCCGTGTCGGTCGGAGTTACGGGCTCGCGGTAGATGCCGTCGGTCGTGACTTCGGGACGCGTGTAGGGTTTGTAGATGCCGCAGCCCGTCATAAGCAGGGCGACGGCTGCGAATAAACTATTTCGTATCATCATCGGTTTTTGCTTCTTCGTCAATAGGTTCTTTTTGATTCTCTTCGATCTCGGCCTGGATGCACCAATCGGGAGAGGTGAACTCCACCGGCTTGATCTTCTCCTGCAAGGTCTGGAAGACGATGAAGAGCGTAGGTACCAGGAACAGCAGCGCCAGCGTACCGACGATCATGCCGCCCACGACGCCCGAACCGAGCGTGGAGTTGCCGTTGGCGCCGACACCGTGCGAGAGCATCAGCGGGATCATACCGAACACGCACGTAAGAACGGTCATCAGAATCGGGCGCAGACGGGCTTTGGCGGCCGACACGGCGGCTTGCGTGAGGCTCATGCCTCCGGCGCGGCGGTCGGCGGCGTACTCGGTGATCAGAATGGCCGTTTTCGACAGCAGACCGATCAGCATGATGATACCCGTTTGGAGATAGATGTTGTTTTCGAGTCCCATCGCCTTGGCCATGAGGAACGAGCCTGTCAGACCGCACGGTACGGCGAGGATGACGGCGAACGGAACGAAGAAACTCTCGTAGAGCGCACTCAGGATGAGGTAGATCAGCAGAATACAGATACCGAAGATAATGGCCGTGTTGCTGCCGGTCTGCGCCTCCTCGCGCGTGATGCCGTCGAACTCGAATCCGTAGCCCTTCGGCAGCACCTCGGCGGCGACCTCGCGGATCGCCTGGATGGCGTCGCCCGACGAATAACCGCTGGCGGCCGTACCGTTCACGGCGATCGAGTTGTAGAGGTTGAAGCGGTTGAGCACCTCGGAACTGTATACGCGCGTCAGCTTCACGAACTGGCTCAGCGGCGCCATTTCGCCACTGTCCGTGCGGACGTAGACGTTGTTGAGCGACTCCGTGTCGAGACGGTACTTCGGATCAGCCTGCAACGTCACGTAGTACATCTTCGAGAAGCGGTTGATGTTCGAAACGTACTGTCCGCCGTAGTAACCCGCCAGCGTCGAGAGTACCGTGCTCGGCGACACGCCGGCACGTTTGGCTTTCGCGGCGTCGATGTCGACCAGATACTGCGGGAAGTTGATGTTGAACGTCGAGTAGGCGCGTTCGATTTCGGGACGCTGGTTCAGCGCGCCGATGAATTTCAGGTAGATGTTGTAGAAATCGGTCAGCTCTCCGCCCGCCTTGTCCTGCAAGTTCAGCGAGAAGCCGGTCGAGGTTCCGTAACCCGAAATCATCGGCGGTGCGACGGCGAAGATCTGCGCATCCTTGATGTCGGCTGTCCGGGCGTAGATCTGTCCGATGACGGCCTGTACGGCATCCGACTTTTCGGGGCGCTCTTCCCAATCCTTGAGCTTGATGATGCACATACCGTAGGACGATCCCTGTCCGGCGATCATGCCGTAGCCGGCTACCTGCATGAAGTCTCGGATCTGGGGAATGGTCTGGATGCGCTCTGCGACCTGCTCCATGATTTGATGCGTCTCGGCGAGTCCGGAACCCGGAGCGGCCGTCACGTTGACCATGATCGTACCCTGGTCTTCATCGGGTACCAGACCCGTCTTGGTGGTATCCATCAGTATGACGAGCGCCACGAGGGCGAGTCCGAGCGTCGACCACATCAGCCACTTGTGCTTGATGAAGAGCAGCACGCCGTGCTTGTACTTGTTGACCATCGTACCGAACGTGGTGTTGAACGCCTTGCGGAAGCGGGCGGCGAAGTTGTCGCGCATCTGCCCGTTCTCGTCCATGTAGGGTTTCAGCAGCAGGGCACAGAGCGCCGGCGAGAGCGTAAGGGCGTTGACGGCCGAGATACCGACGGCCACGGCCATCGTGATACCGAACTGGGTGTAGAAGATACCCGACGTTCCGCCCATCATGGCCACGGGAATGAAGACGGCCATGAAGACCAGCGTCGAGGTGACGATGGCCGACGTGATGCCCGACATGGCGTCGATGGTGGCATGGTAGGAAGACTTGTATCCCACGTCGAATCGCGCCTGCACCGCCTCGACGACGATGATGGCATCGTCGACGACCGTACCGATGGCAAGCACCAGTGCGAAGAGCGTCAGCAGGTTGATCGAGAAACCGGCCACCGACAGGAATGCGAAGGTTCCGACGAGTGCTACGAGAATCGAAATCGTGGGGACGAGCGTCGAGCGGATGTCCTGCAAGAAGACGTAGACCACCAGCACCACGAGGATGATGGCTTCGATCAGCGTTTTGAGCACCTCGTTCATCGAGGCGTAAAGGAAGTCGTTCACACTTTGCAGGTGAGCGATTTCGATGCCTTTCGGCAGTTCGGCACGTACCTCTTCGAGCAGCGCTTCGACATCCTCGACGACCTGCGTGGCATTCGAACCGGCGGTCTGGAAGATCATCGTGCTGACGCCCGGGTGGCCGTTGGTATAGCCCTTGTAGGCATAGGATTCGCTGCCCAGTTCGATGTCGGCGACATCTTTCAGACGCAGCACCTCACCGTCGGGGAGCGAGCGGATGACGATCTGGCCGAACTCTTCGGGCGTTTCGTAACGTCCGCGGTATTTCATCGTATACTGGAACGTGTTCTCCGAGTTTTCGCCCAGCGTACCCGTGGCCGACTCGATGTTCTGTTCGGACAGTGCGGCCGTCACGTCCGACGGGATGAGCTTGTACTGCGCCATCACGTCGGGTTTCAGCCAGACGCGCATCGAATAGTCGGCGCCGAGCGTGAAGGCTTCGCCGACGCCCGGAATACGCAGGATACGCGGTTCGATGTTGATTTTCGAATAGTTGGAGAGGAACGTCTCGTCGTAGGAGTCGTCGGGACTGTACAGCGAGAAGATCTTTACCATGGAGGTCTGGCGCTTCATGGTTGAAACGCCGATCTGGGTTACCGCGGAGGGCAATTGTCCGGTGGCGCGGGAAACTTTGTTCTGTACGTTCACGGCCGCCATGTCGGGATCGGTACCCTGACGGAAATAGACGGTGACCGAGGCGCTGCCGACGGCTGCGCTGGAGGTGATGTAGGTCATGTTCTCCACGCCGTTGATGGCCTGTTCGAGCGGTACGATGACCGACTTCTGGATCGTTTCGGCACTGGCGCCGGGGTAGCTGGCGTGGACCATGACCGTCGGAGGCGCGATATCGGGATACTGCTCGATGGGCAGCGTCGCAAGTCCGATGATACCGGCGATGACGATGACGATGGAGATGACCGACGCCAATACGGGTCGTTCGATAAAATGCTTGAGTGTCATGGCCTATTCCTCCTTTGCGGTTTCGGGTTGAGCGGCTGCCTGGTCGGCGGAGGGCGCGGCGGCCTTCTGTGCCTTGGGCTGCACGGGCGTGCCTTCGCGCATCAGACCCACGCCCTCGGCGACGATCACGTCGCCCGGCACCAGACCCGAGTTGACGATGTACTCCCTGCCGTTCGAAATCCGGTCTACGGCGATCGCGGCCGACGTGGCTTTGCCGTCGACGACCTTATATACATATACCTTGTCCTGCAATTCGAAGGTCGCGGCCTGAGGGATTACGACGCATTGCTTGCGGACGTACGGCAGGATGATGTTGCCGGCTCCGCCGCTGTGGAGCAGCCCGTTCGGGTTGGGGAACGCCGCGCGGAGCTGCACGCTGCCCGTCGAGGTGTCGATGACGCCGCTGATGGCCTCGATGCGGCCCGCCTCGTCGTAGACCGACCCGTCGTTGAGACGCAACTGCACGTCGGGCATGTTTTTCAGCGTGTTGTCGATCGAACCGTACTCGCGCGTGAGGTTCAGCAGTTGGTTCTCGGTCATCGAGAAATAGACGTACATCTCCGAATTGTCCGATACGGTAGTCAGCGGCTGCGGCGTCGAAGGACCGACCAGCGCGCCCACCTTGTAGGGCAGTGTACCCACGATTCCGTCCGAGGGACTGGTCACGACCGTATAGGAGAGGTTGTTGGCGGCGTTCACGCGCTGTGCTTCGGCCTGTGCGAACTGCGCCTTGGCCGTCAACAGGTTGTTCTCGGCCGTCGAAAGGTCGAACTGCGAAACTACCTTGCGTGCGAAAAGTTCCTTCTTGCTGTCGTAGGTCAGCTGAGCGGTCGCAACACTCGCCTTGGCGGCGGCGACGTTGGCTTCGGCCGTCTGCAACGCTGCCTTATAGGGAACCTGGTCGATGATGAAAAGCGTCTGTCCGCTGCGGACGCGCTGCCCCTCGTTTATGCAGACCTGGGCGATCTTGCCCGATACCTGCGCATAGATTGCGATATCCTGACGACCGCGGATCGTCGCCGAGTAATCCACCGGAATGGAACGGTCGGTCGTAGCCACTGTCAGGACGTCGTACTCCGAACTTTGGGATTGCATCGGCGCCTGACGACAGCCGAGCATGAAAAAGCAGCAGGCGAGTGCTGCTGCACGGATCGAATTTTTCTTCATGTTTCGTTTTTCCTTTTTAATCGCGACAAAGATAGGCAAAAGCCGTAGAACATCCGGTTTCAAAAAATGGGCGGAATTTTTCAAAACGTGAACTATCATGGGCTTTTTTGCCGAATTTTATCTATTTTTGTGACGTATTTATGTCAAAAACGAGGATATGATCGAATTATTGTTATCCGACGAACAATCTTTTTCAGTGGAGGATACGAATTTGTCCGCTTTTCTGAAACGTCCCGTTCGGGTGAATGGCGGCGCCGTGTTCCTGTGCACGGCCGGCCGTGCGGTCGTATCGGTCAATGTCGAGGAACATGCGATCGAGTGCGATACGGAGGTGGTGCTGCTGCCCGACATGGTCTTCATGCTCGTCGAGGCGAGCGCCGACTTCCGCGTGATCTTTTACGCTTCGAGCATCCAAGTGTTCGACGGAGCGATGCAGCGGCTCGATACCGAATGTTTCCACTATCTGGAAACACATCCGGCGATCCGGCACCGCGGGGAGACGGCCCGCGGGGTGAAAAACCTTTATTCCGTGGTATTGGCCGCCAGCGCGGAGACGGAGAACATCTACCGTTCGCAGATCATGTACCTGCTGATGCGTCATATCCTACTGAACGTTTGCGACAAGGTCCGGCGGAACTACATCCGTTATCAGGAGGAGGGCGCCCATCGCAAGCGGGAACTTTACGATCGCTTCGTGAAGTTGATCGCCGAGCATTTCATCGAGCGGCGCGACGTGGCCTTCTATGCCGGAAAACTCTGTATTTCGATGAGTTACCTGGCCTCCGTGACGCGCACGCTGACCGGCGAGACCCCCAAGGAGATGATCGACAAGTGGATCGTACACGAAATCAAACTGATGCTCATGTTTTCCGATCTTTCGCTGCAACAGATCGCCGATCGGATGCACTTCCCCGACCAGTCCTATCTGGGGCGTTTCTTCAAGCGCCATACGGGATGTTCGCCTCTTGCCTACCGCAATGCGAAGTAGGCCGAATCGGTAAAAGTGGTAACGAAATCCGTAATCCGTGTAGGTCGTGCAGTGCGGAATCTCCGTAATTTTGCATCGTGAACCTAAAAACGAAGAGACGATGAGAAGAATCGCATGTCGGCAGGCAGTCGTTTTTGCACTGCTGATCGGTTCGGCAGGAACAATTCATGCACAGGAAAACACGATGAGAGAGAATCCTATCTTTGGGCAGATCTTCCCGCAGGGCGAGAAGCTGCCGGAGGAATTTTCGGCCTATTTTATCGGTCAGGCCTACCGTGCGCCGTTGGTGCGCGACGAGGCGTTGAACTGTCCGGTGTCGAACGTGACTTTCAGTCCCGGATGCCGCAACAACTGGCATAGCCATACCGGAGGGCAGCTGCTGCTTGTCACGGCCGGCCGGGGCTATTACCAGGAACGGGGTGAACCGGCGCGGCTGTTGTTGCCGGGAGATGTGGTGGAGATCGCTCCCGACGTGGAGCACTGGCACGGAGCGGCACCCGACAGCTGGTTTGCGCATCTGGCCGTCGAGACTAATCCGCAGACCAACGAGAATAGGTGGCTCGAACCGGTGGACGACGCGCAGTATGCAGCGGCGACCGCCGGGATGGAGGAATTCCGCAGCCGGATGTCCCGGGCGGCGCTCCGCAATTTCGATGCGTTGTTGCCGGCATGCAAGTCGGAGTTGGAACAGAGCGATCCCGAACTGGCGGAGATCGTCGGCAATTTCGCCTTCGACGAGGTGTTGCGTTACGGAGAACTCGACGAGCGGACGCGCAGAATGACCCTTCTCGCTTCGGCGATCGCCTTGCAGGCGGAGGGGGTCTACCGCTCGCTGCTCGACGCGGCGCTCGACGGCGGCGTGACGCCCGTCGAGGTGAAGGAGATTTTGTATCAGGCCGTGCCTTACGTCGGTTTGGCCAGGACCTTCGATTTCATCGGCATAGCCAACGATGTGCTGCGGCGACGGGGCGTGGCGTTGCCGTTGGAGGGGCAGTCGACCGTTTCGTCCGATGACCGCTTCGAAAAGGGACTGGCCGTACAGCGATCGATCTTCGGCGAACGGATCGATCGGATGCACGAGGAAGCACCGGAGAATCAGGTGCATATCCAGCGCTATCTGTCTGCCGATTGTTTCGGCGACTATTACACACGCGGCGGGTTGGATGTGAAGACTCGTGAACTGCTTACTTTTTCGATGCTCGTGTCGCTGGGCGGTTGCGAAGCGCAGGTGAAAGGGCATATTCAGGGCAATGCGAACGTCGGTAACGGCAAGGCGACACTGCTGGCCGTCGTTACGCAGCTGCTTCCCTACATTGGTTACCCGCGCACGCTCAATGCGATCGCCTGTCTGAACGAAGTGATTCCCGAATAAATGAGAAAAACGATTCGCCGTATGTCCGCAATCCTCTTGTCGATCGTCGTGTTGCTCGCTGCGGCGGGGATCGCATTCGTCAATCAGCGGAGTTTCGGCCGCTTGCCGCGCGGCGAGCGGTTGGAGCGTATCCGCCGTTCGCCCAATTACCGCGACGGGCAGTTCCGCAACCTGCATCCTACGCCGCAGATGACTTCCGACAAAGGGTTTGCGGGCAGCATGTGGGGTATTCTCTTCGGGAGTAAAGAGCGCCGCGAACCGGCGTCGGCGCTTCCGGTGCTGAAACCCGATCTGCACCGTTTGGAGCGGGCGGAGGATGCGTTGGTGTGGTTCGGCCATTCGTCCTATCTGCTGCAATTGGACGGGGTGCGTCTTCTGGTCGATCCGGTGCTGACCGACAAGTGGCCGATGTCGCTGTTCTTTTCTCCCTTCAAGGGTACGGACGTCTTTTCTCCGGAGGACATGCCCGATATCGACTGCCTGATCGTCACGCACGACCATTGGGATCATCTGGATTACCGTACCGTAATGCAGTTGAAAGAGCGTATCGGCAGGGTAGTCTGTCCGCTGGGCGTGGGGGAGCATTTCGAGTATTGGGGATTCGATTCCGACCGGATCGTCGAACTGGATTGGAACGAGAGCTGCGGTTTGTCGGACGGGTTCCGGATCCACTGCCTGCCTGCGCGCCATTTTTCAGGGCGCGGGTTGCAGCGCAACCGTTCGCTCTGGGCCTCGTTTTTAGTGGAGAGCCCTTCGCGGCGGGTCTATCTTGCAGGCGACGGTGGTTACGATGCGCACTTCGCCGAGATCGGCCGCCGGTTCGCGCCGATCGACCTGGCGGTGGTGGAGAACGGGCAGTACAACGCCGACTGGCGTTACATTCATCTGATGCCCGAAAAATTGCCGGATGCGATCCGCGACCTGCGCCCGGCACGTGTGCTGACGGTGCATCACTCGAAATTCGCGCTGAGCCGCCATGCGTGGGACGAACCGCTGAAAAACGCCGCCGAAGTGGCGGCAGGCGACGGGTTCGTACTGTTGCAACCGATGATCGGAGAGATCGTGCCGCTGGCCGACACCGTCAGGCGTTACGAGGCATGGTGGCGAGGGATCGATTGATTGACCGAATCATAGATAATTAGGTAAAAAGATGAAAAAACGAATTTTGCTACTTTCGTCTTCTCCACGCCGGCACGGGAATTCCGACCGGCTGTGCGACGAGTTCCTGCGCGGGGCGCGGGAGGCGGGGCACGACGCGGAGAAGATCTCGCTGCGCGACTGCCGGATCGGTTACTGCACCGGTTGCGGCGTCTGCTACGATACCCGAACCTGTCCGCAACGGGACGATGCGGCGCAGATCGTCGGGAAGATGATCGCGGCCGACGTGATCGTACTGGCTACGCCGGTCTATTTCTATACGATGAGCGCCCAGATGAAGACGCTGATCGATCGTTGCTGCGCACGTTACACCGAGATGACGGGCAAGGAGTTTTATTTTATCGTGGCGGCGGCCGACGACAGCAAGGCTGCCATGGAACGGACGATCGACGGTTTCCGCGGTTTTCTGGACTGCCTCGACGATTCCCGCGAATGCGGTACGATCTACGGCGTCGGGGCGTGGAAAATCGGTGAGATCGAGGGTAGTCCGGCCATGAAACAGGCCTACGATGCGGGGTTGAATTGCTGAATACGCGGGGGCCGTCATTCGGACGATGCGACAACGGAGCGGAGCGGCGATCGCCGCTCCGCTCCGTTTGCTCTGCTGAAAAGCGCCGGACGCCTGTACGTCTTGGGTTCGGTGGCGCACGGCGAAATGACGGATTGCGCCGGCTGTTCCCGACGGAGGGCTTTCAAATGTCCGGTGATGCGTGCGGGATACGTCGCGCATCTGAACGATAAGTAAAATATAAGACGCCGTAACACGACACAGGAAAACCGAGCGATATTTCCCGGCCTTCATCCGAAACCGCGGCCGGCCCGACGACGGGCTGTACGACGGTACGGAACGATCCCTCCTTGCCGGGAAAATAGTTGCGGATATTGCTCGGTCCGATGTTTGCGGCGTCGGCGATCTCGCGATGCGACGTCCCGCGAATCCTCTGATACGAAAGATCCGTGCGGCTTGTCGCAGAATTTCGGCACCTATCCTCTTTTTACGCTTTGCATGTTTGCATGTTCGAAATATCCCTTTTCGAGACGCAAAGCAGAGGAAATTCCGTCGGATACGCAATACCGAATTATAGCGATTTCGACATCGGCCGAAGGCCCTGGGTGTGGAGTCCGTCCGCGGTACGTGCGTGCGGAATTCACACGGGCAGCAGGATCGAGAAGCGGCTGCCCTTGCCGATCTCGCTTTCGACGCCGATCGTGCCGCCGTGCGCCTCGACGAACTCCTTGGAGATGGCCAGCCCCAATCCGCTGCCCTGTACCTTGGTGCCCGGTACGCGGAAATAGCGTTCGAAAATGCTCTTGTGGTAACGCGGGTCGATGCCCCGTCCGAAATCCCGCACGTAGATTTCGACCGCCTTTTCGTGCTGTACGGCGCCCACGATGATGCGCGATTTTTCGGGCGAGTGGTGGATGGCGTTCGACAGCAGGTTGGTGATGACCCACGCAATCTTTTCGCTGTCGACGAACAGTTTCGAGATTTTTTCGGGGTATTCCACCTCGACGAAACAGCAGAACCGCTCGGCCAATACCTGCGTCGCCTTGACGGCGTAGTCGATCAGTTCGATCGGCTTGGTGATCTTGGGCATGAGTTTGAGCTTGCCGGTCTCGATCTGCGTCATGTTGAGCAATTCGCCCGTGATCGAGAGAAGACGGTCGCTGCTGTCGCGGATACTCCCGACCAGCTGCTTCTGTTCGTCGTTGAGCTTGCCGAGCCGGTCGTCGCCGAGCAGTTGCAGGCTCATCAGGATCGACGAGATCGGGGTCTTCATCTCATGCGAGACGGTCGAGATGAAGTTGGTCTTGGCCGAATCCAGTTCCTTGTATTTGGTGACGTTGCTCAGGATAATCAGGTTGCCGACGAACTGTTGTTCGCGTCCGCCGACGGGCGTGATGTAGAGCGGCGTGTTCTCCATTTGGAAGTAGCTCTCCTTGTTGTCTGCGTAGATTTTCAGCGGCTCTCCTCCGGTCGATCGCTTTTCTCCGTAAAGCTCGCGCATCAGACGGCGCAGCAGGTCGTTGGAAAGGGCGACCTCGGCGGCGTTGCGGCCGACGACCTCCGCTTGCAGATTCAGCACCGCGAGCGCTTCGCGGTTCATGAAGAGGATCTTGCGGTCGGGGCCGAGACCGATGATCGGCTCGTGGAGCGTATCGACGATCGCCTCGATGCGTTTCTTGGCCGTCATCAGGTCGTCGAGCGAACTGCGGCGGTATTCGTCGAGCTTGGCCGCCATGTCGTTGAACGATTCGGCGACGGATTCGAATTCGCGGTTGCCCGTGAAGTCGAGCCGTTGCTGGTAGTTGTGGTTGGCGATTTCGCGGATGCCCTTTTTCAGTTCGTCGATGGGACGCAGCACCAGCCGCGGAAACCATACCAGAATGGCGCCGGCACTGACGACGCAGAGCGCCGCCACGACGATCAGCCACCACATCACGTAGTCGGCGCGTTCCTCGACGGCAGAACTTTTGGCGCGGATGGCCGCCATGTTGAGTTCCATGATGCGCAGCAGGTCCTGGCGCACCGTTTGCAGTTCGGCCTCGGTGACGGGGTCGCTCAGCGCCGCGATATGGCGGCCGAGCTCCGATGTCATCTCCCGTTCGCTGATCTCGGTGATGTTTTGTTGTTGGAGGGCGAGACTCTGCCGCAGGGCGTGCCGCGAAACGGAATCTTCGCCGATGTCGTTGAGCGAACGCAGCATGTCGGCGGCGTATTGCAACGAGTTGTAATTGTCGGCCAGAATGGTTCCCGTGGCGCGCGAAAGCTGCCGCACGTAGCTGACCGACTGGATGCCGAGCAGCACGATCATGGCGAAAAGAATGCCGATGCCCAATGTGAGCCTTCGTTGTATTTTCATGGTTATGACAATATATACAGGTCGATGTTCATGCGCGACAGTCTGCCGATGAGGCGGCGCATCCCGACGACGTTTTTCAACAGCGAAAATAGTGAAAATTCGGGTCGGCCGACGCAGACGATATTGATTTTTTGTTCGCGGCAGATCTCCACGATCGTCTCGACCGGACGGTTGGAGTGCACCTGCCGGATCTGACCGCCGAGTTCGGTGGCCAGATTGAGGTTGTTGATCAGGTAGCGCTGGTTGGCCAGCGGGATGCGGTCGGCGGTCTCGCGGTCGCTCTGGACGTAGAGTACGATGAACGAACTGTTGAGATGCGTGGCCAGACGCGCGGTTTTGCGGATCAGGCGGCGGGCGCGTTTCTCGCTGCTGTCGATCACGGCCAACAGCTTGTCGTGCAGCAGGGCGGGTTTCTCCGTCACTTCGTTTTCCACCTTCTTCTCGACGCGCAGCGCCACCTCCTTCAAGGCGAGTTCGCGCAGTTGCAGGATGTTCTCCTGCCGGAAGAAGTTGCTCAGGGCGGTCGGCACCTTGTCGGGTTTGTAGATTTTACCCGCTTTGAGCCGTTCGATCAGTTCGTCGGCCGTCAGGTCGATGTTCACCACCTCGTCGGCCGTCGCCAGCACGCTGTCGGGCACCCGTTCGTGGACTTCGATACCGGTGATCTCCTGCACTTGTTCGTTCACCCCTTCGATGTGTTGGATGTTGACGGCCGAGATGACGCTGATACCCGCGTCGAGTATCTGCATCACGTCCTGCCACCGTTTGGGATTTGCGCTGCCCTTGATGTTGGTGTGCGCCAGTTCGTCGACCACGACGATATCGGGGTGGAGGTTGATGATGGCCTGCATATCCATCTCTTCGAGCTCCTTGCCCTTGTAGAAGAGCTTGCGGCGCGGAATGAACGGAAGCCCTTCGGTGAGGGCTTCCGTTTCGGGACGGCCGTGCGTCTCGATGTAACCGATCTGGACGTCCACGCCTGCGTCGAGCAGTTGGTGCGCCTCCTGCAACATGCGGTAGGTCTTGCCCACGCCGGCACTCATGCCGATGTAGACCTTGAATTTCCCGCGGTGCGAGGCTTTGATCAGGGCGAGAAAGTGCTCGGCGCTTCGCCGGGTGTCCTGTGTATCCATAGTTATTACATTCTGAATGAAAATCCTCCGACAAAGTTAACGTCGTCGAGAGCAGGATTCCAAATCAGATTGGTGAAAATTCCGATTTTCATGCCGTCGGCACCCTTGATGTCCCAGGTCTTGCCGGCATTGAGGAAGACGTTCTGCACGTAGAAGTCGCGATCGCCGCAGTTGTAGGTCGTGGCGGCATTCCAGGGCACCATGCCCACGCCGGCCTTCATGTCGACCGTCTTCACCGTGAAAGGATAGGCCACCTCGAAATAGGAAGCATAGGCGCGTTCTCCTTTGTCGTTCCGGTCGGCGGCGCCGAACAGAATCGTGTACCACGACAACGTGAAGGGCAGTTTTTCCGATACGACCCAGCTCGCGCCTACCTCGATGCGGTGGGGGGGGGAATGGCTGTCGAATATGAAATAGCGGTCGTCGTCATGTCCGGTCCAGTAGAGGTCGGCCACCGAAAGCGTCACGGGCCCCAGCTGGTAGGCCAGCGTGAGATCCATCTCCTTGTAGCCGCTGTCGCTGAAATCGATCGACCCCCATGCCGTTACCGAGAAGTTTCCGGCCGTCATGGTCAGCGTGGGCTGCAAGGCCGGGCCCGACTCCTTGACGCCGCGCCAGTAATACGAGCTTACGAGATCGGAACCGCCGCTGAACGATACCCCTTTGTCTTGAGCGGCGACGTGATTCGTTCCAAACATGGCTGCCGTAGCCAATACTCCGAGTAAAATACGTTTCATAGAATTTAAAAGATTTCTTCGTTGATTGTTGATGATTCGGGTTTGTTTTTCCGTCCGTGGCGCCACGGAACCCGTTTCCGGGCCCGGGCGTACGCGACGGGAAATAGAGGGTTTGCGCAGTCTGACTTGCGAAAGCAGGATGACCGACAGGGGTCAGATCAGATCCGTAATCAGAAATACGACCAGAAAAACGATCAGTACGATCAGCCACCGTTTGGTCGGTTTATCCAACTTTTTCATAAGTTCCGCACACGCTATTTGTTCTGTGCGGCGTCCAACGCCACATTCAGTTTCAGAACATTGACCTTATAGGTGCCGAAGAGTCCGAGCCACGGTTTGTGGATATTCTCCTCGACGATCTTCTTCACCTCGGCTTCGGACATGCCGCGGGCTCCGGCGACGCGGCGGATCTGAACTTCGGCGCCGCGGATCGAGATGTCGGGATCGAGGCCCGAACCGCTGGCTGTCACCATTTCCGAAGGCACCTCTCCGCGGGAGAGGTAAGGATGCGCCGCGAGGAAATCCTGCACGCGCTGCTCCACATCGGCCAGGTATTCGGGATTGGTCGTAGCCTTGTTGCTGCCGCCCGAGCCGCCGCCGTTGTAATCCACGGCCGAGGGACGCCCCCAGAAATAGCGCCCGCCGGTGAACTGCTGGCCTACGTTCGCGGCGCCGACGACCCGGCCATCGAGCGTAAGTGTTTCGGCCTGCCCGCCGTTGGGGCCCGCAAGGGCCGAAACCCCGCGCAGCACGAGTACATATCCCACGCCGAGCAACAGGCACATTGCCAGCGTTATCTTCACTGAAATCCAAAGGTTTTTCATAATTGCAACACGTTAAAAGAATACACTTACCAACATATCTATCAGTTTGATGCCCACGAACGGCACGATGACACCTCCGAGCCCGTAGATGAAGAGGTTGCGGCGCAGCAGGGCCGAAGCCCCGATCGGCTTGTACGTCACGCCGCGCAGCGCCAGCGGGATCAGCAACGGGATGATGACCGCGTTGAAAATCACGGCCGACAGGATAGCGCTTTCGGGCGAATCGAGGTGCATGATGTTCAGAGCCTGCAACGAAGGGATGGAGGCGATGAACAGCGCCGGGACGATGGCGAAATACTTGGCCACGTCGTTGGCGATCGAGAAGGTGGTCAGCGTGCCGCGCGTCATCAGGAGCTGCTTGCCGATCTCGACGATCTCGATCA
>OKSD01002154.1_pt1 | contig 17411 bp, 9 predicted proteins | sample 1601221 | NCBI WGS metagenome assembly OKSD01 (sample SAMEA3541550, study PRJEB24748) | human gut metagenome | biome: human gut; feature: human-associated habitat; material: faeces | place: China | collected 2012
GGTTGGTGCAGGAGGTCCCGATGACGGGCACCTTGGCGCGTTCGGCGACTTCGCCTCCGGCGAGGCTGAGGGAGGAAGCATACGTACCGATGATGGCCGTCACATTGTCACGCTCGGCAAGGCGCTTTACGGCGTTGGCGGCTTCGACCTTGTCGGACTTGTTGTCGACGATGACCAGTTCGACGGGGCGGCCGAGGACGGTGGGCGTGATCTTGTGCGCAAGCTGGATGCCTTCAAGTTCAAGCTGCCCGGCGAAGGCGTTCTGTCCGGTCAGAGGCATGTAGACGCCGATCTTGATGGGATCTTCCGCTTTGGCGGGGGTGGCGAACCCCATGCTCAGAGTCATACAGGCAAACGCGCTCAAAAGAGTGCCGAGTTTCATGCTTCCATCCTCCAACTGTAAGATTGTTATTGAAGCAGCCTCTAAACAATAGATAAAACCTGGTGCAGAGGATTACTGCTGAACAGGCACTATCTCGAAAAGGAAATCCGGCGAACGTTGTGTGTACTAAAGAAACGCAGTATGCCGGAAATACCACACAGGATAGATAATGAATAATATAACAATCTGTGGATGTAATGCATTAACTACCGATTGCGCGATGGTTCAGTTCATACAGAAACTATTTTCTTTGTCAAGAATAAAGATAAAGTATTTTTTTGGATAAAAAATCCATTCTGTATATGTTTCATTGTTTGAATAAACAGCAAAAGACGTCTATCGCGTTACATAAGAATTTTCATGAAACAGTTTCAATATGGAAGCAATCAGCATGATGAAATAAAGAAAAGAGCTAAATTGATTGCTCAAACGTAAAGAAGGCATACTATAGATTGTGCACTCAACTTTCATGATTTACAGTGCCTGAATGTTTGCATTCCTATCTGGTTCAAAGAAAAGATGTTGTTAGTTTATTCAATGGAATATGGTAGATATAAAATATCATATTACATTGAAATCATAAATATATTTTTGAAAAACCGTGTTACGGGAGGACGCAAAAAAAACGGCATGTCCAAAGAACATGCCGTGTGTCGTAACGCGGGAAGAACCGTATCAGCTTCGATCCGCCGTCAGCAGGAATACCGCCGAGATGACCAGCGCGCTGCCCGCCCACCCGTAGGCGGAGAAGTTTTCATTCCAGAACAGCCAGACCCAGAATGTCGCCAGCACGGGCTCGATGTTCCCGATGATGGCGGCCTTGACTTGATTGATGCTCTGGAGGCTCCGCCCGTAGGCGAGGTAGGCCCCATAGTTCGTGACCACGCCGAGGGCCAGCAGGTTGGCCCACGCCGTCCACGAGCGGGTGGGGGCGAAATCCACGAAGGGGAATAGGGCGAGCGCGCCTCCGAGCAGCATGTAGGCGTACAGGGTGGCGGTGGAGTAGCGGGGCTGCCACCAGACATAGAAGGGAAAATGCGAGGCGTAGCAAAGGCCGGATATGAGCCCGCAGACGATGCCGAGCACGGACGGCTCGGCGTTCAGGCTTCCGCCGGAGAAGCACACCAGCGCCGTTCCGAAGAGGGCCAACCCCAGAGCGATGCCCTTACGGGAGGAGAAGCTCTCATGGAACAGGATGCGGGAGAATACGGCCACCCATGCGGGAGCCGTATACAACAGCACCATCGCCATGGCGGCTCCGCTCAGCTGGATGGAGATTTGCAGCGAACTGAAAAACACGCTGATGCTCAACACACCGAAAAGGCAGAAGAACAGCGCGTGCTTCACAGGGATGCGCGCCTCGCCGCAGATGCCCGTTTGGGCAAAAAAGCAGATGCCGCCGAGCAGGGCGCGCCAGAAGGCCACCTCCAGCGGCGCAAGGCCTTCTTCCATGCAGATTTTGGAAAAAGGGCCGATGAGCGACCACAGGACGGCGGCGGCGAGCACATACAGATAGCCCGTCATCTGTTTCGGATCCTTTGCCATAAACGTTTTCCTCCAGAGGGTCGGCGGTTCCGCGCGGGGCTTGGCTGCGTTCCGCCCCGGCCTGAATGCTATTCTATGATGAAGGATTCCGCGTGCGAGGGGTTCGCATACTGGCCGAAACGCTTGACGGTCAGGGCAAGGGCTTCTTCAAGCTTGGATCTGGCGGAGAAGGAGAACACGACCGTCAGGCAGGAGCGGGTTTCCTGCGTGATCATGGCGCGGGTAGAGTCGCTGGTGGGGCTTCCGAACGCGCCTTCCCCGTCTGCGAGCAGGGGCATGTTTTCGAGCGCGATGTCGTCCTTGCCGATGCCCGGATACACTTCCCCGGCCTTGCCCAGACGGAAAACGATGTCCGCACCGATGCGGGCCGTATCGTAAGAGCCGAGGGAGAAACCCGTTTCGAGCGAGACAAGGTTGTTGGCGTCCACGACGCTGTTGATCTGGTAAAGGGCCTTGCCCTGGCGCACCCGGCGGTACAGCGATTCGGACGAAACGCGGAAGCGTCCGGGGTCCTTGCCGAAGGCCTTGTACGCCTTCCGGGATTCGTCGAGGTTGGGGATCTGGGCCAGCGGCGTGGTCTCCAGCATGGTTTTGAGGTACGGGGCAACCTCGTTTTCGAGGCAGGTCCAGAGAGAGTCTTCGCGGGCGCGTACGTCCGCCGTGTAGATGAAGCAGCCCAGACGCGCTTCGGGCCACGCGCCCTTGATGGATGGATCGATGGTGACGTTGAGGGCCGACATGTCCGCTCCTTGTGCAATGGGGATTGCCGAGGGCGAAACGGCCGTCTCGTCCTCATGCCGGAACGGACAATATCACGGGCGGGTCCGGGAGTCTTGTTCCGGACTCCTGTTTTTTTGTTCCAATCGCGTTTGCCTCCGGTAGGCGGCGGGCGTCAGGCCGGTCAGGCGCTGCATGGCGCGGGTGAGCGCGCTTTGATCGGCGTACCCGGCCCGCAGCGCCAGATCCGCAATCGGCAGATCCGATTCCGCCAGCCATTTCCGCACATGCCCGATACCAGCCATGCCTGCGGGCTGAGGCCCCATTCGGAGCGGGACAGTGCGTGCAGCCTGCTTGGGCTGATGCCGATGCGCCGGGCCATTTCGCCCACAGTCCACGGCGCGCCGGGGTGGGCATCGATCAGCCTTTCCAGTACGGCGAGCCGGGAAGGGCGGCATACCGGGCGCTCAAGGAAGGAATTGAGGAGCAGGGGCATCCAGCATTGCGTGGTGCCCGGCTGTGAAAAGCGGTCTCTGGACAGCTCCGCGAACCCGATCAGGTGTCGGGTGGCTTCGGAAACGGGAAGAAAGATTTGTTCCGCCAGTTGTTCCGCCGCAGGGACGCCGCATTCGGCAAGATCGCAGTTGACGATAAGAAAGGCGTTCGAGACGGTCGCCAGCTGCGAATGCGGGACGCCGGGCGCGACGAACGCCGCGCAGGAGGGGGTAAGCCTGCCTTCCGCGCCGCCGATGGAGATTTCCAGTTCACCGGCGATGGGCAGGACAAACTGCGCGTGGGGGTGCCGCTCGTTGTTGCGTTCCCCCTCGTAGCTCAAGAAATCGATCCGGATGGACATGGCCCGCCTCGCAATGGATGCCGAAAAAGATGCGCCGTTTTCCGCAAGGGATTGTCCGTGCGGCGCATACGGCACCTTATAAGCCCAAAGCCTCCGGGCTTACAAGGCCGGTCCCCATCCGGGAGGCGGCATCCGGACGCGTAAGGGAAACCTGAATAAGGCCGGGAGGGGTATCAGCGGATATGCAGTTTCCGGACGGCCTCCCATTTCTGGTGTTCGGAAACATGGCTGAAATCCCTCGACGGGTGGTGGCAGTGCCAGATACGGACATCCGGGCGATCTGTGAAGACATACGCGCAGAGGCCGGGAGCAAGCATGGTGATGCCGCTTTCGGGGGACAGCCAGTGTTGTTTGAATAAGGTCAAGCCCCAGACGATCACGAAATCAGGCTTCAGGACGTCGAGCATGGCAAAGAACGCCCCGCGTCCGAGCGCGATTTCTTCAGGCGTGGCGCGGGACCGGTTGCGGTGCGTTTCCGTTTCCATGTGCTGGAAGAATACGCCGTAAACCACGGTATCCCACACCGCGTTGGACCCACCGTAAGCGTTCCCGGTGAGCATGGCGGAGATGTTGCGGATGTAGCGGACCCAGTGGTTGCCGTTGCCTTCGGCGGCGTCTTGGAGCGCCCGGCGCACGACCCCGTCAGTGTACGTTCTGTCGGCTCCGTCCGGCGCCGTGCCGTGGTTGGCTTCGCCGATCATGAGGATACGCGGGCTGGCGTCGGCGTAGCCGTCCCCCACGTAGGGGAGGAAATGGATGGCTTGGGTTTCTTGCAGATGCTGCCTGAACGTGTCCGTAGCTGTGGTCATGGGACCCCTCCGGCGGTTTGCGCCGCCTTGAAATCGGCGGCCTTTTCCTACCCGTACACGCCGGGGTTCGGGGAAGACAATGATTGAAATCACGTTGTTCCGCGCCAAAACCCGGGAAAGCCCGTTTGCCGCCGCAGATACCGTATTGGAAGCTGTACGATCGCATATCATGCGTTGACTTTAACGGGAGAGTTGTTTAGGGATCCCCCCCGGAAGCTGCGAAAGCGGCATTTCCACATCTCGCCAAGGAGGAAAAGCATGTCGTCCGACAGTAGTCACAGTTGCCCGTCAACTGATAGTGCCACAGCAACCGCTGCCGGCGTGCTTCTCCTGGCCTTCTGACGAGTCCGGGGCGCACCCCCGGCGGCTCAGGAGGTTTCCATGCCCTTCTTCTCTCCGTATTCGTATGCGGGCGGCGTCTCGCGTGCCCTTGTCCGTTTTTTTCGGGAATTCCAGCTCCCGGCGTCTTTACTTGCGCCTTTCGGCTGTCTCCGTATGGCCGGGGCTTTCTCTCTTCGCCCGTCCTTCTCGCGGCGCACCCTCTTCGGATTGCGCCTTTCTCCTCACGAACGCGGCCGTTAACCGCCGTTCGTCTCTTGCCGTGCCCTTTTCAGGGCTTCTCACTCAGCGTTGCATGAGGCTGCGCTCCGTCGCCGCTTCGTTTTATCAATGACAACATCGGAGGTGTCTTGTGGACATTGCCTGTTGCCGCAGGCTGTTCGCCGGGAACCCCGCCGCTCATGCGGCTTTCGTTCCCTGCGCGTGGAAAGGCTGCCCTGCAGCCGTGATTCGGAGTCACCGTCGGATCGGTTCCCGCCTGATCCGAAAAGCATTCATGAGGTTGAAACTATGATTAAAAAGCAGCTCGAAACGGAAAAGGACCTGAACGTCACGCAGGAGGTCCGCGGACTTGCCGCCCGCCCCGCGTCCGCCCGGCTTCTTGAGGCGGCCCGCCAGACGCCGCAAGAGGTCTTTGCAGCCTACGAAACGACGCCCCAAGGACAGCCCCGGCCCGACATCATGCGGGCGCTGTTCGGACGGAACGAGCTTGCCCGCAAAAAGGCGGACTCCATCCTGAAGCGTCTGTTCAAAGCCTTCATCAACCCGTTTACCGTCGTTCTCATTGTTCTGGCGGTCATTTCCTTCATCACCGACTACGTCATCGTCGAGCCGGAGGATCGCGATCTCACCGCCGTTCTCATCGTCGGCATCATGGTTTTCATCAGCGGCACGCTGCGGTTTGTGCAGGAAGTGCGCTCGGGCAACGCGGCGGAACGTTTGCAGGCGATGGTCAAGACCACCATTGCGGTCTTGCGTGACGGCGAGAGCCGGGAACGCCCCATTTCGGAGCTTGTTGTGGGCGACGTGATCCGGCTCGCCGCGGGCGACATGATCCCCGCCGATGTGCGCATCGTCGAAACCAAGGACCTTTTCGTCAGCCAGTCATCGCTGACCGGCGAGAGCGAACCGATGGAAAAGTGGACCGCCGCGCAGCCGCAGACGGGCGGCAATCCGCTGGAATGCAACAATCTCGCGTTCATGGGCAGTACTGTGGTCAGCGGTTCGGCTCTGGCCCTCGTGATCGCCGTGGGCAAGGATACGCTGTTCGGGGCTTTGGCCCGGCGCGTTGCGGAAACGCGCGTCCGCACGAATTTCGAGAAGGGCGTGAACGCCGTATCGTGGGTGCTCATCCGGTTCATGGTGGGCATGGTTCCGGTGGTGCTCTTCCTCAACGGCTTTACGAAAGGCGACTGGGTGCAGGCAGCGTTGTTCGCACTGTCCGTGGCCGTGGGCCTGACCCCGGAAATGCTGCCCATGATCGTGTCCGCCAACCTCGCCAAGGGCGCGGTCGCCATGTCCCGGAAAAAGGTCATCGTAAAGCATCTCAATGCGATCCAGAATCTCGGGGCCATGAACATCCTGTGCACGGACAAGACCGGGACCCTGACGCAGGATCGCATCGTGCTGGAATATCCGCTCGACGTGCACGGCAATGTGGATGAGCGTGTCCTGCGCCACGCCTTCCTGAACAGCTACCATCAGACCGGCCTGCGCAACCTGATGGACGAAGCCATCGTGGATCACGCCTACGAGACGAACATGCTCCCGCTGTGGCAGGATTACCGGAAGGTGGACGAAATCCCGTTCGATTTCACCCGGCGGCGCATGAGCGTGGTTGTGGCGGACAAGGCAGGCAAGACGCAGATCATCACCAAGGGCGCGGTGGAGGAAATGCTCTCCATTTGCAGCTACGCGGAATACAAGGGGAATGTGGAGCCGCTCACCAGCGCGTTGAGCGAGGAGATCCTCGCCACGGTGCGGCGGTACAACGAGGCCGGGCTGCGCGTCATCGCCGTGGCCCACAAGACGAATCCGATGGTCGCCGGAGCGTTTTCCGTGGCGGACGAGTCGGACATGGTGCTCATCGGGTATCTCGCCTTCCTCGATCCCCCGAAGGATTCCGCGGCGGCTGCCGTTGCCGCGCTGAAGGAGTACGGCGTCGCGGTCAAGGTGCTGACCGGGGACAACGACGCGGTGACGCGCAGCGTGTGCGGGCAGGTGGGGTTGCGGTCCCATTCCCTGCTGCTCGGTTCGGATGTGGAGGCGATGGACGACGCGGTGTTGCGCGCTGCGGCGGAGCGTACGGACATTTTCGCCAAGCTGACTCCGCAGCAGAAAGCGCGCATTGTGACGTGCCTGCGCGAGAACGGGCATACCGTGGGTTTCATGGGCGACGGCATCAACGACGCGGCGGCGATGAAGGCTTCGGACGTGGGGATTTCGGTGGATTCCGCCGTGGACATCGCCCGCGAATCCGCTGACATCATCCTGCTGGAAAAGGATTTGATGGTGCTGGAGCAGGGCGCGATCGAGGGCCGCAGGATCTACGCCAACATCATCAAGTACATCAAGATGACGGCAAGCTCCAACTTCGGCAACATGTTCTCGGTATTGGCGGCGAGCGCGTTTCTGCCGTTCCTGCCGCTGGCCCCGCTGCAGATCCTCGTGCTGAACCTCATCTACGACATTTCGTGCACGGCCATGCCGTGGGACAACGTCGATGCGGATTTCCTGAAGCAGCCGAAGACATGGGACGCTTCATCGATCAGCCGGTTTATGATCTGGTTCGGGCCCGCCAGTTCGGTATTCGACATCACGACGTTCGTTCTGCTGTATACCTACATCTGCCCGCTGGTGTTCGGGGGGGCGTATGAGACGCTGGACGCGGGAATGCAGGTCGCGTTCGTGGGCCTCTTTCAGGCCGGGTGGTTCGTGGAATCGCTGTGGACGCAGACGCTGGTGCTCCATATGCTGCGTACGCCCAAGGTTCCGTTTCTGCGCAGCCGGGCCTCGTGGCAGGTGACGGGGCTGACTTCGCTCGGGATTCTGGCGGGAACGTGCATCCCGTTTACGACAGTCGGCGGGGCTCTCGACATGATGCCGCTTCCGGGCGCGTTCTTCCCGTGGCTGTTCGCCACGCTTGCGGCCTACATGCTGCTGACGACAACCCTTAAGGGCATCTTCATCAAAAAGTACGGTGAACTGCTGTAAGCAAAAACGGCTGACGGTGCGGAGGAATCCCCGCCTCAGCCGGAACGACCTCCCTCCGCGCCGCCTCCCCATCAGTCAAAAGTCTTGGGAAGGAGAGAGGAGGGGACCGGGGGAGGGGAGGACGGCCCCTTCCCCGGTATACTCATTCCCCCAGCTTTTCAGACAATAGGCGCCCCGTTTTCGAGACAGGGGCAAAGCGTGAAATGCGTGTGGAAGGTCTTCTTGATCAGCTTGTGGCTGCGCCCGATCTCTTCGATTTCGATGGGGCAGACCTCGGAAGCACGAAGGCACAGCTCCAGTTCCCCGTCCGGCGTGCGCCCGAAACGGGCCGAACGGATGATCTGGCGGTGGCTTTTGTCCATGCGCTCCGCAAGGGTCAGGAACAGGGACAGCAGGCGTACCTCTTCCCGGATGCCCTCATCAAGCTGGAGGAACAGCGGGATTTTCTTGGAGGGCCGCTTACGGTGGAAGAACGCCAGCGCCGCTATGAGCTCAATTTCGCGTTCCGTGAAACCGAGCAGTTCCGTATTGCGGATCAGATAGTGGCTGTGCGCGTTGTGGTTCGCAAAGGAAATGAAGATCCCGATGTCGTGCAGCAGGGCGGCATAGTACAGCAGCTCGCGCGATACGGGCGGGGCGTCGTGCAGCCCGATGGCCCGCGCGCTGTCGAACAGTTCAAGGGCCAGCTTCGCGATGTGCCGGGAATGTTTTTCCTCGAAGCGGCAGAACCGTGCCAGCTGGAGGACGCTTTCCTCGCGGGCGGAGAGGCGGGAACCGGCCTTCTGCGGATGCGTCCGCATGAGGTAGTCGACGAGGATGCCGTTTTGCAGGTTGCGGTTGCTGATGGTCACGCTCTCGAATCCCTGCTCCTCCATGATGGTCTGGAGGATGGCCGCGCCCGCGATGATCACGTCGGCCCGGTTGGGATTGATGCCCGGAACGGATTTACGCTCCTCAAGGGTGCGGGAACACAGTTCCTTGACCGCGCGGCGCAGTCCGTCATAGCTGAGGACATGCTTGGAAGCCGTGGAGGGTTTGCCCGTGCGCGCGGCGTCCTGCTGCTCCAGTGCGGCGGCGATTTCCGCGAGGTTTTGGGCCGTGCCTGAGCTGGCGACGGCTTCGGGGATCTCGAAACCCGCGATGCGCTGGAAGGAGTGCAGGGCCTCGTTGCGGACGTAACGTTGCAGCGCCGCGTAGGTATAGGCGGAAACCGGCCCTTTGTTGTCCTCAAAGAACAGGTTGGTCAGGCGCACGCAGCCGAGCTTGAGCGAATCGAGGTTCACGTAGGACTGGGAATCGCCCACGATGAGCTCGGTGCTGCCGCCACCGATGTCGATGAACAGCCGAAGGCTTTTGCTGTGCTCCAGCCCGCTGGAAACCCCAAGATAGATGAGGCGCGCCTCTTCGCGGCCCGATACGACCGTGAAGTCGATCCCGGTCTTTTCCTGCACGCGGCGGATGAATTCGGGGCCGTTGACGGCGTCGCGTACGGCCGCCGTGGCGATGGCGATGATTTCCGTCGTCTCATAGACCGCGCACATTTCCGCCAGCCCGCGCAGCACCGCGATGGTACGGGCCATCGTCTCTTCCTGAAGGCGGTTGTGGGTGAATCCGCCTTCGCCGAGCCGGACCATGTGCTTGACCTGATTCAGGATCGTCGTGGATCCGTCCGCATGGACGCGGACGAGCAGCAGGCGGACCGAGTTGCTGCCGAGATCGATGATGCCGATGGCTTTTTCCGTCCGCTCTAGTTCCCCTGACATACGCATTCCAGCTCCCGTCCGAAGACGTGCATGAACAGATCGCCCTTTTTGATGACGCGTTCCATTTCCGCGGAGCAGTCTCCGGAGCACTGGACGGCGATGATGACCTTACGCTTCTTGACGGCGACGGCAAGGTTCCCGACGACGCCCGTGTGGGTGTAATCGAGCGCGTCCGCGATGCGGAGCAGGGACGCCGCCTTGCGTAGCGCCTTCCGGTCGCTTTTTTTCAGGGCGTCGAAGCGGGCGTGCCGGCGCGAGGGCCATGCCTTGCGGTGGTAGCGGGCGAGCAGGGCGACCCACGGGCGATCGTCCTCGTGGATGTTCAGGCTGAGATCTTCCTCAATGAGGCGCATACTGATTTTATGATGCCCCTTGCGGCCTTCGGCGAACCCGATGTCGTGCAGCTGCGCCGCGAGGTGGAGCCTGTGACCCCAGACGTCGTCGAGCCCGTGGAGCGCGGCGAGATCTTGAAACAGGGTCGCCGCGATGGCGGCCACACGCTGCCCGTGCGTCAGCGAATCGGCCATAACCGGCGATTCGGGCATGACCGCCGTGGTGAGGGGCGTCTCTTCGGCGAGTTCAGCCGTTTCGGCGGCGGGGGCGGAGCAAGTTTCCGGGCACGGTTCGGAGCAGGGGGCGGACAATGCCGGAGCGGGGTCATAGGCTTCCGGGGCGGCGGTTACGAGTTCCGCCACGGCTGCGGGTTCCGGGGCGGATTCCTGTACCGGTTCGGGCTGGGCCCTTTGGGGCTTCTTGCGGGCGGGCCTCGGCTTGGGCTGCGATTCTCCGGCGGGGGCGTTTTTCGCGGTTCTGGCGGGGCGTTTCGCCGGGGTCGCTTTGGGTTCGGCCTGCGGTTCCTGCAACTGGTCTTCCGTATGTATGGTCATGGTTTTTCCTTTTGAGCGTTTGAGGATCAGACACACTCCCGGCTGCGGCGCATCATGATTTCCTGTGCGTTGACGGGTTCTTCTCCCTTGTCGGGCTTGATGCGGCAATAGGTGCCGTCTTCCTGAAGTCGCCACGTCTGCTGATTGTCGCGGAGGTGTGTTTCCAAAATATCGTTGCGCAGGCACGCCCGCAATCCGGGATCGAGGATAGGGACAAGCACTTCAATGCGCCGATCAAGGTTACGGGGCATGATGTCGGCGCTGCCGATATAGAGGCGGCCTTCCCCATTGGCGTTGAACCAGTAGACGCGGGTGTGCTCCAGGAAACGCCCGACGATGGACGTCACCTCGATGTTGTCGCTGATGCCCTTCACGCCGGGGCGCAGGCAGCAGATGCCGCGCACCTGGAGCCGGACGCGCACGCCCTCCATGGAAGCCCTGTACAGGGCCCGGATAACGTGTTTATCCACCAGCTGGTTGCATTTGAAAATGATTTCGCCGTTTCCATTTTGCTGGTGCAGGGCCGTTTCGCGCTGGATCATATCCAGCAGGGAGCGGCGCATGGACAGCGGGGAGACGAGCAGTTCCCTGTATTGCTCGCGGTGGGCGTATCCGGTCATGACATTGAAGAGATCGGTGACGTCCGCGCAGATGTTCGGGTTGGCGGTGATCAGCCCCATGTCGGTGTACATCTTGGCGGTGGAGGGGTTGTAGTTTCCGGTGCCGATGTGCACGTAGCGGGAAACCCCCTCCGGTTCGCGCCGGACCACGAGGCAGAGCTTGGCGTGTATCTTCATGCCGACGAGTCCGTAGACTACGTTGACGCCCGCCTTCTCCATCTCTTCGGCCCACGTGATGTTGCGTTCCTCATCGAAACGGGCTTTCAGCTCGACCACGGCGGTGACCTGCTTGCCGGAGCGCCGGGCTTCGATAAGGGCTTTCACGATGGGCGAAGCGTTGCCCACGCGGTAGAGCGTCTGTTTGATGGCGATGACGCCGGGGTCCTCGCTGGAGCGGCGGATGAAATCCAGAACCGGGGTGAAACTGTCGTAGGGATGGAAGAGGAAAACATCCCTGCTCTGGATGTGCGCGTAGATGTCGCCTTCCTGAAACACGCTCGGCGTACGCCCGTAAAAGGGGGATTCTTTCAAGCCCGGCCTGTCCACGCCGTAAAGGGCCATGAGTTCGGAAAAGGCCAGCGGCCCCTTGACCCGGTAAATCTGGAACGGCTGCATCCCCAGCCGCTCGGTCAGGAACGCGCTGAGTTCCTTGGCCGTGCCGTGGGCTATCTCAAGGCGCACCACGTCGCCGAAGCGGCGCTGTTCCACCAGATCCTTGACGGCTTCCAGCAGATCGTCGGCTTCGTCCTCCTCGATCTCCACGTCGGTATTGCGCGTGATGCGGAACAGCCCGGCGTTGACGACAGTGTTGCCGGGGAACAGCGCGCCGAGGTATTCGGCGATCAGATCTTCCAGCAGGATGATGTCGCTGTCACGGACGTTGGCGTTGAAGCCGAGCGAGGCATAGGTTTTGGCCTCCTTGTTCCGGGGGATGAAGACGAAGCGGGAGATGTTGTTGGGGCACTTCAGGCGGGCGAACCGGGTGACGCCGTCACGGCTGCGCAGCTGGATGATGAAGTTGAGGCTGGTATTGGAAATCGTGGGGAAGGGGTGGCCCGGATCGATGGCCTGCGGGGTCAGGATGGGGTAGATTTCGTTCCTGAAGTAGCCGTCGAGGAACTTGCGCTGCTTTTCCGAGAGGTCAGCATAGCGCATCAGGCGTACGCCCTTGTCGTGCAGCTGCGGGGCCAGCCGCTTGCGCCAATGCTCCTGGGCGCGGGAAACCAGAATAAGCACCTTGCGCCGGATTTCGGCGAGCTGTTTGGCGGGCGTCATGCGGTCCGGCGACGAGGACACGGCCCCGCTGCGGTACTGGCGATAGATGTTCGCCACCCGGACCATAAAGAATTCATCGAGGTTGTTGTAGAAGATGGAGAGGAATTTAAGCTGCTCAAGGAGCGGGAGACCGGCATCCGTGGCTTCGTCGAGCACTTTCGCATCGAAGTCCAGCCAATTGATTTCCCGGTTCAGGTACAGGTTGGGGCAGGCCAGTTCACTGATTTCCTCTGTGGCGCACAGTTGCTCCGGGTACCCTTCGGAATCTTTGGAAACCACGATCGCTCCTCCTTCGCATGACGGCATGGATGCAGGTCTTGTAGCAGGCGGGCCCTGGAAGTATGTTACAGTAGTATGACGATTGTGTGAAAAAAGTCCAGAGTATAAGAAGGTTGAAAAATATCAGTCGATTCCGACACGGCTGATGGAATTTTTTCTCCACTTCGGCAAGAGGTTGCTGAAGAGAGGGGGGAAAGGGGGCCAAACGGCGGCGGGACCTCTTTCGGCAATCCGGAAGCCCTTGCCGAAAGAGGGGATTCGTGGGATGGTCAAAGAATATGTTTGTCTGCCTGAAGAACTTTTCCCCGCATGAGTGCGTTTGAGGAATGACGATGCAGCGACTGATACGGCACGGAGATCGAAGGACGTTCGACACCGGCGTCTTGCGGGAAGGCGGGAACTGCCGGAGCGTCTTGTATGCCCTCGGCGTCTTGCTGGTCTGTCTGCTGGGGAGTTATCTTTTCCTCTTCCGTCTGGAACACGTCCGTGTGCTTCAGGAACGGGAAAAAGCCCGGTACGTCGTCGACAGCTACGCCACGAAGATCCAATACGTCGTCGCCAACGCCTTTTCGAGCGCCTATCTGGTGGAAGCCCTGCTGCGGCAGGGGGAGGGCCGGATCTCGGAGTTCTACTCCTACGCCGAAGAGTTGGTGAAGATGCACCCGAGCACCATCAACATCAATCTGGCCCCCCGCGGCGTCGTTACCAAAGTATACCCGTTTGAGCGCAACAAGAAGGCCATCGGGCACGATCTGTTCGCCAACCCCGAGCGTTCCCGCGAGGCGCTGCTGGCGCGGGATTCGGGCAAGGCCACCATTGCCGGCCCGTTCGATCTGATTCAGGGCGGCTACGCGATGGCGGTCAGGCTTCCCGTGTTCATGGGCGAGCCGGAAGGGGATATCACGGCCCAGGAGAAGTTCTGGGGGCTCATCTGCGTGACCTTCGCTTTTCCGGACGTGCTGGATCCGGTGAAACTCGAATACCTCGACAAGCAGAACTACGTGTACCAGCTTTCCCGCATCCACCCCGACACGGGGGACCGGATCGTGCTGTTGCGTTCCGCCGAAACGCTGATCGAGCCCGTGGAAAGGAAGGTGCACCTGCCCAATGCGGACTGGATCCTGAGCGTGACGCCCAAGGGCGGGTGGAACTGGAGCATCCGGTACGCTTCTTTCGGCATCGCCACCTTTATCAGCATCCTGTTCTCATGCGTGGTGGGTTTGGCCGTGGATCTTGCCCATCAAAAGAAGCGGCTGGAGTTGATGTCGGAGCACGATCCCCTGACGGGGCTTCCCAACCGCCGTGTCTTGTTCCGTGAACTGGAGAAGGCGATGGAGGCGAAGCGGCCCTTTGCGCTCTGTTACATGGATCTGGACGACTTCAAGCAGGTCAACGACACGTACGGCCATGATTGCGGCGACCAGCTGCTGAACGGGTTCGCGGAACGGCTCCAGAGCGCCCTGTCGACGGCGGGCACGCTGATCCGGCTGGGCGGCGACGAGTTCATCGCTATCCTGTACGGCGTCAGCGAGCGGTGCATTGCCGGAGAGCGGTTCCGCCGTATGCTGGAAGCCATCGGAAGCGAACCCTACCATCTTGAAGGCATAGACCTGAACCCCGCCGTGAGTATGGGGCTGGCGCTGTACCCCTCCGAGGCCGATTCCTTGGAAGCGCTGATGCGGCTGGCCGATGCCGACATGTACGAACACAAGAAGCGCCGCCGTTGCCGGAACGGGACTGAAACGTCCCCTTCGGCTGATGGGGCGTCTTGTGGTGCGGGCGTGTAAGTCTACTGTACTGTAGCTGGGAAGAATAATAAGATTTCTGGTGTGCCCTTGATTTTCGGCCCAAAATGATTATTACAGAAGTAGGAAGCTATATTAATCATGGTAGTATCCTACGTTCGTCAGTAGTCTTCCTTCCCAAACGGGCTCCTCCGTTTCAGGAAGGTAAGCATACTGAAAGTTGAAGCGATTGGCCGTAGAAGCACTCCGGCTGGCCAGCCCGTTCCGGGCGGCTCCTCCCGCCGCTTCAATTTCTCCCTCCGCCTCTGCCACCGTGCACAGGGCGCTTGCTTATCGTCAACCATCTCTAAAGAGACCTCGTTAACCCTGTCCGCAGGGTGCTCTTGCCTTGTCACTTTTTACGGGTGTGTTTCCCCTTTTGCCGTGAAGGAGTGGACATGAAGTTTCGTTTCGATAAGCCCACGTGCCAGAATATCAGAAAATCCCTGAGGAAAGAATGGATCGAGACCAACGGCCTCGGTGATTACGCTTCCAGCTCGCTCATCTGCTGCAATACGCGGAAGTATCACGGTCTGCTCGTGGCCGATCTGGAAAGCCCGGCGGGGCGGCATGTATTGCTGTCGTCTCTTGAGGAATCGTTGTTCGTGGGCGGGCGGGAACTGTGTTTTTCCTGCCGTAAGCACCCCGGCGTCTTTTATCCGCGCGGGAATGAGCATCTTGAGGAAATGGACGCCGGAGAATGGCCTGTGTTCCGTTACCGTTTCGGAGAGGTGACGCTCACGCGGGAATTGATGCTGATTCCCGGACACCGTTTGCTGCTCGTCAGGTATGAGGTGCGCGGCACCGCTCCCGACACGCCTCCGGTGGTTTTGCGCGTGAAGCCCTTGCTCGCCTTTCGCAATGCCCATGACCTCACCCGCGCGAATCCCGCGCTGCGTCCCGAAACGCTTTCGGCCCCCTCCGGGATCTGCCTGAGGCCGTATGAGGCATTGCCGCCCCTGTTCATGCAGGTGGAGGGCGGCTTCATCTTCAACGCCGCTCCCGACTGGTGCTTCAATGTGGAGTATTTGGTGGAGCGGGAGCGCGGCTTTGCCTATCAGGAAGATCTGTTTCAGCCGGGCCAGTTCGAGATCAGGCTTGTTCCCGGCAAACCAGTGTTCCTCACCGCTTCGACGGAGGCGCTCCAGACGGAGCACGGGCACAACGTCATCGGCGAGATCTGGCGGCGGGAAGTCGAACGCCGCATGGGGTTGGCGGCCTCCTCGGAGAGTCTGGAAGGCCATCTTGCCCGGGAAGGGGAGCGCTTTCTTGTCCGGAGGCCCGATGGAGGCCTTGCCGTGACGGCGGGCTACCACTGGTTCGGATCGTGGGGGCGGGATACGCTTATCGCGCTGCCCGGCCTGACCTTCTATGCCGGAAGGCCCGAAGAGGGCACGGACGTGCTGCTCGGCCTCGGTTCCGCCGTCAGGGACGGGCTCATCCCCAACGTCTTCTCCGCCGACGGCAACCACGCCTACAACTCGGCGGACGCCTCCCTCTGGTATGTCTGGGCCGTGCAGCAGATGCTCAAGGCGCTGCCGGATCGGAAGGGTTTGATCCGTGAACGGTGCTGGCCGGTCATCAAGAACATCATTGAACACTACGGCGGCGGCAAGGTTCCTTTTGTGGCGCCGGACGCCGAGGGGTTCCTTTCCGTAGGGAACCCCGGAACCCAGCTCACATGGATGGATGCCGTCGCCAACGGTCGCCCGGTGACCCCGCGCCACGGTCAGCCCGTGGAAATCAGCGCCTTGTGGTACAACGCGCTGGCCTTCGCGGACAGCCTCGCCAAAGCGTTCGGCGAACCGGAGTGGCGGCGGACGAAGCAGCTGGACGCCATGCGGTCTGTCTTTTTCAAGCGGTATTGGGTCACGGACGAGCGGGGCGACTACCTCGCGGACGTGTGGCGCGACGGCGGCGTGGAAACGTGCGTGCGCCCCAACCAGCTTTTCGCCCTTTCGCTTCCCTATCCGGTTCTGGACGAGGAGAGGTATGCCAGCGTGCTTTCCCGCGTGCGGCGGTGCCTGCTTACGCCGTACGGCTTGCGGACGCTGGCACCGAGCGCGCCCGGTTATCGTCCTCTGTATGAAGGCGGCCCCGCCGAACGCGATGAGGCCTACCATCAGGGCACGGTCTGGCCGTGGCTGCTGGGGGCGTACGGGGAAGCCGTATTGCGGGCGGCATGGGACGTGCCCGGCTCGGTGCGGGAGCTGCTGCGGACCATACGGCCCTTGTTCGCCCAGCACCTCGGCGACGCGGGGATCGGGTCCGTTTCGGAAATTTTTGACGGCGATCCCCCCCATCTTCCCAACGGCTGCATCGCTCAGGCTTGGAGCGTCGCCGAATGCCTGCGTTTGCTGCACTTGCTCAAGGAGGCCGCTCCCGGCGTCTATGCCGAGTGGGAGGCCAACGCCCGGAAAGGAGGGAACTGATGCGCGTTCTGATGTTCGGCTGGGAATTTCCGCCCTACAAGAGCGGCGGCCTTGGGACGGCGTGCTACGGCATGGGCCGGGCGCTGGCGAAGAAAGGCACGGAAATCCTGTTCGTCTTGCCGCAGACCCCCTTGGACGCCCCGGTGCGGGTGGGGGAACGCCTGTCGCTGTGTTCGGCATCCGGCACGAGGGTGGAGCGGACGGCCCGGAACCTCAGGATCAATGAGGAAGTGCGGGAATTGTGGCGCGAAAAGCTGCACATCGAGCACGTGGACTCGTTGCTGCTCCCTTACGACACGCCGGAAAGCTATGACGAGCGGCGGCGTGAGCTGGAACGTCTCCAGTCGGTGAAACGGAACGCGGACGTTTTTTCTTCGACGCAGGAAACGATCCTGCGTCTGCACGGCGGCTACGGCCCGGATCTCATGAGCGAGGTCTATCGCTACGCTTGCGCGGCGGTGGCCATTGCCCGGAAGGCGCGTTTCGACGTCATCCACGTCCACGACTGGA
>OKSD01002163.1_pt1 | contig 17365 bp, 17 predicted proteins | sample 1601221 | NCBI WGS metagenome assembly OKSD01 (sample SAMEA3541550, study PRJEB24748) | human gut metagenome | biome: human gut; feature: human-associated habitat; material: faeces | place: China | collected 2012
AAGCTATGTCTTCTTTTATGCGATTTTCAATTTGCGCAACTTATTGTACATTATCTTCACCTTACAGCCACATCTCATTTGGTCGCTTGTTAAGCGACAATTCAATGAAAGGCGCAAGCAAAGATGCTTGCGTCTCTGCATTTCTCAGGATGTGTGATGTGCGTAAAACTCGCTCTCTGCAACACGAATCACAAAATTGTATTCCAGTCGATTTGCCTTGGACATGTCGATGTTATATCGTTTACTGACCTGACGCAAATAGGGAAAATACTCTTTGTCCTCACGAGTCAACGGAGACACCCAGCCAGTCCGTGAAGCATGATCTTCTACCTGACGCAGATACTCTAGTTCTTTTTGCTCCATCGCAGCACACCTCCGGAAAAGATAGCATATCAATCAGGGTTCCGCCGATGAAAAGTCGCAGCACCTGATAACCATTATGCGCCGCCAATCAGGCTTTGGTCAAATGCAAACAGCGCCTCATTGATCTCAAATACATTGTAGTTTCCTCGCTCGACAAAATACTCCACGATGATGTCAAATTTGCTGGAGTGAGACAGGGCAAATCCTGCTTTCGAGAGCATATCCTTCAATTCGTCAAGCGGCAATTCGAGTGCAAGCGCAAAGGCGATCACAGTAGGCTTTGATGGTCGATAGAGCTTATCCGTCCGAATCTTTGAGAACAGCTTTCGATCGATGTTAGCCTTCTTATAGCACTCTGCATCCGTCATGCCACACTCATCAATCTTACGCAGAAGCATCTCGGAAAAACTCTCGTCGATCTGCTTCAGCGCATCGTCCAGGGATGCTGCCTTTGTTACCATAGGGGCAGCGGGGATAGGGCAGCTCTCTTCCGCTGCAAGGCTATGCAGCCGGCTGATCCGCTCAGCATAGCTGTCTCGATGCTCTTCGACATATCGGTCGTCTATGTAGGCGTTGATGTCCGCAAACAACTTGCTGCTGATCTGATACGCCTTGCGATCAAAGATGACGATGTAAACCATCATATCATTTTCAAGCAGAAAGCTGCTGATCGTGTCGATAGCTACTTTGAGCGACTGATCCTTTGGATAGCCGAAGATTCCCGAGGAGATCAGAGGGAATGCGACCGACTCGCAACCATGCTCCTTTGCGAGCGCGAGTGACGTCTGGTAGCACGAGACAAGCTTGTCATGCTCCCCATACTGCCCACCGTACCAGCGAGGGCCAACCGCATGGATCACATATTTGCATGGCAGCTTATATCCCTTTGTTATCTTGGCACTGCCAGTTTTGCACCCATTGAGCTTTTCGCATTCGGCCAGGAGTTCCGGGCCGGCGGCGCGATGAATGCAGCCATCTACGCCGCCACCACCCATGAGAGAACTGTTTGCGGCATTGATGATCGCGTCAACCTTCATTTTTGTGATGTCATTTCTTACGATCTGGAGCGGCATAAACAGACCTCCTGTGATATCTGCCTTCTGAGTAATTAAACGGCGAGCTTCTTTGGCAATAGATATATCTTCTTATCATCGAAGCAGATTTGCTCGGTACGGTTATAGATCTGGATCATCTCATCCATCTTTTCCATGAACATCCGTGTCCCTGGATTGCCTATGGAAGCGAATCGGTGAACGGCATCCTTTTCCATATCCAGAGCACTCTTCTTTAAGTGTGTTCCGCCATCCTGAAGGAATTCATCAACTGGCCCCTCTTTTACGAGCGGGATACTTCCAATGAATTTCCCGACTGCATTTCCTGCCGTGCCGATACCTTTCATGACATTAGCATCTACTGCTGAGTTACTCAGTTTCTCTAAATAGTGTGAGCTCTCCTCGAACAAATTGTGGTAAGCGTCCGACATCTGCTGCAGTTCATCCCGAATCCCGGAAATATAGGATTCTTTGAAATTGCCGCTGAGCATGACCTCCATGAGAGAAGACAGCGAGAATGTATAAAGGGACAAGCGGTAGTATTTGAATTCCTTCTCCACAGAGGTGAATGCCTGCTTCACGCCAGCCTGCGTGACGATATGCGGCTTCTTCCCAATCGACTCGGCGATCTTCTTCTGGTAACCAAGCATGTTCTTGCGTGCGCGATTTTGGTAGGTGAGAACCTGGTTGTGATTGCCGCTGACGAAATGCTCGTTGTCCCAGTTATCCTTATACTTTTTAATGATGCTCATGAGGCTTTCAACATCCGCTTCTATCTCAGATTCCTTTTCGATTTCAAGGAACGAGACGATCTGCCTCTGCATATCCTCAATTTTCCCAAGCTCCTGTTCAATTGAGAATAGAGCGACCGCCATCATCATAGTGGCGGGATTGAATGCTGCCGCTGTCTGTGTAGTAGCGGTAATTGACCCAGCTTTTTGCAGCTGAACCATTTTAGATGTTCCTTCCGCAGTTTTGAGTGAGGCCCAGAAATTTCCGTTCTTTGCCGCCTTCAGGACATCACCGACACCAGCATTGGCTATGGTATAGAAGCCATCTGCTGCGATGCTCGTTGTCTGCGTAACGGTATTCAATGCAGGGATGAGCGAAGACACCCCAGCGCCAAGTGTAGAGAGTTCCGCAATGGGAACGCTTAATACGTCTCTGTCGTTTAGGGCAGTCCTTGCATCCGCTAAGAGGCTTTGGGTAACATCCAATAATGTCCCCGTATCACCGTTAGGCTGAGCCTCTATAGCGGTGTTCGTATTGATGATCTCTCCCATGTCTTATCCTCCTCAATCGATTGAGAGTGTTCTCATTAGAGCCGTTGCTTTTTTCGCGGATCAGAAAAAGGCCATGCGGGAGCGGCCGCATACAATATTGCATTACACAACCGATGCCCCAAAGGGCATTAGAGACAGCTTGGCCATTTTGAAGCATTGCTTTCCGATTGGAATGCCAAGGATCGTGATGCACCAGAGACAGCCCAGAATGCAGTATCCGATTGCCATCTCAAGGCCAAAGAAAATGATCCAAATCAGGTTGACGAGGAAGGAAAAGCCTCCACCGCCATACACAACTTCTTTCCCAAACGGGAAAAAGGCGAGACTTGCGAATTTGAAGCATTGCAGGCCAACGGGTATGCCGATGATGGTGATGCACCAAAGACAGCCGGCCAGTACCCAGGCAAGCCCGCCGATCAATCCTCCAAATAGGAACCAAAGAATATTTCCAATCGTAGACATAGTCGTTACCTCAATTCCTCGCTATTTCGCACCCATTGCAAGCTGTCGCTCGATCCATGCCATCAGCAACCTCACGATGCGTTTCTGCTCATCCTCCGTCAGCTCACGGCCTATCGGGACATGATACCACTTGTTTAAGCAGCCGCGACAGCAGCAGGCGCAGGCATGCTGGGCTATAAACACCGGATGACCGCGCATTGGCGTTTGCTTGCCGTCATTTGGGATGATCGCCGGCGCAAGCCGCGTTTGGATGAATTCGGCGGCATGACGTTGAATGGTGTCCATGTCCCTATCCATTATGTACTGCCTGTCCTTTTCGCTCAAATGAAACTTTGCGCGGAAGGTGGATTTTTGCAGGCGCTTAAGGGTCTGGTCAATAGTTGACATGATTTATGTAAAGAGCACGTCTTTCAGTTATCCTGTTTTTGATGCGCCATGGGTTTCGCTTTTGTGATTGAATCATGGCTTGGTAGCGGAATGTTGATTCCGAAAATAAGCTTGACCAGCCAGAAAAAGAAGACGATTACAAGGATTGGGATCAGGCAAGAGGTTACCAGCATTACTGCAAGGGCCTCGATCATGTTGTTGAGCACACGCTTAAACTTATCAACGGTTTTCGTCGTTGCTTTGCTGATCCCTTCGGTGACTTTGGAAAAGAGCCCCGAAATCCCATAACTTTCTTCGGTGTTATTTGTACTGTCGTCCGTCTGTATCTCTTCAGTAACGCGCTTGGCATCTTCTATTGTTGTGCTGATTGAGGTGTTGTACGTCTCTTCAATCACATTAGAGACATAAACGCTGGTTGGTACTATAAGAACGATTGCAAGGCCGAAGCACACGATCTTCCAAGCCAGTTCACCAAAGAATCGCTTGGTGGAAAGAATACATGCAGCGCATAAAGCGCAGGAGAGGGGAATAAGTACATAAAATGTCGCACTTGCTGTAATGGTCAGTAGATACTTCTCCAAAAAGATTGCGCAAAGAACGATTAGAAAATAACCACTCAGATCTGCCAGCTTATCTGCGATGGGGGTAGCCACGTCACCAGGTAGCACGGTTATTGCTGTTGATGCCGCTGCAGAAACAGCTGTCAGCTCAAGAACGGTTTCCTGCTTTCCTTGCAGAGTGTTGAGTGAATTCTGGTATGTACTTGGCTGAGTCATATGTGGGGCGATGCAGAAGAAGGATAAGACTGCAGCGACCAGAAGACCTATTAACCAGGTAACCTTACTTTGAAAAATGGATCTCATTGTTTCTCTCCCACCTTCATTTGTACTGCGCGGCGATCGACCTGACATGCTCTGCCATCCGTTTGACTACCTCATCAGGCCCCAGGATTTTTACTGACGTTCCAAAGCCACAGACCCATGCAAAGAACTGCGGGCTGACGATCACTTCTGTCCATACTGTAAAGTAATCTTCTCCATCCGGGACTAAGATCACATCCCGCCCGAGTCGGTCGAGTACGGCGCCCACCAGATGATTCTCAAAACGAAGATGGACTTTGACCTCCTCGCCGGTGAACATGCCAAATGTCTTACGGGCATAGACGGCCATGTCGAGCGCCTCGTATGCCTCCAGACCATCTCGTTCTTCGTCCAGGACGGTGATCTTTTCCATCTTGTCGACGCGGTAGTGTTTGATGATTCCGGCCTCAGAATCAAAGGCGACCATGTAGTAATTCTCATCGTCCCATGTCATTGCAAAGGGACTGACAACATAATAAGCTCCGTCATGGCGGTACACGCGCTCCTTTGCGACATTATACTCGAAATACAGGAACCGGATCTTCCGATTGCTTGAGATGCCATTATGAATCTCATCGACATTATAGTAGATGGACTCATTCATCGTTTTGATCCTGTTCTTCACGAATACCTGTCGGTTGAGCAGCTGTGCGCTATGGATACTGGCCAGCTTCTCGATTTTCTTGATCAGGGACAGCGTCTTCTTATGGGTAATAAATTTCGAGGATTGGACGCTATCCACGAGGAGCTTGAGCTCCGGCAGTTCAAAGTCCCGACTTGCTACATAGTAGCCGTGATTGTTCCCCTCAGATACCTGAATGATGTCCAAGCCAAAATCCCGCAGAGCTTCAATATCACTATAGATCGTCTTGCGCTCTGCGGTAATATCGTGGGACTTCAGGTAGGCAATGATTTGGCTGGTGGTCACGGCATGCTCTTCGTCCGAGTTTTTCAGCAGGTACTCCATGATGTAGATAATCTTCAGCTTCTGAAATGAGGAGCGAGGCATATGTTCATCATCCTTCCACCATAGTAAAAAACATTTGATAGCGGCAATTTAGCAAGCTATGATTCCCAAACTGAATCAGTTATAAGCGCTTGGGAATAATCCGAATTGCTTTCCTGGAGAGCATCAACAATGCAGGATCGTGAAGAGGTTGTAGAGCTCTATTTCAACCGCAAGCGGCTTAGCCAAGACTTCTTGAAGTCAATGCCAAAGAATTCCCTCGCATCATTGAGGTTCATAACAAGCCAGTCTCTGGATTTGTGTGCCTCAAGGGTCTCAGGCAATTCTTTCAAAATGTGGTCAGCTTCCCAAGTCGCTCCTGCATTATAGCGCAGCTCATTTGCCCGTTCAGATATTTCAAAAGAAGCTCGGCTGGTCTTCCAGGCATCACAGATTGCTTTCATTGCATAACTACCGGTAACACGCTCACTGAAATAGTCTTCCAAGGTGAGCACGTGGACGAATGCTGGTAATTCACCCTCCGTGTATTCTTGGATAATGGATACGATAATCTCAGAAGACACCGCAAGAATATCAGGTGCGCTCTCATTCTCGTCGCACTTGATTTCCTCTAATAAGTCGGGAACAACTTCCAGCATCCGACGTAGATACTCTCGATAGAAAGCGGTTCCTATTTCTCGTTGCACCGTTCTTACAACATTGCTGCGCATGACTTCTGTGTTCGTCAGTCCTGCCTGCACTCGGCAAACAACCGTTCTGCGAATCACCTCAGGCGCCACAGCCTTTACATCCTCGTTTGCACTTATTACAACCGCAGGATAATGAACAAGGTGATCCGCAATGCCAAAGCCGTCATTCTTTATGGTTTCGATTGCGTGCTGGTTAAATCTGGTATTTGTTAGATCGTCAACAATGATCGGTGCGCCCTTCACCGTCCTTTTCAGGCCTTCAATACTGGAACGCGTGAAATCCGGGGCAGAAATTTTCGTTTTCTGCCCAATCATCATCTTGAGAAGCGTTTCGAGAAAACTTGTCTTTCCTGCCTTGCTCTGACCGTAAACAAGGCCAAAGACCGGATAGGGAAGTGTATTCTGATTGTAGCGAACAGCCATGTCGCGCATACACCCCATAAATGGCGAGCAGAAAAACCAATTTGCAAACTCGAAGTACCTTCTTTGCATCCCAGTCACATCACCGTGGAATTTTTCATAACCTCCCATGTAGCGAAGAAAAAGCGAAACATCCTGTGCGATCGCTTTACTTGATGGTGCAAGGTCTACGAGTTCGCCATTCAGTTGGACGCTGCATTCATCTACAAACACTTCGAGTTGCGGATACTCACTTCTTAGTTCTTTTTCCTTCGTTTGGTCTGCAACAATCTGTCGTCGGATTCTTTTGAATATTTCTGGGGACAACAAGGTTTTACCTTTCTTATCTGGCCTCGGAACAGAAGGTGCAAACCTTGCAGATAGGCTTTTCACATCCAGGGCAAACTGCACTTCTTCTCGCGATGCCTCGACTGTTTCAAGCATTAGCGCTTTCTTCACCTTGACCGTTTGCGCAATAGGTATTTCCTCGATATGCTCTCCGCAGTCTGCAATCGCTAGCGTTTCCTTGAAAACCTGATCCGTGCACTCATCGCGAAATTCATTGTAGGAATGAAGGTACCAATCGTAGGCGCTGTTGCCGTCGATATAGCAGATATTTTCTCTCTGCTTTCCACCGAAGGCTGCAAATGACATATTGGCTGATCCCATCACAACGCGTTTTCTCCCGTCGGAAGATGAGAGGAGATAGATTTTTTCATGAGACAGTTTTTCTCTGGCAATGAAGAAATGAAGGGTGTTGTCTTCAACACGTGACATTAAGTCAATCTTCATCTTACTTGCAGTATCACGCATTCTATCAACCATTTTACATTGATAGGCCATGATTTCTTGCAGAGAGTATGAGAGGACTTCTTCGGACCCAAAGATTACCTCAACATCTTCGAACATATCTACCAGTTGATAAACAAACCCTATGGCAGATGAGTAGGTAATGGCGCGGAGCGAATCAAATCCGGAAAACAGGTCCTCCCATCTGAGCGTCTCTGCTTCTACGAATTCCATTCGCACGACATCAAGAGGTCCTCCAGAGAACAGATCCTTGTCTTGGCTTTTTTCGCACATGGTCTTGCCAAATAGAGATATGTTTTCCATGCAATCCCCCTCCTATTACAAACAATAGGTCCTGATTAAGAAGCCTGCATTCGGTCAGAATGGCTCAACCTTCACCTGAAGTGCAGTTCAGCACGATAATATCATTCGACTTAGTTTTCATGCTTTTCGCAGGCCATTGCTGTGATTATTCTTCTAATTAGTAATAATATAACACATAACCTGTCCAATAGAAAGGACAACCTTCTTCCGTTTTATAAAAACATCCGAAAGGATGGTGCTTCTCTGTTTTACATATCTTTTGCCGAAGCTGAATACTTCCAGCCCTGCAATGCTTTGGCACACCTGAATCCATCGGCTAACAGCAATAAGTTTGAATTAGTTCCTTATCACTGTTATCTCATCTCTACATTGATCTTGCCAGACGGTGGATTAAGAGGCGCTTACGGCTATTCCTTCGGGAATAGCTTCAACCCTGCACAAGTTCTCTCATTCAATGCATACCAGTCTTCTTGGGTCATCTTGGTGGCTAAGAACTGATCGTAATATAGATCCACATTGCACCAGATCGGCCTCTCAGCATAAATGCTGCAAAGATTGTTATACCTATCGAATGCCGAATAATCAATTCCCTTTGGCTTAGCTGCATCCACCTGCCACCAAGAAGCAAGCGGATTGACAATGCATGCGATTTGTAGTAACATTGTAGTGCAAAGGAGGCTTGAATATGGATACCAACATAACCTTTCGTATGGATTCTGAAGTAAAAGCGCAAATGGCGGCCATCTGTGATGCACTGGGCATGTCAACTTCTACTGCCTTTAATATTTTTGCCAATGCCTTTGTTCGAGCAAAAGGCATGCCTTTTGCTGTCACGATTCAGGAGCCTGTAACAGCTGTGAGCCACGAAAAAATGCTGGCTGACACCGATCAACTATTGAGCGAGTTCGCTTCTGACTATAAGAGGATGGCGGAATGATTTGGGTTACAGCAGAAGATGTCATAGCGATCCATAGCCGTATCATTCATGTTTCTGGTGGCATTGATGGTCTGCGTGATCGTGCTGGATTAGAAGCGGCTATTGCCGCACCCCTTCAATCATTTGGAGGAGAAGATCTTTTTCCAACTGACATAGAGAAAATCGCTCGTGCTGGGTTCGGGTTAGCGTCCAATCACGCATTTATCGATGGCAATAAGCGAATTGGCGCCATGGTCACGCAACTGCTACTCAAATGGAATGGATATCAGTTCCAATTGGAGCAGAATGAACTGGCCGATATGTTCATTGGTATCGCGGATGGCACAAAGGGCGAAACGGAACTCCGGCATTGGATCAACGCCCATATTGAATAACGAAAGGGTTGCCTCACGCAATAATGTGAGGCAACCCTTTGTTCGTGGTGGGTCAGGTTGGAGTCGAACCAACGGTGTTTCTAAAGCCGAAAACCGCAGGTCTCTATCCGCATCATGAAAAGAGCCGGAGATATCCCAGATAGGCAGTCCCCTTGTCGCAGGCGGAGAGCTGTGCAATATCGTCCCATGCAGCGGGAACGGTGGGCGTCAGCGACAGCGTCGGCTCGGTCAGGGTTTTTATCTCCTGACCGTCGGCCTCCGTCAATCCCGGATCGTTCAGACCGTCGCCATCCTCCACGTGTTCTCTCCCACTGCAGGCGCACAGCGCCGACAGCAGCAGGAGCGTCGTCAGCAGCAGGCCAACCGTCCGCCGCCACGCAAAGCCTCTGACGCAAAGCCTTTTTTGTGTTGCTCCTGTCATTTCTCTCATCTCCTTTGTCATCGTATACACGCGTCGGAGAAAGCGGGCATATCACGCTTGCTCCAGAAATTCCTTAATCCTTGCCACGCCTGCGTAGATAATGGGAGGATTGGCCTGTACGACCAAGGATGGGGCGTGCGTCAGGCCAAGTGCGGTTGCTTCCTGAAGATACCGCTCTGCGTCCCGCTCCACAAAGGGAATCCCCGCTTTTTCCAGAATGGGCTTGATGATATGGCAGTTCGGGCAGGTTGCGGTGGTGTAGAGATAATATCCCCCGGCCGGCTTTCCGGCCGCCTTGTCCTCCCGCCGCTTCGGGCAATCTTCCTGCGCACCGCCCACCTGATAGGTCTTCCTGTCCAGAAATTCCTGACTCTTGCCGTCGTTCCAGTTCTGCACCGGGCGGTAGTAGCCGGTGATGCGGCTGTAGACCTCCGTGGTCTTCCCACAGATCGGGCAGGTCTTCTGTTCGCCCTTCAGGTAGCCGTGCTCCGTGCAGATGGAATAGGTCGGTGACAGCGTGTAATAGGGCAGCTCATAGTTCTCCGCGATCTTGCGCACCAGCGCGGCGGCAGACTGCCAGCTGGGCAGCTTTTCACCAAGGAAGGTATGGAACACCGTGCCGCTGGTATAGAGGGTCTGAAGCTTATCCTGCACATCCAGCGCCGCAAACACATCCTCGGTGTAGCCAACGGGCAGATGGCTGGAATTGGTGTAGTAAGGCGTCCCTCCCTCGTGTGCGGTGATGATATCGGGATAGCGCGCCTTGTCGTGCTTGGCCAGGCGGTAGGCGGTGGATTCCGCCGGGGTTGCCTCCAAGTTATAGAGGTCGCCGTACAGTTCCTGATAGTCGCTCAGCCGCTCACGCATATGCTTGAGCACCCTCACGGCAAAATTCTGCGTTTCCTCGTGGGTCAGATCCTTGCGGAGCCAGTTGGCGTTCAGCCCCGCTTCATTCATGCCCACAAGGCCGATGGTGGAGAAATGGTTATCAAAGCCGCCGAGATAGCGTTTGGTATAGGGATACAACCCTTCTTCCAAAAGCTTTTCTACCGTTGTGCGCTTGATCTTCAGGCTGCGGGCGGCAATGTCCATCATACGATCCAGTCGGGCGAAGAAATCCGTCTCGTCCCTGGCAAGGTATGCGATGCGGGGCAGATTGATGGTCACGACGCCCACAGAGCCGGTGGACTCGCCGCTGCCGAAGAAGCCGCCGCTTTTCTTGCGCAGCTCCCGCAGATCCAGCCGCAGGCGGCAGCACATGCTGCGCACGTCGCCGGGTTCCATGTCGGAGTTGATATAGTTGGAGAAATAGGGCGTACCGTATTTGGCGGTCATCTCAAAGAGCAGGCGGTTGTTCTCCGTCTCGGACCAGTTGAAATCCTTCGTGATGGAATAGGTGGGGATGGGGTACTGGAAGCCGCGGCCGTTGGCATCGCCCTCGATCATCACCTCGATAAACGCCTTGTTGATGAGGTCCATCTCCGCCTGACAGTCGCCGTAGGTGAAGTCCATGGGCTTGCCGCCCACGATACAGGGCTGATCGGCAAGGTCGGCGGGCACCGTCCAATCCAGCGTGATGTTGGAAAACGGGGCCTGCGTTCCCCAGCGGCTTGGCGTATTGACGCCAAAGACGAAGCTCTCGATGCAGTGCTTGACCTCGTTGTAGCTGAGCTTGTCCGTGCGCACGAAGGGCGCGAGATAGGTGTCGAAGCTGGAGAAGGCCTGCGCCCCCGCCCACTCGTTCTGCATGATGCCGAGGAAATTCACCATCTGGTTGCAAAGTGCCGCAAGGTGCTTGGCCGGGGCGCTGGTGATCTTGCCCGTCACGTCGCCAAGCCCCTCCTGAATGAGCTGCTTGAGGCTCCAGCCGGCGCAGTAGCCGGTGAGCATGGACAGGTCGTGCAGATGGAGATCCGCGCTGCGGTGGGCATCGGCGATCTCCTCGTCGTAGATCTCGCTGAGCCAGTAGTTGGCGGTGATAGCGCCGGAGTTGGACAGGATCAGCCCGCCCACAGAGTAGGTGACGGTGGAGTTTTCCTTGACCCGCCAGTCCGACACCCGCAGGTAGTCGTCCACCAGCTTTTTATAGTCCAGCACGGTGGAGCGCATCTCCCGCAGCTTCTCCCGGTTCTTCCGGTAGAGGATATAGGACTTCGCTACGGCGGCATACCCGGCGCGCTGCAGCACCGCCTCCACGCTGTCCTGAATGTCCTCCACGCCGATCTCGTTGTTCCTGACCTTGCCGGCATAGTCCGCCGTTACCTGCAGGGCAAGCAGGTCGATGATAGCTGTGTTGTAGGGGATCTTCGCCGCGTCAAACGCCTTGGTGATGGCATTGGCGATCCTGGCAAGGTCAAAATCCACCCTTCTTCCGTCCCGTTTGATGACCTGGTACATGCTTGTCTCCTCCTGTTCTCTATTGTCCGCGGATCTGTGTGTTCGGTATGTATGGCAAAACGCTGTCCCGCAGCGCCTTGATCTCGTCCTCGCTCAGGGGGCTCACGCCGCCGCCGACCAGCGCGCCCGAGTCCGCAAACGGCTGGAGGAAATAGCGCCTCGCGCCCTTCAGCCAGCGGCCGATCTCCTCCATGTCCTCCAGCGTGTGCAGGGGGGCGCAGACAGTGGTGCGGAATTCATATTCCACGGTTCCGCGCATCAGCAGTGCGGCGCTTTTTTTCACTTGCGGCAGCATATCGATGCCTCCGCAGGTCTGGGCGTAGCGCGCCGGACTGTTTTTAATGTCCATTGCCACATAATCTAAGGAACCTGCCTGTAAGAGAGAAGCCAGCATCTCCGGATTCGTGCCGTTGGTGTCCAGCTTGACGGCATAGCCAAGACGGCGAAGCTTTTCGAGAAACTCCGGCAGCTCCGGCTGGAGCGTCGGTTCCCCGCCGGTGATGCAGACACCGTCCAGCTTTCCTTTCCGCCGTTCCAGAAAGGAAAGTACCTCCGCTTCCGGTATTTCCGACCCTTCGCTTTGCTCCGGCAGCACCAGGCCCGGATTATGGCAATAGGGACAGCGCAGATTACAGCCGGATAGGAACACCGTACAGGCGACCTTGCCGGGGTAGTCCAGCAGCGTCAGTTTCTGTAATCCGCCAATGCGCATGGTGATGCCTCCCTCCTCCTAAGCGAGAATGTGTAACACAACAATCATACCGTATATTGTGTTTAATGTCAATATAAAAACACAATATATTGTTTGCGTCGTTTGAGCGTTTTCATCAGGCGCAACTCCTGTCCGGCAGATGCCGGACAGGGGTTGGCAGTAAAGCAGGCGGCGCTCAACTTCGGTTGAGTGCCGCCTGCTTTTGCACATCTAAGGGTTGAAAATCGCTTGTTTTTCCCTCTGTGTGGCATTGTTCAAAAGCGAGCATATCTGGCTTCATCTATTCACAGAGATTACCCTCACAGCACTTAATCAGAGCATTTCGGCGGCAATACCATCAGACGATGTTATTTCGTCAGCGGTCATGCGTTGCGTCCGCTGTGCCGTTTTGCGCAACAGGCCGAACAGGTGGAGACAAGCAACCTTTCCGAGATCCGGCTCGACGAAGAGACCCTGCCGGAGCTTCGCTCCCTCACCCACGCACTCAATGAAATGCTGGAGCGCCTAAGCCGTGGCTTTGACGCCCAGCGGCAGTTCGTCGGCAACGCCGACCATGAACTGCGCACGCCGTTGACACTGCTGCAAACACAACTGGAGCTTTTCTCCGATGAACATCCGGATATTCTGCCGGAAAGCGCAGCGTTCCTCGCCACCCTGCAGGACGAAGTCCAGCGGCTCAGCCGGCTCACGCATGCGCTGCTGGACATGAGCGATCTTCAGTCCGTTCCGCGCGACGATGTCATTCTACTTTCACCCATGATCGATGAGGTCTTTGCCGACCTCGCCCCGCGGGCCGAGCGCAACGGGATTTTACTCTCGCGTGAGGGGGAGGATGTTACCGTTGTCGGCAGCGATATGCTGCTTTGCCGTATGTTTTTCAATCTGGTGGAGAATGGCGTCAAATACAACCGTCCCGGCGGTATGGTGAAGGTAGTTGTTCAGCAGCGGGACGGACAGGCGGTCATCCATGTAACGGATACTGGCTGCGGCATCCCACAGGAGTTCTGGCAGAGTATCTTCCAGCCCTTCTTCCGCGTGGACAAGTCACTCAGCCGCGAGCTTGGCGGAGCGGGGCTCGGCCTTCCGCTGGTGTGGGAGATTGCGCGGCTCCACGGCGGCCGCGTCTGGGTGGAGGAAAGCAATGACAATGGCAGTGCTCTGGCCGAACACTTCTGTTGTACGCATCGATCACAGACACCGCCAGGAGGTAAAACAGTATTTCTTACAAGTTATCTGATCACGGTCAAACCAAGAGAGGTACTTGAGCGCTGCTCTAAGGCGCCGGCCAAAGCTCAGCGCAAAGGGGCCGAGGTCAGACTGGAGCGGCAATCAGCGAAGAATCCCTTGCCAACACCGGGTGTGGATTTTAGGTTGTGCCCCCTGTTTGAACAACGGAAGCTTGTCTATAGCTTTTACTGTGGCGTTGCCGGAAAATAAGAAAGCCACAGGGAAAAGCATCCTCTTGATAGGAACCTAACTTTACTTTTATCCGAAAATACGATAATATAAAATTATATATTCATACTCATTTTCAGATTAGAAGGTGGATATTCAAGATTTGCGAAGTTGCGCAGCCACCCCGAAAGGAGGCCCTATGATTCAATTTGAGCATGTCACCAAAAGCTATGGAAAAGCCATCATCCTGAAAGATTTGAATTTCACGATTCCGGATGGACAGTTCGTGATACTGATTGGCCCATCCGGGTGTGGTAAGACCACCACCATGAAACTCATCAACCGACTCTTGGAACCGGACTCCGGCATCATCTCCATCAATGGGAAGGACATCCGCTTGCAGGACAAGGTGGAGTTGCGCCGACATATCGGTTATGTGATTCAACAGATTGGCCTGTTCCCAAATATGACCGTAGCCCAGAATATTTCCGTTGTCCCAAAACTCCTCAAATACGACAAGACCCGCTGTGCTAAGATCGTGCAGGAGATGCTGAAGCTGGTTCATATGGAGGACTATGCTGAAAAGTATCCCTCCGAGCTTTCCGGCGGTCAACAGCAGCGCATTGGCGTCCTGCGGGCTTTGGCGGCCTCTCCGCCTATTGTACTGATGGACGAACCCTTTGGCGCATTGGATCCGCAAACGCGGGAGGCTCTTCAGGACGAAGTGAAAAACCTGCAGCAGCGTCTTGGCAAGACCATCATTTTTGTCACCCATGACATGGATGAGGCACTGAAGCTGGCCGATATCATCATCTTCATGGATGGAGGAGAAATTGTGCAGATGGCCTCTCCAGAGGAGATGCTGGAAAACCCCGCCACCGAAAGAGTCCGAAACTTCTTGGGCAAGCATGCTTCTGGTACGCAGCCGCCTTCTAAGGTGGAACAATTCATGCGCACCAATGTGCAGTCCGTCCAACGGGATCGCGGTATTCTGGAATGTGCCGAGCGGATGGCACGCCACAGCGTGGACACCCTGCTGGTGGTGGACGAATGCAATCGTTATGCTGGAACAGTTTCCATTGGTGATATCCGTGCATGGGGTAAGGAATTAAAGACCATCGATCCCATCGTCCGCCAGACTGCACGGACGGTCCGAGTCGGAGATGACGCAAAGGAGTCCTTTGACTATCTGCTGGAATCCGGCGCCTCCTATGTGATCGTTCTCAACGAGGACGATACTGTAGCCGGCATCGTCACCAAAACCAGTGTGGCCCGCGCCGTTGCGGAGACACTGTGGGGTGATGAGAAATGAGAGCTCTCTTTGATACATACGGTGCCATGTTGGGGCATGCCATCCTGGTTCATACTGGCTATGTCCTGATTTGCGTGACCGTCGGATTTTTTCTGGGCCTGTTGCTTGGCGTTGCCCTTTCCCGAACGCCCCGGATATCCGGTATCGTGCTGCCTGTCATCTCTGTTTTACAGACGATCCCCGGGCTCGTATTTATCGGCGTGTTATTTCTCTGGCTGGGTATGGTGCCAATGACTGTCATCATTGCGCTGTCCATCTACGCCATGTTTCCGGTGCTGAAAAACACCTACACCGGTCTTTTGGGTGTGGAGCAAAAATATCTGGAGGCCGCCAAAGGCTGCGGCATGTCTCAACTTCAGTCCCTGCTGCGAGTTGAGCTTCCTTTGGCAATGCCAAGCATTATCGCAGGGCTTCGCATGTCTGCTATCTACACGGTATCCTGGGCGGTGCTTGCGGCAATGATCGGGCTTGGTGGGTTGGGAGGCTTTGTCTATCAGGGAACATCGTCCAATAACAATACGCTGATCCTGCTTGGTGCGATCCCGTCTGCGCTGTTGGCTGTCGTAATTGGAGCTTTTGTAGACCTTCTGCAGAAAAGAGTGACACCGAAGGGGCTTCGAAAGGAGGGGAACTGATGAGCTGGAACCTTGTGCTGGAACACCTCTTTATTGTCCTTGCCGCCAGTCTGCTGTCTATTCTTGTCGGAGTCTCTCTTGGCATCTGGGCCTATGTCTCCCCGAAAACTCGCCCTGTAATTCTGCGGGTCGTTGATTTGCTTCAGACCATACCTTCACTGGCCATGCTTGGCATCATTATGGTCTTTCTCGGAGCTGGAAAAATCACCGTGATCATAGGCATCACACTTTACTCTCTTCTGCCCATCGTCCGCAATACCTGCCTGGGACTGCAGCAGGTCGATCCCGGTGTAAAGGAAGCCGCTCGCGGCATGGGCATGAGCAAACCATACCGCATCCTGATGGTCGAGTTCCCATTGGCGATCCCGACCGTGTTCACAGGTGTTCGCATCGCTGTTGTCAATGCCATCGGCACTGCGGTATTCGCGGCTTTTGTGGGTGGCGGAGGCCTTGGCGGCATCATCAATCGCGGTATCCGCATTCAGGATATGCGCCTGATTCTTACAGGCACCGGCTGCCTGATGATCATTGCAGTTCTGGCGGATTCACTTTTGGGGTGGTTGGAGCGGCAGGCTCGCCGCAGCCGAGGCGGTTCTCGAAAAATGTGGATCCCTGTGGCTGGTTTGCTGGTGTGCTTTCTGCTTCTGCTGCCTTACGGAAGGACTTCCGCCGGTGATCTCTCTCTTTATGATGGGGACTATTCTGAAACACAGCTTATGCACCACATGGTCAAAATGCTGGTGGAGGAGCAAACAGGCCTCTCAGTCAACATCGGTGACCAGATGTCTCAGGTGAATAATTTCAAAGCCATGGTCGGTAGCAATCACACCTGCGACCTTATGATCTCCTATGATGGTACCCTGCTGACCACCTTCTTCGGGCAGGATGTAGACGATGTACCGGCGGGAATGTCTATCTATGAGTATGTCAATCAGGTTTCCCGACAGGACTATGGTATGACGCTGTTGGATCAACTGGGTTTCGATAACACCTATGCCATCGGTGTACCGCAGGCTCTGGCGGAAGAATACGGCCTGAACTGCATCAGTGACCTGATTCCGATCGCAGGGCAACTAACCTTCGGCGCAGAACAGGAGTTTTTTACACTGGAAGGCAGTATGAAATACGGTCCCTTCACAGAGGCTTATGGGCTGCATTTCAAAGAGGCCAAGCCTGTGGACATGGGGCTGAAGTATGCTGCCATTGAAAACGGCAGCTTTGATGTTTCTGTGGTCTATGCAACGGATGGCCTGAACCGCAAGGTGGGGTTGAAAATCCTTGAGGATGACAAGGGCTTTTTCCCAGATTACAATGGTGCCTTTTTTGTCCGTGAGGATGTACTGGAACAGTATCCGGAACTGGAGGGCATTCTGAACCGGCTTTCCGGGAAGATTCCAACGGAACAAATGGCGGAGTTGACCTATCAGGTCGATGTTCTCGGACGGGATGTGGATGAGGTCGCCCGAGAATTTTTAGATAGTCTGAATTTGTAGAGGACTGTGTAACTCAAACTGCTTTAAGCATAAAAATGAGCCGATGCATTAGCAATGATCGGTCCCGTCAAGATTTATGCGCAAAATTGTTTGCAGGCTCCGGCTGAATGAAGT
>OKSD01002170.1_pt1 | contig 17276 bp, 18 predicted proteins | sample 1601221 | NCBI WGS metagenome assembly OKSD01 (sample SAMEA3541550, study PRJEB24748) | human gut metagenome | biome: human gut; feature: human-associated habitat; material: faeces | place: China | collected 2012
CCACACCTTCTGCTACACCATGACGGAACTCAGGACCATCCTACTGAAAAACGGGTCAGATTATTTCTTTTTATCCGGCGCATCGAGCAGGTTCGTCATGCTCTTGAGACTGATGCCCAGCGTGGACATATTGTGCAGCAGCGCCGAAAGCGTCGGCTGGATCACGCCCGTCACGCCGAGAATGATCAGCATCAGATTGAAGCTGACGATAAAGCGGTAATTCTTGTGGATCCGCGCCATCAGCGCCGTGCTGAGCCTGCGCAGCGTGACCAGCTCAAGCAGGTCCTCGGACGAGATTGTAATGTCCGCGATCTCGCGTGCGATCGCCGCGCCGGTATTGATGGCGATGCCCGCGTCCGCCTCGGAAAGCGCCGGGGAATCATTCACACCGTCGCCGATCATGATGACCGTCCGCCCCTTGGTCTTCGCCCTGCGGATATAATCCGCCTTGTCCTCCGGGAGCACCTCCGCGTAGAACTCATCCACGCCGACCTCCCGCGCGACGGACGCCGCAGTCTTGCGGTTGTCGCCCGTCATCATGACAACGTGCCGGATGCCGCAGTCGTGCAGCGCCGCCACCGCATCCTTTGCCTCCGCGCGCAGCGGGTCGGAAATGCAGATCACTGCCGCCAGCCGCCCGGAAATGCACAGATACAGATGGGAATATTCCGCTGGCAGCGCGTCGTATTTCTCACGCTCTTCCTCCGGGATCACGCACTTTTCGTCCTCAAAGACGAAGTGTGCGCTGCCGATGATGACCTTTTCGCCGTTGACCGCGCTGGAAATGCCGTGCGCGACGACATACTGCACGCTGGAATGATACTCCTCGTGGGAAAGTCCGCGTCTTTTCGCCTCTCCCACCACGGCATTTGCCATGGAGTGCGGATAGTGCTCCTCCAAACAGGCCGCAAGGCGCAGCATCTCGCTTTCCTCCCGGCCGTCAAAGGTAACGATCTGCGCCACCTTCGGCTGCGCGTAGGTCAGCGTACCGGTCTTGTCGAATACAACGGTATCCGCTTTCGCGACGGCCTCCAGAAAACGTCCGCCCTTGACGGAAATGTGATACGTGCTGCTCTCGCGCATGGCGGAAAGCACCGCGATCGGCATGGAGAGCTTCAGGGCGCAGGAAAAGTCGACCATGAGCACCGCCAGCGTTTTGGTGATATTCCGTGTCAGGAGCCATACCAACCCGGTGCCGCCCAGCGTGTAAGGCACCAGCCGGTCGGCCAGACGTGCCGCCTTGTCCTCCGTCGCGGATTTGAGCTTTTCGGACTCCTCGATCATATGCACGATACGGTCATAGCGTCCACCGCCCAAGGCTTTTTCCACGCAGACGACGCACTCGCCCTCCTCCGCCACCGTACCGGCGTAAACATAGCTGCCGGGGCGTTTGGGAACCGGCAGGGACTCGCCCGTGATGGACGCCTGATTCACCGTCATCTCGCCGGAGAACACCTTGCCGTCGAGCGGCACCAGATTGCCCGTGCGCACGACGATATGGTCGCCCGCCTTGACGTCCCCGATGGGAACGAGCACTTCCGTTTCACCGTTTTTCAGCCAGACCTTGTCCACATTAAGCGCCATGGCGCCCGCAAGATCTTCCACGGACTTCTTGTGCGTCCATTCCTCCAGGATCTCGCCGATGCGCAGCATGAACATGACGGAGCCCGCCGTATCAAAGTCGCCGCGAACCAGAGAAACCGTGACCGCCGTAGCATCCAGCACTGCGACGGAAAGCTTCCCGTGCGCAAGGGATTTCACGCCGTGCCAGATATAGCGCAGCGAACGGAACACTGCCAATGCAGCCGCCGCCCATGTGGGCAGAAACAGCTTTGCTGCCGCGCGACGCAGAACGGTAAAGACCAGCTTGTCCTCAAAATCCCGGTTGAGCTGACGCGTCGTATGCTCCGGGACCAGCGCAAGCGCCTCCACCTGCGCAAAGGAAAACTCCGCCAGCGCGCGGATAATCGTTTCCCTTCCGCTTTCAAACAGCACGACCGCATCGCAGGTCCGGTCATAGACCTTGACATCCTTCACCCCGGAAACATTGCGCAGATAATACTCCAGCACATCAGCCTCGTGCAGCGTCATATGCTCGCAGGCAAGATGGACACGCAGGCGTCCGGCAGAAGTATGTAATATTCTACACCTCATAAATACCCTCCAAAAAAGAAAAAGAGAGCCGCCCGTTTACAGCGGCTCTCCTGATTTTTCAGGCAGCGTGCTCATGCCTTTGCAGCCTCTGCCGCATCCTCAACGACCTCGCCAGCATCCTGTGCCGCGCGGCGCTCGTTGATTGCCTTTGCATCCGCCAGAATGTCCCCGGCATTTTCACGGATGACCGTTACGGTGGTCATGACACTGTCCTTCGCGCGAAGGGCGGCAGCCGTGGTATGCGTGTAGACCTTCTTCGCATCCTTGCTGCTCAGTATCTTAATTCCGGCCGTTCCGAACAGAACACCGGCGGCAAACAGCCCAGGCTTTCCCCATTTCCTAGTGAAGCCTCCTGTAAATTCTATTTTTTGCATCTTAAAAACGACAATATACGTTTCTTATCCAGTGTGTCCACATATTATCACATCATTTTTCTGTTTCCAAGACTTTTTTCGACGACTTCAGAAAAAATTTACAAAGCCTTTTTCGGGCAGCTTTTCACGCACTCCATGCAGAGGATACATTCCGTTCCGTTCTTGCGCTTTCTGGAATTGTCTGTCACGTCAACGTCCATTGGGCAGACGCGCTTGCACTTGCCGCAGGAAATGCACTTTGATTTGTCGCACTTCACGCGGAACAGTGCAAAATAGCTCATCGGCTTGAGGAACACCGTGATCGGGCATATGTACTTGCAGAAGGCGCGGTTGTCCTTGAACGCAAATGCCAGCGCAATGCCGACGGCATAATACAGGACGTTTCCGATCAGGAAGGACCAGAACATGATGCGTTCCAGATTGCCGACCCTGCACAGAAACAGCGCCGCAACAAAAATCAGCGAAGCCGCGAAGGTAAGGTAACGGATCCAGCCAATGCGCTTTCTCGGCTGCTTCGGCACCTTGTAGGGCAGAAAATCCAGCACCATGGCCGTCCAGCAGGCATAGCCGCACCATCCGCGGCCGAAGATCAGCGGCCCGAAGATCTTTGCCACCGCATAGTGGATGGTCGCCGCCTCAAACACGCCGGTGAAAAGGTAATACCAAAAGCCCTCGATCTGCATATTCTCATTGCAGATCAAGCCGAGGTAAACCAGCATATACAGTCCCACACCAAGCTGGACAATGTGCCGCGCATACTTGCAGTTTCTCCCATAAAGAAACAGTCCGAGCGACAGAAACAGGCCGATATAGCTGAAATTGAAGAGGTAAAACAGATTGTCCTTGCTCAGCCAGAGGATGACGGCGATCGCTTCAAAGATTGCCAGCATAAAGAAAGGCAGGAATTTCTGAATCTTCTTCATTCTCTCTTTTCCTTACAGGTTCAGTTTCAGATCGCCGGGGCGTATCCAGCCGATCTTGCGCAGAATTTCCGAGAACACCCACGACAAAACGGCGGGCAGAACGATGCAGACCAGCACAATACCCAGCCATACCCTTGGGCTGCCACCCATGTCGGCGAGGATGCCGAGCGGCCCGACAAGGCCGCAGGTGCCCATACCGGCGGAAACGCCGGTGCACTCCAGCTTGAACACCATCGTGGAAAGCGGGCCGGTCACAGCGGAAGCCAGTGTTGCCGGGATCCAGATGCGCGGATTCTTCACGATGTTGCCCATTTGCAGCATGGAGGTGCCGAGGCCCTGCGCCACAAGGCCGCTCCAACGGTTCTCGCGGAAGCTGATGACGGCGAAGCCGACCATCTGCGCGCAGCAGCCGGCCGTCGCCGCGCCGCCCGCAAGGCCCGTGATGCCGATCATCGCGCAGATCGCCGCCGAGCTGATTGGCAGCGTCAGGATGATGCCGACCACGACGGAAACAAGGATGCCCATCAGGAAGGGCTGCATCTCCGTCGCCCAGTTGACGAAATAGCCGATGTAGTACATTCCATACGCCACGGCCGGGCAGATCAGCTTGGCAAGCAGCGCGCCGGAAAGAATGGTAACCACCGGCGTGACCAGAATATCAATGTGCGTTTCCTTGGAAACCATCTTGCCCAGCTCGACGGCGACCACCGTCACGATAAAGGCGCCTGCGGGGCCGGCTGCAACTGTCAGGGTCTCCGCGCCCTCGCGGGCGATCTCCGTGCCAAGATCGTTGCCGATCATGCCAACCACGGCCGCGGAGAGCAGCACCAGAGGCGGCGCCTTGAGCGCATAGGCGATCGCCACGCCCAGCGCCGCGCCGGTAGCCTTGCTGGCAAAGCCGGCAATCTCGGTAAACAGCGCGACGCCCGTATATTGCCCCAGCGTGCGGAAGATCGTTCCGATCAGAAGGCTGGCAAACAGGCCGAGCGCCATGCTGCTCATGGTGTCGATGAAGTACAGTTTTGCAGACGGCCGGATATTCTTTCGCTGCAAGAAGCTGCCGAATTTTGACATATTTTTTCCCTCTCTCCTGCTTTATAGCATCATTCTAGCACGAAATGCTTGTTTTTTCAATGTGTCTTTCCCTTTTTTGGCAGCTGCACACGAAGAAATCCGCATTTTTCTGATCGCATCATATTGCAACTCCCGCAAGAATCAGCTATAATCTAGTAGAAATCACACAAAGGAGCGCTTTGTTATGGCAATTGACACCAATGCTTCGCTGCGCCGCAGCGTGATCTATGAGCTCTATGTCCGCAGCCACACGCCGGAGGGGACCTTCCGCGCGGTGGAACCGGACCTCGACCGCATCCGCGCCCTCGGCACGGACATCATCTGGTTCATGCCCATCCACCCCATCGGCGTGCTGAATAAAAAGGGCAGCCTCGGCTGTCCCTATGCCAACCGCGACTACCGCACCGTCAATCCGGAATACGGCACCATGGAGGACTTTATTCACCTCGTGGACGAGATCCACCGCCGCGGCATGAAGTGCATCATCGACGTCGTGTACAACCACACCTCGCCGGACTCTACCCTCGTCCGCGAGCACCCGGAATTCTTCTACCGCAAGCCGGACGGCAGCCGCGGCAACAAGGTCGGCGACTGGACGGACGTGGTCGATCTGGACTACGACGCCCCCGCACTCTGGGACTATCAGATCGAATCGCTCTGCTTCTGGGCAAAATACGTTGACGGCTTCCGCTGCGACGTCGCCAGCACCGTGCCGGTCCCCTTCTGGCTCGCCGCGCGCAAGGCCGTGGCAGAGGTGCGCCCCGACGCGATCTGGCTGGGCGAAAGCGTCCATCTGGCGCACATCCGCGCCTTCCGCGAGCAGGGCTTTTATGCCGCGACGGATACCGAGCTGTTCGACGCCTTCGACATTCTCTACCCATATGACATCTGGCCGCTTTATGAGCAGGCCGTGCAGGGCAAGCTCCCGCTCAGCCGCCTGTTTGACGCCTTCAACTTCCAGGAGCTGAGCTTTCGCACGGAGTACAACAAGCTGCGCTGTCTGGAAAACCACGATCAGGCGCGCGCCGCCGCTCTCTTCCCGGAGGAAGCGCGGCTGCTTGCGTGGACGGCTCTGTGCTTCTTCCTCAAGGGCACGACGCTGCTCTACGCCGGTCAGGAGGTCTGCGCGACGCACACGCCCTCGCTCTTTGAAAAAGAGCCCATCGACTGGCACGCCGGGCGCGACATCAGCGCGTATCTCGCCAAGCTCGCTGCGGTCAAGAAGCAGCTCCCCACGGAGGCTCTCTTCCATCTGGACACCGACGACGCACAGGGCATCGTCTGCGGCAGCTACATCGCCCCCGCGCAGCGGGCGGTCGGCGTTTTCCCGCTGACCGGAAAGCCCGGAACGGTCGCCGTTCCCCTCGCAGACGGAACGTACACGGACGCGCTCTCCGGCGAAGCCGTGACCGTCGCCGAGGGCAAGCTCCACGTCGGCACGAAGGCAATCATTCTTCTATAACAACGAACACCCCGCCGGGTTTCTCCCGGCGGGGCGCTTATTTATCGCGCGCAGACCCAGTGTTCCTGCGAGGTCTGCAAAAATGCGTTCAATTCTTCGGCAAACGCGGGAAAAATCTCCGATACCCGGCCCCGTCCGGCGATCAGCGGGTCAATAAAGCGCTTCTTGGCAAAGATCACCCGGCGGTCAGCCGCAGGCGCTTCCGCCTCCGCATAAACCATCTCGTGCAGCGCGGTGAACTGCCGCCATGCCTTCCCCAATTCCTCGTCCGCGCAGAGGGCCTCGATCAGCGGCCGCTCCGTTCCGTAGAGATCCTGCATGGTCAGAACGCCCTTCTCCACGGCGCGCCCGACCAGCTCTGAAAGGCGCTGCATAGCATAGCGATCCTCGTCGGCCACATAGATCTTTGACATCTGCAAGGCGTCAAGGGCAAAGCGGCAGGCCGTCTGCGCGTCGCCGAAGGCCAACTCCGGCGCACCGTCCGGCGCGATCGTCACGCGAATATCATCGTAGTAGCTTTGCAGCGTTTCGGCATCCCGCAGGCCGTAATTCTGTAAATTTCCAAGGCTGTATTCCAGCCGGTCGGCGGAGAGCCGCGGGCCGTCGTTGTCCGCAACGGGATAACGATGATAATCCGAAACTGCCTCCACCGGTACGCCGTACCCTTCCAACAGTCCCATGATCTCCGCGGAATCCCGGATCATCTTCTCCGTTCTGCCCTCCGTGTACTCCTGGTGCAGGTAATCTCCGTGCAGGAAGTCGATCGTATGCGCAAACGCCGGGGTGGAAATGTCATGAAACAGCGCCGCAAGCGTCTGCTCCCGGCTTCCGGTGAAGTTCCATACAATCCGGGCCGTGCCCACACTGTGCCGGTATCTGGAATAGGACGCAAGATTCCGGAAACGTGGAAAGCTCGTATACTCGCAGCCGCAGTTCATGCCAACGTCCTTCAGCCGCTGCATCTCCGGCGTTTCACAGAACTTCCGCAGCCAGCCGGGCTCTGTGCGGCAATAGTGAATTTCATTTTCCATGCAGACACCCCTTTTTCGCCCATTCTAGCATAGAAATGCGTATCTTTCAATGCTTCCCATTCCGCCGCCGCTGTGCTATACTGGTTGCGGAGGCGATCAGAATGGCAAAAAGCACAAATCAGAAGCTGAAGCTGCTCTATCTGGCAAAGATCTTCTTTGAGGAAACGGACGAATCTCACGGTCTGACCATGGCAGAGCTGATCTCCCGGCTGAAGGAGGCCGACATCAGCGCCGACCGCAAGACGATCTATCTTGATCTGGACGAGCTGCGGCAGTTCGGTCTGGACATTCTCTCCTACCCGGATGGAAAAACCACGCGTTATCACCTCGCCTCGCGGGAATTTGAGCTGGCGGAGCTAAAGCTGCTGGTCGATTCCGTGCAGTCCTCCAAGTTCATCACGGAGAAAAAATCGCGCAGTCTAATTAAAAAACTAGAAAGCCTCGTCAGCGTCTACGACGCCAAGCAGCTTCAGCGGCAGGTGCTGATCGCCGGGCGCGTCAAGACGATGAACGAGAGCATCTATTATAATGTAGACAAGCTCCACGCCGCCATCTCGCAGAACGTCCGGATCCGCTTCAAATACTTTCAGTGGAACGTGGAAAAGCAGGCGGAATTCCGGCACGGCGGCGCATGGTACTGCGTCAGTCCGTGGCATCTGCGCTGGGACGATGAGAATTACTATCTGATCGCCTACGACGCGGCTGCCGGGCAGCTTCGCCACTACCGCGTGGACAAAATGAAGAACATCTGCCTCACGGACACGCCGCGCGAAGGCGAAGCGGAGCTGAAAAGCGTCGACCCGGCAGCCTACACCGCGCGCCTGTTCGGCATGTACGGCGGCGCACCCACCCGCGTCACGCTGGAGGGCGAGAACCGCATGGCGGGCATTGTGATCGACCGCTTCGGCAAGGACGTTCCCATGCTGCGCAAGGATGCCGAGCACTTTTACGCCCACGTGGATGTCGCCGTCAGCCCGCAGTTTCTCGGCTGGATTGCCGGGATGGACGGGGCGTTGAAGATCACCGCGCCGGAATCCGTCGTGCAAAGCATGCAGGCACTGGTGCAGAAGCTCTGCAAACAATATTCCGAGGCGTGAACCGAGGGAGTTTTTTCGGACACCTTCCCTGCTATACTGAAATCAGAGCAAAACAGGGAGGTATTCAAAATGGAACGAATCTATTTCACGATCACGGGAACCAGCCACTACTTCGGCAGCGAATTTTTCAAGCCGGATCAGGAGGTTCGTCTGGCGAAGGAGCCTGACAACAAGGCGGACAGGGAAGCGATCCGGGTGGAGCTGCCCGGCCTCGGCACTGTCGGCTACGTGGCCAACAGTCCCCACACCGTTCTGGGCGAGAGCTACAGTGCCGGCCGCCTCTACGACCGGATCGGCGATACCGCCAAAGGCTTCGTCGTCTACCGCCTCGACCGCGGCGTGCTGTGCTCCCTGAACCGCGAAAAAGCAGTCCTGCGTAAGAAGCACGGGTGCGGCTGAGCCGCACCCGTGCTTTCTATGCTGCGCTGCTACAGCGCCGTTCCCCGCTTGGGAATAAAGAGGCCGCGCAGATCGACTTTTTCCAGCTCCAGCAGCCGCACTTTTTTGTCGATTCCCCCGGCATAACCGGTCAGGCTGCCGTCCGTTCCGACCACTCTGTGACAGGGAATGACAACGGAAATCGCATTGTGCCCCACCGCGCCGCCGACGGCCTGCGCGGACATTTTCTTTCCCGTTATCCGCCGCGCGATCTCGCCGTAGGTCATCGTCCGGCCGTAGGGGATCTGCAAAAGGATGCTCCAGACCCTCTGTCGAAAATCGGATCCAAACGGGTGCAGCGGCGGCAGAAAATCCGGCTCCCTCCCGGAAAAATAACGATCCAGCCAGCGTTTTGTTTCCGCAAGCACCGGCGTTTCCTGTTCCGTGCGCGCCGCCGGAAGCCGGTCGGCATAATACTTCTGCCCGTCAAACCACAGGCCGGTCAGACCGATCTCATCTGCGGCCAGCAGGATGCCGCCCAAGGGCGAGTCGTAGTGCTGTGTCCATATCGTCATTTTGTTTTCTCCATTCCGCAAAAGTCGGTTTTGTAAAAAAGCACTTGCTTTCGCAAGTGCTTTTGGTGCGCCTGAAGGGACTCGAACCCACACGCTGAAAGCACGAGAACCTAAATCTCGCATGTCTACCAATTCCATCACAGGCGCATATTGTAGATATTTTAACATTCGTCCGAACTGCTGTCAAGCCCGGATGGGCGGCAGATTGACAAAAGCACCGGGGAATACTATAATGTAGCTACAAAAAACATCTGAACCAAATGGGAGGTGACGCTGTGCAGCAGCTGTTTTCCACAATTTTTGATTATTTTCAGGCCGGCGGTGCAAAACTGGCCGAGATCTTCTGTACGCTCTGGCGCTACATCGCGCCGCTGCTGGGCGTTCTGATCCTCTGGCGCTGCGCCAGACCTCTGCTGAAATTCCGCCGCGAGCCGGAAACGTGGGCGTGGCTCGTCATGCCGGACGGCAACCAGCTTCCGATCACCCACTGGGAGAACATCATCGGCCGCGGCCGCGGCTGTGACATTGTGGTGGACTTCCCCACCGTCTCCCGCAGCCATGCCGTACTGACGCGCTTTGACGACGGCAGCTGGTCCGTCACGGACATCGGCTCCCGCGGCGCGGTGATGGTCAACGGCAAACAGGCGACGCTCAGCGCCGTCGAGTACGGCGACCGCATCAACCTTGGCGGCGTGGAGATGATCCTCACGCCAGTCACGCAGGAGGAGGTGGAGGATCAACTTGCCACGCGCACCAAGCCTCAGAACATGGGCTCCCCTGCGCTGACGCTGTTCTTCCTGACACTCTTCCAGCTCTTTACCGCATTCCAATTTGTCACCCATTTGCATGCGGAAGCCATGTCCTCCGCCGTTCTGGGCTTCGCTGCCCTGATTGCCGTGGAGTGGCTGCTGTTCTTCGCGCTGAAGCTGGCGCGCCGCAGCGGCTATGAGGTGGAAACACTCGCCTTCTTTCTTTCGACCATCGGTTTTGCCGTCATCGCCTCGGACGATGCGACGAAAATCGGCAAGCAACTGATCTGTCTGGTCGGCGGCGTGTTCATTTATCTGATCATCGGCTGGTCCCTGCGCGACCTGACGCGCGCAAAGCGCTTCCGCTATGTTGCCGCCGTCGGCGGGCTGCTTCTGCTGGCGGCCAACCTCGTGTTCGGCACGGAGATCTACGGCGCGAAGAACTGGATCATGATCGGTCCCTTCTCCTTCCAGCCCTCGGAGCTGGTCAAGCTGTGCTTCATCTATGTCGGCGCTTCGACGATGGACCGCATCGTCACCAAGCGCAACCTGATCCTTTTCATCGTCTATTCCTCGGTGATCTGCGGCTGTCTGGCGCTGATGAATGATTTCGGCACGGCGCTGATCTTCTTCGTTGCCTTTCTTGTCATCGCTTTCCTGCGCTCCGGCAGCTTTGCGACCATCGCGCTGGCCTGCGCCGCAACTGGCTTTGCAGGCGTTCTGGCCGTCCGCTTCCGGCCGCACATTCTCCGGCGTTTTGCCACATGGGGCCACGCATGGGATTACGCGCTCTCCACCGGCTATCAGCAGACACGCGCGATGATGTGCATCGCCTCCGGCGGTCTGCTCGGTCTCGGCGCGGGCAACGGCTGGCTGAAATATGTCGCCGCCTCCGACACCGATCTGGTCTTCGGCTTTGTCTGTGAGGAATGGGGACTGATCCTCGGCATCGTTATGGTCGCCGCCATTCTCATTCTGGGCGTGTTCGTCGTCCGCTCGGCAAAGGTCGGGCGCAGCAGCTTTTATACGATCGGTGCCTGCGCGGCCGTTTCCATTCTGATGATCCAGACCATTCTGAACGTATTTGGCACGATGGATCTGCTGCCGCTGACCGGCGTGACCTTCCCCTTTGTGTCCAACGGCGGCTCCAGTATGCTCTCCTCGTGGGGCCTGATTGCCTTTATCAAAGCGGCGGACACCCGGCAGAACGCCAGCTTTGCCGTCCGGATGGTCAAGGCAGAGGAGGTGCAGCCGTATGAATAAGATCGCGAAACGCACCTGGGCCGCGCTGGCGCTGGCTGGCGTGCTGCTGCTGGGACTTCTGATCATCGTCGTGCGCTATATGGTCGATTCCCCGGATTGGGTGACCTTCCAGAACAGCCCCCACGTCTACACCGACGGCGTGATGAACAGCGGACGCATCGTCGACCGCTCCGGCACGCTGCTGCTCGACGCAACAAACGGTAAAACCTATGCCGAAAGCGGTACACTGCGCCGCGCGATGCTCCATCTGCTGGGGGACCGCGAAGGCAACATTCCTGCTTTCCTGTTGGCAAAGTATGGCGACGAGCTGATCGGCTTTGACCGCTTCAACGGCACCTACTCCACTGGCGAGCGAGAAGGCCGGATGGAGCTCACCCTCAGCGCCGAGGCGCAGAAGGCCGCACTCAATGCGCTGGACGGCCGCAAGGGCACGGTCGGCGTCTACAATTACAAGACCGGTGAGATTCTCTGCATGGTGTCCTCCCCCACCTTCGACCCGGACGACGTCCCGGACGTGGCGGGCAATCCAGAGATTTATGACGGTGTTTATGTAAACCGATTCCTCTATGGTGATTACACGCCCGGCTCCATCTTCAAGCTGATAACGGCAGCCGCGGCGCTGGAGCAAATCCCGGACATCGAGCAGCGCAGCTTTTTCTGCGAGGGCAGTGCGCAGGTCGGCGCGGAAACCGTCATCTGCAACGGCGTGCACGGCGAGCAGGATTTTCAAAGTGCGCTGGCAAATTCCTGCAATGTCGCTTTTGCGGAAATCGCAGCCGAGCTCGGCCCGGACACACTGACCGAGTACGTCCGGAAAACCGGGATCCTCTCCCGGCTTTCCTTCGACGGAACAAAGACCGCCGCCGGCAGCTTTGATCTGACCGGCGCAACGACCTACGAGGCTGCATGGGCAGGTGTCGGGCAGTACACCGACCAGATCAATCCCTGCCAGTATATGACCTACATGGGCGCGATCGCAAACGGCGGACAGGCGGCAGTGCCCTATCTGGTGCAGAATGTGTATTTCGGAGATTCCAGCAAGTACAGCGCCTCCACTTCCAAGTGTGACCGCGCGCTCGACGAGGACACCGCCGACCGCCTTGCGGAAATGATGCACTACACGGTGCAGAACGTCTACGGCGACTGGTATTTCAGCGGCCTGTATGCGGGCGCAAAGTCCGGCACGGCCGAGGTCGGCAACGGTGAGCCGGCAAACGCCCTCTTCGCCGGTTTCGTCCAGGATGAGGACTACCCGCTGGCCTTTGTCGTCGTCGTGGAAAAGGGCGGCGGCGGTGCCTCCACCTGCGCACCCATCATCAGTCAGGTGCTCGACGCCTGCATCACCTCCATGAATATGGAATAAAAGGCAGCCGGCCTGTGACGTTGATCACAGGCCGGCTGTCATCTATAGAAATTTTAAAATCAACTGCGTCACCAGGACGGCTCCGGAGCTGCTCAGCGCGACAACGATCAGGCTCTTGCCGCGGTAGGCAAGAAACACCGCAGTGACCAAGGCTGCAATGCCGGAAACGAGGTTGCCGGTACTGCTGAGAATACTCGGAAAGGTCATGGCGCTGAGGCAGGCATAGGGAACATAACGGAGAAAAGATTTTAGAAAACGGCTTTGGATGGGCTTACGAAACAGCGTCATGGGCAGCAGGCGGATGAGATAGGTCGTCAGCGCCATCGCCGCGATATATAGATAAATGCTCATGCGTCCTCCTTCACGGGGAACAGCCATGCGCAGACGGCCGCAGCCACCACCGTGCAGATCACGATGGAAACGCCCGGAGACACCTGCGACAGCGCGGGGACCCATGTAAAGAGACTGCTGCACGCGAGTGCCAGCAGCGCACAGATCAGGATGGGACGCTCCTTTTTTGCGGGCGGAACCACGATCGCAATAAACATCCCGTAGAGCATGACTCCCAGAGCGCTCCGCAAATTCTCCGGTAATACCGATCCGGCAAGCGCCCCAAGCAGGGTTCCCAGCGTCCAGCCGAGTATGGGCAGGGTTCCAAGTCCAAGCAGATACGGCGTTGTCAGCGGTTCCTGCCGCGCCATGGCAAGGGCAAAGATCTCATCCGTATTGAAAAAAGCGATGACAAAGCGCGGAAGCAGACCGATTCTCTGCCCCATTCGCTGGCTGAGCGCCAGACTCATCAGGGCATAGCGGCTGTTGATCACCAGTTGGGTCAGCACCATCTCCCATAGCCCCGCCGAGGCGAGGATCAGCGTCAGTCCGGCAAACTGCCCGGCGCTGGTAAGATTGGTCAGGGAGATCAGCGTCGCCTCCAGCGGGCGGAGGCCCTGCGCCGCCGCGAGCGCGCCAAAGCCGAAGCTGACCGAAAAATATCCCATTCCCACAGGTATCCCCCGCCGGACGCCCATGGTATATTCCTTCCGAAGCATGCTGAAAAGGACCTCCAAAAAATGAACTCCAACATATTCTAGCAGTAAGCAGGCCAAAATTCAATCATTTATGACACCTTCGGTGAAAGAAATCCATACGGCTCTCCCTGCTGACCCGCAGCACGCTCTCTCACCTCATCTGGCACCGCGCTTGATCTTCCGCAATGGAAAGCCGCACCGCAAAGGTTTTGTTCAGCGTGGCAGTCGTGTTCATCCAAATTACTTTCATCAGGCAGGCTTCAGCGCATTGCCTTTGAAACTTGCCTGCCGTTTTCATCACGTCCCAAACACACACGAATCTTGTATGAAAGACGTTTGCCTCTTGTTCCTTCTTCTTTGATAGATGCCATAACTTCTTCCTTCCCGCAGTAAGAAAGAAGAAATTGAGAAGGTCTGTTGCCCATTTGTTGTCCAAGGTGAAAATACCCAGCACAAAACAGACTGAAAAGTACAGAAAAACACTCGATTTCAAATGAAATCGAGTGTTTTTTGGTGGAGATAAGCGGGATCGAACCGCTGACCTCTTGAATGCCATTGACGGCCGCGGCAGCGTCCGTCAGGGGCAAGCGCTCCAAAAGGGAAAACCGTTGAAATACAAGGGCTTTTTGCTCATTTGCCCGTTTCGCACACTTTACTTTTCTGCTTCATGTGCGCTTGATTTTATGATTTTTAGTATTGTACTTTACTCTTGCTCAGAGTGTGGTTTGACATCTACAAACTTTGACAACCGGTATTGTGAGCGGAAAGGCGTGTTCATTGAGCCGAAATTTTCGAGATACAGCGTTGCCGCCGTTTTATAATCAAAAATATTCGTAAAATCTATACTTAGTGACAGCGCGCTTATTTGTGCGGTAGCTAAAAAGTGGGATGGGATAGCTATTCTAAGTAAGATTCTCCCTTGTGCAGGAATATATGTCGCTTTTTCTTCGTAATTTTTCATCCCAAATATTTCTGCAATTCCATTTCCACGCTTCCCAGGGTGAATTCCAATTTGTACGATTGGATATTCGCTTTTATTTGTAACCATTGCATCAACGATGTAGCATGCGGTAATATTGGGCAAATCAGCTGCCAAATTTATAAAGACGCCAGGGGTTTTGGATGACATATTTTCTTGTCTTACTTCGTCAATGGATTGCCGTCTCATATCATGTCGGCACAATGCCAAATCCACCATTGAAACAAATTTTGCTTGTTCAAGTCGTTGCATTTGCGATGCCAGTTCATTGGACCTTTCCACCTGTTCACTGGCTTTATTGTTCTGATGTATTGCTACAATTCCTAAAACAATCGTGCCTATGGCAGAAAGATAACTCCCATAGAAAGAAAGCACATCATCGGCTCCCCACATCGTAACAAAGGCATTTTCGCTATTTAATCCGCACTTATACGCCCAGTTAATGGCAAAGGGAATAATCAATGACGCCAAAAATAGAATTATGAAGAACCACGGCTTTTTTAATAGCTCCTTTATACGTTTCACTCCTATGCACTCCCTTCTCTTTGCGGGGCTGTTTACAGCCCCATTTCTTTTACCCTGCGATAGAATGTGTTGGGCTTCAATCCCAGCTCTTTCATGGCGGCAGTGGCGGTAATTTCACCTGCCCGCCACTTCTTGCAAAGGGCTTTCATCTGTGCTTCGTCATAATCAATGGGCTTGCGGCCTTTATACTTGCCCTCGCTTTTGGCAATCTCGATTCCCTCGCGCTGCCGCTCCAAAATGTTTTCCCGCTCCAATTCAGCTAGAGCGCCGAACACGGTCAGCATGAAACGCCCCTGCGGGGTTGTGGTGTCGATGTTCTCTTTCAGACTGACAAACTCCACGCCCTTTTCGGTCAGCTCGGAAACGATAGAAAGCAAGTCCCGCGTATTTCGTGCAATTCTGGAAATGCTCTCAACAACAACGGTATCGCCCGCCCGGACGAAAGCCATCATTTCCTTAAAGGCGGCGCGGTCTGTGTTCTTGCCGCTTGCCTTGTCCACAAATACCTTTTCGGCGTTCTGCTCTTCTGCCATTTTCAGCTGACGCGCTTCGTTCTGCTCGATGGTGGAGCAGCGCACATAGAAAACCCGCATTCCAAAAGCCCCCTTGCTTTATCTGCTTTTATTCTATCACAAATCCGGAAGTATGTCAATAGGATATATTCACAATTTGAAATATTTCAAAAATTATGATATAATATATATGAAACAGAAAAGCAAGGGAATTTTCATTGTCATTGGGCTATACCCTAATGAAACGGATAGGAAAAGGAGCGGGACACGCGCCCCGCTCCCACAATTACCATTCTCGGTCATTATATGGCGTGTTTTCAACGCCCTCCCCATTTAGCCGCGCAACCATGCGGTCAAGGGTAGGTTTCCACATATTCTTAAACCATGCAGTTTCGCCAAACCATTTTACAAGTGTCGGGCTGATTGCATAATAGGTACGAATAAATGCGAGGCCATACCATGTTTCAGCCAAAGTATTGTCACGGAAGCGGCGTAGTGTCCAAACTTCGGGGCAGTCATAAGAGCCATATACAGCGGTAGCTACATAGCAACCGCCGGACTTTTGTCCTTCCTCCTGTGCAAGTTCGGTAAAGTGCAAGCGTGCGGACTTTGTATAGCGCAAATAAACTGTCTGTTCCTTTTTGGTGATTTCATAGTCATAAACCAAAATCTCTTTAGGGACAGCACAGTTATTTACCCCAACTTCCCACATAGTCAGTCTGTGCTTACCAAGCATGACATTAACTGTATAGGTTTCTGCTGGCATATTTGCTATAAAAAATCGGCTATCAAGTTTCTCTCCATCTATAGAAAGATAATATCTGACACTGGTGCCGCCACCCAGTAGCGGAAACTGTTCGCGTACAATGGTTAAAGTATTATTCTTGATTGCCCGCCTACGTTCATTCGCTTTTTCGTTGTCGGGGTCTGTTTCAAGAATGCGATTATAGATGTTAAGCGCTTCGGTGTAGTCCTTTTCTTCTTCAAGCATTGACGCTCTTTTCAATAAAGTTTCAACACTATTTTCGCTCATGCTCTCTTTCCTCGTTTCATGTATTCTGTGCGTCCATTACAACGCGCACCGCGTTTACAGCGGCTTCATGTTCGCGCACATAGCGGGAAACGGTATCAGAACTACGGTGCAACTTTTTGGCTACTTTTGCATAACTGCCAAGCTGATTATAAAGCTGCCACATTTGTTCCTTTTCCTGCTGCGTGACGCGCGTTCCCTTTGCCATTATTTCTTAAGCGTTTTTAAGTCAGCCTTGCGGACGGGCGCATTCTTCTGTGCTTTGGCGATTGCGTCGTTGATATACTTGACATAGTCGATTTTCTTGTCACCGGCTTCATTCGCTTCAAGTACGGCGTTCATCTTGTCAATCTGATTGAAAAAGGTGTCGGGAACAATGATTCTTTCCAGCTCGGTATCAATGGTAAAGCGCATATTGATTCCTCCTACATAAAGCAAAATGTACGGTGCAGCGCGTTCTTGCGCCGTCGACCGTATATCCAATTATATATATATATATATATTGTCAAGGTTTCCCGCGGATTTTCTTAAAATTTCTTTGTTTTCAGAACAAATCAAGCAGATTCTTTTAGATTCATGCAGAATCAGCCAAAATCAGAATAAATCCGTTCAGAATACTTGTGATTTTAGAAGATTCCGCAGAAATCAGACGGTGACGGAGGATTTTCAAGGCATTTCGTGTCCAACTTGCCCAGGCAGAACCGCCAAAAGAGAAAACGCGCCGCGACTTCCCGAAATATATCCCGCCACCCCTTTTTC
>OKSD01002173.1_pt1 | contig 17267 bp, 16 predicted proteins | sample 1601221 | NCBI WGS metagenome assembly OKSD01 (sample SAMEA3541550, study PRJEB24748) | human gut metagenome | biome: human gut; feature: human-associated habitat; material: faeces | place: China | collected 2012
GCGGCGGAGATCGTGAAAAGCGCCACGGCACGTGCCAATGCGCGCGGCGAGGAGCTTGTGAGCGCGGCGCGCGCCGAGGCGGCCGCGCTCAAGAGCAAGGCGGACGCCGAGATCGAGAGCGAACGCCGCAAGGCTGCCGGAGAGTTGAAAAACGATATTTCCGAGCTTGCCCTGGACATTGCGGGCCGCGTTGTGGAGAAGGAGATCGATCCCGAAACGCACAAGGAACTGATCGACGACTTCATCAGCCGTGTGGGTGACGCGTCATGACGGCAGCCGAAAAGGAATACGGCGGCGCGCTGTACGCACTTGCCGCCGAGGAGCACTGCGAGGACGCGGTGCTGGAGGGCCTTACCCTTGCGGCGGACGCTTTCCGCGAGACGCCCGGCTACCTGAAGCTGGTGCAGAACCCCGCGGTGCCGCGGGAAGAACGCCTGGCCATGCTGGACGAGGCGTTCGGCGCGGGCGTGCACGTTTATGTGCTGAATTTTTTGAAGATACTGTGCGGGAAATCCGCACTCGGCATGGCTGCGGGCTGCCTGCAGGAGTATAAGGCGCTGCTGTATGAGGCGCGCGGCATTCTGCCCGTGCAGGCCGTGAGCGCCGTGCCTCTGGATGAGGCGCAGCGTCGTGCCCTGTGCGACAGTCTGGCTCAAAAGACAGGCAGGACCATCCTGCTGGAGACCGCTGTGGACCCGTCCGTGCTGGGCGGCGTAAAGCTGCGGTACGAGGGGCTGGAGCTGGACGGCACGGCCGCCGGGCGGCTGGCCGCGCTGCGGCGCGCGCTGACGCAGGCGTGACGCCTGCACATCTGTACGTTGGAAAGTTGGTGAGACTATGCAGTTAAAACCTGAGGATATCAGCAAGATCATTAAAAGCCAGATCAAAAATTACGACAGCAGGATCGAATGCGCCGAAACGGGCACCGTCATTCTTGTGGGCGACGGCATCGCCCGCGCCTACGGGCTGGAAAAGTGCATGGCGAACGAGCTGGTGGAGTTTGAGAACGGCGAATACGGCATGGCCTTGAACCTGGAGGAGAACAGTGTAGCCATCGTGCTGCTGGGCTCCGACGAGGGCATCAGGGAAGGCGATACGGTCCGGCGCACGGGCCGCGTCGTCAGCGTGCCGGTGGGCGAAGCGCTCATCGGCCGCGTGGTGAACGCGCTGGGCCAGCCCATTGACGGCAAGGGGCCTGTTGACGCAGCCGAAACGCGGCCCATCGAGCGCAAGGCACCCGGCATCATTGAGCGCAAAAGCGTCAGCGTGCCGCTGCAGACGGGCATCAAGGCCATCGACAGCATGATCCCCATCGGCCGCGGCCAGCGTGAGCTGATCATCGGCGACCGCCAGACGGGCAAGACCGTCATCGCAATGGATACCATCATCAACCAGAAGGGCAAGGGCGTGACCTGCATTTATGTGGCCATCGGCCAGAAGCGCTCCACCGTTGCACAGCTGGTCGATACCCTTCAGCGCAACGGCGCGATGGATTATACCATCGTCGTTTCCGCGACGGCCTCCGAGCTGGCGCCGTTGCAGTATATCGCGCCGTATTCCGGCTGCGCCATGGGCGAGTATTTCATGGATCAGGGTAAGGACGTGCTGATCGTCTACGACGATCTTTCCAAGCACGCGGTCGCTTACCGCGCACTTTCCCTGCTGATCCGCCGTCCGCCAGGACGTGAAGCCTACCCCGGCGACGTCTTCTACCTCCATTCCCGCCTGCTCGAGCGCGCGGCGCGCGTGGCTCCGGAATTCGGCGGCGGCTCCATGACGGCGCTGCCCATCATCGAAACGCAGGCAGGCGACGTTTCCGCCTATATCCCGACGAACGTCATTTCCATCACAGACGGTCAGATCTATCTGGAATCGGAGCTGTTCCATTCCGGTGTGCGTCCGGCCATCAACCCCGGTATCTCCGTTTCCCGTGTCGGCGGCAATGCGCAGATCAAGGCGATGAAAAAGGTCGCCGGCCCGCTGAAGCTGATGTATTCGCAGTATCGCGAGCTGCAATCCTTTGCCCAATTCGGCTCCGATCTGGACGCGGACACCAAGGCCCGTCTGGCGCAGGGCGCGCGCATCGTGGAGATCCTGAAGCAGGACCGCAACACGCCCGTCGACGTCGAATTGCAGGTGTGCATCATCTACTCCGTCGTCAACGACCTGCTGTCCGATGTACCCGTGGAGCGGATCCAGGAATTCGAGTCCGCACTGTTTGATTACCTGACCGTGCAGCGCCCGGCGATCCTGGAGAGCATCCGCGATACCAAGCAGCTCACGGCGGAGAATGAAGCCGCGCTGCGCGAGGCAATTCAGGACTGCAAGGCGCAGTTCCTCAGATAAGGGAGCGAGCGTATGGCTGCATCCATGAAGCGCATCAAAACGCGCATCAAAAGCGTCGAAAGCACCCGGCAGATCACCAAGGCCATGGAGCTGGTTGCGACGTCGAAGCTGCGCCGCGCCAAGGAGCGCGTCGAGCGCGCCCGCCCCTATCACGAGGTGCTGGCGGACGCTATCGCGGGCTTGCAGACCGGCGTTTCCGAGTATCCGACCGTATTCACTGAGGCGCGTCCGGTCAAAAAGATCTGCTATGTTGTCATCGGCGGCGACCGTGGACTGGCCGGCGGCTACAATGCCAACCTTTTCCGCATGGTCGCATCCCTCACACAGGGCACGGACTACTGTGTCCTGCCGGTCGGCCGCAAGACGCTGGAGCATTTTTCGCGCACCGGCTGCGAGCTGGTGAGCAGCTACTTCGGCCAGACCGCCGCCATCGGCGTGGGCGACTGCAAGCAGATCGCGGAGCTTCTGTGCAGCAGATTCTCCGAGGGAAGCTTTGACCGCGTGGTCATCGTATACACGAAGTTCAAATCCATGCTCTCTCAGGTGCCGGTCAGCGAAGCGCTGCTTCCGCTGGAGCTGCATCCGCAGGAGGAGAAGCACTACTCCAATGCCATTTTGGAGGGCGACGCGCAGACGCTGATCGAAAGCATCGTGCCGCAGTACGTTGCCGGCATTCTGTTTTCCACTCTGTGCGAGGCTTCGGCTTCCGAGCACGGTGCGCGCCGCACGGCGATGAACGCCGCGAACAAGAACGCCGGAGAGATCATCGACAGCCTTGTTCTGCACTACAACCGCGCGCGGCAGGCGGCGATCACTCAGGAGATCACCGAGATCGTTTCCGGCGCGGAGGCACTGTGAGCAAAATCGTAGTAAGGAGAAATCCGTATGCAAGAGAAAAATATCGGCACTGTCGTGCAGGTGATCGGCCCGGTTCTGGACATCCGCTTCCCGGATGGCCATCTGCCGAACCTGCTCAATGCCATTGAGATCGAGCGCGAAAACGGCAAGCTCGTCTGCGAGGTTGCCCAGGAGCTCGGCGACGACGTCGTTCGCTGCATCGCCATGAGCTCCACCGACGGCATGACCCGCGGAATGGAAGCGGTCGATACCGGCACCGGTATCAAGGTTCCGGTCGGCCCCGAAACGCTGGGCAGAGTGTTCAATCTGCTCGGTCGTGCCATTGACAACAAGCCCCAGCCCGTCACCTGTGAAAAGTGGAACATCCATCGCGATCCTCCCGCCTATGACGAGCAGGAGACCACCACGCAGATGCTGGAAACCGGCATCAAGGTCGTCGACCTGATCGCCCCCTATGCAAAGGGCGGCAAGATCGGTCTGTTCGGCGGTGCAGGTGTCGGCAAGACGGTTCTGATCATGGAACTGATCAATAACATCGCAAAGCAGCACGGCGGCATCTCCGTGTTTGCGGGCGTCGGCGAGCGTACCCGTGAGGGCAACGACCTGTACAACGAAATGCAGGAATCCGGCGTTATCAACAAGACCGCCTTGGTCTATGGCCAGATGAACGAACCGCCAGGAGCACGTATGCGTGTGGCGCTGTCCGCTCTGACGATGGCGGAATACTTCCGTGACCGCGAGGGTCAGGACGTGCTTCTGTTCATCGACAATATCTTCCGTTTTACGCAGGCCGGCTCCGAGGTTTCCGCGCTGTTGGGCAGAATGCCCTCCGCCGTCGGCTACCAGCCTACGCTTGCCACCGAAATGGGTGCGCTGCAGGAGCGGATCACTTCCACGAAGAAGGGCTCCATTACCTCCGTGCAGGCGGTCTACGTCCCCGCAGACGACCTGACCGACCCGGCTCCGGCGACGACCTTTGCCCATCTGGACGCGACGACGGTTCTCGACCGCGGCATCGCCTCTCTGGGCATTTTCCCGGCGGTCGATCCGCTGGAATCCACGTCCCGTATCCTCTCTCCGGAGGTCGTCGGACGCGAGCACTATGAGGTCGCCCGCGAAACGCAGAGAATTTTGCAGCGGTACAAGGACCTTCAGGACATCATTGCGATCATGGGCATGGACGAGCTTTCCGAGGAGGATAAGCTGACGGTCAGCCGTGCGCGTAAGATCCAGCGCTTCCTCTCCCAGCCCTTCTTTGTCGCCGAGCAGTTTACCGGCTATCAGGGACGCTATGTCCCCGTCAAGGAAACCGTCCGCGGCTTCAAAGAAATTCTGGAAGGCAAGCACGACGACCTGCCCGAATCCGCCTTCCTCTTTGTCGGCTCGATCGACGAGGCGGTTGAAAAAGCAGGAAAGGGTGCAAAGCAATGAGCGGCTTTCGCCTGCAGATCGTCACGCCGGACGGCAGCCTGTTCGACGGCGAGGCCGAGGCGCTGCGCGTCCGCACGACGCAGGGCTATGTGAGCATCCGCAAGGGACACGCGGACTATCTGGCAGCGCTGGAGATCGGCACCGTCACGGTGACGCAGGACGGCACGGCGCGCGAAGCGGCGTGCGGCGGCGGCTTCCTCAGCGTTGAAAATGGTGAGGTTCGCCTTGTTGCAACGACGTTTGAGTATGCGGACATGATCGACGTGGAACGTGCGGAGCGCGCGAAGCAGACTGCCGAGGCGCGTGTTGCCACGGCGAAGGAAGCCCGCGACATTGCGCTTGCGAAGGCAAAGCTGGCCCGTGCGCTCAACCGACTGAGCGTTGCAAATGCAAAGTAGTACAAAACCCGGCATGGAAAAATCCATGCCGGGTTTTCCTGATTTTCGTAAACGGGTGCGGCGCTGCGAGCAGAGCTTGCTCCTTGGCGCTTGCCGTTTGCTAGGAAGCAATCGCTTTCCTGCCGAGCCTTTTTGAAAAAAGTCCGGATTGACAGAGGAAGATGTGATGAATTATAATATGAAAAAGGAAAACAGAGAGGAGAATTGCCATGCTTCCATGCCCCAGATGTAAGGATATAGTAGACCCGGAGGAATACCGCTTCTGCCCGAATTGCGGCACGCCGCTTGTCCTGCCGCAGGAGCCCGCCGCGCAGCCTGTAGTACAGGAGGAAATCGGCACGGAGCCTTCTGCACCGCAGCCGCCGAAACCGCAGGAAATGCAGCCGCAAGTCCGGACGCCCGAAGTGCAGCGGCCGGTGGAAGCGCCGCAGGCGCCGCAGACAAGTCCGGTCACGCCGGTGCAGCAGTCTGTCCCGGTCGCGCCGATGCAGCCGGCAGCGAGTAATCCGCAGTTTACGCCGCCGCAGGCTTCTCCTTATCAGCAGCCCGCGCCCCAGCCAATGCCGCAGCCGCCGTATTGCGCGCCGCAAGGTCAGCAGCCGGTTTACGCAGCACCGCCCCAGTTTCCGCCGCAGGGACAGCCGGGTTATCCGCAGCCTCAGAACCAGTCGGCTCCCTACCAGCCGGTGTACTACTATCCGCCCGTGCGGCACAAGCGCCCGGGCAACGGCCCGGCCGTCACGGGACTGGTGTTCGGGGCAACCTCGCTTGCCATAACGCTCTTTGTGCTGCTGGCCCTCTTGTCAGGCGCTTCCGTTCCGGAGGGTACGCTTACCTTCCTGATTGCCCTTGCCGGCCCCGGCGAGGTGCTCGGCATTATTACCGTTTGCCGGAAATCACCGAAAAAGATCCTTGGAATCCTTTCACTGAGCTTTGCCGCTGCAGTGCACCTCATCTGCATTACGGCGAACATGATCAGCCGTTTATGAGGCAAAACCTGTCCGTTTTTCAGAAAATACGAGAATCTTTCCCCGGAACCCTTGACACCGATTTGCGCAGACTGTAAAATAGAAATCAGAGGAAACTGCCTCAATTCTAGCAAAGAGAGGGAATAACTATGGCAATGATTCAATGCCCAAACTGCAACAGCACGATTGACGATACAGGCGCTGCGTTCTGCCCGAACTGCGGCACGCCCCTTGCACAGCAGCAGCCCGCTTATCAGGAACCGGCGCAGCCTGCGGTGCAGCCCGCGCAGCCGGAGCAGCCTGTTTATCAGGAGCCGGTGCAGCAGCCGGTTTACCAGCAGCCTGTCTATCAGCAGCCCGTTTATCAGCAGCCAGTCTACCAGCAGCCCGTTTACCAGCAGGCTGCCCCCACCGGCCCGCGTAAGAACGGCGTTGGCACGGCCGGCTTCGTGCTTGGCCTGATTGCTCTGATCTTTTTTGCAATCGGAGTAATCGTGTTCTATGCCAATCCCTTCGCTGCGGCGATCACGCTTGTTATGCTGATCATTGCGCTGATCCTGAGCATCCCCGGCCTGATCCTTTCCATCGTCGGTGTTTGCAAGAGAAACGCGAAGAAGGGCCTTGCAGCGACCGGTCTGGCATTCAATGCAGTGACGGTGATTTTCTTCTTTGTCGTCCTTGGCGCCATCAGCGCGTTCCTGTCCTGAGCATTTGTCGTCGTACATAAAAAATCCGCCGGATTACCGGCGGATTTTTTGTTCTGTACGGCGTGGAAGTTCGCATAAACTATACCGGTGATGCGAATGAAGCGAAGCTATTTTATTGCGGCCATCGTGGCGGCCGCAGCAGGCACGGCGCTGCACTTTCTCTATGAGGTGTCCCCCAATTTGATCTCCGCCTTGCTTTCGCCGGTCAACGAAAGCGTGTGGGAGCATCTGAAGCTCCTGTATTGGCCGACCCTTGCGGCGGCACTCGTCCTGTCCGCACATGCGCCGTGCCGCATCCGGCTTTGGAGTGGCTTTCTGACAGCGCTGCTGGCAATGCCGCTTTTCCTGCTGGGGCTTTACTATGGGCTGCGGCTGCTGGGAGTTTCGGGAACGGCGGTGGACATCGTCCTGTACTATCTGACGATGTTTGCCGGGTTCTGGCTTGCATGGCGGCTGCAAAGAAGCGGACGCCTGCAAAAGCACACCGGCCTTCTTCTGATGCTTGTCATCCTCTATGGGGCGAGCCTGATCCTTTTTACCTTTGCGGCACCGCCGCTGCCGATCTTTACCCCACCGGAAAAAACAGCATAACAAAAACGCACGGCAAAGCGAAGCTCGAATAAGAAAAAATAGATGCTGCCCCACAGACTTTATCTGCGGGGCAGCACTGCTTGCAGCCATTCGCCGAAGAATTTTTCGTTGGAACAAGGCGTTTTTCCGTAGCTCCACTTTGTGTAACGCAAGGGGAAACGCCGCAGTTTCGGCGGAAAAGACTCGGCGAAGGGGCTATGCTTTCTTATAAGGGCGGAGCATAAAAAGCCCGTGCGTTTTCTCGGCTTGGTGTTTAATTTGCAACATTTTCTGCGGGGACGGTATCGACATTGCTGCTGGTGGAGAAATAGGCGTCCAGAATGGCTCTGGCAACCTTTGCCAGACGGCTGCCGGGCGTGCCCTTTTCCACATAGACGGCAATGGCGATCTGCGGGTCGTCGGCGGGCGCATAGAGAACATAGGCTGCGTTGTCCGAGCCGTTGCCGCCGTGTTCGGCGGTGCCGGTTTTGGCGCAGACGGCGACATCGTAGTCGCCCAGATAGTAGTGCGAGGTGCCGTTGGCCCAGGTGACGCTCAGACGCATACCCTCGGTATAGGCGGCGTAGGCCTCGTCGGAAATGTTCAGCTGGCTTGCGACGACCGGGGTGGATTCGTAGAGCAGCTCGCTGTAATCCGAGGACAGGACACGCTGGAGAAAGGTCGCCTTGTAGCGCGTGCCGTGGTTGGCCAGCGCAGAGGTGTAGCAGGCAAGCTGCATGGGGGTGAAGCGGTTTTCCGACTGGCCGATGGCTGCGGCGACGGTATCCGCGTCGTACCAGCCGTCATAGCCCTTGCTGTACAGGAGCTTTTTCGTTTCGGCGTTGGCGCGGCGGCCGACGCTTTCGTCCAGCTCTACGCCGGTGGCCTCGCCGAGACCGAGCGCTTTGGCAACCTCATCGATCTTTGTGATGCCGGTCTGATAGCCGACCTCGTAGAAGTAGTAGTTGCAGGAAACGGCGAGCGCCTCCATTGCGTTGACATAGCCGTGGGTTGCGCCGGCGGTGGTATAGAGCATGCAGCGCGGCGTGTAGCCCACGTCCTCGAAACGCCGGTAGATGCCCTTGTCTTCGATCTCGACCCAGCGGCCGATGGTGCCGGAGTCGATGGAGGCAATGGTCGTGACCATCTTGTAGGTGGAACCGGGAGGGTAGGCCGCTTGCAGCGCGCGGTTGTACAGCGGTGCGAAGTCTGTTTCCAGCAGTTCGTTGTATTTTTGCGAATAAGTTGCCGGGTCGAAGGTGGGATAGCTGGCGCAGGCGAGAATCTGCCCGGTTTTGACCTGCTGCACGACGACCGCACCGCCCTCGGCATCGCCGTCGTCCTCTCGAAGCGAAAGAATGTGGGCTTTCAGTGCGTCTTCACTGACCTTTTGCAGGTCGATGTCTATGGTCAGTTCGATGTTTTTTCCCGCCTGCGGCATGGTTTTATAGTATTCCTCCAGCACCGTGCCGTCGGCGGAGATCGTCGTGACGCGCAGACCGTCGGTGCCGTGCAGATCATCCTCAAAGGCCCTTTCCAGCCCTTCCTTGCCGACGTAGGCATCCATGGCGTAGTCTTTTTCCTTGTAGATCTCATATTCTTCGGCGTTCATCAGCCCGATGCGGCCGAGGATATGGGCGGCGTAGGTGGTGTTGTACTGCCGGACGGTGGAGGTTTCCACATTTACGCCGGGAATGTTCAGCTCGGTGATGGCTGCCAGAGAAACAGAGTCCACGTCGTTCAGAAGCACGTAGGTGGGCAGGGAAGTCCAGCGGCGCAGGTCCAGCTCATAGCGGATGGAGATCACGCGCCGGGCCTCCTCCTCCGTCCAGTCGGCGGGGAGGTGATAGGTGTCCTTCAGACGGCGGATGAGCTGCGGCGCAGAGATGTCGCTGTCCCAGCCGCGCTCGTCCAGGAAGGTCTTGAAATAGCTGTTCCACGTGGAGGAATACTCGTCCGTGGTGTAGGTATAGGGCTTTTCCATGGTCACGGGAAAGTGATCCGTCATTTCAAGTCCCAGCTCATTGCAGAGATTGGTGAGCTTGCGCAGATTCTCGTTCGGGTTTTCCGCGCTGAACACGATGGCGTAGATCAGTGTCAGGTTGTAGCTGGCACGGTTGCCGATCAGCACCTTGCCGTTGCGGTCGAGGATCTCGCCGCGCGCCGCGGTGACGCGCGTGCGGTAAGTGTGCGAGCCGGAGGGCGTGTGATCGACCTGACTGGCCTGCGTGACCTGAACATCATACAGGCGTACGCCGAAGATACCGGCCATGACTGCGATCAGCAGGATGAGCACGCCGACGCGAAAGGAAAATTTATGTTGATTCATAGCTTGCTCCGATTTTTGCGATACACTTGACCAGCCAGTAAAGCAGCGGCTGGCTCAGAATGGACAGAAACACGCAGGGAAGGAGCTCCCGCGTGAAGAGCGCCGCGGGGACGCGGCCAAGGAAATATTTCAGCAGGAAGCCGATGACCTGGTCGCAGGCGAGGGTCAGAAAGCTGATTGCCAGACAGGGCAGAAAGCGGTTATTCAGCATTGCCTTGCATAAAAGCGCGCCCAGCACGGGCAGAACGGTCAGAATGAGGATGCTCATGCTGCCGAGGTCGGCACCGGACAGGCACCAGAACAGCGAGGCCAGAAGCGCAAAAAGCCCCCCGCGCTCCGCGCCCTCACGCAGACAGACGCAGGTAATGACAATGGGAACGAAGCTGGGATGGGTGCCGAAAACGGTGCGGTTGCCCAGCACGACCGTCTGCACCATCATCACAGACAGGAACAGCAGGCTGTAGAGCGCCCAGCGCAGGATCTGAAGCCACTGCCGCGGGGTGATATAGAGTTTATCCAGCAAAGGTGACGCCTCCTGAGGGCTTATTGACTGACATAGTCGGTGATGATAAAGACCTGCGCCAGATCGTCCAGATTTGCCGCCGGGCGCAGGATGGCGTACTTGGCGACGCCGGTTTCGTCGAAGCCCGCGTCCTCAATATAGCCGAGGATGAGATCCTTGGGGTAGACTGTGGAGCCGGTGGTGACGACCTGATCATTGTTGCGCAGGACGGCCTCCGTCGGCAGATAGTTCATGCGCAGACGGCCGGCGTTGCCGGTGGTGTAAGCGCCCTGCACCACGCCGGTGTAACCGGAGGAGGCAATGCAGGCGCTGATCTCCAGCGAGGTGTCCAGAACCGTCGTGACCTTCGCCCAGTTCCGTCCGACCTCCGTGATCAGCCCGACGACCTGACCGTATTCCGTGATGACGACCATGCCGGCGTCAAGGCCGGAGTTCGTGCCCTTGCCGATGGTGAAGGTGCTCTTCCAGTTGGAGGAGTCCCAGGAAACCACATAGGCGGCGCAGAACTTGTAGTCCTCGTGTTCCTTGCTCAGGCCCAGCAGCTCGCGCAGGCGTTCGTTTTCGCGCTGTAGGGAATCGGCACTGCGCACCTCGTCCTCCATGGAGGTGATGCGCTGCTCCAGATAGGCGTTCCGCGCCTCCAGCGCTTCGTAGTTGAAGATATAATTATAGTACCGCTCCGCCGTGCGCGTCAGCGCGCTGACGCCACTGCGGATGGGCGTCAGAATGGTCTGGACGGCTTTCCCGCCCCAGACCGTGCCGGAAAGAGCGGCGGTGATGGCCGTGGCAACTGCCAATACGACGGCGAGTGTCAGGATCAGCTTGACACGGCCGGAGAGCTTTCGTTTCAATAAAAGTCACCTCGCAGGCTCAACAGCCCAGCAGCTTGACGCCGAAGCGCCGCAGGAGGACGGTCAGCGTGCAGATGGGCAGGCCCATAACGTTGTAGTAATCGCCGTCCAGACCGACGACAAACATGGAGGCAAGTCCCTGAATTCCGTAAGCGCCGGCCTTGTCCATCGGCTCTCCCGTGGCGATGTAGTTGCGGATCTCCTGATCGGACAGCGCGCGGAAGCGCAGCGTCGTCGTGACGGTCAGGTTTTCGGTGCGGCCGTCGCCGATGACCGTCAGGCCGGTCATGACCTGATGATCGCGCCCGGACAGGCGGCGCAGCATGGAGAATGCTTCGCTCTCGGAATGGGGCTTGCCCATCATCAGACCGTCGCAGACGACGATCGTGTCGGCGCTGATGATGATGTCCTCCGGGGCGCAGCTGTCCACGACGGCCTGTGCTTTGGCAAGGCTGATGCGGGCGACTTCGTCGCTGGGATGCGCGAAGGGATCCGTTTTTTCGTCGATCCGGCTTGCTTTGACGGTAAACTCCAGTCCCATGCGCGCCAGAAGCTCCTGACGGCGAGGGGATTTCGATGCAAGAATGATAGCCATATTGACCTCCTCCTTATTCTACGCCGCGCAGATACAGCCCGCGGGTGCAGGCGCCGGGGTCAAAGACCGCGCCGCCCGACCATGCGGACAGAACGCTGTTGACCTCACCGGTATTCTCGGTGGTAAAGGACAGCCGAAGCGCCCAAAGACCGAATCTGCGCACATTTTCTTTCTTATCCAATAGATAAAGCTTTTTTCCGTTGAGAACGACGCTGCGGCAGGTGCCGCAGTCGCGCACGACGCGGAATTCCTCGCCCATGCGGTCGATGAGCTTGACCGGCCCGGCGTGGCAGGTGCAGGCGCCGGTACGGTTTTTGATCAGGCAGTTCTCCGTCAGCATCAGCGGCAGGCGGCCGTAGACGATCATTTCCATCGGCAGCGGCTTGGAAAGGTCGCGCAGCTGCGGCAGGGAAAGCTCAAACGATGCCGTGCAGGACACAAAGCCGAGATGCAGCAGCTGCTCTGCCGCACGGGAATTGAAAAGATTCATGCCGAAATCGGCAGCGGGTTCCATGCCGCGGGAGAGCACCAGCGGCAGATGGCCGAGGTTGCCGATGAGCGCGCGGCGGATGCCGAGCGCGGCGGCGTCCTGTAAATCGCCGAGGAGCTCGCGCGTTTCGTCGTCGCGGATGACGCGCGGAAGCGTAACGGCGACCGGCTGCTCGTCCTTGACTAGCTTGCGGAACAGCGCCGGCTCTTCCAGAACCTCCGAAAGGGGAGCGTAGATCATTGCCGGCTTGAGCCGGAGCATCTGCGGCGTGATCTGCGCGGCCTTGAGCACGCTGACGGTCAGGACCGGCTGGGCCTTCTGCCCGGAAAATTTGACCGGCTCATGATACTTGCCGATCTCCGGTGCGGCGCGGCGGCCGCGGACGGCAGACAGATGCGCCAGCACCTCGCGGCGCAGCCGGTTCAGCTCCGCCGCCGAAACGCTCAGCCCCGGATCGACCACGCTCCGCACGCCCTGACAGACATAGGGCGTGCCGCCGGTTTTGGAGAGGCGGGCGGCCAGCTCTTCCGGCGTGATCGCACGGCGCTCGGCCTCCTGCGGGATGTCCCCCTGCGCCTTGCAGATGTTGCCGTTTCCGTCCTGCGCGGCGACCATTAGGTTCTGCCCGCGCGCGGCGATGGCGTAAAACTGCACCGGGACGCGCTGCGGCTCGATGGATTCATAGGTTGCGCGCGCCGACTGTAAAAGCGCCTTGTTTTCCTGCTCCGGCAGGCGGGTGCCGAACATCTGCCGGCCCGGCGCGCCCTCGTAGTAGCCCTGTGTAAAGCCCTGACGGGAAAAGGCGGCGCGCAGCGCCTCCATCTGGCCTCGGCCGACGTCTGCGCCGTCGAGCGCCTCGCGGTAGATACCGGTGACGGTGGCAACGTATTCCGGCCGTTTCATGCGCCCTTCGATCTTGATGCTGGCCACACCCATGCGGTCGAGCTCGCCCAGATAGCGGATCAGACAGTTATCGCGCAGGCTTAGGGGGTACTTGTCCTCAAAACGGTCATAGCCGTAGGGCAGGCGGCAGGGCTGGGCGCACTGGCCGCGGTTGCCGGAGCGCCGGCCGATGACGGAGGACATATAACATTGTCCGGAATAGCACATGCACAGCGCACCGTGGACGAATACTTCAATCTCAATGGGACTGTTGCGGCAGATAAAGGCGATCGCGTCGCGGGGCAGCTCTCTGGCCAGCACTGCGCGGGAGAGCCCCAGCTCGGCGGCTTCGCGCACGCCCTCCAGAGAATGCAGGCTCATCTGCGTGGAGGCGTGCAGCGCAACCTTCGGCGCGATCTGATGGCAGAGAGAGACCATGCCGAGATCCTGCACGATGAAGGCGTCCACGCCTGCACGGGCGGCGGCGGCGATGTATTCCGCGGCATCGGGCATTTCGCGGTCCGTGACCAGCGTGTTCAGCGTGAGATGGACGGCGACCCCGCGCACATGACAGTAGCGCACCACGTCGGGCAGCTCGTCCAGCGTAAAATTCCTTGCGCCGTGCCGCGCGTTGAAAGCGTCAACGCCGAGGTAGACCGCGTCCGCGCCGTTGCAGACGGCGGCGTGCAGGGCGTCAAGCGACCCGGCGGGAGATAGTAATTCGAGCATATCGGAAACCCCATTTTCGGTAGGATGGAATCAAAGAAAACGACGAAGTCGTAGTAAACTATATTATAGCATAAACGCGCCGGAGAAAGCTAGAATCCGCGGATTTTTTTCGCACAAATTTCGACAGGAAATTCAGCAATTTCACCATAGCACTTTCCGCCGCGCGCGCGTTCGGCAAAACCACAAGCAATGGACACTGGGTAGACATAATACCACAAATTGCCAGAAAAGCAAATCGAAAACAGGGAGATCCCCGCAGGGAAATGTCGGGAACGCCCCTGCTGATGGACTTGTTACAGGCCAAATACGTACTGCCCGTTCTGCCGTCTTTGCCGCGCACAGAGAAAAATTTGTAGATTTTCAACAGATTGCATTTAACGGGATATTACGACAGAAATGCTCCGTTGAGGAAAAGTGGAGTGCCGAACGCTGCGAGGATTGCATAATCAGGAAGGATGTGCTATAATAACAAACATAGTGGGCAATTTTGACTTGCTTGAGTAAAGATGAGATTTCGGAGGAAATATGAGGCATTATAAATTTCGCACCTTCCTGATCCTGACGCTTCTTTGGCTGGCAATCGTGCTTTTACAGGCGTTTCTGCCGGGCGACGCCAGCTATGCTGAGAGCAACGGCGTGCTTGCGCTGGCGCAGGTGGTGTTTCCGTGGCTGACACACAGCGCCCTGCGGCACGCGGCGCATGTTATCGAGTATTTCCTGCTGGGCTTCCTGCTGACCGGCACATTTTGCTACGCCCGCCGGTTCACGATCTTCAAGCCCATGTTCTTCAGCCTGCTCGCGGCGGTCTGCGACGAGTCGATCAAGATTTTCGTCATCGACCGCACGGCGCAGCTCAGTGACGTCTGGCTCGACGGTGCAGGCGCTTTGGCCGGCATTTTGCTGATGTGGCTCATCTCCGCGATCAAAAAACGTTAATTTACGAAAGAAGGTTCCTGATATGTGCGATTCCTGCAAGAAAAAGTTCTATATCACCACGCCGATCTATTATCCCTCGGATAAGCTCCACATCGGCCACACCTACTGCACCGTTGCCACCGACACCATGGCGCGCTATAAGCGTCTGCGCGGCTACGACGTGATGTTCCTGACCGGAACGGACGAGCACGGTCAGAAGATCGAAACCAAGGCCGCCGCAGCGGGCGTTACGCCGAAGGAATACGTCGACCGCATCGTCACCGGCGAGAAGGGCGTTCTTGACCTGTGGAAGCTGATGAACATCTCCAACGACCGCTTCATCCGCACCACGGACGATTACCACGTCGAATCCATTCAGAAGATCTTCCGCAAGATGTACGAAAACGGTGACATCTATAAGGGGACCTATCAGGGCATGTACTGCACGCCCTGCGAATCGTTCTGGACGGCGAGCCAGCTCAAGGACGGCAAGTGCCCGGACTGCGGCCGCGAGTGCCAGCCCGCAGAGGAGGAGGCCTATTTCTTCCGCCTGTCCAAGTATGCCCAGCCAGTGCGCGACCTGCTGATGAACACTGATTTTCTGGAGCCGCGCAGCCGCGTCAATGAGATGGTCAAGAACTTCATCGACCCCGGCTTGGAGGATCTGTGCGTGTCCCGCACCAGCTTCAAGTGGGGCATCCCTGTGGACTTTGATCCGGGCCATGTGGTCTATGTCTGGGTGGACGCGCTCTTCAACTACACCACCGCACTTGGCTTCCTGAATGAGAAATACGACGATTATGAGAAATACTGGCCGGCGGACGTACACTTTGTCGGCAAGGAGATCGTGCGTTTCCATTCCATCATCTGGCCCGCGATGCTCATGAGCATGGGGATGCCGCTGCCGAAGAAGGTCTTCGGTCACGGCTGGCTGCTGCTGGACGGCGGCAAGATGTCCAAATCCAAGGGCAACATCGTCGATCCCTATCTGCTGGCCGAGCGCTACGGTACGGATGCGCTGCGCTTCTTCCTGCTGCGCAGCTTCCCCTTCGGCTCGGACGGCAACTTCTCCAATGAGCTGCTGATCTCCTGCATCAATACCGATCTTGCCAACGATCTCGGCAACCTCGTGTCCCGCACGGTCGCGATGGTGCAGAAATACTTCGGCGGCAAGCTGCCCGCCGAGCAGATCACCTGCCCGGAGCAGGACGACGAGCTGAGGAATATGGCGGGCGCCCTGCACGAGAAGTACGAGGAGCAGATGGAGCATTTCATGTTCCACAACGCGCTCAGCGAGATCTTCACCGTCGTTTCCCGTGCGAACAAGTATATCGACGAGACCGCCCCCTGGGTGCTGGCCAAGGACGAGGTCAACCACCCGCGTCTGGCGCGCGTTATGTACCAGCTGCTGGAAACCATCCGCCTCTGCGCCGGGATGCTGCTGCCCTTCATGCCGCAGACGGCGGAGGAAATCCTGCGCCGCGTCGGCGCGGAGCATACCGACTGGGCGAGCCTGTGCGCCTTCGGCGGCCTGCCCGCGGACGTCAGCGTCCAGAACGGCCCGGCCCTCTTCCCGCGCATCGACATGGAGAAGGAGCTCAAGGAGCTGGAAGAACTGGAGAAGGCCAAGAAGGCCCCGGAGGAAGACCCTCTGCCCGAGCCCCTGCCGCCGGTCAGCTTTGACGAGTTCTGCAAGGTTGAAATGACGGTCGTGAAGGTCCTCACCTGTGAGAACGTCAAAAAATCCGAAAAACTGCTGAAATTCACGCTGGACGACGGCACCGGCACGCCGCGGCAGATCCTCTCCGGCATTGCGAAGTATTACAAGCCGGAGGAGCTGCTCGGCAAGACGCTGGTCGCGGTGACAAACCTGCCGCCCCGCAAGATGATGGGGCAGGAGTCCTGCGGAATGCTGCTTTCCGCCGAGCGCGGCGACAAGCTGAATCTCGTGATGCTGGACGACAAGATCCCAGCCGGCTCCCGTCTGGTCTGATCGAATCTCTGAAAAAATACACCCCGCCCGATGCCGTAAAAGCACCGGGCGGGTTTTTATGCCTGTGTACCGGTTCCCAGAGCATCCTCCTGCGGAAGCAGGCACAGCGGGGCTTCGTCTGCCTCAATGTAGAGTGTTTCTGCCTGTTCCAGCGCCGTGCAGAGCGCGCGGGCGCAGGGGAGCGCCTGTGGAACGCATTCCAGAACGGGATCACCTCGTCGATCGCGCCGCACAGAACGGCGTACATTTTCTGATAGTCGGCCATAAATTAAACCTCCAAATGGTCTATGTATAGCCTAACAGTATCCCACATAGCCTATAATGTCCATTCATTTTCGTTATCATTTAAGTATAAAAAGGGCAGCGGAGATGGAATGAATGAACACAGTACAGGCGGTCAGAAACCGCATCTTACAGCTTTGTGAGGAATACGACCTCAGCATCAACCGGCTGGCGACGCTCAGCGCGCTGCAAAAAGCGGGGAATTACAGTGCCGTGGCTGCGACATCGGCCGCACGACCTATGCCAAGTATGAGGCGGGGGAACTGAACATTCGCATCAGCGTTCTGATCGAGCTGAAAAAGATCTATCGCTGCGCATATGACGATTTCTTCGCAGGGCTGGACAATGAGGAACATAGAGAAAAGATGTAAAAAAAGCGCCGCCGTGCTTCTGCACGGCG
>OKSD01002181.1_pt1 | contig 17218 bp, 10 predicted proteins | sample 1601221 | NCBI WGS metagenome assembly OKSD01 (sample SAMEA3541550, study PRJEB24748) | human gut metagenome | biome: human gut; feature: human-associated habitat; material: faeces | place: China | collected 2012
TTTTCAAATTGGCCGACAACCGATCCTTTTAAATATCCTGAAACCGTAAAAAACTTATATATGAAATGCGCCTATATGGATGTTGAGCATATTAAAACAACCGACAAGCTGCTTACAGGACAATTTGCCTCATATCATGTTTATCCTTACTATCCCGATTATCTTAATTGGACCGACGATTGGAGCTTTTCGGGTATCACCGACAAAACTCAGTTTTATGACGGTGAAGAATTAAATACCTACCGAGCATACTTAAGTATGCTTACCTCGCACCATACAATTCCCGTAGTAATTTCTGAATTCGGTGTTTCAACAGGCAGAGGAATGGCACACAGAGATTTAAACACGAACCGAAATCAAGGCAATATGTCCGAAAAGGATCAAGGACAGGCGCTTATTCGGTGCTATGAAGATATAATGGCTGCAGGATGTGCGGGTTCTTGCGTGTTTTCGTGGCAAGACGAATGGTTCAAGCGCACTTGGAATACTATGTATGCCGTAAATTTAACCCGAAATCCTTATTGGTCGGATTATCAAACAAACGAGCAGTATTTCGGACTTCTTTCCTTTGACCCCGGGAAAGAAAAATCCGTTTGTTATGCAGACGGAGATATTTCGGAATGGTCGGGAGAAAAGCCTGTAGTACAATCGGGTGATATGTCTGTAAGTATCAGTTATGATGAGCGGTTTATGTATTTTCTAATCTATAAGAAAAACCTTGATTTTGAAAATGACAAAATATTTATTCCTATTGATACCACACCGAAATCCGGCAGTAATTACTGTGAGAACTTTGGCTTGAAGTTTGATAAGGCAGCGGATTTTGTCCTTGTAATCAATGGGAAAGACAACAGTCGGCTTATGGTTCAGGAACGATATGAAGTACTGCGATCTACCTATTCGCAAAATCTTAAAGGCTTTGATACCTATCTTGTTGATAATGTTCCCGATAAGAACTCCTCAAAATTTGTAAATATTGATATGATCCTTGAAATTTTCAATGTCACGGAAGAACAGCGACACAGTAATCTCTTTAATTTCGGTGAGCCTTCATTTGAAACCGGAAAGCTGAGATACGGAAACGCCAACCCGGATTCTGCCGACTTTGACTCGCTTGCCGATTTTGCCCAAAGCGGAGATTATATAGAAGTGAAATTGCCGTGGCAGCTGCTTAATTTCTCCGATCCGTCTAAAATGGAAATCCTCGATGATTATTATGCCGGAAATTACGGAATTAAATTTATAAATATCAATAAAATGAATATTGGAATTATGACCGAAAGCAGTAACCGCTGCCATCTTTCATCCTTTGAACTGAAGGGGTGGGGCAACAAAGTGACTTATCACGAAAGGCTTAAGAATTCCTATTATCTATTACAAAGTTATTGGAACAAAGAGGTGTCGCCGTGAGAGTAGAAATAATGCTGTATATCTATCTGTTTGTATGCGGAGCAATGATTATTTTTAATATAATCACTGCGCTTTTATTTCGCAAAAGCGAACGAAAGACGGAAAAAGTAAGCAAAAATCTGCGTTATGAGGTTGTGCTCCGGCTTAAAGCTGCGGAGGCAGGCTACCCTATTGACAAAAACCATAAGCTATATCTGAGCCGGAAATTACGAAAAGTCGGGAATATGATAGCCTTTGACAAAATGTTGACGGCTGAATATATAAGCCACCCGCAGGAAATTCGCAATTATTTGCATAGTCTTGACGAGGTTTTTATATCACTTATGGCATATTATATGAAGCGAAACAGAATTGAAGCCGCCTATTTCCCCTATATTATAAAAAAATACCGAGTAATTGCACACCGTTCCTTTTATAGCCTTGAGGGGGCTTTACTTGAGCTTTTGAACGAACCGAGCATTTACTGCCGTGAAAATGCTATGCAGGCGCTTTACACTACGGGCGATGTTGACTGTATTATAAAAGCTATTAAAACAATTGACCGTAATGATTTATTCTATCACCGAAAGCTGTTATCCGACGGTCTTTTGAATTTTGCCGGCAGCAGTAATACTTTGGGCAAAAAAATCATTGAAAATTTTTTTGATTTTTCAGTAGGAATGCAAGTGACATTACTTGATTATTTGCGCTTTTCAGGCAGTGAGTACCAAAAGTTTGCATTATCGCTTTTGATAAACGAAGATTTGAATGATGAAATACGCTATGCGGCAATCCGATATCTCGGCAAATATCCGTTTTCAAAAGCGTATGAAGCGCTGTGCGGTTTTGCTGAGGAGAACTCAGAGCAAAAGTGGGAATATGCCGCTATTGCTTCAACCGCTCTCGGTTCATATCCGTGTGAAAACACCGTACATATTTTAAAGAAAAATCTGTATAGCCGAAACTGGTATATACGGCTCAATTCGGCGGCGAGCTTGAAAAATCTCGGAATTACATATTCGGAATTAAGCGATATTATAGACGGAAACGACCGCTATGCTTCGGAAATTATCAGGTATTGTCTGCAACGGGATTATTCGGGTGAAAAGGAGGCGGTTCATATATGATAGAAGCAATAGATATATTCCTAAAAGCCGTCGGTGTGTTTTTTATTATTTATTTGATTGGTTATTCAACCTTTTTGTTTCTGTCTGTTTTGGTAGGATCTTCTGAGCTTTACAAAACACATCGCCGAAAATGCCTTAAAAATTTTTTTCCGAACGATTATTTTGTGCCGATTACCATTGTAGTCCCTGCTTATAACGAAGAAATAACCTTAGTGGAAACGGTTAAGTCCCTGCTTGAGCTTGATTATCGGTCTTACGAAATCATTGTAGTTGATGATGGTTCACGCGACGAAACCGCAAAAAAGGTTATTGACGCATTTTCAATGCACCGTGTTTCACGTCCGATTCGCAGACAAATCGAATGTCAGCCCGAGGAATTTATTTATGAAACAAGGGATACCCGTGTGCCGCTTACTGTTATACGAAAGAAAAACGGCGGAAAAGCCGACGCACTGAATATGGGTATAAACGCCGCTAATTATCCTTATTTTATCTGTATGGACGCGGACTCGGTACTTCAGTATGATTCACTTAAAAACATCTCTCAGCCTATTTTAGAAAAACCGAATGTTGTTGCAGTCGGAGGGTTGATAAGGCTGTCAAATGATGTTGAGCTTGAGAATTGCAGAGTGAAAAAATATCAACTTCCAAAAAATATCATTGCCTGTATGCAAGTGCTTGAATATGACCGGTCATTTTTAGCGTCACGCATTATGTTCGATAAATTCAACGGCTCGCTTATTATTTCAGGTGCATTCGGTTTGTTTAAAAAGGATGTTGTAATTGCCGCCGGAGGTTACAATAACAAAACAATGGGTGAGGATATGGAGCTTGTAGTAAAGCTGCATGAATACTGTACGGTCAATAATATGAAATACACTATCTGCTATGCAACCGACGCCATTTGTTGGACGCAGGCTCCCGAAAAGCTGAACGACTTAAAAAAGCAACGTAAGCGCTGGCACCTTGGACTGTTTCAAAGTATGATTAAACACAGAAAAATGCTTTTCAACCCCAAATTCGGTGCGGTAGGTTATATTTCATATTTATATTTTCTGATTTATGAATTGCTTTCGCCTTTTATAGAAATATTCGGAGTTCTGACAATGCTTTTGGCTTTTGCGATGGATTTGATTAACATTCCGTTTATGGTACTGTTTTTCCTTATCTATGCAGTATTCGGAAGTGTGTTGTCGCTTACGGCGTTTTTCTCAAGAGTTTATACTTCGGATTTGAAAGTAACATTTTCAGACGCGGTTAAAGCCTGCCTTTTGTGTGTTTTTGAAATCACATGTCTTAGGTTTGTTTTGGCTTGGGTCAGGGCAACGGCTTTTTTCGGTTATCGCAAGAAAAAACTGCAATGGGGTCGAATTGAACGCAAAAAAATCAACTTTAAATAAGAGGAGAAAAATATATGGAACTTAAGGATTTAAGAACCGCATTGTTCGGATTTAATAAAAACGATGTTTGCGAATACATTTCACAGTTAAACTATATCTATGAACAAAAGGAAGCGCAAAAAATTAAAGAACAGAAAGATATATTAGAGGAACTGAATAAAAAGAATGAGGAACTGAATGATTATAATTCCCGTTTAAATCAAGAAAACACCGATCTTAAAAGAATTAACGATGAATTACAGAAAAAATTTGAATTATCCGACAAAAGGTCAAGCGAATTGGAAAACCAAATTGAAGAAATTCGCAAAGCGACCGTTTCAGTGCTTGAGGAAGTTAAAGAACAGCTAAATTCGGCCGAAAAAAGAATTTCGGATTTGCGGACGGAGCAAGGGTATGAATGATTGCCGAAAGTTTTATAAAGGCTTAATTATATGCATTTTTTCTATTGCGATGATATTGAATATCGGGTTGCCTGTTTATGCCGCTGTTTATACAGTGCCAAGTGACAGCGGTGAGGCGGACACCGTTTATGTTGCCGGAAATCCCAATGCATATCCGCTTGAATATTACAGTAAGGAAGATAAAGCTTTTTGCGGTGTTTTTCCCGATATGCTGAAGGTTGTATCCGAAAAAACAGGCATTTCATTTACCTATATTTCAGCTTCTTCCGAAAATCGGCAGAGAGAGCTTTCCCGCAACAATCAGGTTGAATTGTTGACAGTACTCTCCGATAAACAGGACGAGTGCAAAGTGGATGAACTGTTACCGGTTTTAGAGTTTTATTCTAAAGGGGAAAATACAACTTATTGCATAGGCTTTACCGAAATTGCCTCTCCTGAACTTATCGGGAAAATAAGAAATGCATTTTTGGAAATATCCGAAGAGGAAAAAATGGGATTTTTACTCGCAAATTCAAATAATAATCCTGATGTGAGCAACAAGAACCGTTTAATAAAAATAATAATTTTGTCAATTTCTTTTCTTATTGTCATTTGCGGTTTTCTTGCCGTCATTGCCGTCAAAAGAAAAAAACACAGCAATCAAGATTCGATGATTGACGAATTGACGGGTATAGGCAATGCAGAATATTATAATTATGCCTTTGAACAGTTGCTATCCCGTCAATCTAAAAATCTTTATGCTGTTGTTTATTTGGCATATAAAGTTGAAAAAATAAGCATCGAATGCGGAGAAAAAACAATTAAGGAAATTGAGAGTTATGCTGCTGCACACTTAAATTCAAAAATTGCCTCTGCCGAATACCTAGCAAGGATAAATGACGGAGTTTTTGTAATGCTTATACAGGCACCTACAGAAAAAGAATGTGCAAGCAAAATGTTCGAGGTTGTTGACAGCTTAAACCGATATTTGCAGGAATTTTATCCAAATATGGCAAATGCTTTCAGAGCAGGAGTCTCAAGGCTTTGCGAACATCCTGATTGCAATGCCGAAACAGCATTTTATAATGCAAAGCAGGGTTATTTTGCAGCTCTAAGGAGCAATACTTCTGTAGTGATAACCTGTGAAAACCACTTGACACAAAGCAGAAGACAGGAAAAATTGCGAAAGGATGTTGCCAATGCGGTTACCGATGGCGAATTCCGAGTGTATTTACAGTTTATCAATGAAAATAAATCCAAAAAAATTTGCGGTGCGGAAGCTCTGTCACGCTGGCAAAATAAAGAATACGGTCTATTGCGTCCACACGAATATATTGACGTTTTGAAAGAAACCGAACAAATAATAGCACACGATTACAAAATGTTTTCTGCTGTATGCCGACAACTTGAGGCTTGGTGTGCTGAACCGTATAAGCAACTTTTTTTAACCTGCAATTTCACAAGGACTTCGCTCAGTAAAAATGATTTTTTCGACCGCATATCCGAAATTTCTTCCGATTACAAATTTGATCGTAGCCGACTTGTACTTGAAATAACCGAAGATTCAATTGCTGAGAATTCACAGGCGGTTTCGGAAAATATCTGCAAATGCCGCAGAGCAGGCTTTAAAATAGCGATTGACGATATGGGAACGGGATTTTCGTCTTTTGCCGACTTATATGATTATGAAATTGATTTAGTAAAAATCGATGGAGAATTTATTGCCTCTTGCACATCTGAAAGGCGGCAAACTATGCTTTCAAATATAATAACACTTGTGCATGAGTCCGGTGCAAAGATTCTTTGTGAGGGAGTTGAAAATTTGGAACAAGCAGATTTTCTCGACAAAATAAATTGTGATATGATGCAGGGATTTTATTTTTCAAAGATCCTCCCACTGGTTGAATGTGAAAAATTTCTTAAAAATGAAAATATCACAGAAGGAAAAAAATTTTAAAACTAACACATACAGAGTGTTGTTATAGTAATCGAGAATTACTTTTAACAACACTCTGTTTTTTTGTTTTGTTTCGCTTATGCTGCTGCATTTGCAGCTTTTTCTGTTCGTTATTATAATTTGTCTGCAGCTTCGCAAAAATGTAATGAAGAACGTTCTTTTTGTTTGCCTATACCCTTATTTCAATTTCTGTACGGAGAGGTAAATTATCCCCTGAACCTATATAAATTTCAACCTTACCGTTTTCAAGCTCATACCTGTTATTGCAAGAAAAAATCCTTAGCTCGTCATAGCCCAATGTAAACGTTACGGTTTGCTCACTGTGGGGGGCAATGTAGATCTTTTTAAAGCTCTTTAATTCTTTAACCCTGCGGCGGATAGAATTGCCCTTTCCGTGAATATAAAGCTGAACTGTCTCTTTGCCGCCGATATCCGATACATTTCTGATTACCGCTTTTACTTCAAACAAACAAGCGCCCTTTTCAGTAACCTTCATTGAAACGTATTCAAAATCAGAATATGAAAGTCCGTAACCGAAAGGATATAAAACTCTTTTATTATTATCGCCGTATGTATTAACTACCCAATCATCAGAAACCGACGACTGTGCGCTTGTGATGCGGTTGTAATATGCCGGCAGGCAGGTGGGTGCATACGGAACAGATATTGAAAGCTTACCGGACGGATTAACCTTACCCGTTAAAATGTCCGACAAAGCACGGCCTCCCTCTTCACCCGGATACCACGCTGTAAGCACAGCGTCGGCAATTTCGCTTACTCTTGTTATATCGTAAGGTCTGCCCGCAATAAGCAAAGCTATGATCGGCTTGCCGGTTCTCTTGAGAGTCTCTATCAATTCAAGCTGATTGCCGGGTAATGAAATATCCGAAATATCCATACCCTCTCCGCAGTCAAGGAATTTTTTTGCCTTAATTGCCGCCCCGTTATTAAAATCGTAGGTAAGATTTGAGTTATTTTTCGCCGTACTTCCTCCTATTGTTACAATTATAACATCGGATTTTTCGCAAAGCCTTAAAGCATTATCAAAGTCCTCTTTATCGCCTGTAAAGCTCCACCCCTTTGTAAATCCCGACAAATTGAGCGTTTCCTTAAAGACATCCTTAATAGCCCTTGCCTGATCGTCTACAAAGGGTGTATAGTCGCCTAACTGATAGTAAATATCAGCCGCATGCTCGCCTATCAGGGCAACCCTTTTGTTATTATCTATAGGTAATATGCCGTTATTTTTAAGTAATACGACAGATTCCGCTGCCATCTCATAAGCTAACTTTTTCTGTATTCCGCTTTCAAAAAATACCGAAAGCGAGTCGTCCTCTTTAATATAGGGATTATCAAAAAGTCCTAATTCGCATTTCTTTTCAAGTATTCTCGTTACCGACTCATCAATAAGCTTTATATCCGCAAACCCTTCTTCTACCGCAGCTTCAAGCTTTAAATAGGCGCCTGCATCGGCAAGGCTTAAATCAATGCCTGCCTTTAAAACATTGGCAGCTCCCGTCACAGGGTCCTGCCCCATTTGTTCAATTACTCTCGGAACAGCCCAACCGTCGGAAAGGGTTATCCCCTTAAATCCCATTTGTTTTCTTAAAACTTCCCTTAGAAGATAGGAATTGATATGGCACGGCACACCGTCAACCGTGTTGTATGCCGCCATAATTATATCTGCACCGGCTTTTACAGCCTTTTCGGTTGGAGGTAAATGAATATCGTGAAGCTCCCTTATTCCGACATTGACCTCCTCTGTATTCATACCGCCGAAGCAATCCCCTGCCGCGCAGTAATGCTTACAGCAAATAAGCGCATTGTTTTTCTTGAAGCCCTCAACGCCGGCTTTGGCAAATTCGGAAATCAAATAAGGATCTTCGGAAAAAAGCTCCTCCGTTCTGCCCCAGCGAGGGTCGCGGGCAACATCAAGCATAGTAACAAATCCGATATGATTTGCCGAAAGCTCAATTTCTTTACCTACGGTATCCATCATTTCGGAATAAAGTCCGGGATTAAAGGAAGAACCGATGCATAAATTTGTGGGAAAAACCGTACTGCCTAAAGCATGAACGCCGTGGTTTGCTTCCACCTCAACAAGAACGGGAATTTTCACTCTTGCATTGTCGAGTATGAACTTTTGCATCATATTGGCAAATTTAACTCTGTGGCGGGGCTCGATACCCGTCCCCCAATTATGCTGTGTAAAGCCGTCGGCACGTAAAAAGTTGCTGATAGCGCCCATTGCGCCGTAATTGCTTATAAAATTTTTAAATTCGTCTTTTAAAGCAAATTCTTCACCGTTTCTTTCAAAACAGCGATAGCCCGCCACCGTTTGAGACATTTGGGCAAGCTTTTCTCGCAGCGTCATTTCCTTTAAAAGCCCTTTAATTTGTTGAGTGTAATTATTCATAATTTTTTTATTTAAACTGTACTTTGTCCCCTAATATAATCGTCAAGATATTTCAAATTTATATAAGGCTTTACCGTATCTATAAAATCCTTTTTCCGCTTCACATTGAGAAGCTTGTATAAATTTGACATTTTGTGCTTTACGGAGCTTAAAGACATAAAAAGACTGTCGGCTATTTCAAAGGCGGTTTTACCGCGAATAAGCATACCGATTATTTTCAGGTCATTTATATCAATTGAGCTTAACATACTTTCAAGCATTATCGGTATATCGGGAGTATCTATTTCTTCGGTACTGCTTTCAAAATTGAGCTTTCGGCTTGTAAGCTTAAAACAAGCGTTGCTTTGCTCAAAGGGTATATTAGCGGTAGTGTCTCTTGAGGTGAAATAATTTTTGAGCATTATGTTAACGCTTCCGAAATCGTTTCTGTTTTTAACGCAAAGCTCATATAATCTGTAAAGCATTATTGCTCCGGAGGTCTGTTTATAGCTTGAGGACGTGAGCGACGGATAATAAAGCCTTGACAGCAGGCTGTCCATAGAGCCGATAAAAAAGGTTTTTTCAATATATTCGGGGTCGCTGTGCTTAAGCCTTTCTATCAAATCAATAGCTACAAGGTCGTTTACCAAAACAACAACGTCATATTTATCGCGGTTTTCAAAAAAGCTTTCATAGCAATTGTCAAGACCGTTTACAACTGTATAAATATCGTCAATGTCAAGCGCCGTCCACCTTTGATATATTCCATCCGCCAATTTCATATCGGCGTTCGAACGGGGATTTAAGCCGTACAGCGCCAAATTTCTTCTGTTGTTTGTTACGCAGTAATTAAGAATTATATTTGACTTATCGGCTATATCGTTGCTTATCAAATTGGCGTGCCTGATATTAAACGGAACGTTTAAAAAATCATCCTTTAATATTACCGGAATATTCTTCTCATAGCATTTTTCAATTACCCATTCGCTGTATTCGTCCAAATCAATTTTGGTTTTTACAAAAAACGCAACTGCCTCTTCATCGTGAGCGGCTAACGAAATAAATTCATCAAAAGAAAAGGTATCGATAACCTTGAGCTTTTTTCGGTAAATATCCGCCATTCTTTTTACTATAACATCGTTATGATAGAAAAAGCTTCTCTCATCGGAAAGTTTTTTAGTCGAATTCAGAAAGCGCAAAACATAAAATGCCAAAATATCATCCCCGGAAGCTTGTTTTTATGTATTATACCACGAAGCAAAAATTCTTGCAAGACATCTTTGCAAAACTGCCGTCTTATGTAGCATATCGCAAGCTTCCGGTTTTAAACGAAAAATATTTAATTTTGATATATAAATCGGATATTAAGGTACTACGGTATTACCCGGTTATACCTAAAAGCAATCTTCTGAGGAACGAGAGATCCCCTGCGTTTGCGGGTTGAGAATCGCCGTCCAAATCATATTTTAAATCTGTATTGAGATTTACCGACGCCTTTTTGAGAATCACAAGATCTATGATATCTACAGCTCCGTCTTCGTTCAGGTCGCCCTTTATCAAATCAATCCATTTAGCGTAAAGTACGGCGCCTGCGGTCGCAAGTGTAACCTTTTCGCCGCTGAAATCGGGAGCGGAATACCAACCGATGAATTTCTTGCCATCCTTAACGGGGGCTTTTAAAGCTCCGTCCGCTGTTTCAAACTCGGCTTTATATTCCCCGTCGTCGCAATATACAACGGAAACCTGATCTTCTGCGTTCGCGTCAATTTCCTGTAATGAAATTGAGTTAATTTGAAATTTCCAAACGCCGGAAAAACCTATTCTGAACGGCTTGCCGTTTCCTACTATTTCGGCATTTAGGTAATAATTGTTTCCTAAATCGGTTAATTTGTGATTTTTTACGGCAGCTACATAAAAATTTCCGGCAGATGTTGATGATGCGCCTTCGGTACTGTCATAGCCGATAGCAATCTGCGGCAGATTGCGTGCTTCTTGGGTATTCCCGTTATTATTAACAAACTTGTAATTCAATGTTACCGCATATCTTTTACCGCTTTCAAGCTTTAACAAGGTATTGTCTGCATATTTTAAACCCATCTCCCTACAACCGGTGGATATACTTTCAACTATACCGATGGGTATAGACTCCCAATACCAGTCACTTGCAGTAACCTCACATATTCCATCATCGCATATCAAAGAAGCTTTTTCCTTAGTTACTAAATACAAATTTGACAAATCGACCGTTATATCGGTCTTTGTCGGATCGATCCATTTAACGTAAAGTACGGCGCCTGCTGTCGCGGCTGTAACCTTTTCACCGCTGAAGTCGGGAGCGGAATACCAACCGCCAAATACCATATTTTCTTTAACAGGAACTTTTAAAGCTCCTCCCTCGGTTGCAAACTCGGCTTTATATTCGCCGTCGTCACAGTATACAACGGTGACCTGATTTTCTGCGGTCGCGTCAATTTCCTGCAACAAAATTGAATTGATTTGAAATTGCCAAGCACCGGAAAAGCCTATTCTGAGCGGCTTGTCTTTTTCTACCGCTATTTCAGCATTAAGATAATAACTGTTTCCTTTATCAGCCCTTTTATGATTTTTAACGGCAGCTACATAAAATGCACCTTTAGAGGTTGTTGATCCGTTATCGTCATAACCGATAGCAATCTGCGGCAGATGCTGTGTATCACTTCCATTCCCGTTATTATTAAGAATCTTGTAATTTAATGTTACTGCATACCTTTTGCCGCTTTCAAGCCATGCCCAGTTGCCATCCGCATACTTTAAGCCTATCTCTTTACACCATGTTGATGTATCACCGACTGCAGATATAGGTTTATTAGCACCATACCACTGTTGTATAGAAAGCTTTAATATTGCACCTTCGGCATCGTATGTCATATTAGTGTTGTCACCGGCAACTAATAACTCCGATTTTGACAAATCGATAACCCTATCGGTTGCGGCCGACGCGGTAAACGGTATTGCCGTTATTACCGCCATAAGTAAAATGCCTGATAATAAAATTGATAATGCTTTTTTCATACTCTTTTCTCCTTTGTTACAATATATTTGCCGGTACCGTCCGGCTGAAAAAACTGCCGTTTATAATAGCTCCTTCGAGCATATTACCTTAATTTATCCCGTTATACCCACCCTGTCTATCGAACGGACAAATTTCCGCTGGAAAATCATATAGAGTATAAGAGGAATTATTATATACATTAAGCACGCCGCGCTGACTAAGGACGCATATTCCGGCCAGCCCTCGTATATACCGACCTGCTTCAAATAGACCTTAAGGAAGCTTAAAACCATTGCAAGCGGAGCCGAATCGGATAAAAAGGTAAGAGAGGCGAGATAATATTCGTTCCAATGCCAAACAAAGGAAAGCACCGAAACCGTAACCAAAACCACGCTTGACGACGGCAAAGCAATTGAAAAATATGTCCTCACGGGACCTGCGCCGTCGATATAAGCCGCGTCCTCCAATTCCTTAGGCAGATTAACGAAAAACTGCTGATAAATAAATATCATCATACCGCTTCTGATCCCTACGCCTAAAAGCGACGGCAGCCAATATACAAACGGTGTGTTGAATAAATGAAGATTTCGGTAGTTTACAGACATAGAAAGACTGTACATTTGGATAGGAACAAGCAGGGAAAGTATAAGGAAAAAGGTGCATACAGGCTTACCTTTAAATTTAAATCTCGCAAAGCCGTATGCAACAAAAGCGCATACAAAGGTTTCTATTGCCGCGCTTGAAATTTGAACAAGGAAGGTTTGCTTCAGCGCCGTTCCGAAATCCAACAGCTCGAAAATTTCCTTAAAGCTTTTAAGGCTGTAGGTTACGGGGATCCAAATATGCTCTACATCAAGCATTGCGTCTATATCTTTTATCGCCGTAACAAGCATATAAAAGAACGGGTATAAAACAATATAGCCTACAATTGTAAGGATCAAAAGCCTTGCCAAGTAAATTGTTGCGGCCGAAGCCTTTCGACGGAGAAGCGTACTGCTGTAACCTGATTTTGAAGTCATTTAACTCCACCTCCTTAAAAGCTTCTTATTGTAAATAAGTAAGATCAGCGCCACAATTATACCTACAACAAGGAAGTAAAGCCAAAGTGCCGCCGATCCTCTGCCGAATGCCAGTGAATTGAAGAACTTATAGCCCTGTTCTATTACCTTATTGCTGCTTTTTGTTATGTTTTCAACGATTGTGAAAACTATTACAAGAAACATTGTTCTGCCGAGACTCGGAAGGGTTATAAACCAAAATTCCTCCCATTTGGTCGCTCCCTCAACCTCGGATACCTCGTAAAGCAGATCTGGAATCGACTGGAGACCCGCAATAAACAGAATTATCTGAATTCCGCTCTGCCAAACCAGCATAAACAGGTTATCAAGCCCTACCGAAAGATAGGTTTCAACCGCCGCCGGAAGGTTCAGCGCCGAGAAGATTGCCGAAAAATCAACCATTCCGAAGGAAACCGATTCATTGACCGCAACCTCTGTGGCATTTCCGGACGCCGCACTTAAATAAAGGTCCAAAACCGAACCGCCCGCAATTATTACAGGTAAGAAAAACAGTGAACGGAAGAATAATCTTCCCCTGAACTTATTGTTCAGCAGCACCGCTAAAATAAGACTTACAAGCAGTATAAACGGAACCGAAATAAACATATCCGTAAATGCCGCAATAAGATTATTTACATACTTTGTATCTTTAAACAGCAAATACTTTATGTTCTCAAGCCCCACAAATCTTGTTACGGCGCCATCGCCTATTGTTATATCGGCAAAGGAAAAATATGCGGACTGTACAATCGGCACGATAAAGAAAATCAGCATACCGACTATCCAAGGGGCAAGAAAGATATATCCGTAACGGGATTTTAAGGTTTCAAGACCCTTGACCTTGCGCTTTTTCATTATCCTTCCCTCCCGTATATATAGCCCCCTGCCGCAACCTCGCCGTACTGTGTAGCAACAGGAGCCTCGCCGTAATTTACAACCGTGTATCCGCCGCCTGCAAACCTTGTAATGCGGACGTCCTTATTTATTATTTCATAACCGACGATTTCGGCATTTCCCGTCAGCTTCAAATAATCCTTAGCTTTATTTACGACGCTGTAAATATCTTCCTTAATACCGTCAAAGCTTGAGCCGAAGATAAACGTATTATCGTTTGTAACAAGCTCCTTTCGGAAATTGCCGTAAACCGTGTATGAAGGAGAAATTCCGCTTTCGGCACAGCGAAGTATCGCGTCTTCTTTATCAGAACAAAGATTTATAGATACCGAACTCAGCGGCACGTAGCCCTTGAAAACAAGCTCATAAAACGGAACGTCAAAGTCGAATGCAATATGATCCGAGGAATATATCGGAGCGTCGTTCACATAGTCTGCATTTACCGCCGCATAGCTGTTTGCCGAGGTGGAAAGCAGCTTATATCCGCCCTTTTTAACGCCTGCAAAAAGCTTTGCAACATCATTTTCCATATTGTTTGCTAAATATGTTTCCTGATTTGCATAATCGGAATAAACCGTAGCGCCAAGTGAATTTAATGAAATTCCCGAAACGCCTTTTTTGGCTGAAACCTTTATTATTTTTTCAACAGCACGGCTTAAATTACTTCTTGAAAGCAGGTAAAATCTATCGTTGTTTGAAGCCTTGCTTACGGTGTCAAAGCTTGTATATGTTATACTCATACCGCTTGAATATACCGCGGCGTCCTTCTTTGAAAAACCTCCGCCCGATTTATTAAAGGCTATAACGTCATAATCAAGGAAAGCGTTTATACCTTTTTTATCAAGCGCAGAATAAAGCTTTTCCATATTTCCAAGCTTGCCTGCCGTTTTAAAGCCGCCCGCAACCTTTTGTGCGTCCACTCCACTTTGACCGAACCCCAAAAGGTTTAAATTTATGTTACTGCCGATTTTTTCCGACAGCTCATTTGCAATTTTTTCCGCTTCCGCCGCCGTTGTAAGGGGGAAAAGCTTTGATGTGGGAATACCTAAGATAAAATCGGGCTGAAGTGTCGCGCCGATGATTTTAAAGCTTGCGTCAACCTCTTTATTTTCGGATTTTTCAAATCCCGAATTTTTCTTTAAATAGTCTCGGTATTTTTCCGCCATGCCGTAAACGCTTGCTTTTTCACCGCTTAAAACAAAATATTCCGCTTTAACGGGCGTGGTTAAAATACCCTTATCAAAAACCTTAAAATTACCGAGCGTTGTGGTGGTTATGAAATTTTCGGGTCTTTCGATATTTTTAAAGCCTCTTATACGGAATGATGGGTAAACGGTTGAATAACCGATATCGTTTGAGCCGATATTCCAATTTATACTCGCAGACGGCGCTCCCGACGAGATAACCCCAAGCACTGCACTGTCACCCTTTTTAGCGGCAAAAATCGGCATTTTAATTTGTTCTGAGGTTGTAGACGTACCGAATTTTCTGTAAGCCGAATCACCGCCGTAAACCTCCTTGGAGCCGACGTTTCCGACCGCCTGCTCGCCTACAGGCTCCACAATTGCGCCTGAACCGTCGGGGAAGAAAAGAAAGCTGTTTTTGGAGTTGTTTTTCAATCCGCAGAGGAATGGCTCTAATGCTACTGAGGTTACTTTATAATCCTCTCCCTCCGCAATCTCCTTTGGATCAACGGTTACCGCGAAGGAGTCCTCACCTATTGTATACTCAACCGGCACAGCTATATCAAACTCGGTAAATTCATAAATAACCTTTAATCCGTTATCAATCTTTTCGGTGTAAATTTCGCCCTCTTGAACGGCTCCGGTATAGGAATACAACGTAATTTCATCAAAGGATTTCGGGTCTTGATAGTTTACCTGCAAAGCGGATTCAAGCTGCGGATGGTTTTTCTTTTTAACGCCGTTCTCGATAACTCCGTTTTGCGCCTCGGCGGGTATTTGACCCCAAACAGCTCCGCTCTTTTTATCTAAAAAGCTTACCCGCTTTAACGAGTTATCCCAATAAAGCCCAAATCTGTCATTCTCACACACCTTGCCGTTTACGGACGATGAATCAAAGCTTTGATCGCCGAAATTCAAAAAGGTCACAAGCGATTTATCATTTCCGCAGCCTGCCAAGCCTAAAAGGGTTATAAGAGCTACCAAAAGCGCAAATATTCTGAATAATCTGTTTTTCAATTGCTCTACTCCCCTTCTATCGGTATCTTATTTCGGTGAATACTGTTGCTATCCAGCCGTAAACCTGCTGAGCCAACAGGCAAACCATAAATATTAGGAAAACGATTATAATCATCGCTATCACCGTAACAACGGTTGTGCCGATGAATTTGCCGAACTCATAATTATGTACCTTCATAACACCAACGGCTAAAATGAAAAATGTATAGAGAATACAAACTGTTTTAAATATAGTAACAAATGCGAATTCATCGGGTGAAAGTATATGCGTCATTAAAAGATAAACTATCTGCGCAAAAACTATAGGCAGCAGGCTGTAGCAGGTGACAATGTAAATTTCTTTGAATTTACCGATGCCGCCCATTAAAACGCATACGAGCCAGTTTGCCGACACAAAGAGCAGAACCAGCGCAACCGTTTTTAACAAAACGTAAAACGAATTATAGCTCTCGGCGTCAAAACGGTTGAAGGCAAAGCCCGAAGTCTTATCGCTTATTGCGGAAATAATATAATAAACCGCTAAAACGGCGGTCGCCAAGGGCAAAGAGCCTAAGTCCTTTTCCTTAACAAGCCTAAAGCTTTCAAACGGGTGCGGAATGCATTCGAGCATATTTCTAAGCTTTGCATTTTTAATAAGCACAATTTTCTTTTTACGCTTTATATGAATAAGCACTGCAACCAACGCGGCAATAAAAATTACCAGTAAGAAAACAAAAGTAAAATTCTTTTCAAAAAATCTTGTTCTTTCTTTACTGAAGGCGTCGGCATAGGTTTCCTTATCCGCGCCTAACTTCGCATATTCAAGCGCCTTATCATAGTCGCCTGAGGAATAGTAGGCCTTTGCAAGTCCTCTGTATGCTAACTGATTATTCTTATCAAGCTTTATTATCTCTTTCCATTCCTCGGCGGTTTCACTGTAATTATCGTTTATTGTTGCCGTTTGAGCCTTGCGCACAGCCTTACCGTAATCGGTTATTGAAAATACCGTAATATTTTTGTTCACAGAATCGGAAACCACAATATCGGTTCCGTTTATTGCAAGCGTATCCGCCTTTGAAAACGTTCCCTTTTGAGTTTGCGAATTGGTGCCTCCGCCGAACACGCACATAAGGTTGCATTCCTTATCGTACCAAAAGATACGGTTATAAACTCCGCTGTCAAGCACATAAAAAAATCCGTCGGAATCAACATCTATTGAATTCAGGTTTTCGGTCTTAATAAGCTTTGCGGAATCGTCAGCAAAATTATAATCGCTCTTTTTAAGAACGTCCTTACCTCCCGGATTAAGCTTTTTTACCTGACCCTTAACGGCGCTTTCGTTTGTAGAGGTTACAGTATAAATAAAATCGTTCGGGCCTATCGCAAAATCCGTAAACTGATACGGCA
>OKSD01002182.1_pt1 | contig 17209 bp, 12 predicted proteins | sample 1601221 | NCBI WGS metagenome assembly OKSD01 (sample SAMEA3541550, study PRJEB24748) | human gut metagenome | biome: human gut; feature: human-associated habitat; material: faeces | place: China | collected 2012
AAAAAGTAGGTATCATGTTTGGTAAGCGCCGAGCAGCGCGGCGGTTTTCTTATAGATGATGTCGTAGTAGATTTCGCGCGTCATCGCCAGTTTCTCGGTCTGCTCGGTCTGGATCAGCTCTCCCTCGCTCACCTCGTGGATCGAACGCGTGACCTCGGTCAGCATGTCCCAGCCCTTGTTTTGCAGGCAGACGTGATAGGTGCGCGCGAAAATGTAGTCGCCGATCAGAACGGCCGTCCGGGCGTGCCACAGCGCGTTGACGGACGGCTTGCCGCGTCGGACGTAAGCCTCGTCGACGACGTCGTCATGGATCAGCGAGGCCGTATGGATCATCTCGACCAGCGACGCGCCAATGAGAAAGTATCGGCAGAAGAACTGGCTCAGATCTGTGAGATCACAGACAGCTTTGGACGTACAGAAGTAGTTCCGGAGCGTCTGATGGACGCAGTAAGTGCTGTAAGCGGATGTTCACCTGCATATGTTTTTATGTTCATAGAAGCAATGGCAGATGCTGCGGTAGCCCAGGGAATGCCAAGAAAACAGGCTTATCAGTTTGCTGCACAGGCTTTACTTGGAAGCGCAAAAATGGTACTGGAAACAGGCATGCATCCGGGAGAACTGAAGGATATGGTATGTTCACCGGCCGGAAGTACCATTGAGGGAGTAAGAATCCTGGAACAGAATGGATTCAGAAGTGCTGTTTTTGAAGCTCTGAATGGAGCTGCTGAAAAAGGTAAAAAGATGTAATCTCAGTAACTCTAAGGCTCTGAAAATCCGCTAAAACCATAAAAAATCCGCTCAAACTCGCCGCAAAGCGGCTCAGACAGTGAGCGGATTTTTTATAACGCGAATTTCCAGAACCTAAGAGTTACTACAATTCCTGCAAATACATATTAACAGAACAATATTTCGGAGCTGTTTTATTATAAATTTCCCTGACTCAGATGACTGTTGTGGTATTTACCGGAGTTTGTAACATCTTCGCCAAACCATACAGGTGGATTATAACTGAGCGCCTGTTCTTCAGAAGAAAATTCCACTTCTGCGAGATAGAGTCCTTCATAAGGAGCATCAAATACATCCAGTTCAATGGTGAGTCTATCTTTTTCCGGGATAAGATAGCGGGTTTTGGAAATGAGGATTCCGTCAGCTTTTGGACGCATATGTTCATAGGATTCTTTGGTAAGTGGAAGATTATATTCCTCGCGGGTCATAAGACCTTTGGATTTATAGGTAAGATAGTAGTTATCATCCTCTTTGCGGATACGGACTACCGGTGCGGTGGATAAGTAACCCTGTTCCAGTCTGTGATGTGGATAAGAATTAAGATCTGCAGGCAGATTTTCTTTGGATATTAAAAATTTGCGTTCGATTTCCATGAGAAATGTTCCTCCTTAAATATGAAATGACAGTACAGTTTTATGATTATGATAACACTTATGGTGAGTATGAGACAAGAAAAATATGTGTGATATTGAGAAAATAGAACTTATGTGGTTACTGTTCACTGGTAATATCCCGCGAAGCGTTTTTTGTGAGCGAAGGTCACAGAAAACCCGAGATATCCTGACGATAGAATAGAATAAAAATATGGCTTTGTGGAATAGCTTCGCAAAGCCATATTTTTATTATAAAGAATGAATATAACCAACAACTTTAATATTATGTTGGAATATTTGAAAAATGGAGATATAATATTTGTAAGTGCGTAGCTGTAAATATTTCTCACGATCATAGTTGGAGATTATGCACTGATATTCAGAGGAGGCCGTATGAAATCAGATACAAAAAAATATTATAAAATACCACAGAAAATGCTGGAAATCTTCCTTGCGCGTGGTTATCAGGAACTTAGAGTGGAGGATCAGAGCCTGTTTGATCCGTATTATGACAGTATGAATGAACACTGGTCAGCCAACACCAGCTTTTTGAATTTGATTGGATGGAGGGATTCCTATCCCACCTACTTCAAAATAGCAGAAGGGCTTTTAATCAATATTACATATTTGAATACAGAAGGGTATCCGGTAGCTGTTCCGTTTGTAGGAAACTATACGGAGGAAAAGATAAAGAAAGTTATGCAGATCCTGAAGGAAGATTTTGCGGGATTTGATGCACAGCTGATCATTATGGATGTGGTTCCATGGATGCTTCCTTATTATGAAGCCAGCGGCATTCAGTTTGAAATAGAGGATAACCGTGATTATATGGATTATACCTTTACGCCTGAGCAGTTTCTGGCAGGTATGGATACGCAGGATGACCGTTACCGTTATAATTATTTCAAACGCAGATTTGCATATGAGACAGAAGAGATAACCCCTTTCCATCGGGAGGAGATCCGGGAATTTATGGAAAGGGAATGGTGTGGGGAGAAAACTTGTGAGGAGTGCCATTGTGGCTGCCTGCTCCGGGTGATCGACAATCTGGTTCCTGTTTTTGACAAAATCAGGATCAATGGAATCCTTGTACGGGTAGAGGGAAAAATGGCAGGACTTTGTATTGTGAGCTGCCGTAACGGACTTGGCGTATATCAGTATAAAAATGCAGTTAACCGGATCAAGGGAATTAATGAGTATTTGCTGAGGGAAAGCTTTGAACGATATCTGCAGTCTGCAGATACGATCAATTATACAGAAGATATGGGAGTTGAAAATCTGCGTTATTATAAAGAGCATATGGCGCCTGCCCATACTCTGCTATCAAAACTTACATTAACAGAAAGAGGTTAAGGTGCATGGAACATAAGAGAAAAAAACAGTGGATTTTAATAATTATGCTGCTTTTGACAGTATGTTCTGTTTTTGTAGTGTATGCAGGCAGGGAATGGATGTTTACCAATCCTTTTAAACCTTATACATTTTCTTCAGTATCCTATGCATCCGGAGATGGGGATGGATGTACTTATGTGATTGATGATTCCAACAGGAAAATATTGAAAATATCTGCTGACGGAAGGCTTTTATGGCGGGCATGTGCCTCTGATAAAAGTTTTCTGAGTGCTGAGCGGGTTGTGGCAGACGGAGATGGGAATGTGTATCTTCATGATGTCCGTATTGAGCAGGGAGTTCAGATTGCCAGTGAAGGAATCGTCAAACTGTCATCAAAGGGAAAATATATATCAACGGTTGCTTCTGTAGAAGCAGAGAAGGGTAGTGTAAGGCGCAACATTGTGGGAATGGTACCCACTGAGCATGGTGTGGTCTACATGCAAAAGGAAAAGGAGGGCATTCTGGTCAGTAACACAGAACAGGGAAGCTCGAAAGTTTTTTCTGTTGCTGATGCGCAGGACAGGATTTTGTGTTGTGCTTATGACAGAGACAGTGATAGCCTGTTTTATGTGACTTATGACGGTAAAATTTATAAATATACAGACAGCGGACAGGATGAACTGCTCTATGACAGTGATACAGTTGACGGAAGTATTCCGCAGGAGATCAGTTACTCGGATGGAGTGCTTTATTCAGCTGATATTGGTCTCAGGGATATCATACGGATACCCTGTGATATGGAAAATACAGGAAGTACAGACAGACTTACTGTGGAAGAGTCTTTGAAGGAAAGAGAGATTGCATATCATGTGAGTGCACCGGGAACCCTGGTTTCCTCTACCAATTATTCTGTTATATTGTGGGATGGAGAGGACTATGAACAGTTCTGGGACGTTCCGCTATCAGGAAAACTGCAGGTATGGAACTGCCTGCTGTGGGCTGCCTGTGCAGTGATTGTCGCTGCTGTTTTGTTTTTTGCGGTGACTTTGTTAAAGATACTGGTAAAAAAATTCAGCTTTTATGCAAAGATTACCATGGCAGTCATAGGGATTATTGTGGGAGTTGCGGCTCTGTTTATTGGCACCTTGTTTCCGCAGTTTCAAAGTCTGCTGGTCGATGAAACCTATACAAGAGAGAAATTTGCCGCATCAGCAGTAACAAACAGACTTCCTGCAGATGCATTTCAGAGGCTGGAAAAGCCTTCTGATTTTATGAATGAGGATTACAGACAGGTCCGGCAGGTAGTAAGGGATGTATTCTTCTCGGATTCTGACAGTTCACAGGATCTGTACTGTGTACTTTATAAAGTAAAAGACGGAACGGTTACCCTGGTCTATACCCTGGAGGATATCTGTGTGTCCTATCCCTATGACTGGGAATATGAAGGCACAGATCTTCAGGAGGTTATGGAGCAGGGGGCTGTAAAAACCTATGCTACAAATTCAAGCTCTGGAAGCTTTGTATTTATCCATAGTCCCATCCGGGATAAAAGCGGAGATATTATTGGGATTATAGAAGTCGGAACAGATATGAACAGTCTGACAGAGAAAAGCAGAGAGATCCAGGTGTCTCTGATCATCAACCTGATTGCAATTATGGTAGTATTTTTCATGCTTACCTTTGAGGTGATTTATTTTATAAAGGGAAGGCAGGAACTGAAAAGACGAAAACAGGAGGAAAACAATAGCAGACTTCCTGTGGAAATTTTCAGATTTATTGTATTTCTTGTTTTCTTTTTTACAAATCTGACCTGTGCGATTCTTCCCATCTATGCAATGAAGATTTCTGAGAAGATGTCAGTACAGGGATTATCACCGGCCATGCTTGCAGCAGTTCCTATATCTGCAGAGGTGTTATCCGGCGCCATTTTCTCAGCGCTTGGCGGAAAGGTAATACATAAGCTTGGGGCAAAGAGATCTGTTTTTGTAAGCTCTGTACTGCTTACAGCAGGACTTGGATTGCGAGTGGTTCCCAATATATGGCTGCTTACTTTAAGCGCCCTGCTTCTTGGAGCAGGCTGGGGAGTATTGCTTTTACTTGTCAATCTTATGATCGTGGAGCTTCCTGATGAGGAGAAGAACAGAGCCTATGCCTATTACAGTGTATCCTCCCTGAGCGGTGCAAACTGTGCAGTTGTGTTTGGTGGCTTCCTTCTGCAATGGATGTCCTATACAGCGTTGTTTGCTGTCACTGCAGTACTCAGTGTGCTGCTGTTTCTGGTAGCAAATAAGTATATGAGTAAATATACTTCAGATAACGAAGAGGAGAACTGCGAAACAGAAGATACACATATGAATATTGTTCAGTTTATCTTTCGTCCAAGGATTATTAGTTTTTTCCTGCTGATGATGATTCCGCTTCTGATCTGTGGATATTTCCTGAATTATATGTTTCCTATTGTTGGTTCTGAATGGGGACTTTCGGAAACCTATATTGGATATACCTATCTTTTAAACGGAATTTTTGTACTGATCCTGGGAACTCCTCTTACGGAATTCTTTTCCAACAGGGGTTGGAAGCATTTTGGGCTTGCGGTGGCTGCGTTTATTTATGCAGCAGCTTTTCTGGAGGTGGCAATGCTTCAGAATATACCATCTCTTCTGATCGCACTGGCATTGATTGGAGTTGCAGACAGCTTTGGGATTCCATTACTTACCAGTTATTTTACAGATCTGAAGGATGTAGAACGGTTTGGATATGACAGAGGACTTGGGGTTTACAGCCTGTTTGAGAATGGTGCACAGTCTCTGGGTTCCTTTGTGTTTGGCTATGTGCTGGTCCTTGGTGTAGGCAGAGGCCTTATCTTTGTGCTGATTCTTGTGAGTGTGCTTTCAGCAGCTTTCCTGATCAGCACCACATTTGCAGCACACAGAGACAAAAAGGAGGTCAAAGAACATGGAAAAAAGACGAAAACTGAATGTTGAGCTGATTAAATTTCTGATCGGTTCCATGCTGGTGGTTGGGGTTTTAATGCTTCTTGGAAGTTCTCTTGTGAATAACAGACAGTATAGAAAACTCTATAATGATAAAGCACTTGAAATTGCGAAGGCGGTATCAGATCAGGTAAATGGAGATTTTATCGAAGAACTGTGTAAAGAGATAGATACGGAAGAATTTGAACAGATCCAGAAAGAAGCAGTAGCGGCTGATGATGAACAGCCGATCATAGACTGGCTTAAAGAGAAAGGCATGTATCAGAATTATGAGAGGATAAATGAATATCTTCATTCTATACAGGCAGATATGAATATTGAATATCTGTATATTCAGATGATCCAGGATCATTCCAGTGTGTATCTGTTTGATCCTTCGTCAGGCTATCTGACTCTTGGCTATAAGGAAGAGCTTTCGGAAAGATTTGATAAACTGAAAGGAAACGAACGCTTGGAGCCTACTGTGAGCAGAACAGAATTTGGATGGCTGTCATCTGCGGGAGAGCCGGTACTTTCATCTGATGGAGAGAAATGTGCAGTTGCCTTTGTAGATATTGACATGACAGAGATTGTCAGAAATACCATTCGTTTTACTGTACTGATGGTATGCCTTTGCATTCTGATCATCCTGGCTGCCGGTATGGGCATATCCAGAAAAATCAAAAAGAGAATCTCCCGGCCCATTGAGCTGCTTACGGAAGCAACACACAAATTTGGCAATGGCGAGGAAGGGTATGATGAGAACAACATCGTAGATCTTGATATTCATACCAGAGATGAGATAGAAGAACTTTATCATGCAACCCAATCCATGCAGAAAAGTATTATTAACTATATGGATAACCTTACCCGGGTGACTGCTGAGAAGGAACGTATCGGAGCAGAGCTGAACGTGGCAACACAGATCCAGGCTTCCATGCTTCCCTGCATATTCCCTGCATTTCCTGACAGGGATGAGATGGATATTTATGCGACCATGACACCCGCAAAGGAAGTTGGCGGAGATTTTTATGATTTCTTTATGGTTGATGACAGGCATATGGCGATTGTTATGGCTGATGTTTCCGGCAAAGGAGTTCCGGCAGCCCTTTTCATGGTTATCGGCAAAACCCTGATCAAGGATCATACACAGCCGGGCAGAGACCTGGGAGAAGTCTTTACAGAGGTCAATAATATTCTGTGTGAATCCAATGAAAACGGAATGTTCATTACAGCCTTTGAGGGTGTGCTGGATCTTGTGACCGGTGAATTCAGGTATGTAAACGCCGGACATGAAATGCCGTTTGTTTACCGCAGGGAAACCAACACCTATGAAGCCTACAAAATACGTGCTGGTTTCGTCCTTGCAGGGATAGAGGACATCGTATATAAGGAACAAAAGCTTCAGCTGAATATCGGAGACAAAATATTCCAGTATACAGATGGAGTGACAGAGGCAACGGATAAGGACAGGCAGCTGTACGGAATGGACAGACTGGATCATGTTCTGAATCAGCAGTGCTTAAGCAGTAATCCGGAAGAAACTCTGAAGCTTGTAAAGGCGGATATTGACGCTTTTGTAGGAGGCAATGACCAGTTTGATGATATTACAATGCTGTGTCTTGAGTATACAAAGAAAATGGAGAATCAGAGACTTTTGAATAACTGTTGATGCTGTGAAGTGAAGTGCGGATATGTGACTGGAAATATAAAAAAGAAAGCGGACAACAGAATGGATCATACAGACGAATACATAAAAGAAATCTCAGAAAAAATCGACAGTAAGAAAGACTATTATGCTGAAATCAGCAATAAGATCTGGGAATTTGCAGAGCCCAGATTCCAGGAATACAGATCTTCTGAATTGCTGCAGCATGTATTAAAACAGGCAGGGTTTTCCATCAAAGCAGATCTGGCAGGAGAGAAGACTGCATTTATTGCAGAATATGGATCAGGAAAACCAGTCATAGCATTCCTTGGAGAATTTGATGCACTGCCGGGACTTTCACAGAAGGCAGATGCAGCAGAAAGAATTCCTGCAAATACTGGTAGTTGTGGTCATGGATGCGGCCATCAGCTTATCGGAACAGGAACTCTTGCCTCTGTCATTGTATTAAAAGACTTTGTGAAAGAACACAACCTGCAAGGCACAATCCGTTATTACGGCTGCCCTGCTGAAGAAAATGCAGGCGGCAAGGCCTTTCTTGTACGTGATGGCTATTTCAATGACTGTGACCTGGCTCTTTGCTGGCACCCGGAGCAGGGGCGGCGTGCATGCTACGGAAGTACCAAGGCAAATTTCAGAGTATTTTTTACATTCCACGGAACTTCGGCCCATGCATCCATGTGTCCCGAACTGGGCCGCTCTGCACTGGATGCAGTAGAGCTTATGGATGTGGGCGTAAACTACATGCGTGAACACATGATAGATGAGGCCAGGATCCACTATGCCATAACAGATACAGGCGGAGATGCCCCAAATGTAGTCCAGTCCAGGGCTCAGGTACTTTATGCTATCCGCGCCCCAAAAATCACCCAGGTAAAAGAACTCTATAACCGCGTATGCAACATAGCCAGGGGCGCAGCACTTATGACTGAAACTACTGTAGAAATACGCCAGGTAGCGGCATATTCAAACCTGATCTCCAGCAAAATCCTGGCAGATCACATGAATGCGTATCTGGAAAAACTGGGTCCGATCACTTACACTGAAGAAGAATATGCCTACGCACAAAAATTCCAACAGTCCCTCTCAGATCAGGACAAAAATCAACTCCCCACAATTGCCCGGGACTACTTCGGCCCCAAAGCTGCTGAAGTAATGAAAAAACCAATCTTTGAGCCAATGGCATACCAGAATTTGTACAGTGATCTCAAATACTCCACTGATGTGGGCGATGTAAGCTGGCTGGTACCAACCGTCCATCTCAACATCCCAACATTCGCAGCAGGAACCGCCCTCCACTCCTGGCAGGCAGCAGCCCAGGGAAAATCCTCGATCGCTCAAAAAGGAATGCTCTACGCCGCTAAGATCATGGCTCTCACAGCCATAGACTTCCTGCAAAAACCAGAGTTAGTAAATAAAGCCAGAGAAGAACTGACAAAAACCCTAAACGGTGAAACATATCCCAATCCATTGCCGAAAGACTTGAAACCAGAGATATGGTAAAAGCAGAAAGCTCCAAACAAACATTGTAACTCCAAACAAAAAATGCTATAATCCATTGCAGAAAATAGGATAAAACTTTTACAAAACAAATTAATCAGGAGGGACCTAAAATGAGCAAAAAAGTATACATTTTCCTCGCCGACGGCTTCGAAGACATCGAAGGCCTCACAGTAGTAGACCTTCTCCGCCGCGCAGAAATCGATATCAAAACTGTATCCATCAAAGAAACCAAACAGATCCAGACATCTCACGGTATCACCATGCTCACTGATACAACATTCGCAGAAACAGACTTCGCAGATGCCGACATGCTTGTCCTCCCGGGAGGAATGCCGGGAACCAAATATCTTGCAGGATACAAACCACTTACAGACCTTCTGACAGATTTCAACAGCAAAGGCAAAAAAATCGCCGCTATCTGTGCTGCACCAAGTGTATTCTCAGGTCTTGGATTCCTCAGAAACCGCAAAGCCACCTCTTATCCGTCCTTCATGGAAATTATTGCAGGAGACGGTGCCAAGACCAGCGAAGACAATGTGGTAGTAGATGGAAATATAACCACCAGCCGTGGTCTGGGAACAGCTGTAGACTTCGCACTTTCCCTGATTTCACAGCTTGAAAATGACGAAAAAGCAAAAGAAATCGCAGAATCAGTAGTATATACCCGCTAAATCGTCCTCAAACCCTTATTTTTATGCGAAAAAACACTAGCACTTTTGGATTTTTTGTGCTATACTGCTACAATGACTGTAAATATATAATTGAGTTATAGAGAGGTCTCCCGCTTCTGCAACAGTGGGAGCGGAGCTTAGACTTAAATATATAGAAATAGGTAAAAACTGTGAATGATATAACGCAGCTGAAAAAACCAGTCGCAAATTATAACCTGAAAATTAAGGAGGAACATGTAACATGAGTTTACAGGTGGAAAAAATGGAAAAAAACATGGCTAAACTTACTATCGAAGTTGCCGCTGAAGATTTAGAAAAAGCAATGCAGAATGCATACCAGAAAGCAAAAGGAAGAATTTCCATCCCTGGATTCCGTAAAGGAAAAGCTCCAAGAAAAATGATCGAGCAGATGTATGGCAAAGGAGTATTCCTTGAAGATGCTGTTAACGCTCTGATTCCGGAACACTACAGCAAAGCATTAGCTGAATGCGAACTTGAGATCGTTTCCCAGCCGACAATCGACATTACACAGGCTGAGCCTGGAAAAGCATTCATCTTCACAGCAGAAGTTGCTGTTAAACCGGAAGTTACATTAGGTGATTACAAAGGTGTAGAAGTACCGAAAACTGAAATCACAGTAACAGACGAAGACGTAGAAGCTGAACTCAAGAAAGAGCAGGAGAAAAACTCCAGAACAATCAGCGTAGAAGACCGCGCAGCTCAGTTAAATGATATTGTAACAATCGACTTCGAAGGATCTGTAGACGGAGTACCTTTCGATGGCGGACAGGCTACAGAGTATCCTCTGACACTTGGTTCCAACACATTTATCCCGGGATTCGAGGAACAGCTTGTTGGTGCTAAAGTTGGCGATGATGTAGACGTAAAAGTTACATTCCCTGAAGAATATCAGGCAAAAGAACTTGCAGGTAAAGAAGCAATCTTCAAATGCGCAGTTAAGAAGATCGAAGCAAAAGAACTTCCTGAACTGGATGATGATTTTGCAAAAGATGTTTCTGAGTTCGATACACTTGCAGAGTACAAAGAGCATGTGAAAACAAACCTTGAAGATAAGAAAGCAAACGAAGCAAAACGTGCAAAAGAAGATGCAGCAGTAGATAAAGCAATCGAAAATGCACAGATGGATATTCCGGAAGCTATGCTTATGACACAGTGCCGTCAGATGCTTGATGATTTCAGCAGAAGAATGCAGTCCCAGGGATTATCCATGGATCAGTACTTCCAGTTCACTGGCATGACAGCTGATAAGATGATGGAAGATATGAAACCACAGGCATTAAAGAGAATCCAGACAAGACTGGTTCTTGAGAAAGTAGCAGAAGTTGAGAACATTCAGCCAACAGAGGAAGAAGTAAATGAAGAAATCTCCAAGATGGCTGAAGCATACAAAATGGAAGCTGACAAGTTAAAAGAATTACTTGGAGAGCGTGAACTTGAGCAGATGAAGAAAGACATGGCTGTACAGAAAGCAGTTACTGTTATCGCTGACGCTGCTAAGGAAGTTTAATTTTAAAGTAATCGAATTTTAAGAACCGGAAAGAGACAGGCTCAGATGTCTACCTCTTTCGGAAAAAAGTCAGCCGCGTAAATGGAGGCGTTTATATGAGTTTAGTACCTTATGTCATTGAACAGACAAGCAGGGGAGAGAGAAGCTACGACATCTATTCAAGGCTTCTGAAAGACAGAATTATTTTTCTGGGTGAGGAAGTAAATGATGTGAGTGCAGGACTGATCGTATCACAGCTTCTTTTCCTGGAAGCAGAAGATCCTGGTAAAGATATTCAGCTGTATATCAACAGCCCGGGCGGTTCCGTAACAGCCGGCATGGCAATCTATGATACCATGCAGTATATTAAATGCGATGTTTCTACCATTTGTCTTGGAATGGCTGCCAGCATGGGTGCCTTTCTTCTGGCAGGCGGTGCAAAAGGAAAGAGATTTGCTCTTCCGCATTCCACTATCATGATCCATCAGCCATCCGGCGGTGCGCAGGGACAGGCAACAGAGATCCAGATCGTGGCAGATCATATCGCACAGACAAAGAGAACTTTAAATGAGTTATTGGCTGCAAATACCGGTCAGCCGATAGAAGTTGTTGAGCGTGATACAGACCGGGACAACTATATGACTGCTGAAGAAGCAAAGGCATATGGACTGATTGACGGTGTAGTCATGCATAAATAATGCGAAAGATAAGACTCCTGTGAATCGTCACAGGAGTCTTATTAGTTAGTATAGAGAAAGGACAGACATAAATTCATGGCAGAAAAAATGAGAGAAGGAAAAGTAAGATGCTCCTTTTGCCAGAAGACAGAAGATCAGGTAAGAAAACTGATCGCAGGTCCGGATGGCAAAGTATTTATATGTGACGAGTGCATTGGCATCTGCTCAGAGATCATGGAGGAAGAATTAAATCCTTATGATGACGAGGTTTTGAATTCTGATATTAATCTGTTAAAACCGGAAGAAATCCATGCAGTTCTGGATGATTATGTAATTGGTCAGGATGCAGCAAAAAAGGCTCTTTCCGTTGCTGTTTATAATCACTATAAAAGAATTCTTGCGTCAAAAAATTCTGATGTAGAGCTTCAGAAGAGTAATATTCTGATGCTTGGACCTACAGGTTCAGGTAAAACTCTGCTGGCTCAGACACTTGCCAGACTTCTGAATGTACCGTTTGCTATTGCAGATGCTACTACACTGACAGAAGCCGGATATGTAGGAGAGGATGTTGAGAATATTCTTCTCAAGATCATTCAGGCAGCAGATTATGATATTGAACGTGCACAGTACGGAATTATCTATATTGATGAGATTGATAAGATCACAAGAAAATCTGAGAATCCATCCATAACCCGCGATGTTTCCGGTGAAGGCGTGCAGCAGGCACTTCTGAAGATTCTGGAAGGTACAGTGGCAAGTGTTCCGCCTCAGGGTGGCCGCAAGCATCCTCATCAGGAGTTTCTTCAGATTGATACAACAAATATTCTGTTTATCTGCGGCGGTGCTTTTGACGGAATCGAGAAGATCATTGAGTCCAGACAGGACACCAAGTCTATCGGTTTCGGAGCAGAAGTTTCCGTAAAAGAAGAGAGGAATGTAGGAGAAGTTCTGAAGGATGTAATGCCGGAAGACTTTATCAAATTCGGTCTGATTCCTGAGTTTATCGGTCGTGTGCCGGTAGTTGTAACTCTGGATGCGCTGGATGAGAATGCGCTGATCAGTATTCTGAAAGAGCCGAAGAACTCACTTACCAAACAGTATCACAGATTATTTGAACTGGATGGTGTTGAACTTGATTTTGAAGATGATGCACTTGAACTGGTCGCAAAGAAATCTCTGGAACGTAAGACAGGAGCCAGAGGTTTGCGTGCGATCATGGAAGGTTCACTGATGGATCTGATGTATAAGATTCCGTCAGATGACACGATCCGCAAGTGTACAATTACCAAAGATGTAGTAGATGGCACCGGTGAGCCGGAGATCGTCCGCGGAGAAGCTCCTGCACAGGCGAAGACAGCCGGAAGCAGAAGAACGTCCCGGACACACAAGAAGGATAAACCGGAAACAGCCTGATGAAAGGGACTGAACAATAAATGACAAATCAGAATATAGTGCTGCCTGCGATCGCTCTCAGGGGGACTACCATCCTTCCCGGGATGATCGTTCATTTTGATGTGAGCAGGGAGCGTTCTGTCAAGGCGATTGAAGCTGCCATGCTTCATGACCAGAAGATTTTTCTGGTTACTCAGATTGATCCTGAGGTGGAATCACCGGATCTGGCAGGTGTATATCATGTAGGAACCATTGCCTATATCAAACAGGTTGTGAAACTTCCGCAGAACCTTTTGCGGGTACTTGTAGAGGGAACGGGAAGAGCCACACTTGTGAAATTTGAGCAGGAGTTTCCGTTTATCAGAAGTGAGATCACACCTGTTGATGAAGAAGAAATGCAGATGCCGGAACCAGTGATGGAAGCCATGCACAGAAGCCTTAAGGAATTATTCCACAGATACTGCATGGAAAATGGAAAAGTCAGCAAAGAACTGGTAGCACAGATTTTAAATATAGATAATGTTGAGGAACTGGTTGAGCAGATTGCCGTAAATATTCCTTTATCTTATCAGAATAAGCAGAAGATTCTGGAGGCACTTACACTGGAGGAACGTTATGAAGTTCTGGGTGCAATCCTTGGAAATGAGATTGAGATCATGCAGATTGGCAGAGATCTCCAGAAAAAAGTGAAGGCCAGAATTGATAAGAATCAGAGAGAATATATTCTCAGAGAGCAGCTGAAACTGATACGTGAGGAACTGGGTGAGGATAATACTGCGGATGACGCAGAGGAGTTTAAGAAGAAACTCCAGGAACTTCAGGCCGGTGATGAGGTAAAAGAGAAAATCGGCAAAGAAATCGAGAGATTTAAGAATACCAACAGCAATGTATCCGAGAATGCAGTACTGCGTGGTTATATTGAGACCATGCTGGCACTTCCGTGGGAGAAGAAATCCACAGATTCTGATGATCTGAAAGAAGCATGGAAAGTACTTCAGGAAGGTCATTACGGTCTGAAAGATGTGAAGGAGCGTGTGATGGAGTTCCTTTCCGTCCGCAAACTGACACATAAGGGAAAAAGTCCGATCCTTTGTCTGGTAGGACCTCCCGGAACAGGTAAAACCTCCATTGCCCGATCGATTGCAGAAGCAATGCATAAGAAATATGTACGTATCTGTCTGGGCGGTGTGAGAGATGAGGCTGAGATCCGGGGCCACAGAAAGACTTATGTAGGAGCAATGCCGGGAAGGATCACTGCAGCATTACAGCAGGCAGGAGTGAGTAATCCTCTGATGCTTCTGGATGAGATTGACAAGACCAGCAGTGATTATAAAGGAGATACTTCTGCGGCACTTCTTGAGGTGCTTGATCCGGAACAGAACAGCAGATTTATGGATCATTATATAGAGGTTCCACAGGACCTTTCAGAAGTACTGTTTATTGCAACTGCAAACGATGTTCAGGGCATTCCGAGACCACTTCTTGACCGTATGGAACTGATCGAGATCGCAGGTTATACTGAGAATGAGAAGGAACATATTGCAAAGGAACATCTGATTCCGAAGCAGATGGAAGAGAACGGTATCGAGAAAGGTAAACTGACAATCCAGTCAGCGGCTCTTAAGAAGATCATCAACAATTATACAAAAGAAGCCGGAGTTCGAAACCTGGAGAGAACCATCGGACAGATATGCAGAAAAACTGCACGTCTGATCATGGAAGAAGATAAAAAGAAAGTTACAGTGACTTCAAAGAATCTGTCAGATTTTCTTGGAAAAGAGCATTTTAACTATCTTATGGCAAATAAGAAAGATGAGATTGGTATTTCCCGCGGGCTTGCCTGGACACAGGTGGGCGGCGATACACTGCAGATTGAAGTCAATGTAATGCCCGGAAAAGGTGAGCTGATGCTTACCGGACAGTTGGGAGATGTTATGAAAGAGTCTGCACAGGCAGGTATTACTTACATTCGTTCCATTGCTTCTGACTATAAAGTTGAGCCGGAATTTTTCCAGGAAAACGATATTCATGTGCATATTCCGGAAGGGGCAGTACCAAAAGACGGACCATCCGCAGGTATTACCATGGCAACTGCAATCCTTTCCGCAATTATTAAGAAGCCGGTAAGGGCAGACCTTGCAATGACCGGTGAGATCACACTGAGAGGAAGAGTTCTTCCGATCGGCGGTTTGAAAGAAAAACTTCTTGCGGCAAAATATGCTAAGATCAAAGAGGTGTTAGTGCCGGCAGAAAACAAACCGGATATTCAGGAATTAGATAAGGAAATCACAGACGGACTTACCATTACCTTTGTAAGTTCGATGAAGGAAGTGCTTAATAAGGCACTGGTATAAAATAAATGGTCAGTCAGTAAAGATTGACCATTTGTTGTGAAAAAAGAGAGGAAATCAATGGTTATTAAGAATGTATCATTAGATATCGTATGCGGTATTACCAGCAAACTCCCGGACACCAACAGACCGGAGGTTGCATTTGCAGGAAAATCAAATGTGGGAAAATCATCTCTGATCAACGGGCTGATGAACCGGAAATCTCTTGCCAGAACAAGTGCACAGCCGGGAAAAACACAGACCATTAACTTTTATAATATCAATGAAGCCATGTATCTGGTAGACCTCCCTGGTTACGGATACGCAAAGGTTTCACAGTCTGAGAAGGAAAAATGGGGCAAGATGATCGAAAGATATCTTCATACATCCAAAAACCTGAAGGCGGTTTTCCTTCTTATTGATATCCGTCATGATCCGTCTGCAAATGACAAGATGATGTATGACTGGATTCTGAACAATGGCTATGAGCCGATCATTATTGCAACGAAGCTTGACAAGCTCAAACGAAGCCAGGTTCAGAAAAATATCAAAGCAATCAAAGAAGGGCTGAAGCTGAGCAAAGATGGCATTATTATTCCTTTCTCTGCTGAGACGAAGCAGGGAAGAGATGAGATCTGGGCTCTGATTGACGAGTTGACCGGACTGGCAGCTACTGAAGAAGCCTGAAAAAATAAATATTCGCTGTTTACTGACGGGATTCTTTTCCTGTGAAAATAAGCAGCAGACAGACAAAATACGAGGACAAAAAATATTATGGGAATTATCAAGGCATTCAAGCTGGGATTTGACTATCTCAAGTATGATGAAGATGGTAACGTGCAGGATACGCAGCGTGCTGTCAATGATGTAAACCTGGACATTGAAGCCGGACAATTCGTGGCTGTTCTGGGACATAATGGTTCCGGAAAATCTACTCTTGCAAAGCACCTGAATGCGCTGTTGCTTCCGACGGAAGGAACTTTGTGGGTAGATGGGATTGACACGTCTAAAGAGCCGGAATTATGGAAAGTCCGCCAGAAAGCGGGCATGGTTTTTCAGAATCCTGACAATCAGATCATAGGAACTGTAGTAGAAGAAGACGTAGGATTCGGACCGGAGAATATGGGTGTGCCCACAGAGAAAATCTGGGAGCGTGTAGATGAGAGCCTGAAAAAAACAGGAATGACATCCTATCGTTATCATTCTCCGAATAAACTTTCCGGCGGACAGAAGCAGAGAGTTGCAATTGCCGGTGTCATGGCAATGCGTCCGAAATGCATCATTTTGGATGAGCCAACTGCAATGCTGGATCCGAATGGACGAAAGGAAGTTCTTGAGGCAGTCAGTGACCTTAACAGACGGGAAGGAGTGACAGTCATTCTGATCACCCACTATATGGAAGAAGTTGTTCATGCGGACAAGGTATATGTTATGGACAACGGAGAAGTGGTGATGCAGGGAACACCCAGAGAGATTTTCTCACAGGTGGAAACTCTGAAAGAATACAGACTGGATGTGCCACAGGTAACACTTCTGGCACACGAACTTCATAAAGCCGGAGTGGATATTCCGGAGGGAATACTGACTACAGAGGAGCTGGTGAATGCCTTATGTCAATAGAATTAAAAAATGTAACTTATACCTACAGTCCGGGAACTGCCTATGAGATCCATGCGCTGAAAGATATCAATCTTTCTATTCCGGACGGACAGTTTATCGGAATTATCGGACATACAGGAAGTGGAAAATCTACACTGATCCAGCATTTCAATGCTCTGAT
>OKSD01002195.1_pt1 | contig 17159 bp, 19 predicted proteins | sample 1601221 | NCBI WGS metagenome assembly OKSD01 (sample SAMEA3541550, study PRJEB24748) | human gut metagenome | biome: human gut; feature: human-associated habitat; material: faeces | place: China | collected 2012
AAAGGGGGCCTGCACCGCCAGGCACAGCCCCAGCGCCGCGATGCGGTCCAGCTGCGAAGGCGATACCATGCAGCAGTGAATCATGATGTGCCGGTGGTCCGGGCGGGGAAGGTCGGCCAGCGCCGCCGCATAGGCGGTGATGCACTGCTCCACCGCCGCGTCGCCGATGGCGTGCATGGTGATCTGCTCGATGCCGCGGGGGATCCCCTCGACCAGCTCGCTGGGAGGCGTTGCGCCGCCGTTGATGTGCTGGATGGCCACGGACACCGGCGTTTCGCCGTCGTAGGGTGTACGGCCGGTCAGCATCTCATACATGACGACGCCGAGGGAATACAGGTCGCTGCGGCAGTCCACATGGCCGCCCTTGGCCTGCTCCGGGGAGATATAGTGTACGGAGCCGAGCGCCTCGCGCGTCAGCGTGTTCTGCGCGGAGCCGATGCGGGCAATGCCGAAGTCCGCAACCTTGATGCTCCCGTCCTTCAGGATCATGATGTTGTGCGGCTTGATGTCGCGGTGGATGATGCCGCGGCTGTGTGCATGCTCCAGCGCCTTGGCGATCTGCATGGAGAAATGCAGCGTCTCGCGCCAGTTGAGGCTGCCCTTCTTTTCCAGATACTGCTTGAGCGTGATGCCCTCGATCAGTTCCATGACAATATAGTCCACATCGCCGGAGCGGGAAACATCATACACACTGACGATATTCGGGTGCGACAGCATCGCGACCGCCTGCGACTCGGCATGGAAACGTCTGCGGAACTCCTGATCGCGGGAGAATTCATCTTTCAGAATTTTGATTGCGACCAGCCGGTTCAGCCGGTGGCACAGTGCTTTATATACGACCGCCATTCCGCCGGTGCCGATCACATCCAGGATCTCGTAGCGATTATCCAGCAGTCTGCCTATGTAATTATCCATATTTACTCCTATCCGCTGTTCGTTCTCGTCGGTGAACGAAGACCGAAATACCCGCCGCTGCGCAGCGGCAAACTATATTAAAGTGCGATCAGCACCGAAGTGACATTGTCCGGCGCGCCGCGGTCCTTTGCGATCTGCAAAAGGCGCTGGCAGCAGTCATCCTTGTGTGCGCCGTGAACGACCTCAAAGAGGATCTCCTGATCCGCCATCTGGTTGGACAGGCCATCCGAGCACAGAAGCAGGCAGTCGTTTCTTTCAAGTTGGAGGGAGAACAGGTCGGCATTGACCTGCGCCTCCGTGCCGACGGCGCGGGTGATCAGATTCTTTCCCGGATGGTTTTTCGCCTGCTCCGGTGTCAGTTCGCCCCGCTGCACCATCAGTTCGACGAGAGAATGATCGACCGTTACGCAGCGCACGCCGTCGGAATTGAGAAGATAGGCGCGGCTGTCGCCGATGTTCAGCACGAGAGCATCGCGACTTTGCAGCACCAGCGCGGCGACCAGCGTGGTGCCCATGCCGGTGAATTCCTCGCTGAGCTTGGAGTGTTCAAAAACGGAGGTGTTCGCCAGCGCAGCCGCACCGCGGAGCATGGCCTGCAATTCCTTCGGCGTCTGATCCGGCCGGAAAGAGCGGCTGACCTCTTCGGTAAAAACTTCACAGGCAAGGCGGCTTGCTACATTGCCCGCCTTCGCGCCGCCCATGCCGTCGCAGACCACGGCCAGCAGGGCATCCCCTTTCAGGGGTTCAATGCGGTAATAGTCCTGATTCTGTTCGCGGACATTGCCGGTGTCCGACAGTCCCCAAGCTTCCATCTCAGCACTCCTTTCCGTTGGTTTGCTGCTCAAATTTTCTTCTCAACTGCCCGCAGGAGGCATTGATGTCGCTGCCGAGCGTCCGCCGCACCGTCGCCGGGATGCCGTGTGCCTCCAGCGTTTTCTGGAAGGCCAGCACCGTTTCCGGCCGGCTGGGCTTGAGCGGGCTCTCTTCGATGTTATTGAGCGGGATGAGATTCACGTGCGCCGCGATGCCCTTGAGCCGCCGGATCAGCAGCTCGGCCATCTCCTGCGAGTCGTTGACATCCCGGATCATCGCATATTCAAAGGAGATCCGCCGTCCCGTTTTCTCAAAATACGTCCGGCAGGCCGCCAGCAGCGTTTCAATGGGATAACGCCGGTTGACCGGCATGATCGTATCGCGCACCGCATTGTCCGGCGCGTGCAGGGAAACGGACAGCGTGAGCTGTAAATTTTCCTCCCCGAGCCGTTCGATGCGGTCGGCCAGTCCGCAGGTGGACAGGCTGATGTGGCGCATCCCGATGTTCATTCCCTTTTCAGAATTGACCAGCTCCAGAAAGCGGAGCACGGTATCGTAGTTGTCCAGCGGCTCTCCGATGCCCATCAGAACGATGTTGGACACCGGCAGTCCGGAATCTATTTGTGTAAAAAGCACCTGGTCGAGCATTTCCGCCGGCGTCAGCCGCCGCACAAGCCCGCCTTTGGTAGAGGCGCAGAAGGCGCAGCCCATCGGGCAGCCGACCTCAGAGGAGATGCAGACGGTATTGCCGTGGTGGTAGCGCATCAGAACGCTTTCGACGCAGTTGCCGTCGGCCAGCCGCCAGAGGTATTTGATCGTGCCGTCCTTCGCGGAGACCAGCTTGCGTGCCACCGTCGGCGCGGTGAGGCTGTACGCCTCCGCCAGCCGTTCACGCAGGGATTTGGAGAGATTCGTCATCTCGTCGAAGCTCCGCGCGCCGCGGTGCATCCACTGGTACACCTGTCCCGCGCGGAAGGCCGGTTCGCCCATGGCGGCCATCTCCTGCGTCAGCTCGGCAAGGGTCATGGATTTAATGTCTTTCACGGCTTCCTCCTGAGTTTGCAGATGAAAAATCCGTCCGTTCCGTGGTCGCAGGGAAGCAGCGTCGTCATGGCGCCGTCCGGAATCCCGGAATTCTCCGGAAAATGTACCGTTTCCGCGGAATACTCCGGATGCTCCCGCAAAAATGCTTCCGCAACGTCCTCATTTTCCCGCCGCAGAACGGTACAGGTGCTGTAGAGCAGCACGCCGCCGGGTCTGACATAGCGCGCCTGCTGCGAAAGGATCGCAAGCTGGAGCGCGGGCAGGCGCTCCGTCTGCGTCAGATCCTTATAGCGGATGTCCGGCTTCTTTCGGATCACGCCGAGGCCGGAGCACGGGACGTCCGCAAGCACGGCGTCCATAGCGCTCTCCCATTCCGGGGCCGGCCTGGACGCATCCTGCAATCGCGTTTGCAGAATGGAAATCCCCAGCCGCGCCGCGCCGCGCTCGATCAGTTGTAATTTGTGCGGATGAATGTCACAGGAAGTCAGGCTGCCGCTGTTCTGCATGGCAATGGCCGCAGCAAAGCTCTTGCCGCCCGGCGCTGCGCAGCAGTCCAGCACGCGCATCCCCGGCGTCAAACCGGCGGCCTCGACCGCCAGCCGCGCCGCAGCGTCCTGCGCATAGAACATTCCGTCCCGGAAGGCCGGAAGCTCCTCCAGATTCCCCGTGCCGCGCACGGTCAGGCAGTCCGGCAGCCACGGGTGCGGCGCGCAGGAAATTCCTTCCGCCGCCAGCGCGTCCATGACCTCTTTTTCCGTCGCCTTCAGGCGGTTGATCTGCAAAACGGTTTCCGGCGCTTCGTTGTGGCTTTTCATCAGGCGCTGTGCCGTTTCCCGGCCGAACTGCTGTTCAAAAAGCGCCGCCAGCGCAGCCGGATGGCTGTATTTCACATTTGTCTCCTGCGGCTGCGGCAGCTCGCCCGCGCGCAGAAGATTGCGCAGCACCGCGTTGACCAGCCGCGCCGCCTGCGGATTGGCAAAGCGCTTCGTTTGCTCCACCGCCTCGTTGACGGCCGCTGAGGCGGGAATCTTGTCCGTCAGCGTGAGCTGATAAAGGGCAAGGCGCAATATTTCATGCACCGCCGGCTGCAATTTCTCCAACTTGGTAAACCGGGCAAGCTGCCAGTCCAGCAGCAGCCGGTTCTGCAAAACACCATAGCAGAGCCTGCTCGCCAGCGCCGCCTCGCGGCGATCCATGCCGCGCAGCAGCTCCTTGAGCGCGCCGTCCGACCACGCACCGGATTTCCGGCAGGCCAGCAGCGCGCGCAGCGCGGCATCCCGGCCGGTCATGCTCACAGCTCGATCGGATGGCCCCGGAAATAATCCGGTGCGCGCATCCGCTTGCCGCCGTCGGCCTGCAATTCCAGCACCTCGAGCACGCCGTCGCCGCAGGCGACCTCCAGTGCGCGCTTCGTCAGCGCCACGGGCGTTCCCGGTGCTTTTTCGCTCTTTTTCTCCGTCGGGCGGACGGAGTAAATTTTGAAATGCGTCCCCGCCAGCTCCGCCGTCGCGACGGGCCACGGATCCAGACCGCGGACGTGGTCCGTGATCTGACGCATGGTTTTCGTCCAGTCAATAGGGCACAGCGCCTTGGTCAGCATGGGCGCAAAGGTCGCCTTTGTGCCGTCCTGCGGCGTGCGCCGGGCGGTACCCGTCTCCACCGCGCGCAGGGTGTCGCAGAGAAGCTCCGCTCCGATGCCGGCCAGCCGGTCAAGCAGGCTCTGTGCATTTTCAAACGGGTCAATGGGCGTTTTTCGAATCTCAATGATGTCGCCCGCGTCCATCTCCGCCGCCATATACATGGCCGTCACGCCGGTTTCCTCCATCCCGTTCAGGATAGCCCACTGCACCGGCCCGGAGCCGCGCAGCTCCGGCAGCACGCTTGCGTGGATATTGATGCAGCCGAGCCGGGGAATGTCCAGCACGCGCTGGGGAAGGATTTTTCCATAAGCGACCACTGCGATCACGTCCGGTCTCAGCGCGCGCAGCTCCTCGACGACCGCGTCGTCCCGGAAGGTCGCGGGCTGATAGACCGGAAGATCCTGCGACAGGGCGTAGGTTTTCGTTTCGGACATCACCAGCTTCATGCCGCGGTTTTTCGGCATATCCGGCTTGGTGTACACACCGACGACCTCAAATTTTTCCTCCACCAGACGGCGCAGGCAGGTCGCGGAGATGTCCGGCGTTCCCATAAAAACGACTCTCATTCTTCGCTCTCCCCGATCGTGTGCATCCGCTCGATCTCCTCGTCCGACAGCTTGCGGTAGGCGATCTCCGTATAGAGGTGGCCGTCAAGGTGGTCGCACTCGTGGCAGATGCAGCGCGCGATCAGCTCTTCGCCCTCGATCTCAAACCAGTCGCCGTGGCGGTCCTGCGCACGCGCCTTGACATGGTTGGGGCGCTTGACCATCCAGTATTCGCCCGGAACGCTCAGGCAACCTTCCATGCCGTCCTGCTCGCCGGAGGTCTCCAGGATCTCCGGATTGATCAGCTCGACGATCTCGTCGCCTACATCGATCACGACAACGCGGCGCAGAATGCCCACCTGCGGCGCGGCAAGGCCGACGCCGTTGGCATCCGCCAGTGTTTCCGCCATGTCGTCCAGCAGCGTCCAGAGTTTTTCGTCAAATTTCGTCACCGGGCGGGACACCTTGTGCAGAGTCGGCTCCTCGGCGGTCAGAATTCTTCTCAGTGCCATTATTATCCCTTCATTCGTCGCTGTTCACGTCGGCAAAGACGCCGACGCCGCGGTTTTTCCTGTCCTTTGCAAATTCCCGCATACAATACGCCACAAGCTGCCGCAATGTGCGGGTATTGACGCAGCTGAGCGTCAGGCGGCAGCGATAGCGGTAGTTCACTCTTGCCACGGCCGCGGGCGCGGGGCCGAGGATGTTCGCCTGCTCCTGCCGGTAATAGGGCGAAGCAAGCTGGGCGGCGAGCATTGCGCGGAAGTCCTGTGCGCCGTGCCAGACCGCTTCCTCATCAAGCCCGTGAAAGGTGACGGTCAGAAGATCCCGGAACGGCGGACAGCCGCGAAGCTCCCGCAGCGGAAGCTCCTCTTCAAAAAAAGTGTCATAGTCCTGCTGCGCCGCGAGGGTGAGCACCCGGTTCTGCGGCGTCATGGTCTGAATGACCGCCCGTCCGCCGACCGCGCCGCGCCCGGCGCGTCCGACGACCTGCGTGACCATGCTGAACGTCGTTTCCGCCGCCTTGTAAGACGGAACATAAAGCGACAGATCCGCATCGATCACGCCGACAAGCGTCACATTCTCAAAATTCAATCCCTTCGTTACCATCTGCGTACCCAGAAGGATTGGGATTCTCTCCTCCTGAAACTGCCGCAGGAGCTTCTCATGCGTGTTGACCGCAGAGATCGTATCGGCGTCCATGCGCAGCACACGCGCGCCGGGCAGCAGATTTTCCAGCTGCTCCTGCACCTTCTGCGTGCCGAAGCCGATCTGCTTCAGGTGCCCGCCGCAGACGGGGCAGCGCACCGGAAGCGGCTCGGAGCGCCCGCAGTAGTGGCACATCAGGCGGCCATTTGCATGGTGATAGGTATAGTTTGCGCTGCACGCCAGGCAGACCGGCACATAGCCGCAGTCCACGCAGGCGATCATCCGGCTGGTGCCGCGCCGGTTCAGAAACAGGATGGACTGCTGGCCGTTTTGCAGATTCTCCCGCAGCGCGAACAGCAGCGGCTCACTGATGGCGGTCGGATTGCCGCTTTTCAGCTCCTGCTTCATATCCACAAGCTCCACCGGCGGCAGCGCCTTCCGGTTATAGCGGCGGTGCATCGTGTAGAGCCGGTAAATTCCCTTTTTCGCGCGGTACATACTCTCCACGCTCGGCGTCGCCGAGCCCAGCAGCACCAGCGCCTTTTCCTGCACGCCGCGGTAGATGGCGACCTCCCGCGCGTGATAGCGCGGAGAATTCTCCGATTTATAAGTGTGCTCCTGCTCCTCGTCCACGATCAGCAGACCGAGGTTCCGCGCCGGCGCAAACACGGCCGAGCGCGTCCCGATGACCACCCGCGCCTCCCCGCTGCGAATGCGCTTATAGGCATCGTAGCGTTCGGCTATGCTCAGGCTGCTGTGCAGCACCGCAACATTTTCTCCGAAATGCGCGGCAAACAGCGCCAGCAGCTGCGGCGTGAGCGCGATCTCCGGCACGAGCAGGATCGCCGATTTTCCCTCCGCAAGGCAGCGGAAGATCAGATGAATATACACCGAGGTCTTGCCGCTCCCGGTCACGCCGTGCAGCAGGGCAACGCCCGGCGCTTCCTGCGCGGCCTGCGCCGTCAGGCCGTCACAGGCCGCCTGCTGCTCCTCGTTGAGAAGCAGCGGCCCGTCCAGCCTGGCCGGCGTGATCTTCGTGCAGCGAAGCTCCTCCTGCGCACGCGAGGTCAGATAGCCCAGCGTTTCCAGACGGTTCAGCGTCGCCGTGGTCGCGCCCGTAAAGTAGCACAGCTCCTTTGCCGCGCACTCGCCCAGCGTGGCGAGCATCTCCAGCGCGGCACTCTGCATGGGCGCGCTGCGCTTTTTGCTCTGCGCATACCGCATGGCTTCCTCGGCGGAAACCGCCAGTGCCACGATGCGCTCGGTTTTATCCGACACACGGCGGCGATGCGCCGTATCGCAGGTAAGGAGTTTTTTTCGCAGAAGGTAGCGAAGCGCGTCGTCCAGCGCTTCCTCGTCAAACTGCCGGCGCAGCGCCTCTTCCTCCGCGCTGCCGCCCAAGGCTTCCAGCGTCTGCATTACGGCAAGCGCATCCGGCCGGCGGCTGATCGCGGTTTTCCAGTCCGCGTCCGGAACGATCGCGTAGCGGTTGCGTTCCCGGAACCAGATCCCCGCCGGAAGCACCGCCTTGATCGCATCATAAAACGTGCAGAAATAGCGCTCACGGAGAAACGCCGCCAGATGCAGCCCGCGCTCATCCAGCACGGGCGCGTCGTCCAATGCAGCCGCGACCGGCTTGAGCCCAGCTTCCTCGCCCTCAGCAAGCGCCAGCACGACGCCCTCGCAGGTGCGGTTGGCCCGTCCGAAGGGGATGCTGACGCGCATTCCCGGTCGGAGCTTCATGCCCTCCGGGACACGGTAGTCATAGGGCTTGTCAATGGCAAAAACCGCCGCGGAAACGGCAATTTTAGCAATCACGGGCGTGCGATTACTCGCGAACCTTTGCGGCCAGCTTGCCCTCTGCGACCTCGCGGATCGCCAGCGTCACAGGCTTGTCTTCCAGCGGAATGTGGAAGGTCTCAGACTCAATGGAGATCTGACGCGCGCGGCGCGCGACGACATTGACCATCAGGTAGCGGCTGTCGATGTGCTTGAGCAGCTCTGACATTGCAGGATACAGCATATTAAAGTTCCTCCTTGAGTGTTTGGAATCTATTTTCAGACCGGCATTCCTCCGCCGTCAGGATCGCGCGGATCTCCGCGGCGGCGTGTTCGACCGTATCATTGACGACGATGTACTGATATTTTTCCGCGGTGCGGCACTCCTGCTCCGCGATATGCAGGCGGCGCTCCGCGATCTCCGGAGCGGTATCGCCGCGGTTCAGCAGGCGGTAGCGCAGCTCGGAAAAGGACGGCGGCGCGACAAAGATGGAAATCGCGTCCCTGCGGCGCTCGATGACCTGCAAGGCACCCTGCACCTCGATCTCCAGCACGACGTTGATGCCCTGCGCCAGCGCGTCGTCCACGGCCTTCTCCGGCGTACCGTAATAGTTTCCGGCATAGCTGGCGTATTCCAGCAGCTCGCCGTCCGCGATCATTTTTTCAAAGCGCGGCTTGTCCATGAAGAAATAGTGCACGCCGTCGACCTCGCCGGGGCGGATGGGCCGCGTCGTCGCGGACACTGAAAAGCGCAGGCTCGGGTCACCGCGCATGACTTCCTTCAGAACCGTTCCCTTGCCGACGCCCGAAGGGCCGGAAAGGATGATGATCTTTCCCTGCTTCACAGTGCTTCCTCCTCCGTTTCCTCCTCCGGCTTTTCCGCAAAGCGCTTGGCGATCGCCTCCGGCGCAATGGCGGACAGGATCACATGATCCGTGTCCATCACGATCACCGAGCGGGTCTTTCTGCCATAGCTGGCGTCGATCAGCATCGCGCGGTCCTTCGCCTCCTGCACCAAACGCTTGACCGGTGCGGAGTCCGGACTGACGATGGTCAGCAGCCGTTCCGATGAGATCATATTTCCGAAACCGATATTGATCAATCTCATGGCTTATTCGATGTTCTGGATCTGTTCGCGGATCTTTTCCAGCTCCGCCTTGATCTCCACGACGTTGCGCGCCTGCTCAATGTCATTGCCCTTGGAGCCGATGGTGTTGGCCTCGCGGTTCATCTCCTGCAGGAGGAAATCGAGCTTCCGGCCGACGCTGCCGCCCTCGCAGAGCAGCTTTTCCATCTGCGCCAGATGGCTGCGCAGGCGGACGGTCTCCTCGTCCACGGCGATGCGGTCGGCAAAGATCGCCGCCTCGGTCAGGATTCGGCTCTCGTCGATGGAAGTGCTCTCCAGCACCTCGCGCATCTTCGCCTCCAGCCGTGCACGGTACTCCTGCACCGTCACGGGGCTGCGCGCTTCCACGCGCTCCACCACGGACAGGATCGTCGCAGCCCTGCTGCGAAGATCCGCCACCAGCGCGGCACCCTCCGTGCAGCGCATCTGATCATAGGCGTGCAGCGCCTCCCGCGCAACGGAAACGATGTCGGCCGTGATCTGCTTTTCGTCCTCCTCCTGCTTCTCCACAACAAAAACATCGGGGAAGCGGGTCAGTGCCGTCGCGGTGATGTCCTCGCGCACGTCATAGTCCTTTGCGATCGTGCGCAGGGCTTCCAGATAGCCCTCCAGCACCGGCCGGTTGAGGGAAATGCGGACATTTTCCTCCGCCGTGACATTGACGGTGACAAACATGTCCACCTTGCCGCGGCTGACAAATTCCTTGACGCTCTGCTTCAGCGCGTCCTCCGCATAGGAAAAGGCGCGCGGCAGCCGGACGCTGCAATCCAGAAAGCGATTGTTCACCGAGCGGAGCTCCACCGTGATCTCCCGGCCGTTCAGCGTCTGCACCGCTCGACCGTATCCTGTCATGCTACGAATCAATTTGATCCTCTCCTTTTCCTTACCGGCACCCGCTGCAAAGGCAGTTCAGGCACATCAGCGAGCTGCAGCAGCCGCAAAGGTCGTCCGTCGCGTCGTACTGGGTCTGCCGGTAGGTATTGCCGCCGCCGTGAATACTGTTCAGGGCGCTGCGGTATTCGATATTGTTGGGGTCCATGTTCACTGCGATGCGGAAATTCTGTGCGGCTTCGTCCATCCAGCCGCGCCGCTGCGCGATCGCGCCGCGCAGGAAATACCATTCGGCGTTGTGCTGCGCGATCCCGTCGAGCTTGGCCTCCGCCTGATCGAGCGCACCCATCTGGATGAGCCGCCGCACCTCGTTCAGCTCTCCCCCGCCGGCATAAGAGGACTGGGAGGAGTAGCCGCCGTAGTTCTGCGAGGACGAGGAACTGCTCCCGCCGCCCTTGGTCAGCGTGTCGTAGGCCTCGTTGATCTCCTTCATTTTCTCCTGCGCAAGGTCGGCAAGCGGATTGTTTGCATAATTGTCCGGGTGGTACTTGCGTGCAAGCTCCCGATAGGCTTTTTTGATCTCTTCGTCCGACGCGCCGTGCGGCACGCCAAGGACCTCGTAGGGGTCTTTCATTTTTTACTCCTTTTGCAGAAGGTTCCCTCCGCAACGCTGTGCAGCACCGCGGGCAGGCCATAGTAGATAATATTCGTCAGGATCGCACCGTCCGTGCGCGGCGGAAGCAGCTCCAGCGCGGAGGCCGCAAGGCCGATGGAGGCGTCCATCGTTTCCAGAAGCTGCGCCTTGTCCTCCGGCGGAAGCGCGCCGTCTTTCAGACAATAACGGTAGATCAGCGGGTTGTAGCTGCCGGATTTTGCATCCTTCGGCAGATCGTCCAGTGCGTCGGCAAGGTACAAAAACCGGCCGACATGGTAGAGCAGCAGCTCCGCCGCGCGGCGCTCCTTTTCCTCCGGGAAAAAGTCTGCGCAGCCCTTCAGGAGGCTTGCAAAGGCGTCCGCCGTGCGGTCGATGCTCGCGCAGTGCGCTTCCTCCAGCCCGTGCAGCAGCTCCAGCTTTTCTCCGAACAGGCGGTCTGCTTCCGGATGGCGGCGCGCCGCCTTGCGGTAGCTGCGGCGGTAAAGCCCCAGCGCCATCCGCGCAGCCATGCGCTTCGGAAGATTCCCGTCGCGCTCGGCATCGCGCAGCTTCCAATAGGAGAGCAGCACACTCATATCGGCCGCATAGACCATGGCCGCATCCTGCGTCAGGCAGTCCTTTCTGCATACGATGCGCGCCGGGCAGAAGCATCGCTCCGCCGGAGCCTTCTCCCCGCCCTTCAGCAGGAAATAAAGGAACGTCATATCATAATTGACGAGGAACCGCGCGTGAAAACCGTAATTGCGCTTCAGGCTGCGGCAAAGGCCGCAGTAGGCCGCGCGGTAGCGTGCAAAATCCTCCTCGGACAGTTTGTCCTTTCTGGGAAGTACATAACCAAACATCTATTCCGCAAGCTCCACGATACGGTAAACGGGCGGTCTGCGCCGCACGCGCCGGTCATACCACACGGCCGGAAACACGCCGAGCACAAACCCGGCCGCGCCGCCCCAGCCTGCGGCGATTCTCAGCGCGCCGGCGGCAAAATAGCCCGCAAAGAACAGAACCAGCGGAAGAACATACACCAGCGCGGCCGCGCGCAGCACCACGGCGCTGCCCGACTCGATATAGACCACATCGCCGGGCCGGGCGTGGATGTCGTTTTCGGCCTGCACGGTAACGGTCTGCCTGACCGCGCCGCAGCCGGCGCACTTGTGGCAATCGCCGCTGCACGCCGACTCCCGCGTCACGCTGACCTCCGCGCGATTTTGAGGAAGGAGCCGCGTCACTCTCGCTTTTTGCTGCATTACGATTCCATTTCTCCGTTCAGAATGACCGGCACCGTATACGGCCCGCCGATCACACCAACGTCTGCCAGAGAGGCAATCATGCTGACCTCCAGCGTCACATTCTTCGTCTTGGAATCATAGCCGGAGGCCATGTCCGCAATGACGCGCAGGTCTGCCGCCGTGATATTTTCAAGTGCCGTGGCCTTGCCGCGGATCTGGATCTTGACGCTCTGGGTCCCGAAGGACATTGTCTGCTCCTCGTTTTTCCGCTCGATCTGGGAAACGGGAACGGTGATCTCCTTGGTCGTCAGCCCGGAGAGCTTGAGACGGATCTCCACGCTGTCCTCATCACTGAGGTTGATGATACCGCTCGGCAGGTTGAGCTTTGCGGTCATGGTCTGGGAATACACATTCATCTCGGCCAGATTGACCGTTGCAACGGACAGCTCCTCCGGCATCTCCTGCAAGTCCTTGTCGTTGCCGGTCACGCGGATGGCCTTCGGCTCGATCGTCCATTCCAGATCCTGCTCCGTCGCGCCGCCGCCGCTGACCACGTCGATCTTGAGCTTCACGTCCTTATAGTGCAGGATCGGCAGGCGTACATAGATCTTCTCGCTGGAAACGGTCGTGTATTTGCTCAGCGTCAGCTCGTTGCCGTCGCTGTCGTAAAGCGTATAGGGATATTCCTCGTCGATCAGCGTGGCGGCGCCCGTCAGATCCACCTTGACCTGCGCGTGATCGACCTTGTTCACCTCGTCTGCGGGGCCGCTGAGCTTCAGCGTGGCCGGCGTGAGGGAGGCGGTATTCTCCTGATAGGTCAGGCCGTCGGCCAGCTCGCCCGTGTATTCCACCTTCACGGGAACGTCCGGGTTCGTCTTGATCTCACTGACCCGCACCGTGAAGCGGGAGGGGATGCTGCTGATCTCGCTGACATCGCCCGTTGCCACGGTATCCGGCAGGACAAGATTCCATGTAAGCTGGTACTCGCCGCTTGCCGAGATGCGCGACACGTCGGCCGTGGCGGAAACGGTTTCGTTGTTCAGTTCTTTCAAATCGGAACGGCGCGCACGCATCTTCACGCTGACCTTCGTATCGTCGCCGCCCGTGAGCATCAGGCCGCGGGCCGTCAGCGCATCGAGGCCCTCAAACTGCACCGAAATCCCGTTGATGGTCGTCGAATCGTCCGGATTGACCACGGTCACGGCGTAGAACCAGAGGCAGATTGACACGATCAGCGCCAGCAGAAAAGCCAGTATCTTATGTTTCTGCATCAGAATCATCCTTTTCTTTCCGTTGTTTGCGCAGCAGCTTCAGAGGGTTGCGCGTCTTGGTTTCTTCCTTCGGCGCCAGCTCGTTGAGCAGCAGCTTCTCCAGCGTCTGCGGTGCCAGATGGCGCTTGAGCATTCCGGAGATCGCTACGGAAATGGTGCCGGTTTCCTCGGAAACGATCACGACCACCGCGTCGGACACCTCGCTCATGCCGATGCCCGCACGGTGACGGGTGCCGAGGTCGCTGCTGATGTTGCGGTTCTCCGTCAGGGGAAGCACGCAGCCGGCGGCGGCGATACGCTCATTGCGGATGATGACCGCACCGTCGTGCAGGGAAGCCTTGGTGAAAAAGATGTTCCGCAGTAGCTCCGAGGACACGCGCGCGTCAATCAGTGTGCCGGTTTTCTGATAATCCTCCAGCGAGCTGGTGCGCTCGAACACGATCAGCACGCCCGTGCGCTCCCGCGACATAATCTCGCAGGCCTTGACCGTTTCACTGATAACATAATCAATATTCCGCTGCTCCTGCTTTGTCGAGAGGATCTCGCGGAAGGACTTGCTGCCGAGCTTCTCCAGAATCCGGCGCAGCTCCGGCTGGAACATAATGACCAGCGCCAGCAGGCCGATCTCCAGAATTTTATCCAAAAGGTAGTTCATCAGGTACATATGCAGTACGCTGGTGAGCGCCGTCAGCAGCAGGATGATCACAATACTTTTGGCGATCCGCGCCGAGCTGGTCGTCTGGAGCATCAGAATGATCTTGTAGATCACAAACGCCACGACCAGAATATCCACGATGTCCATGATCCGGATCGTCGGCACCAGCGCGGCAAACTCCTTGAAGAAATTGATGATAGCTTCCATAACAAAACTCCGCTCATTGCGCATGAAGTTCTCTCTCCGACCGTTCGGTGATAGAACCCCTACTTTATCTTTTAGATTATATCCGATTTTTACCGCAATAGCAAGTAGGAATCCGCGGATTTTCCCCGCCGTCGGAAAATACTTTTCCGCAGACCGCGGCAAAGCGGGCGATCTCCGCCTCCGTATTAAATGCGGAAAAGCTCAGGCGGACCGTTCCGGTGGCAAAGGTCCCCGCGCTCTCGTGCGCCACGGGCGCGCAGTGCAGCCCTGCACGAACGGCAATCCCCCGCTGTCCCAGAAGCTGCGCGGCCTCCTCACAGTCCATTGTTTCCGTGGTGAAAGAAACCACCCCCGCCTGCGGACTGCCAAAGAAGGGCCGTACGCCCCGCATCGGTTCCAGAACGCCATACATCCGGCGCAGCAGGCGCTGCTCATGGGCAAAAATTGCCTCCGGCGTCCGGCGCAGGACAAAGTGCAGTCCCTCCGCCAGACCGGCAATGCCGCAGACGTTGTGTGTCCCGGCCTCCAGGCGGTCGGGCAGAAAGTCCGGCATTTCCCGGTCGGCGGAATTGCTGCCCGTGCCGCCCTGCATCAGGGGCTGGCCGCCGTTTCTGCACAGGAGCAGCCCTGTTCCCTGCGGGCCGTAAAGGCCCTTGTGTCCGGGCATTGCAATGAAATCCGCTCCGCTGTTTTTCAGGGAAAGCGGCAGTGCGCCCGCCGCCTGCGAGGCATCAAGAATCAGCGGGATCCCCCGCTGACGGCAGAGTGCGGCGATCTCGTCATAAGGCAGAATATAGCCGAATACGTTGGAAACGCAGGTACAGACCACCGCCTGCACCTCCGGCGTGATCAGGCGGTCAAATTGCGCAAGCGTGTCCGATGGGTCAAACAGTCTGCGCCCGGCAATCTCCGTCTGTGCGCCCAGCGCATAGAGCGGACGCATCACCGCATTGTGCTCAAAGCCGGAAACAACGACGCGCCCACCCGGTCGGACCAGCGAGCGAATGGCAATGTTCAGGCCGTGCGTCGCGTTCATCGTAAAGATCACCTGCTCCGGCTCCGCATCGAACAGCCGGCCCGCCAGCTCCCGGCACCGATAGACTGCCTCTGCTGCCGCCATCGCCGCGGGGTGTCCGCCGCGCCCTACGCTGCTGTAGCTCCCCATCGCCGCAGCCGTCCTGCGTGCCACCTCCGGTGGCTTTTGCAGGGTCGTCGCCGCGCTGTCAAAGTAGATCACGCCCGAACCTCCTCCCAGTTCCCGTCAGGCAGCCGGGTGTAGATCCTCTGGAATCCGGCCCCGCCCTGTACCAGAAGCTGCTGCGCGGCGCGGTACTGCGCGGCGCGCACTCTCAGGCTGTAGCCGCAGCCCTGCTTCTGGAGATTTCTCGGTGTTCTGACCATCATGGCGGGAATCCCCGCCTTTTCCAGCCGTTTCGCCCCGCCCTGCGCCGCCGTGACCGAACGAAAGGTAAAAAAATAATCATACATAGAAGCTCCCTCCCACTTCATCGTATGATTTCCGTCCGATTTTGACACAAAACGGTCAGCATAAAATGCTGACCGTTTTGTGTCATTCCTTATTATTTACTCATATATTCCGACTGTGAGCGCCAGCCGGCCGCGGCGGGTCTCCCCGCCAAGGGAGAGCACTTTCATTTTTCCCTTACCGCGCAGAGCGATCACATCCTCCTGTGCAAGCTGGCGATCCGGTTTCAGGCAGCAGATGTCGTTCAGCATGACCCGCCCGGCGTTGACCGCCTGCGCCGCATCCGCCCGGCTGAGATGAAAAACCGCGGAAAGCACGCCATCCAGCCGCAGCGAAGAGACCGTCACCCGCAGCTCCCGCAGGCGCTGCTCCGGGCGCTGCACTTCGGAAAGCGCGATGCGCTTCACACGCAGCGCCGCCCGTCCCGCGGAGGTCAAATTATCCAGAAGATACTGCACCAGCTCCGTCAGAATAAAAAAATCACACTGGCGCTCGCGCACATAAATATCTCCGATCGCGTCCCGCCGCAGTCCCGCGCCCATCAGCGCACCGAGGATGTCGCGGTGCGAGAGCGCGTTTTCCTCATAAAAGGAAGCGCGCAGACAGGCCACCGGCCCATCCTCAAAATAGTCCTCCGGCGTCAGATAGTCCGGCAGATAATACGCGACCGTGCGCTCCGCGCCCTCCGTGCCGCCGAAAAAGCCGGCCTGCGGCAGGATCTGTCCCACAAGTTCACGCTCACGCGGCGTCAGGAAAAAGGTCGACGCAGGCTGCCCGCGCCGTTCCGCCCGTTCCAGCCTGTCGCAGACACGCAGCAGCAGCATCCGTTCCGCCTCGGTGGCGGCAAGCGCCGCAATGGTCTTTTCGTTTGCCATGGCTCATTCCTCTTTTCTGCCCTGAGCATACCACAGATCCCCGAAAAAGGCAACGTCCATAATTTTGTACAAAATTTTAAAATGCTGTCGCGTAATCAATAAATTGAGACATTTCTCACTTGCAATCCAAACAAAAATATGGTATGAACATGTAGTAAACACTTAACCCGCTGCAGGGAAGCGCTTGGCACTGTGTTTTCTGCCGCAAACCGCTATTTTTGAAAGGATGAAAGTAATGAAGAAAAGAATTCTGGCTCTGCTCTTGTCCATCGTTCTCGTACTGGGTCTGGTCACCGTTTCTTTTGCCGCCAACGGCACGGGACATAAGATCTCAGTTAAGATCTACAAGGTCGTTCTCGACAGCAGCAAGCCACTCGGCTATCAGAACCCTGAGCTGATCAACACGATCACGGTAACCTGTCAGGACTCGACCGGTCATTCCGGTTACAACCACAGTGTTTTCCTGAAAGAGTTCTATCCGACCAATGTCGGCGCAGCGACCAAGGACTGGACCGGCTGGGAATTTGCCAGCTACTATACCAAGGGTCAGGAACAAAAGCCGTTCTAAACTGGATCAGAGACACAGTAAATGCTACCGCGAACGTAACCGGCAGCGAACCGTACCCCTGCTCCAAGAACTTCTACCTTGTTTATAAGGACACAACCCCCAGCGTTGATACATACACGGTTACCTACACCGACGGTGTTGACGGTGAGGTCGTCTTCCCCGATCAGGTCACGAGCGGCCTGAAGGCCGGCACCGCAACGCCGGCGTTCGCAGGCGGCACCCCGACCCGCGAGGGCTATGTTTTCGCAGGCTGGAAGCCCGCAGTCGCCGGCACCGTAACCGGCAACGCTACCTACGTCGCACAGTGGAAGGTCGACGCAAACGGCAACGGTATTGCCGACGATGAGGAAACGAAGTACACCGTCATCTACACC
>OKSD01002196.1_pt1 | contig 17154 bp, 8 predicted proteins | sample 1601221 | NCBI WGS metagenome assembly OKSD01 (sample SAMEA3541550, study PRJEB24748) | human gut metagenome | biome: human gut; feature: human-associated habitat; material: faeces | place: China | collected 2012
CGCGCGGCGCGGGGACGGTGGACATTGTCGCGGTCGGGCAGGACGGCAGAGCCGCGAGCGCGGCGGCGGTCGCGGCGGCGCAGAGCGTCGTGGACGAAAAGCGCCCCATCGGCGCGGACGCGAAGGTGTTCGCGGCGGTCGAAAAGCCGCTGAACATCGCCGCAAGCGTCGTTCTGAGCGAGGGCGCGAGCCTCGAAGGGGTCGTAAACGCATTTAAAGGGGCCTTCACGGCGTTTTGCCGCGAGGGGGCATTAACGGCCCGCCTCGTCAGCTACGCGCGTGTGAGCGCCATTCTGCTCGATCAGGAGGGGGTCGCCGATGTGACGGCCTTCACGCTCGGCGGCACGGGGACCAGCTTTGCGCTCGGCGAGCGCGAGATCGGCGTACCCGGCACGGTGACGCTCACGGAGGTGACGGCATGAGACTGCCGGAGAGCGTGACGAAAATTCAGCCGGTCGGCGCGGTGTTGAGGGCAAGCGAGGCGGGCGAGGCGCTGCTGCGCGAAGCGGGGGAGCGGGTCAATGCGCGGCTGCTCGTCGGTCAGGCGGACGCGGCGGGGCTTTCCCGCTGGGAGCGCGAGTACGGCCTTGCCGACCGGTCGGGAGAGGACGGCGCGCGCCGCAGGGCGCGCATCTATGCCGCGATGGCGGGCGGGCAGACGCTCACCCGCGAGCGGCTCTCGGCGCTGGCGGTCGCGGTCGGCGGCGCGGACCGCGGCGAGGTGACGGAGAATTTTGCCGCCTACGCGGTCGAGCTGACGGCAATTCAGGACGGGCGGCTGCCCGCGCCGGAGGGCATGGCGGCTCTCCGCGAGGCCATCGCGCGGCAGAAGGGCGCGCACCTGACCGTGACGGCGGTACCCTGCGCGGCGCTGACGCTCGACCGTGCAGAGGCTCTGCACGGGGGTGCGCTGGAGCTCGCGTGGGGCGAGATCGCGGAGGGATGAGCAAAGAAAAAAGCTGCAAGCGGTGCTTGCAGCTTTTTTTGTGCGAATGGGGTCAGTCGAGGCTGTTTTTGAGGGCTTCGACCGTGCGGCGCAGCTCGTCGAGATTGGCAAGGCAGGTATCGAGCTTGCGCTTGGCGGTCGCCTTGTCCGCGTCGTCGAGCTTCAGGGTGCGAAGCTGCGCGGTGGAGCGGCGGATGGCGCGGCCGAAGGAATCGACGCTGCGCAGCGCGTTCGGCGCGGCCTTGGGCGGCGCGGGGGGAAGCTCCGCGGCCTTGGCGTAGGCGATGGCGCGATGGACGAGGACGGGGAAGTCGTCCGTTTCGCCTGCCTTGGCGACGAATTCCTCGACGGCGGGGTAGAGGTGGGCGTTGCTCCTGCGCGCCAGCTCGTAGGCGTCGGTCATGGTCATTTTGCCGCTCTCCGCCCACGCGGTGAGCGTGTCGTCGAGGTTCAGGAGGTCTAAATAGCGCTCGACCGTCGCGCGGGAGAGGTCGGTCTGCTCGGCCATGAGCTCAGACTGCTCCTTGATGTTCGCGGGCAGCTTATCCTTGTTTTTCAGCACCTCGCGCAGCGTTTCAAGCTGGCGGGCCATGTCAAACGGCGAGAGATTGCGCCGGTGCAGGTTCGCGCCCATGAGCGCGCGCAGCTCGGCGAGGGAGTCCTCATAATGGCGCACCTTGCACGGCACGGTCGTCTTGCCGAGCTTTCGCGCGGCGGCGACGCGGCGGTGGCCGCTGACGATGCGGTATTTGCCCTCGGCCGCGGCGGGGGTGACGATGATGTCCTCAAGGAAGCCGTCCTTTTTCACGCTCTCGACGGTGGAGAGGAACTGCTCGTCCTCCGCCATGGAGAAGCGGTTCATGGGGTTATCCTCGAGGTCGGAAACGCGCAGCTGGCGGACAAACTCGCCGTTGACGGCGCTGGCGGCCTCGGTGGTCTTTTGCAGCGTCCCGAAGATGGACGGAGATTTCTTGCTCGCCATGCTCAGCCCTCCATTCGTTCCAGCATTTCGTCGCACAGCGCGGCGTAGTCCGCCGTCGCGGCGCAGCGGGGGGAGAAGAAGCACAGCGGCTGGAGCGCCAGCGGCGCCTTCTTCACGTCGATGTTCTTGCGGATGTAGCTGCGGAAGGCGAGGTCGGGCAACATCTGCGGGAAGGAGGCGATCATCTCCTTATCGAGCGTCGAGCCGGACTCGACGGCGGTCATGAAGATGCCGAGGACGCGGATGTCCGGATTGACCAGCTCGCGCACATTCTGCACCGTCTCGAGCATGACGTTGTAGCCCTCGATGGAGTTTTTATCGACCTTGATGGGGATCAATATGTACTGCACGGCGACGAGAACATTGATGTTGAACAGGCTCTCGAGCGAGGGCGAGCAGTCGAAGAACACGAAGTCGTAGTCCTGCGGGATCTGAGGCAGCAGGCGGCGGAGCGTCATGTCGCGGCCGAAGGGCAGCTCCTGCATGGCGGTGAGCGCGGGGGCGAGCAGCGCGCCGCCGCGGATCACATCGAGGTTTTCGACGCTCGTATGGCAGATGGCGTCGGGAATGCGGCGATCCTTATCGCAGATGACGTCCGCGAGCGTGGTGGCGGGGATGTCGGTCAGCTCGAGGTTGCTCGTGGCGTTGCCCTGCGTGTCCATGTCCATGATGAGGACCTTTTTGCCGCGGCGCACCAGCTCGCCGGCGAGGTTGATGGCGGAGGTCGTCTTGCCCGTGCCGCCCTTCTGGTTCATGATGGCGATGGTCTTCACTTCTCCGCCCCCTTCTTTTCCAACTCCTCGACGCTTACGACCTGCTCCATGATGGTGTCGAGCATGAACTGCGTCATGCTCATGCCGAGCTTGGTCGCGGCCAGCTTGATGCGCGTGCGCTCGTCCGGCGTGGCGTAGACGAGCAGCTTGACCTTGGCTTCTTCCACCGAAATTCCCCCTTTGGTGCGGTCAGACCCCATAATTCGACGGGATTTGACATTATGATGTCATTTCATAAAAAACATTATGACATCATCGCGGCGGCTTGTCAAGAGTAAGCTGGATGTTTTGATGTCAAAAAACGGCGCGGAGGCGGCGGAGCGACGCATTTCGGGGTGCTGATCCCTACATTTCGGGCCGATCGCAGTCATTTTTTTGCAAAAGAAGGTATACTGTTCCGCGTAAAATCACCGGGAAACCACGGCAAAGTCCCCGGGGACTTTGCTTCTCCCCTGATGGGGAGAAGCAATTACATTGTCAGCAGACGTATCCACACAGAGTTCAGAAGGGAGAAACAGTATGAAGAAACGGATCGTCAGCCTGCTGCTGGTATTCTGCATGGTCATCACGCTCGTACCCGCCAATGTTTTGGCGGACGAGGTGAAGGGCCTTGCGGAGACGACGGCGGGCCAAACCCAGACGGCGGGCACGACGGCGGCAAAGCCGGAGAACCCGTTCGCCGACGTCAAGAGCGGAAGCTGGTACGAGGCGGCGGTTTTGTACGCCCGCGCCAACGGCTTCTTTGACGGGACCAGCGCGACGACCTTCGAGCCGGACGGCCCGATGACGCGCGCGATGTTCGTCACGGTGCTCGGCCGCATGGCGGGCGTTGAGGCGGCGGACTACGCCGGCGCGACGGACTTCATCGACGTCGCGGAGGGAACCTGGTACGCGCCCTTTGTCAAGTGGGCGGCGCGCTACGGCATCACCACCGGCACCGGAAACGGGAAATTCTCGCCGGACGGCAGGATCACCCGCGAGGAGATGGCGGTCTTCTTCGTGCGCTATTTTGAGACCTTTGACGCGATGCCGAAGGCCGATACGACGGTCACGACGAAGCCTGCCGACCTTGACGAGGTGTCCTCGTGGGCGCAGGACGCGGTGGGCAAGCTGTGGGCGCTGGGCCTGCTTAACGGCGACGGCGTGAATTTCGCGCCCAAGGATAAGGCGACCCGCGCCCAGACTGCCGCGCTCTGCCAGCGCACGGACAAGGCCGTGGAGACCTGGTACTCCGAGCCGGGCGTGAAGAGCGAGCGCGTGAGCGTCGAGCCGGGCAGCGGACAGGAGAGCGGCGATAAGAAGCCCGAGGAGCAGAAGCCCTCGGGCGGCGGCAGCTCCGGCGGCGGCTCCACGGGCGGCGGCACGACCGTCACGACCAATTATGAGGTCACCTTTGTGGTCGAGGGCGCGTCGATGCCCAACGCGACCGTCGCCGCGGGTACGCGCATTTCCTCGCTGTCCACCCCAACGGTGGAGGGCAAGGTGTTCCTCGGCTGGTACTACGACAGCGACCTGACCCGCGCGGCCGGGACGAACGACACCGTGAATCAGGACACGACCCTCTACGCCAAGCTGGGCGAGGTCATGGCGGTCAACGCCAACGAGGCGGAGACGCCCAACTATGTGACCGTGACCGTTCCGGCGGCGAATGTGAGCGGCTACACCTTCGGCATCAGAGGCTATGCCGAGGACTGCATTGATTCCTTTATCAATGTGACGGCGAACAACGAGACGGTTAGCATCGAGGTGAACGCCGGCACGGTGAGCTTTGCGCCGCAGCAGGGCCAGACCTACCGCGTGGAGCTGAAGGCGGATTCCGACGCGCGCTTCGTGGTGGACGGCGCGGAGCAGGCGCCGAGCGTGCGCGTGCTGAATATCGTCACGGAGAAGGACGAGGTGGACAATCTCACGCTCTCCGGCGGCGTGAAGTACATTCCCAAGAAGGACGTGACGGGGATGTCCACGAGCCTTGACGGCCTGTTCCGTACCTCGCTCAATCAGGACGAAAACGGCAACACCCAGCCCGTCACCCCCGTGGCGCAGACCGGCAGCTTCACCTATGCCGCAGGCGGCCTTGCCGTGGGCGACACCGTAGCGATCTACGAGGGCGTGAGCCCGGCTGACCGCAGCATCCGCACGGATAACGACGGCGCGGTGGCCTACGTGCAGATCACGGCGGCCAGCGGCACGACCTATACCTATAAGACGGCGGATTCCGCGGACGTGCTCTTCACGCCCGACGTGCTGCCGTTCCCGACCGATCAGGGCTGGGACACCGACGGCGTTGCGGACAATGACGCCGCCACCGTCCGTGTGGAGAACATGACCTACACGGACGACAAGTACGCCGAGATGGGTCTGGATTCCCAGACGACCATCGACGAGGGCGACTTCCTCGCCTTCTACTCCGGTGCATGGGGCAGTAACAGCGCTCAGGCTCAGGGCTATGCGAGGATCACCCGTGTGGATACCCTTACCACGCAGGACGGCGAGGAATACTACGTCCTCACCTATGAGGACGCGGAGGAAGCCGACGTTTTCGCGGCGATGGACCTCTACAGCACCCGCGACGAGGAGATCGAGCTGACCGCCGCGCAGAGGGCGGAGATCGAGGACGACATGGTGCGTCAGGCACGCGAGAGCGGCTTCGCCGAGCAGGCGGCGCAGTATCTCACCGAGCTGGCGCTGGAGACGGACGGCTTCCAGGAGCTGAGCGACATGGGCCTTTCGTCCTACTCCATCACCGACGCGGACGGCGCGCTGGTGCAGAGCTGCGACCTGACGCTGTACAGCGCGGTCTCGCGCCCGCTGCTCGATAAGGATCATATCAACATCAGCGCGACCGTCAACGTCGGCTCGCTCAAGCATTTTGCCGACCGCTACGGCATCCGCGCCGAGCTGTCCATCGAGTTCTCCACCACCGTGGAGGGCAAGAACGGCAATTCCATCGAGATCAATATGACCGCCGTGTTCGAGCAGGAGGTTCTGCTCACCGTCAACACCAGCGGCGGCGCGATCTGGAAGTGGAAATGGATCTTCCCCTACATTTATGATTACCGCCTCAACGCCAACATCGACGTGGGCACCTACACCGGCATCGCCATCACCGCCACGGCCAAGACCGCCGGCGAGGAGGACGACGGCTACGATTGGAAGAGCGTGACCGGTCTTGCGCCCGAGGAAAAGATCATCAACATCGGCCAGCAGATCAAGGATCTGATGGAGCAGAAGGAGAGCTTCTTCGGCGAGGATGTGGACTGGAAGGCCGGTGAGGGCGGCGGCCTTGCGGACAAATACTCCGCGATGATGGAGGATGCCGACGAGAGCTGGATCGACCTCGTCCGCAAGGAGATCTTCGCCCAGGAGGGCAATGTGGACCCGTTCCACATCCTCTGCTACGGCATCAGCGCCGACTTCGTCGTGAAGGCGAACCTCTATGTCACGATGGGCATGAGCTTCGAGTTCGGCGTGGCCAGACGCTACAACTTCTCCATCCTGCTCTTCCACAAGCAGTCCACCAACGAGACCATCGATCTGGAGGAGGCGCACTACAACTTCGACTTCTACGTCATGGGCACGCTTGGCGTGCGCGTGGGCGTGGAGTTCGAGATCGCGGTCGGCCTGTTCTCGCTCAAGCTGGACTCCATCGGCATTACGGCCGAGGCGGGCGCTTACGCGCAGCTCTGGGGCTACTTCTACTACCATTTGAGCTGGACGCAGAGCGGCGGCAAGGATTCCAACGCCGCGGGCGCGATGTTCGTCGAGATCGGACTGTATCTGACCATCAGCTTCAAGGCGCAGCTTTTCTCGAGCGACAAGCTGACCTATCAGCCGGTGATCTACGACGGTCAGTGGCCGCTGTGGAGCGCGGGCGCACAGGAGAACGTCTACGACTTCGCGTATGACGAGGACGACGACCGGCTCGGCATCGACCTCAAGAGCGTACGCAGCGTCACGCTGCCCTCCTCGCTGTTCGACATGAGCTATATGGACATGAAGACCGGCGAGCTCTACGACGGGGACGAGAACCCCGCAGGCAACTACGAAGACGCGACCGAGAGCCACTTCACCATCGAACTGAGCAACGGCGCGTTCCGCTACGATCCTGCCGGCAACACAGTCACCATCACGCCCGACGCGAGCTCCATCAAGGAGAGCTGCGACGTGACGATCCGCTGGAAGAACGGCGCGCTGGCGTTCACCTCCGAGCCGATCGAGCGCACGCTGCACATTGAATGGAGCGATCCCGCCAACGTGCAGTATTACGCCTTTGATTCCAACGGCGGCAGCTATGTGCCGATGATCGTGACCGGCAAGGGCGCGGCCATCACCGCGCCTGCCGCGCCCGTCAAGCAGGGCTATACCTTCGCCGGCTGGTACAGCGACAGCGACCTGCGGCAGAGCTACACGATCCCCGCGGTGATGCCCGCCTTCAGCGGCACGAAGGGCATGATGCTCTACGCCAGGTGGGAGCCGGCGCACGATACGCCGTATCGGGTCGAACACTATCTGCAGGAGCTCAACGGCACCTACACCAAGGCGAACGACGACCTTTGCACCGGCACGACATTAGAGCGGACGGCTGTTTCTCCGCGCACCGGCACGGTGGACGGCGTGAACTACGATAATTATGCCTGCGCGGGCGTGACGCAGCAGACCATCAAGGCGGACGGCAGCGCCGTGGTGCGGGTCTATTACGAGAGAAAGTCCTACGACGTGACCTTCACCTACGGCACATTCCGGAGCGCGGAGCTGCCCGACATCGTTTATACCATCAAGTACGGCGGCACGGCCTACGCGCCTGCGCTTGCCCTGCAGGGCTACACCTTTGAGGGCTTCGAGGGCTTCACCGCCGATGCGCAGAGCGGCGGCATGGCGGTCACGGGCGCCATGAGCTTTGCGGCGCAGTGGTTGCCGCGCGACGACACGCCTTACCGCATCGAGCGCTACGCGCAGCGTGTGGACGGCGTGGAGGGCTATCTGCTCATCGACGACGAGCAGGCCATCGAGAGCCGGACCGGCACGACCGGATCCGCGATCGACTTCGGCGCGTGGAGCAAGGACGGCTTCACCTACGATCACGCGGAGGTGAATGGCAGCACCGTGTCCTCGGCGGCGATCGGCGCGGACGGCAAGACCGTCGTGAAGCTCTACTACGACCGCGCACGCTGCGACCTCCGGTTTGAGACGAACGGCGGAACGCTGCCGGAGGGCAGCGGGGAGACGGAGCAGGTGTACTTCGGCGCGCGCGTGCGCCTCGCCGAGCTGCCGCAGCCGGTCAAGACCGGCTATGTGTTCCGCGGCTGGTACACCGATACGGCGTGTGAGAACGCCTTTGCCGGCGGCACGATGCCGGTGGGCGGCCTGACCCTCTATGCCAAGTGGGAGGCCGGGCAGAACACGGCGTACAAGGTCGAACACTACCTCCAGAACGCGGACGGCAGCTATCCCGACGCCGCCTCGCAGACCGAGAACCTGACCGGCGCGACCGGCGCGGCCGTTGAAGCGGTCGTGCAGACCACTACGGGCTACCATGAGGATACGGAGAACGGGAGCGCGGTCAAGAGCGGCACCATCGCCGCGGACGGCTCGCTCGTGCTGCGCGTCTACTACGTGCGCGATACCTATACCCTGACCTTTAAGAACGCGGGCGAGGCGGACTTCGTTTCCACCCGGCGCTGGGGCGAGAGCATTACCGCGCCCGCGCTGACGGTGACGAAGCCGGGCTACGCGCTCAGCTGGTCGCCCGCGCTGCCCGAGACGATGCCGCAGAGCGACAGCACCTACACGGCGGTCTGGACGGCGAAGGGCGACATTGCCTACAGGGTCGAGCACTACCAGCAGAACGCGGACGACGACGGCTACACGCTCCGCGACACCGACCCGCTCACCGGCGCGACCGACGCGGAGGTGACGGCGGTGGCAAGGAACTACGACCACTTCGTGCTCAACGAGAGCGCGGCGGGGACGGTTCCCTCCGGCGTGATCGCGGCGGACGGCTCGCTCGTGCTCCGGCTGTACTACGACCGCGAGACGCTGCGCGTGACCTTTGACGCGGGCGAGGGCGGCACGCTCACGGACGAGGCGGAAAAGACCTTCCGCTACGGGCAGACCTTCTCCGTGACGGACCCGACGCGGCCGGACTACCACTTTATTGGCTGGTACCTGCCGGAGGGCGGTCAGTTCAACGCGCAGACCGTCACCGAGAGCATGACCCTGACCGCGCAATGGGGCGCGCAGCCCGTGGACTTCACGGTGGAGCACTACTACATGGATACGACCGGCAATATGCCGTCTGCGGCGAGCGAATCCGACCAGACGCGCAAGGACGTGGACACGGACATCGAGGTCGGGACGCTGAAAAAGAGCGGCCTGAGCGAGGCCTTCACCTGCGTGAAGGCAAAGGTGAGCGGCGTATACGGCCTTGCGGACGACACCGAGATCAGCCTGAACGATACGGTTCGCGTCACCAAGGATATGACCGTGAAGCTCTACTACGACCGCGCGCAGTATGCGCTCGAATGGGTGTTTAACGGCGGCACGGCGAGCAACGACTACACCGGCCGCGACGGCGCGTATGAGATCTACTACGACACCGCGCTCGTCCTGCCCGCGCCGGCCAAGCGCGGCCACGACTTCGGCGGCTGGTTCGACAACGAGACGTTCAACGAAAGCGGCAAGCTCGCGGAGGGCGCGAAGATGCCCGCGGCGGCGCTGACCTACTACGCGAAGTGGACGCCGAGCGTGTACGACATCACCTATGGCAATGTGGCGAACGGCAGCTTCGGCGACGCGGCGCGGCCCGAGACGCACACCTACGGCACGGCGACCGCGATCCCCGATCTGACCAGAACGGGCTACGTCTTTAACGGCTGGCTCGTGAACGGCGTCGGCGCGGCGCAGACGGGTCTGACGCTGGGCGCGGAGGACTACACCGGCGCGATCGCGCTGACGGCGGCGTGGACGGCGGAGCGCTATGCCATCACCTATGAGGGCATGGACGGCGCGCAGTACGGCGAAGCGCATCCCGACTGGTACGCCTACGATACGGACACGGTGATCTCCAACCCGACGAAGGCGGGGTACACCTTCCTCGGCTGGCTCGTGAACGGCGAGAGCACGGCGCGGAAGGCCTTGACGCTGGCGAAGGAGAGCTGCACCGGCGCGATCACGCTGACGGCGACATGGAAGCAGAACCCGTACACCATCACATGGATGGTCAACGAGGGCGGCACGATCAACGAGACGCTCGAATACAGCAAGACCGCGTTCTTTGGGGGAGCCATCACCGCGCCGACGGTGACGGCAAAGGACGGCTACGCGTTCGGCGGCTGGTACACGGACGGCAGCAATTTTGCTGAGCATACCAAGTTTAACAACGGCGACAAGATGCCAGAGGGCGATGTGATCTACTACGCGAAGTGGACGCTGATCGAGTACACGATCACCTATAACTTGAACGGCGGCACGAACGCGGGCGAAAACCCCAAGACGTACACCGTCGAGTCGGAGAAGATCATGCTGCTTGAACCGAGCAAGACGGGCTACCGCTTCGACGGCTGGTACAGCGACGCGGAGCGTACCAACCGCGTGACGGAGATCGCCAAGGGCAGCACGGGCGATGTGACGCTCTACGCCAAGTGGACGATCAAGGCGTACACCGTCTCGTGGAACGCGAACGGCGGCACGCTGGACGGCGGGAACGCCAGCGTTTCGGCGGAGTACGGCTCCCTCGTCTCTGAGGTCAAGCCTGCCAACGTCCCGACCAAGGCGGCAACGCAGGAGAAGGAATACACCTTCGCGGGCTGGTACACGGATCCGTACAACGGTACAGAGCTGGCTACGGATGCTAAGGTGACAGGCGACATGACCTACTATGCGCACTGGACGGAAGCAGACCGACTGTATACGATCGAGTGGTGGAACGAAGAAGGCACAGAGAAGATCGATAGCAAGCAGCTTGCCTACGGAACGCCGTTTACCTATCAAAATCAGGGCAATTGCGGAAATAAGTCAGGCGGAACCGGATATTACTGGAAGTTTGACGGTTGGTATACGCAGCCGAACAAGGGCGGTGATAAGCTGCGGGTAACGGATGCCGTGCAGAGCGACGCGAAATACTATGCCGGTTGGAATCAGGAGTGGTACAAGTATACAGTGAGCTTCGACAGCAGGGGCCTGCTCAACAACCTCGGCATAGCCGTGAATATTCCTGTGCAGAAGGTGACCTACAACGAGCTTGCTGAGGCACCGGATCTGAGCGCGTATACCGACTTCACCCTTGCCGGCTGGTATTATGAGCAGACGACCAAGAAAAACGGCAGAACGACAACAACAAAGGTCGACTGGGATTTTGCCACTTCCAAGGTGACAGATGACGTGACGCTGATGCCGAAGTGGTCGAAGATCCAGGCCTACGACGAGGCTACGCTGCGAAACGCGTTCAAATATGTCGGCGTTGGTGCGAATGACTACGGAACCGTGGTGATGACGGATGATATTACAATAAAGGAACAGCTCCAGAGCGTGATCAACGGTGGAGTCACATTTGATGGCGGCGGTCACAAGATCACCTTTAACGGTACCGGAACAAGCAGCCTCAGCAGCTACCCCATCAATTTCTCGGCAATAAAGATCACAATAAAGAATCTTACCTTCACCGGTACTGGCGGAATTTTTCTTCAGTCACAGAGCCTGCATAACGACGAGCGTTACTACAATGAGTGGTATACGCCCGATCAGGTGTTGGAGAATGTGACCTTTGATAATTGCCGGAATGGAAAGAATGGCGGCGCCGTCTATATTTTTGGCGGTTGGGCAAAGTTCGACAAGTGTAAATTTACAAACAATTCAGCAGCTTATGGCGGTGCGGTGTATGTTGAGGCATTTACAGGCAACAGTGTTTTCTGCAAGGGATCCTTGACGAAGTTCGTCGGCTGTACCTTCCGCGGCAACAGCGCGACCTCCGGCGGCTCGAATGTTTACATTGGTGGAGAAAGAGATGCGTCGATGGATTGGGTCATGTTTGAGAGCTGCAGCGGCGTGACGAATGGGACGTATAAGGGCAACTCCAACAAAACGGGCAAAGCCGTCGGCTGACGCCGGACAAAACAAAGCAAAAGCAACGAAAAAGGGGGGCGGGCGAAAGCCCGCCCTCCGGCGCTATCCGGGAGAAAGCATGAGAAAGCAAGGGCTGTGCGGCGCGCTCGGCCTGCCCGAGGGGCAGGGAGACGCGGCATTTTCCGATGTGCGCGCGGGCGCGTGGTACGCTGAAGCCGTGTGCTGGGCGGTCGGCGCGGGCGTGACCAACGGCGTGGGAGAGGGGCGCTTCGCGCCCGATGAGACCTGCACCCGCGCGCAGATCGTGACGTTCCTTTGGCGCTCGTACAACGGATAAACAGGGGATCGGAGAAAATAACAGGAAGTGAGGCGGCTCATACCGCCTCACTTATTTTTATGTCGAAGCTCCATAAATTATGAACGGGTAAACCGATATAAGTAAGATGCTGGTGATATATTGACAGCCGTCGGTGCCATGTGATAAGATAGCCATAGACAGGTTTGCATCACAAGAAGCCGAAGCAGGTGCGATACGCCTGTGTGGCGCGCGGGCTTGCCACAGTAGCCAATGCGAAACGGAGAGCGCGCCATGGACCCGGCAGGAGTAATCTCGTTGAAAGTGCCGGTAAGTAAAATGTATCATGTTCCTATCCACCCTGTGATAGCAGCCGGAATGCTGTAGATTTTCCGGAGAGCGCGCCCTCTGCAAAGGCGCCGACAGGCCCTGACTGCCGTGGAAGTTAAGAAACAGGGCTGCACACATAAGCAGGAAAAAGTGTCGGGGGCGACCCCAAAACGGTCACACACGAGACCTTAAAAAGTGTATTTGCCGATCGCCGAGTCTCCGCGCGGAGCTGGCAGGAGGCGGCGCAGCTTGAACATAAATGGACAGACAAACGGACAGGAGGGAGCCGGATGGGGCGGAAGAACAAAACCTATTACAAGGATCTGCACCAGCAGGCCTACGACCGGCTGACCGAGATGCTGGCTTTCGGCGAGAGCAAAAAGGAAGCCGTGGCTGCCGGCACGGAAAAGGATAAGATATTCTCGGTAAATACATATAAAAGCTACTGGAAGCACATCAAATATTTCCTTCGCTTTATCAAGCAGAAGCATCCGGAGTGTACGACGCTCAAAGGCGCGAAAAAGTATGTCAACGAATGGCTTCAGAGCAGAGCGGATGAAGAGCTTTCCGCGTGGACGGTGCAGCTGGAGGCGAAGGCGCTCGGCAAGCTTTACGGGATCGAGCCGGACGATGAGGACTATTTCAAGCCGCCCAAGCGGAATCGGGAGGACATCAAGCGCAGCCGCAGCGACTGCGTGCGCGACGAACACTTTTCGAAGACGAACAACGACGAGCTGATCAAGTTCTGCCGCGGGACGGGGCTGCGCCGCCGCGAGCTGGGAGAGCTTCGCGGAAAGGACCTCGTGCGCTGTGAGCAGATCGCGGCGGATGCCGAACAGCTGGAGCAGATTCCGGAGGAGGAGCGCGCGCCGAGCGTCACAAAGCAGCTGGAAATGCTGCGGGACGCGATGCTTTTCCCGCAGGAGTGGTTCGTTCATGTCCGCAACGGCAAGGGCGGACGGGAGCGGCTCAGCCCGATCATCGGAAAAAACGCGGCGCAGATCGTGGAGCGGATCGCCGACACGCCCGCGGAGGAGAAGGTGTGGCAGCACATCCATACGAGCGCCGACATTCACGCCTACCGCGCGGAATACGCCACGGCGATCTATAAGGCCTACGCCCGGCCGATCGGGGAGATCCCCTACGACCGGGTGAACAAGGGGACGGAAAAGCGGTTTCAGGGCGATGTCTACACCTGCCGGAGGGACGAGGCGGGGAAGAAGCTGGACAAGGCGGCGATGCTCTTGTGCAGCAAGGCGCTGGGGCATAACCGCATCAGCGTGGTGGCGGATAACTATATCCGCGGACTGTAGGGGAGGCTTGAAATGACCCAATTTGTGCGGAAAACGCTGCTGGGCGGATTTGCCGAGGTCCCGGGAGGGCAGAACGATCCGGAGTGCAGCCATGTGCTGATGGAGCGAGCGGATTACGACGGCTTGTGCCGCTGTGTCTCCGACGCGAGGCAGGAAGCCATGCGGATAAGAAACGAGGGAGACAACGCGCTTGCAATGGCAAACCGGAGCGCGCGGGAGGCGCTGGCACAGGCGGAAAAAGAGGCCGGGGAACGCCTGCAGGCGCTCCGGCAGGAGCTGGAGGCAGAGAAGGACGAGAGCGCGTATCAGCGGGCGCTGAATGCCAACCTGCTGCGGATCAACCGCGAGCGCGCCAACGCGGAGCGCGGACTGAGGCCGAAAAAGGCGAGGCCGGGGTACATCGTACTCTATTCGGAGGAAAAGGACTATCCGTATCGGGACGGAAGGAAGCTCATTAAGGTGAAAATGTGGGAGACCACTTTGCAGAGTCCGTATCCGACCGGACTTGCGGAGGCGGCAGCGAGACGGCAGCTTGAGGAGGATCTGTTTTCGGAGGAGAACGAGTGGCTGAGCGCGGCGATCGGCATCACGGGCCGGTATTTGGACGATTATGAGAAAATGCGGGCGGAAAAGCACCTGAACCCCAACGATCCCTTCTTTCAGGGGAACATCGCCCTTGCCACGCTGCAGCGGCTGAAGCGGAATTTCCGCTCCGGCTACTGGGAGGTGTCGCTCCTGCACACGAAGCCGCTGGGAGACATTCCGGAGGAGCTTCTGCCGGAGCGGAAGAAGACCACGCGGGAGACGTGAAAAAGCTCCCCGCGCCGAATGGCGCGGGGAGCTTTTGCTGTTGGGTCTTGCTTCAGCTCAACGGAGCCGGAACGACTTCACAAATTACGCCTGAACGTAGGTGACAGTGAACTCGATGCCGGTGGTACCGGAGTTGACGTTCTTTACGGTGAACTTCAGGCCACTGATAGTGGTGCCTTCCACCTTGGTGACCTCATAGCCGCTCGCCACAAGGGCATTTGCAGCAACCGTCTTTACCTTATCGAAATCTCCGGTGCTGTCAGGACCCGTCACAGCGACCTGTGCCAGAGAAGCCTTCACGGTGGCGCTGTAGCCTGCGACGGGCGTAGTCACGCCTTCGGCGGTATCAACGACCTTGATATACAGGTCGGTCACGATATCGTCGTCATTGAGCTTGAACCAAACCAGATCGTTGGCATCCTCGCCAATGGAGGTGACGTCGATCGCGTTCACGTCGCCCTCGACGTTGATCATGTAGACCTTAACATCCTTGCCATAAGCATAGACGGAGCCGCCGAGCTTGACAACGCTGTTCTTGGTGTCGCCGGTCGTCGTAGCGTAGAGGACGTCCATAGCGCTTGCACTGCTGTTGGCCTTCTGCTCGAAGCTGGTCAGGATGCCCTTGTCGTTGTACTGAGGACCGTAGCCGAGCGTCCACTCGGTGATGGCGTTCTCAGACTTCAGCTCGAACTTCTCGCCATCAAGATAAGCGGTGTAGGCAAAGTAGTAACCAAGATCCTTGGTGTAGGACTTGCCGTCGCTGTTGCCCTTGACGAAGATGACGTCCTTGTTGCCGGAGGACATCTGAACTTTATCGTTGTTCAGCAGGAACACGACCGTGTAGGCGCTGTCGCCGGCCTTCTTGTACGCGGCGTACCAGGTCTCGTCATCGCTCAGCATCTTCGCGGTAGGAACGTTCGCAATGCCTTCATAGACGCTGTAGGTGGTGTTGGAGGTGCTGCTCTTCTTGGTCTCAGTCAGGAAGATGGTCTCGCCGTCAGCGGGCAGAGTCGTGCCAGCGAACTTCATAGCGGGCGAACCGTTGGTGATCACCTTGTCGTTCGCGGAAGTGGAGGTCTGCGCGGCGTCCGCGACCAGAGTCAGCTTATAGCCGTCGCTACTGATGGTGTAGGACACGATGTCGTACTTGCTCACCTCGTTAGCAGAAGTGCTCGTGCCCGAAACGATGGTAGTGAGCTTCTCGGTGGTGCCGTCCATGTAAACGGCCTTGTCCAGATCGACCTTCTTGGTGGTGCCGTCGGTGAAGAGGAGCTTCACGCGGGCGGGATCAAGGCGGGAACCCGCACCGTAGTCGAGAACGACGGCGTACTGCTTGCTGGTGTTCGCCTTCAGGTAGAGGACATAGCCATAGGCATCGAGATAAGCGGTCACTTCGGTGCCGTTATCCACGTCGCCGTTGAGGGTCTCCTTCACGGTGGCAACGGACTTGGCATTGGCATCATACTTGGTGCCGCCGACCGTCACGGAGCCGGCAGTGGTGAAGGTGCTCATCTTGCCGGTGACCTTTTCGGCCAGAGCCATGGACTGGATGCCGTCGTCGCCGGACTTATTGGAATAGGTGTAGGCAACGATGTCTCCCTTGGCGAACGCATCGGTCTTATATTCGCTCTTGATGGTAGTTGCAGGCTTGGTATAGCCATCGCCGGTCTTGATGGTCACATAAGCGTCCTTGGTGCTGCTCTGCTTGTAGACAGCGCCGACCTCACCAACGTAGGTGTTGATCAGAACGAGGGTGATGGTCTCCGCATCGTTGTCGTAATAGACATTCAGCAGGGAGCCGTCCGCACCGACCTTGGTGGTCTCGCCCTTGACGAAGTTCTTGGTGCTGGAATCGGTCGCGTAGTTCACGTCTGTACCGTCAACGTACATGGTGACCTTGGACTTGGAGATACCGTCGGACAGGCCGAGGTCGGCATAGATGGCGCTGATCTTGGTCGCGGCGGTGTAGGTAGCGTCAGCCTTATCGGCGTAGGTGCCGATGGAGGCGGCCTTCAGCTTCCACTCGGTGGCGGAGCGCATGAAAGCGTCGGTGGTGCCGAGCTTCTTGAGATCCTTGTAGAGCTTCTCGCCGAGCTCGACGGTGTACTCACCGGAGGTGAGCTTCTGGGAAGAGATGTTCTGATCCTTGGCGATGGTGGAGGTCTCATACTTGGCGACGGAAGCGCCGAAGTTGATGTCCGCGCCGTTGACGATGATGCTGGAGCCCTTGGTCTCATAGGTGACCATGGGAGCCTCGAGAGCGTTCAGGCACATCTGAGCGGCCTTCTCGCGGGTGAGGACCTGGTTGACGGAGCCGTCGATGCCGTCCATCAGCTTGGTCTTTGCCATGAGCTTGCTGGTGTTGATGGCCCAGTCGGTGCCGACCATCTTCTCGGCCTTGGCATCGTAGCCGAGCTCAACGAGCAGCATCTTGCCGAACTGCAGGGCAGTCAGCTGACCGGCGGGGGCGAACTTGCCGTCGCCGACACCGGAGACGATACCGGCCTGCGCGCAGTAGGCGATGAAGCCGGCGGACCAACGGGAGGAAGCCACGTCGGTGAAGGTGTTGCCGCCAACCATGGCGTCAGCAGCCTTGGAGCCGAGCTCGAGGTACGCGATGATCTTCGCGGCCTGCTCACGGGTCA
>OKSD01002203.1_pt1 | contig 17123 bp, 15 predicted proteins | sample 1601221 | NCBI WGS metagenome assembly OKSD01 (sample SAMEA3541550, study PRJEB24748) | human gut metagenome | biome: human gut; feature: human-associated habitat; material: faeces | place: China | collected 2012
TTCGAAGTGCTTCTGAAAACATGGTGATTACCTCCTCCGGATCATACATATATTCGGACATATCCTTGCAGATAGCTTCCATCCATGGATAGTCAGATACCAGTGCAGCAAGGTCGTCGACCGACTGTGCAGTCAGCAGAGACAACCAAGCGTTTAACTCATTGATATCTTTAGCATACTTACTTTCTTTAAATACGTCAAGGGCGACTACATAGAATTCTTGCAAAAGCTTCAACTCGATTCCGGTATCAAAAACGATTCTGCCATGGTGCAGGTAGATATCGGATAATGCATCAGTCAGACACGCATCCGGACTTTTTTCATATATCACGATCGTGTAAACCGTTTTCAGATCCTTGTAGGTGAAAGAACTGCCTTTCGAGCTTTTCACTCTTGTATACTGGCGGAGCATGAGATCGGAGGAGTAGCAGGACATACGCTCTCCCGGGAAGGTATATGGAATCTTCTGGATCTCGACATTTGCGATCGAGCCATCTTCTAACTGGACAAGGATATCCAGAAGCAGGAGTGAGGTGGACGGCAGCATGCTGTCTTCGTTTGACAGGATGCACTGAACCGTCACTTTCGTACCGATGATACTGCTGATGAGACTGGACAACCGTTCCGGATAGATATCCGGATTGAACAGCTTCTTGAAAAATGGATCATAGGTTAAAGGCAGAGTTTTCTTACCCTCCATAAATCCAAGAAAGCGGTTCTTCCATTCCTGTGTCATGTTCTGATAAGCAAAGTAGCTTCGCGGATGCTTCCGAAGTTCCGTAAGACATTCATGTTCTGTGCGGGAAGGAAAAAGCTGATGGATATCTACTGGTTTAGTGGTGTTCCTTTCATTGGATACCGGTTGTTTGTTAAGGTGGTTATTATTATTTTTGTTATACATAAATTTCATTCCTCGTTATTTCCGGCGCCTGTTTTGTCGACAGGAAAAGCATAGCAGAAAAAGGGTATAAAAAACCGTTGATGTAATAAACAGCATGTTTCAATGTAACTTTTGGTAATTTTGATGCTAGTTGAGTTGGAAAAATAAATTTTAGAACTTTATCTCTAATTTTTTTAAAAAAGAATTTTATGCCGAGAAATGTTGACTTTGCGTATAAATAGGATTAGTATCGGATTATTAATAATCGAATAGGGGGGATTTTATATGCTGTTTAAACGACAAGTCTATTTTTATCCATGAATTGAAGAAAGTGAATAGTGTTAAAGTTTTAGATTATTACATGACTGCATTGAAGAAATTATTTCTATAAAGAAAAGTTTATATGTCAAAGAAGTTTTGATGATTTAATATGGTAACTTAAAAATTATGAAGAATGTGATTTTTATAATTTTACAAAATAAGGAGGATACAAGTTTGGAGAATGGAAGAAATGTATCATGTGGTGCAGATGGTGGAAATATAGATTTGTTAGAACCATATATGAGGAATGAAATGCAATTATTAAAACGGATAACACATAACATTTTGAGAAATATAGGAGCGAATATTTATGATTATGATGATTTTTACTCTGATGCAAATATGGTATGTTGGGAAGCAAGTAAAATTTATGATGCTAGAAGAAATTGTAAATTCCATACGTTGTTGGTTAATTGCATAAAAAATGATTTCAAAACATTAATAAGAGATAGGAATCGGAAAAAAAGAATTTTGAATTATACAGCATATTCATTGGATTATATACAGGATACGGATGATAATTTCGATTCAAAACTTGTTGATTATGAAAAAGATATTTGCGATGTTGTAATAGAGGGACAGGAATTGTCAGCGGATATGATTAGAATGAAGGTTCCGATTATAACAGATTTACAAGTTAATATTTTGGAGTATTTAAAAGCTGGATATAAAGCAGGAGAGATTCAAATAATATTGGACATATCACAATATGAATATTATAAAAATATAAAAGAGATAAAACAGTATAAAACGATGTTTAAAAATGAATGAAAGATGCTTAAAAGAGCAAAAAGGCTATTAAGAAGCTGATGTAAATGGAGGGCTGATTTGATATGGAATTAAAAAATAAAACAACATTTAACAAATTATATCAAGCAGCATGCGATCTGGCGGATAGACTCCGGAGAGGTGAATGGACGAACAGTGACCGGTCAATAGAAGAATGCGAAGCAGCAATAAAAAGTCTGGCAGCTTTCATTGACGATGGAAAGGCGGATTGTACGGACAAACGGGAAGAGGCAAGAGAAAAAACATTGAAAGGGACATGGTTTCAAAGTGTTGATTTTCGCCGGATCATTGTACATATGCAGCTAGAGGAAGCAATAAATAATCGGGATATGCAGCTTGAACTGGATATTCTGGGGCATGTGCTTGCGTATCTGCCAAATGGAACCTATTTTAAGATGGGCAACCTGCCACAGGTCATGGAGACCATCGGACATCTTTATGGGGCATCGAAGAAGTCCGGTAAGCCCTATGCACCGAAAATGTCAGAAGAGACAGCAGTATTGATCGAATCAACGAGAAATCTGATCAATGCAGGTTTTTCATTTCAGATCGTAAATGGAGAGCCGGAGTTTGAACAGGATTCCGAACAGTGTTTGGTTGCGGAATTAGAAAGACGGATAAAAGAGCTTGGTGGAATGTATGTGATCCGTCAGTTATTTGACAGGGAGATTCGTGCACGATATCATGAGAAGCTTGGAAGATATCTGATCTATCGAAATAAGATATCAATGGGAGAAAAACGCCATATCAAAGTAAGAATACCGTATCAATATTTACTTCAGATGTCGCTAAAATTTCTGAAGACAGAATCAATATTCACAAATGCATATAAAGAGCACAGATATCAGGAGCTGATCCGAATGGCACAGGATTATCTGGAAGTTCTGCAGCTGCAGGGGTATATGACCTGGGAAGATGTCTTTATTGATCTGGAGGATTTTCCATATCGGCTGGCGAAAAATCTATGTTTTGAAAAACTTTGTATTCCAAGGCAATATCATCCGGAGTTTGTAAGGCTTCTTTTGCAAAACATGCTGGAACCATTTTATGGTACAGGCAGAGATAAAATGAGAGTATATTCTTTTCATAATTATTTGGAATTTGCTATATATGTGATGGATGCAGCAAAGGGCCCCCGGATATTTAAAAGGCAGGAATTATCGGAACGTCTGGGAATCAGCACTTACAAATTAGAACAGATCTTGCTGGATACTGCATTGGATGCTGATATGGTGAATCAGGATTTTGTGTATTATCTGGATGAGACAAATAGCTGGAGAAAGCCTCTTGTCAGGCTGGATGCGGATACCTATTTCTGTCTGGATGGCAGGATGGCGGGATATGGATTTTATGAAGTGATGTTTCAGATCTTATTTGCAAAGTATGGAACGAAGTTTAGCAGGAATCAGGGAGAGTATCTGGAACAGCTGGTCTATCAAATGTTTCGGGAGAAGCGTTTTCCATATATCACAGGGCAATATTATAAGGATGGAGATCTTACAGAACGTGATTGCGATATGATCCTGGAAGGGAAGGAGCGTGTGATGTTTGTTGAAATCAAGAAATGTCCGCTTCCCGGAAACTACGAGAAAGCAGATGATGTAAGTGTATTGAGTGTACTTGGCGATGGTATGCTGTATGCACAGGAGCAGATTTTGTGGCATAGGATACGCTTGAAAGAGAAGGGACTGATTGCGCTATATGATAAGTTGGGAAATCATATACAGGATTATATACCTGGCAGGAAACCGATAATGGCGATGAGTATCTGTATGCCGGAGTACGATTTCCTGACAGATCGCATGATGACTGAGAATTTTTTAGAGAGTGTACTACGGGTTACATATCATGCAAAGGATCAGACAAAGGAGAAAAATCTGGATCGATTAAATAAAAGGATAGCGAATATCCAGCTGGCAGCGGCGAGGCTGTTTGATGGTATGAAATATACAACCAGAGATGTATTTTTTAATTCTCTGTTTCGGAGTCTGCAGCAGGTATGGACGATGCTTCGCGTGTGCGATACACTGGATGTTTTTTTAGATATGTGTGCAACACAGCTTGTGATGATTACTGGTGCAGGAGATGTTTATGTGGACATTTGGAATGCATTGCAGCTTAAAGGATAATACGTGGAGAAAATATGCAGTATATATCCATAAATTGTTGCTAAATGCACAATAATTATTCATGAGAGCCTCCTTACTGTGAAGCCTTTAAGCCATGGCGTTCACGCCATTTCGCTTGACTTCGATCACCCAGTAAGTTATTATACTCGTAAGAAAGTAACTTACGAGTTAGTAACTCACGAGTATAATAAATTGGAGGTGGGCGAATGAGTCAGTTTTATTGCCGTGAGAATGAGCTTAGAAAGCTGAATAAGCGATATGAAGGTGACAAGTTTGAATGCATTGTCATCTACGGAAGACGGCGAGTTGGTAAAACCGCCTTGATCAATGAGTTCTGTAAAGAAAAACCGACCATTTTCTTCTCGGCACTCAACACGACAGGGAAGGAAAATCTGGAGGCACTTTCAAAATCGATCATGACTTTTGAGAGACCGGATATGGAATCTGCACCGGAATTTCGGTCATATGATGCTGCGCTGGACGAGCTGACAGCACTTTCCAAAGAAAAACGAATGGTTTTTGTTATTGATGAATATCCTTATCTAGCAAAGGCAAAACCAGCTATTTCGGCTATGCTACAGCACATTATTGATCATAAGTGGATGGAATCCAAGATGTACCTGATTCTCTGCGGTTCTTCAATGAGCTTTATGGAAAGTCAGGTGCTTGGGAAAGAAAGCCCATTGTATGGGAGAAGAACAGCTCAATTTAAGATTGCACCGTTGGATTATAAGGAAACAGCTGTGTTCCATCCGAATCTGTCGGATGAGGATAATTCGCTGATTTACGGTATCACAGGTGGTGTTCCGCATTATATTAACAAGCTGGATGTAAGAGACAGTGTAGATGAAGCATTGCTCGACAATCTGTTTGACCGTTCCAGCTATCTGTATGAGGAGCCGGCAAATCTTCTCAAACAGGAACTGCGAGAGCCGGCCATTTATAATGCCATCATTAAGGCAATTGCTGAGGGAGCATCACGACTGAATGATATTACGATGAAGGTCGGGGAGGATAATTCTGTTGTATCGAAATATCTCAAAACCTTGATTGACCTAGGCATTGTAAAAAAGGAGACTCCAATTAGTGAAAAACCTGGTAAGAAAACAATCTACCTGCTGGCAGATAACTTCTTCCGGTTCTGGTATCGTTTTGTCCCGGTCAATATGAGTGCAATTGATTCAGACAGAATTGCAAAGACCTATCCACACGCCGTAAAACAATATCTTCCCGATTACATGGGTTTGATATTTGAAAAGATGTGTCAGGACTATCTGTTGTACTATGCCGACAAGCTCCCCATTGAACTAAATGAAATTGGTCAGTGGTGGGGAACTGATTCCAAGAAGAAAAAGCAGATACAGATCGACATCGTTGGAACTCCCGTAGAAGGAAAAGAGTATATTATTGGCTCCTGCAAATATAGGAATGAGAAGATTGGTGTGGATGAGCTTGAGCTGATTAGGGATTATGCATCAGTTTTCGGAAAAGGAAACACCTATCACTACTATATTTTCTCTAAAGGTGGATTTACGGATGGACTGCTCCAAGCACGGGAGCGAGGTGAAGTTCAGCTGATCACCTTGGAGGACCTTTACAAGTAAACAACTCGATGTCAGCCCTACTGGTGAAAACCGGCAGGGTATTTTTATACCCAAATTTAGAGAGAAGAAGATGCGTATAGGCTAGCATGCTGTCTTCATTTGACAGGATACACTGAACCGTCACCCTTATGTCGATGATACTGCTGATCAGACTGGATAACCGTTCCGGATAGATATCCGGATTGAATAGCTTCTTGAAAAACGGATCATAGGTTAAAGGCAGAGTTTTCGTACCCTCCATAAATTCAAGAAAGCGGTTCTTCCATTCCTGCGTCATGTTCTGATAAGCAAAGTAACTTCGCGGATGCTTCCGGAGCTCAGCGAGACATTCCTGCTCCGTACGGGTAGGAAAGAGCTGGCGCCTGTTTTGTCGACAGGAAAAGTATAGCAGAAAAAGGGTGAAAAAAAACTTTGATGTAATAAACAGCATGTCTGGGTGTAACTTTTGGTAATTTAACTCCGATTTTATGCGATAAGTTGACTTGGAATATGATTAGGATTAATATAAAATCATCGAACATGGGCAGATTTGAGACCATAGATAGGATAGATAAGAGATAAACACCATGACAATTATCGTAACCGGAGGAGCCGGATTTATTGGAAGCAATTTTATATTTTATATGCTGGACAGTTATCCGGAGGATCGTATCGTATGTATGGACAAGCTTACATATGCGGGAAATTTATCTACACTAGCTTCGGCGATGGATAATCCGCATTTCCGTTTTTGTAAGATTGATATCTGCGACAGAGAGGCAGTCTATAGGCTATTTGAAGAAGAACATCCGGATATGGTAGTGAACTTCGCAGCCGAAAGTCATGTAGACCGTTCCATCGAGAATCCGGAGATTTTCTTAGATACGAATGTCAAAGGAACGGCGGTGCTGATGGATGCCTGCCGTAAATATGGTATTGCAAGGTATCACCAGGTAAGTACAGATGAAGTATATGGAGATCTTCCGTTGAACAGACCGGATTTATTTTTTACAGAGGAGACTCCGATTCGTACGAGTTCGCCGTACAGCAGTTCAAAAGCATCTGCTGATTTGTTAGTCCTTGCATATCATAGGACATATGGACTTCCTGTTACCATTAGTCGTTGTTCGAATAATTATGGACCATATCAATTTCCGGAGAAGCTGATCCCATTTATGATTATTAATGCATTATCAGACAAGCCTTTACCTGTTTATGGGGAGGGTGTGAATGTACGTGACTGGCTGTATGTAAAGGATCACTGCCGGGCAATTGATCTGATCATTCATAAGGGTCGCGTTGGAGAAGTTTATAATGTTGGCGGACATAATGAAATGAAGAATATTGACATTGTAAAGCTTATTTGCAAGGAACTAGGCAAGCCGAAAAGTCTGATCACGCATGTAACAGACCGCAAAGGTCATGACTTGCGTTATGCTATTGATCCAACAAAGATACATAATGAATTAGGCTGGTTGCCGGAAACAAAGTTTGAGGATGGGATAAAGGAGACAATCCGTTGGTATTTATATAATAGGAAATGGTGGGAGATGATTATTTCCAGATAAGATGAATAAGTATTTGTGCAAGTTGAGATGAGCTGAAGCTTTTGAGAAAAAATAACTACACGAAGAATAGTAATTGCAGAAAGAGAGGAAATTATGAGAAAAAAAGGGAGAAGCAGGATTGCAGTATTATTAGGAATAGGGGCCATTTGCAGCATGTTAGGTACAACAGGCAGGTATGTATATGCAGAAAATATGACAACTGCTACTGCAGCTATTGAAGAAAGCACAGGGGATATTACGCCTGCAACGGGATATGAGGTGTCGGAAAATGCAGGACCGGAATTATATACAAGTGATGAGGAACTTGCATTGCAGAGTACATCAAATGATACTTCACAAAGTGGAACCTGGGAGAATGTAACATGGACGCTTTCTGGCACAACACTTACGATATCAGGAAAAGGAGATATGCCGGACGCCAGTTCTTCTGATAAGGCACCATGGTATACTTTAGATGTTGAAAAGGTTGTAATAAAAAGTGGTATTACAAAAATCGGAAGCCAGAATTTTGTGGAAATGTATGATATTACAGATGTAACCTATCCGAATACTCTGAAAGAGATTGGAGAGGCTGCATTTTATGGATGTACGAAACTGCAAGAGGTGGTTTTGCCATCTTCTGTGAAGACGATTCGATCTGGAGCATATTGTGACTGTAAAGCTGTTACCCGGATTGAGATACCGGGGGTAACGGATTTAGGAAGCTATGCATTTCAAAATAACTGTCCGATAACATTTACAATACCTGCAGGTGTAACCTCTATATCGCCGCTCGTATTTTTTGGAAATACAACGATAGAGAGTTATACGGTTGCAGCAGGTAACACAGCCTATGTTGCACGGAATGGAGTTGTATATTCCAAGGATCAGTCCGAATTAGTGATGTATCCGTTTAATGGAGGAACAGGCTCATTTACGATACCTTCGAATGTGAAGAAGATCGGAGATTATGCATTTTATAATAATGTCAGCTTGAACACGGTAAACTTTTCCAATGTAACAACATTAGGAGAAGGTGCATTTTATATGTCCGGCTTATCCGGAACCTTGACACTTTCGGATAAGATCAGTGAAGCAGGTAATTTTGCATTTCAGGGCTGTACCAAGATAACAACAGTAAAGTTTGGCAAAGGCATGAAAGAAAGCGCTTATTCAATGTTTGAAAAATGTACAGGGATTACTTCCATTGATTTTGGTGGTCTGACATCACTTGGTATGCGGACATTTTTAGGTTGTAACAGTCTGGTCGAGGTGACAGTTCCGGCAACGATAAAAAGCTGGGACGGATCGGTATTTAACAGCTGCCAGAAGCTTGTAACATTTCGTGGTATGGGACTGGAATATGTGACATATGCTGATTTTGCACAATGCTATGCATTAACAGATGTATATCTTCCAAAAGTAAAAGAGATATATCGTCAGGCATTTGCAAATTGTCCATCCCTGAAACAGATAACGCTGCCTGCATCTACGCAGTTTGTAGATGAAAATGCATTTGCAAAGGATGTTGTGATCACCTGCAACAATAATCAACTGGTGCGGTTTGGTTACAATGGATTCCGTTATGCAGAAACAATTCAGATTAAAGGAAAAAGAGATTATACGAAGGCATTTGAGGTATTAGACAAGGTAAATGCAGAACGTGCAAAGAATGGTCTTGATGCATTGACGATGGATACCGGATTGTTAGAAACGGCTATGATTCGTGCCGGTGAGCAGGCAGTATTGTTTTCACATACCAGGCCGGATGGTGCAAGCTGCTTTTCAGCAAATAAGAATATGAATGCAGAAAATGTTGCGATCAATCAGTCTTCTGCAACAGCAGTCATGAATGACTGGATGAATTCATCGGGACACAAGGAGAATATTTTAAGTAAAAAAGCAACTACGATAGGAGTTGGCTGCTTTTATATAAATGGTATTTATACCTGGGTACAGTGCTTTGGTTCAAATACAGATGCTCAGACGGCAGAGAAGCAGGCAGACCGTACCATAACACAGAATATCAATATTCCGAAAAAGAAATTTACAGAAGCAATTACGACGGACGGTATTGTTTGGGGTGATGGTGAGACATATTCTTATAAATTTGTTATACAGATGGACAAGGATACTTATACTGCAGGCAAGAGCGTAAATGCGAAGGTCGTTCTGGTAAATCCCGGTTTTAGCATGTATTGTCCATTTACAAGCGGGAATATCACATGGAGCTCAGATAAGAAGAGTGTAGCAACGGTAGATAAAAATGGAAAGATTACATTTGTGGGCGGTGGTAAAGTAACTATCACAGCAAAAACAAAATATCATGAAACGTCACTTACCTTGACGGTGCAGAGTAAGTCACAGGTTACAAAGACCACACCAACATTGACACTGAAGAATAAGACAGTTACCTATACTGGAAAGGGAAAAAAGATAGGTGCTGCAAGCGTAAAAGGCGCGGCAGGGAAGATTACCTATAAATATTATTCAGATTCGAAGTGTACGAAGCGGTTATCTACATATCCTTCCAAGGTTGGAACCTATTATGTAATTGCAAGTGCAAAAGCAACAGCAACCAGCAATTCAGCGAAATCCAATGTAGCGAAATTAATGATTAAAAAGTCGAATCCAATGAAGGTAAAGGTGGCTTCAAAAACCTACAAAGCAAAAAAAACAACCGGAAAGCTTAACAAAAAGCATTCCTTTATAATCGGGGTAAAGAATGCAAAGGGTAAGGTGACATATTCCAGATCAAAGGCTTCGAAAGCATATATTACTGTTAGCAAAAAAGGAAAGGTAACAGTAAGGAAAGGAACGCCAAAGGGAACCTATACAATTACGGTAAAGGCAAAAGGAACTTCAAAATATAAAGGAAAATCGAAGAAGATAACGATCAAGGTTTCCTGAGCAATATTAGATACATATGAAAAATAAAAAATCCTTTCTGTATGTGATGTTAACGATCGCATTTCCCATCGCATTACAGAATTTATTAACTACAACAGCCAGTATGGTCGATACGATCATGATTGGAAGGCTGGGAGAGTCGTGCGTGGCAGCAGTTGGTATCTGTTCGCAGATCAGCTCGCTGTTCTTCAGCTGCTACTGGGGATTTGCCAGCGCATCGATCCTGTTTTTCTCCCAGTACTGGGGAGCAGATGATGAAAAGGGAATTAATCGTACATTCGGTATCACTTTCATCTGTATGGCAATCGTAGGATTTGCATTTGCATCCCTTTGTATTATCAGACCGGAATTTTTACTGGGTGTATATACAGATAAAGAAGTATTTATCCAGATCGGAAAGCCATATATGCGGATTGTCGGATGGGCATATCCGCTTCAGGTATTTGCTGTACTTATCAGCTTCCTGCTCCGTTCCACAGAGCGGGTGAAAGCACCACTAATCTGTTCCATCGTAGGATTGGTAGTGAACTTCTGCTTGAACTTCGTGTTGATATATGGTAAATTCGGCGCACCGAAAATGGGGGCTGCCGGTGCGGCAGTCGGAACACTTGCATCTGCGATCATCAATTTATTATTGCTGTTTATCTACCTGATGCGTTCGGAATGTAAGGTGCGGATCCGTCTGAGTCAGATGTTCTTATTCCATGGCGGATTTATCAGGGTATATCTGGCAAATGCATTTCCAATCCTCTGTAACGAATTGTTTTATGGAGTTGGACAAATGCTGATCAATATCGTGATCGGACACCAGAATGAATCTGCGATCGCCGCCATGGCAGCTTTCCGTGTATGCGAGGGCTTTGTCTATGCATTTTTTGGCGGCTTATCAAATGCAACCAGCGTTGTGATCGGACAGTCTGTCGGTGCCGGTGACCATAAAGGGGCATATCGGTTTATGAAGCGGTCGGCATTGTTCTGCCCGGCAGTTACTTTCGGGATCGTGTTGATCTGTGCGTTATTACATGAACCATTGTTTGGCTTATTTGGACTGGGTGATCAGGCACTTCGGTATGGCATGTATATGTTATACATTTACTTGTTCTTCGGTGCGGTTCGAACCTGTAACTATATTATGAATGAGGGATACCGGGCAGCAGGCGAGACGAGAGTCGGAACCTATGTGGAGATTGGCGGTTTATTCTTAGTCAGCGTTCCGGCAACGTGGATCGCAGGTATGGTCTTACATCTGCCTTTCCTCGCGGTATTTTCATTTGTATATACGGATGAACTGGTGCGCCTGGCAATCGAGCTTGCCTATACCAGATCAGGCAAATGGGTGAAGCCGGTTACAGAAGCCGGAAGAAAGACTTTGCCGGAGTTCAAAGATTGGTTAAAGAACCGTAACAATCGTAAACGAAATGCAACATCTATAAAGAATAATTAAGCTGACAAAATCAGATAACGGACATATACTTTGTATATTCGAAAAACAGCCGAAGAAAAGCATTGTGATGAGATTCACAATAAGAATTCCAGAAACGTATTTACAGATGAATGCAGGAGGATTGTAAGGTATGAGAAAGAATAGAACCAAGTCGGGAAAGATTATGACGGTAGCACTTGCGGCAACATTTGCAGTTAGTTTGCTGGCAGGATGCAATGGCACAGACTCAGAGTCAATAGAAAAGAACAAAGGAACAACCGAGGTATCAACCGAAGCAACGACAGAGAAGACGGAAGCGCAGACAACAGAGGCAGCCAGCACAGAAGCTAAGACTGAGACACAGACCACTGAAGCGGCTTCTTCCGAAGAAGATGCCGGTGCTACAGAGGAAGGTACTTCTACAGCAGAATTACAGGAAGAAGCTGTATCCGCTCTGCCGGGTACATATCCGATAGACATGATCTTTAGCAGTGGAGCCGGTGGATGGAGTACAACATTAACATTATCACAGGATGGATCATTTACAGGAGCATTTTCTGATTCCGAAATGGGAGAACGAGATGAGAATGAATACCCAAATGGGACCGTATATGTTTGTAATTTCAGCGGACAGTTCAAAGATATCAAGAAGGTAAACGATTATACATATTCGATGACTCTGGATAGCGTGAAAGTAGCAGAAGATGAGGAAAAAATCGAAGATGGTATCCGTTATAAAGCGGGTGAACCATCCGGCATGGACAGTGGAACGGAGATCTATTTCTACACTCCGGATGCACCTGTCTCAGAATTGCCGGAAGCATTCCTTTCCTGGTGGCAGGAAAGTGCTGATGGATCAGCAACACTTGACTGTTATGCAATCTATAATAAATCCGCGGATTCCGGATTTTTTGAGTACGCAAAGTAAGTACTGCAAATGAAGAGATCATTAAGAAGATGAAAGAGAAAATATAATACAATGAAAAAGACTTTGCCTGAAACAGCAGGCTCTTTGGGGATATAAAGAGAGCAGCTGTTTTGGACAAAGTCTTTTTTATGGTTCAGGATAAACGAGGCGAAGTAAATGGGAAGCAATACATATAAGGATCTTCAGAACTCACATCCGTGTTTTGGAGGACAGAAAAATAATGCCGGGCGGATTCATATGCCGGTGAGTCCGGGATGCAACATCGGATGCCGTTTTTGTGAGCGGACGATCAATGATGTGGAGGAGCGACCGGGCGTAACATCAAAGGTGATCATACAGAAGCAGGCTGTTGTGGTGGACATGGTGGTCATGGTGGCTGTGGATGTGGAACACCGGATGGATTGCCATAAAAAATAAATTTGTACTTGATAAAGCCTATAGAAATAGTATACTATAATGTAAAATGATAATTTATCATGTTTGCAGAAAAAGTAGATGAGATTCAGATGATGTATAGATGTATGGAATCATTTGAATCAGATAACAACGACAGGGAGGTCAAGATGAAGATATCAACAAAAGGAAGATATGCGATAAAACTGATGTTGGATCTGGCCACCTATTATAATGGTGAGCCGGTTAAGATAAAGGATATTGCAAGAAGACAGCATATTTCAGACAAATATCTGGAGCAGATCGTTGCAATATTAAATAAGGCATCACTGGTAAAAAGTATCCGTGGAGCGCGTGGAGGATACATGTTATATGCTTCACCGGAGAATTATACGGTGCGGCAGATCTTAGAAACAGTAGAAGGAAGTCTGGCACCTGCAGACTGTGTCGGCGATAACGCAGCTTACTGCGAAAACAGAAGTATGTGTGTCAGCGTACTGATCTGGGAGAAACTTGATCAGGCAATACAGGATGTACTTGAGGGAATCACCTTAGCCGATCTCGTTGACTGGCAAAACAACCTGATGGTAGACCAGTACGTTATTTAATATATGATAGACATTTGCGACATGAAGAAAAGGAGATCACATTGATTCTTGGCAGCAGCAATGATCGCGAAGTGGCCTTGACAAAGGACTGTCAGTTCATCCTGACCTCCTTCCCGATGAATGAACGGCTGGTATTTAACCGGACATATGCGGGATATCGGGGAAGCCTGACCTTTACCGAAGATTTATACGATAATCTGTAAAAGCAGATACCACATTTCACTCTGAAAAATTCAGAAAGAAATGTGGTATTTTTTTGTTCTAATTTTCATTTGTCATGCATACATTATAACTATCAGAAGTGTGTAACAGCCTACTTTAGGTATCAGATCATATCAGAAAAGCAGATGCTTTTCGAGTATTGGCAGATGATGGAACTGACAGGTGAAAATGGTTACAGATGACATATGCATGAGGTGAATCGGTTTGGAAAAAAGCAGAGAGAATGAAATATTGAAGATATTATCCGTAGCGTTAAGGAGAATATTTTCGAGTGAGATATATGATTATAACAAGCTTCAGGAGATAAGGCTTAGGATGAATGAACCCTTGATCGTGATCTATGATAATCGGGAATATTTTGTGACGGAGAAGGGAAAGCGAACCACAGAATGTAAGAAAGCATATATGGTAGCACCTGCCGATATAAGGGAAACGCTGGAATATATCAGTAACTATTCACTCTATGCATATGAGGATGAGATCCGGCAGGGATTTATAACGATTCAAGGGGGACATCGTGTAGGGCTTGCAGGAAAAGTCATTCTGGAATCTGGAATGATCAAGAGTGTCAGACATATATCATTTATCAATATCCGTTTGTCACATCAGGTTAAGGGATGCTGTAAGAAGGTTCTTCCGTACATAATAAATGGAAATGAGACATTTCATACACTGATCATTTCCCCACCGCGATGTGGCAAAACCACACTTCTTAGAGATATGATCCGGATGTTGTCGGATGGATTTCCAGGATTCAAAGGAAATACTATCGGTGTCGTAGATGAACGATCTGAGATCGGAGCCTGTTATAAAGGCGTACCACAAAATGATATCGGCATACGGACGGATATTCTTGACTGTTGTCCAAAATCATATGGAATGCTGATGCTGATCCGTTCGATGTCACCGCAGATCATAGCGGTGGATGAGATCGGCAGCCGGGATGATATCGATGCGATCTACAGCGTGATCAACTGCGGCTGTAAGCTGATCGCAACCGTACATGGCAATTCCATTGATGATATCAGAAATCGTCCGGGACTTCGGAAGCTGGTCGATGAGAGGATATTTGAACGATATATCGTGCTGAGCAATCGCAAACGGACAGGGGAGATCCGGACGATATTTGACGATCGGGGAAGTGTTCTCTTTATGGCAGAGGATGAACGCCTGACATCGGCATATGAAAATGAAGCGGCTGTAGCAGAACTGTCATAAGTGCAGGGAGGCGTACATATGTTATATATAAAGATTCTTGGAATGCTTCTGGTGGTCGCAGCTTCCTATGGGATAGGAAAGACGATAGGAGTTTATCAGAACCGGCGAGTGGAAGATATCTACGAGCTTCTGATATTTGTCCGGATGGCAAATGGGCATCTGGCATACAGTGCATCGGAGATCACCGAGATCATTCGGGAAGGATCGGATAAAGCAGGGGGAAGGATCGGAGACTGGCTTGCCGGGCTGGCTTTGCAGTTCCGGACGGAAGAATATGCTTCTTCTTTTGAGCAGATCTGGACAGGCAGTATCGGAAGTCTGATGGAACACAGCTATCTGACGGACGCACAGATCGGTGCGGTAAAAGAGCTTGGAAAATGGCTGTGTTATATGGATGTCGATATGCAGATCAGGAATCTGAAGCTGTGGGAACAGAACATGCAGGCAGAGTATGAGGAACAAAAGGACAGGGCACGCAGGATAAATAAAGTATCCAGATCACTTGGATTACTCGGAGGGATCTTTTTGATAATACTGATAGGGTAAGGGTGGCAGGAGCTTATGACGATACAGTTATTATTGAAGATAGGTGCGGTAGGAATCCTTGTAGCACTGTTGAATCAGATATTAAAGCATTCGGGGAAGGACGAGCTGGCATTCCTGCTGAATCTGGCAGGACTGATTCTTGTACTTTCTTGGATCATTCCATATATCGTAGAATTCTTTAATGACATTATGAAGCTTGTAAATATCGGTGGATAGGGGAGAAAAGGCATGAGTCTTGTTACGGTATGTATGGCATCGGTTCTGGTCGTTTTAGTAGCGATAAAACTAAAGAAAATGAATGCAGAATACAGCACGCTCTTAAGTATTGGAGCGTGTTTATTTATTGTCAGCTTTATCATAGGAAGACTTGGAAATGTACTGGATTCCATCGACCGCATTACCGGATACATCAATATCAATATGGAGTATATATCGATCCTGCTTAAGATGCTTGGCATTTCCTATATCTGTGAATTTGCGACAAATATCTGTAAGGACGCAGGCTATGGTGCGATTGCTTCGCATATTGAGCTTGCCGGACGGGTGACAATGGTGGTGATGAGTCTGCCAATCCTGTTCCATGTGATCGATATGGTTGTTCGTCTGATGGGGTAGAACTATGAGAGGACAAAAAGCGAAAATGATTATAGCAGGCGTAATGGCGTTCACGATCCTATTATCTGTGGTGTGTTTTGGCGGGCAGACCAGCAGGGCAGCTACCTTAGATGTCGATGAGACGGATCTGGGACTTGATGAAAACGCTTTTGACGAGATGGACATGCTGACAGAAGAACAGGCAGGACTCTCTTTTCGGGAGGTCGTATCCTATATCCGAAACGGAGACCTTCAGGGGCTTCTTGACTACAGTCTGGAAACAATACAGCAGACACTTACAGGGGAGATAAAAAGCAATAACCGCCTGCTCCTTCAGCTTCTTGCCGTTGTCATTCTTGGTTCGGTATTCACGAATCTGTCCGGAAAGTTTGGAAAGATGGTAGGTGGAAACGGCTTCTTTGTCACCTATCTGATGGTGGTATCCATCCTGCTCGGAATGTTTGCGATCGTTTCCGATATAGCGGTGTCGGCAGTCTTGGATCTTACGGATCTGATGATCACCTTTATACCTGCTTATACGTTGGCTGTCTCCTATACAAATGGTGCAGGCACGGCGGAATTTACCTATCAGATCACGGTGCTGATCATTTTTCTGTGCGAGAAGGTGATCATTCAGATCGTATTTCCGCTTGCCAAATGCATTTCCGTGAGAAGATAGCGCAGGGCGTATTCCGGCGTGGTCGGACTGGTGAATAAGTTAAATGCCGAGGATCATTTTTCAAGGACAGTTACGTTGTTGAGGAATATTGCAGGATGGATCCTGAAAACCATGTTTGCAGTTGTAACCGGAATGAATGTGATAAAGGGTGTGATCGTTCCCTCTGTGGACAAGTTGGAACGAAATGCCGTCTTAAAAGCGTTCGGGATGCTGCCGGGGGGAAATACGGTTAAGAATGTCTCGGATATCCTGCTCGGTTCGGGTATGGTTTTGAAAAATGCTATCGGAATTGCGGGCGCGGTCGTCGTATTGCTGGCAGTGCTTCTGCCGGTTACCAAGATCGCGGTGATCTA
>OKSD01002217.1_pt1 | contig 17047 bp, 18 predicted proteins | sample 1601221 | NCBI WGS metagenome assembly OKSD01 (sample SAMEA3541550, study PRJEB24748) | human gut metagenome | biome: human gut; feature: human-associated habitat; material: faeces | place: China | collected 2012
CAATATGCCATATCGTTCCGCGTCGTTGTAGTCATAGGATAGGACGAGATCGAAACTGCCGCCCAGCCCCCTGCGGGGGCCGCCGGCCGCGAGCGCACCCGCCTGTGGATCTGTGTGGGCCTTCTGCTGGTCCTCCTTTATATCTCCATGGGCCACATGCTGGGCCTGCCGCTGCCCTCTTTCCTTTCCGGCCATCACAATGCCCTGTGGTTCGGGCTGGCGCAGCTCGCCCTCACCCTTGCCATCGTCATTTTGCAGTTCCGGTATTTCCGCCGGGGCTTCGCCTCTTTGTTCCGCGGTGCCCCCACCATGGATACCCTCGTGGCCGTCGGCTCCTCCGCCGCCATTCTGTATGGCGTTTATGCCATCATCCGCATTGCCCAGGGGCTGGCCGCCGGGGATATGGAACTGGTCGCCCAGTACCACATGGATCTCTACTTTGAATCCGCCGGCACCATTCTCACCCTCGTCAGTGTGGGAAAATACTGGGAAGCCCGCAGTAAAAGCCACACTGCCGATGCCCTGCAAAAGCTGATGGCCCTGGCCCCCGCCACCGCCCACCTGCTGCGGGATGGCAAGGAAGTCGAAGTCCCGCTGGAGGAAGTCCGGCAGGGCGATCTGCTCATCGTCCGCGCGGGTGAGGCCATTCCGGTTGATGGCACCATCACCGAAGGACAAGCCGCCATCGATGAATCTGCCATCACCGGTGAAAGCATGCCGGTCGACAAATCCATCGGCGATCCCGTCACCGGCGCCACCCTGTGCCGCAGCGGTTATTTCACCATGCAGGCCACCCATGTAGGGGAAGAAACCACCCTCTCCCAGATCATTCATCTGGTGGAGGATGCCGCCGCTACCAAAGCCCCCATCCAGCGCATCGCCGATAAAGTTGCCGCCGTCTTTGTGCCGGTAGTCATCGGCATCGCCGTGCTGGCCATGGTCATTTGGCTGCTCGTCGGCCAAACGCCCGCCTTTGCTCTTTCCATCGGCATTGCTGTGCTGGTCATCAGCTGTCCCTGCGCCTTGGGGTTGGCCACCCCCACTGCTATTATGGTGGGTACCGGCCGCGGTGCCGAATACGGCATCCTGGTGAAAAGCGCCGAAGCACTGGAGCGCGCCCACAGTATTACCACCGTCGTGCTGGATAAAACCGGCACCGTGACCACCGGTCAGCCCGCCGTCACCGATGTAGTGGAGCTGGATGCCCGCCTGCTGCCAGTGGCACACGCGCTGGAAGCCGCCAGTGCCCACCCGTTAGCTGCCGCCGTCACCGCCTACTGTGCAGAAAAGAATATCTCCCTCTCCCCCGTCACCGATTTCCTTGCCCCGGAGGGGCAGGGGCTCACCGCCCGGTTGAACGGCAAGGTCATTTGGGGCGGCAACGCCCGTTTGGCCGCCGCCATGCGGTGTGATATTTCGGTTCTTTCCGCCTCTGCGGAGGAGCTTGCCGCCAAGGGACGCACCCCGCTGTATTTCGGCGTCGGCGCCACCCCCCTGGGGCTCATCGCCGTCGCCGATCCTCCCCGGGAAACCAGTGCCGCTGCCATCGCCGCCCTGCGGCAGATGGGTCTTTCGGTACTGCTGCTCACCGGTGATCACCGCCGTACAGCCGAAGCCATTGCCAAGGAGGTCGGCATTCCCAGGGTCATCCCGGAGGTGCTGCCGCAGCAGAAGGAAGCGGTCATCCGCTCCCTGCAGCAAAAGGGCGAGGTGGTCGCCATGGTCGGCGATGGCATCAATGACGCCCCCGCACTGGTCCGGGCCGATATCGGCATCGCCATCGGTGCCGGCACCGATATCGCCATCGATTCCGCCGATATTGTCCTCATGCACAGCGACCCCGCCGATATTCCCGCCGCCCTGCAGCTTTCCCGCAGTGTCCTGCGCAATATCAAGCAAAACCTCTTTTGGGCATTCCTTTATAATAGCATCGGCATTCCCATTGCCGCCGGGGTGTTCTATTCCCTGCTGAGCTGGAAGCTCAGCCCCATGCTGGCCTCCGCCGCCATGAGCCTTTCCTCGGTCTGCGTCGTCAGCAATGCCCTGCGGCTGCGCGGCTGGAAGCCCAAGCTCCCCGCCGCAGATGCCCTCCCTCCCGTCACCGAGGTGGAATGCACCCTCCTCCCGCAGGGAGCTGCTCCCGCCGCCAAACCCCAGGGAACCGCCGCTCCCGCCGCGCCCCAGTCCCTCGTCCTCCACATTGATGGCATGATGTGCGATCACTGTGTCGGCCGGGTCAAATCCGCTCTGGAATCCCTCCCCGGTGTCACCGCCGAGGTAAGCCTGGCCAAAAGCACCGCCGCCCTCACCATGACGGTGCCCCACTCTCCCGAAGAGCTGACCGCTGCCGTGGAAGCCGCCGGTTACAAGGTGACAAGGATAGAATAATATGTTATAATAGCAGGGTATCCGCAGGGATGCCCTGCTATTTTATCCCTGCCGAAAGGAGTATTCCGATGGGCTTTCGTTCTATGGTCAGTTCCACCCTTAGCAGCATTGCCGCTATTACCATCGGCGGGGTGCTTACCGTTATCGGCATCGTCAGGGAGATCCGCCCCCTGGCGATCGGCGGCATCGCGCTGGCCGCTCTAGGTGTCATCTTCTTTATCATTGCCTTCATCCGGGCCTGGCGTTCCCTTAAACAGGATGAAAAACAAAAAGGAGGTCCCGAGCGATGAGTTTATTCCGCGGCAGCGGCAGGCTGGAACAAAAGCTGGCCCAAAATAATGACCCCATGAAACAGAAAAAGCTGTGGGTCAAGTCTTTCTACTGCGCGGCAGTGCTGGCCGCCTTGGGGCTTTTCTTCCTACTGGCCATGGGCAGCCAGTTTACCGTCTTTGCCTGTGTCCTGTTGGGCTGCGCGGCCTTCGTTTTTGTCGATGGCCTGGTGACCAAAAACCGCAAATAATCCCCCTTAGAGAAGTGCTTTTGCGCTTCTCTTTTTTGAAAATAACAAGAACAAATGTTTCACGTGAAACATTTTTGTCATTCGCTTTTTGTGGGGAAGAAAAAATTCTCCGCCGGTGCTATACTAAGAGCGGATTTTTAGGGGAGGTGCATTATGGATCTGATCCGTATTGGTTCATTTTTGGCGGAGCTGCGCCATGAAAAAGGCTTGACCCAGCAGGCGCTGGGCGAGCGCCTCGGCGTGACCAATAAAACCATTTCCCGTTGGGAGACCGGCTGCTACCTGCCAGATGTGGAGATGCTGTCGCTGCTCTCCCGAGAATTCGGCGTCAGCATCAACGAGCTGGTTGCCGGCGAACGGCTTGTCGCCGAGGATTTCAAAAAAGCCGCCGATGAAAACCTTGTCACTGCACTGGACCACAGCACCTTTACCTTAAAGGAAAAGCAGGCGTTCTTTAAGAAAAAGTGGCGGCGGGAACATCTTTCCACCTTTATTTTCTGTGCGGTCGCACAGCTCATCCTGATGATCGTATTAAGGATACGGCATGTCGAACCGGAGCTTTGCGGCACGGTGGGCGGTATGCTCGCCATTCTGTATTATGCGGTTCTCAATAACCGCATGATGGCCTATGTCGAACGGCAGCTTTACCCCCTGCCGCACGAAGCACCGTCACGCAGAAGCGGCGCCCCGTAATGGGACGCCGCTTGTCTTTTGGTTTGCTTAAAATCCGCGGTTGGGGTCTTCCGGCATCACAAGCGCCGCAATGATATACCCCAGCACGCCGCTGCCGCCCGCCAGGCAAAAAATGATCCAGGCCAAACGAACCAGCGTGGGATCAATGTCAAAATACTCGGCGATGCCGCCGCAGACACCGCAGATCTTTTTATCGCTCTCGGATTTATGCAGTCTTTTCCCGTTATATGCCATCGTGTTTCCTCCTTTTGGAGCACTTTAGTCCCCGATATAAATGTGCATGGCTTCCTTGACCTCTTTTACGGTCTCGTTGCCAATTTTGTTGGCTTTCTCGCTGCCGGTCAGGATGATATCCCGCACCTCATCGCGGTGGGCTTCGTAGTAGGCACGCTTCTCCCGGAACGGCTCCAGCAGGTCATTGAGCGCCGAAGCCAGCGCCTTTTTGCAGGCCACGCAGCCAATGGCGCCCTTCTTGCAGCTCTCACAGATATTCTCATACTCACTGGCATTAAAGACCTTGTGGTACTTGCTGACGACACAGATATCCGGGTGGCCGGGGTCGTCTTTCTTGATCCGGCTGGCATCGGTCACGGCGCTCATCACCTTTTTGCGCACTTCCTCGGCGGGGTCGCTCAGGTAGATGGCGTTGCCCAGGCTCTTGCCCATCTTGGCGTTGCCGTCCAGGCCCATCAGCCGGGGACAGTCGGAAAGCATCATCTCCGGCTCCACCAGCGTTTCGCCGTACAACTCATTGAAGCGGCGAACGATCTTCCGGGTCATTTCCATGTGGGGCTTCTGGTCTTCCCCTACCGGCACCAGGTTGGCCTTGCAGAAGGTGATATCCGCCGACTGGCTGACGGGATAGCCCAAAAAGCCGTAGGTCATATCATTGTAGCCGTAGTTCGCCGCCTCGGTCTTAATGGTGGGATTGTGCCGCAGGCTGTTCACCGAAACCAGCATGGAATAAAAAACCGTCAGCTCCCCGATGGAGGGGATGCGGCTCTGCTGCACCAGCGTGATCTTATTGGGGTCCAGACCAACGGACAGGTTATCCATCGCCACCTCGTAGATGCTGTGCTCCAGCAGCTCGGGGTGCTCAAAGTGGGTGGTCAAGGCCTGGATATCAGCCAGCAGAATAAAGCTCTCGTACTCATCCTGCAGTCTTACGCGGTTCTGCAGGCTGCCCACATAGTGGCCCAGGTGCAGCTTGCCGGTGGTACGGTCGCCGGTCAGGATTCTCTTCTTTTCGGACATGGTGGTTCTTCCCCTCTCATTTTCAAGTGGTTCTGCCCTTTATCATAGCAGGGTACGGCACCTTTTGCAATGTATTTTTGCGTCCCACTTTCCCCTCATTTGTTCGCGGGCCAAAAATCTGGGTCTCGGATTGGGCCGGTTCCTGCAATGTACCTTCGCGCCCACCTGCCTTTTGCAGCGCCAAAATGCCGCGCCTATTTTATAGTGAGAAAAAGGTCTATTTCCAGACTGGGCAAATCGCTGCAGGGCACAGACTTGGCCTGCGGCCCCTCCCCATCCCACAAGCTCTCCCCAGGAAATATCCACACCTCACAGACCCCTGCAAGCCCATCCAGCACAAGGTATCCGCAGCACGCAAAAGCCCCTCCCCTTACCGGGGAGGAGCTTCTGATTACGGGTTTAGCCCCATACATTGGGCTGCTGGTGGTTGGGATTATAGGTGACGGAAACAGGGCCCATCTCCTCGCCCGGGCGCAGCAGGCGCGCCATCACCACAAAGCGCTGGTTATCGGTATTGCCGTAGTAACGGGTGCAGGTGGAAAGGGTCAGCAGCTTATCGCTGGAGTTGACATCCACACCAAAATTGTGGCGGGAGCGGCTCTGCGCGCCGCTGATCACACCGTCAATATTACCCTCGGCATTGATATACCAATCGCTGCCCTCGGTATAGAAGCAGGCAAAGATCACAAACGCCATTTCCTCACTGGGGGTGGAATAGTAGATGTAGGGATACTGCTCCGCCCAGCTGGTGTAGTGGTAGCTCAGCAGCGATTCAAACATCTGCTGGCCGACATAGTAGGTGGAAGGGGCAGCGTTCCAGCGGCAGTTCTTCCAGTTGTGCCCATAGATGACATTGTTGCTGGAAAGGCTGTCGCCGCTGCCAAAGCGGGTCGCGGTCTGGGTCCACAGCACACCGTAGTAGCTCTGGCCGCGGTCCAGGCCGCGGTGCAGGTAGTAGTGGTCCTCGCTGGCATTCTGCAGCACCGGGTAATTGATGTTGGTGCCGGGGATCTTCAGCCAGGCCTTCACATCGCTGTTCAGTGACTGGTAGTAGCTCAGGTTGGAAGCACCGGTATTGCCGGTATAAACGCTGGCCTTAAAGTTCCCGCCGGTTTTGGTGGCGGCAAGAGCCCGGCCACTGCTGCTCAGTTTTCCTCCGTTGCTGGGCAGCTCGGTGCTGTCGCTGGTGGAGGTGTTGGTGGTCTGGGCGGCCTTGGCCGCGGCCGCCTTGGCGGCTTCCTCAGCGGCTTTTTTCAGGGCGGCTTCAGCCTCTTCGCTGGCTTCAGTCACATAGGCAGTTAGGTTCGCTTCCGCGGCGGTACGGCTCTCCCGTTGGGCCTGCTGGGCGCTTTCCTGCTGTGCCTGCTGCAGATCGGCGGCCGTAGCCAGCGCATCCGCCAGGGCGGTATTGGCCCGGGCGGTCACTACGCCGTTTACCCCCACACCGATGACCGCGCACATCGCGGCTGCGGCTACTGCGGCAGTCACTCTTCTGCGGCGATATTTCTTTGCCCGCTGGGCTTTGTTTTCTTTGGTGGTTTCTGCCATAATGTTCTCCTTCTTCTCGGGTTTGTTGCCGGTTCCCGGCAGGTATGCCGGTTTATGGAGCCAGTATAGCATATTTTTTCCGCTTTGCAAAGGGCTTTCCTGTATTGGCTGCATTTCCCTGCACTGGATTTTTGCAAGGTGCCAGTTCGTGTCCCCGGGCGTACCCCGCGGCAAAAACTAAAGCACCCATCCCGGGGGACAGGTGCTTTGATTTTGCTTTCTTCGGTACCTCAGTATTCCTTCATCGGCTCGCCATCTAGCCCGGCCGCGATCTTCTTTTCCGTATCCTCCAGCATCTCCTGCCGCAGCGCCGTCAAGTAAGGGGAAAAGGCCGCCTTATCCCAGCCGTAGGTGCGGTTCAGTTCGTACTCATCCGGAATCCAAGTGGAAAGCGGCGACTCATTGTGCTGGATCACCGCCTCAAAATTATCAATGGCCTTGTAAATTTTCGCTTCGGTGGTCTCCCGCGCCGCCATCTCCTCATACAGGGCACGCATCTCCGCGGCATAGGGCTGCGGCAAAGATGCTACCCAGTTATAAAGCAGTTTTTCTTCCACCGCTTCGCTCGCCTCTGTTTTGCGGAAGGAGGGAATATCCCCGGTGAAGGCCTCCCCCAGGTCGTGAATCAGCAGCATTTTGATCACCTTGTCCATATCTGCCTCCGGGAATTCGTCCCGCAGGAAATAGGCCATCAGCGCCGCGCGCCAGCTGTGCTCCGCCACACTTTCGTGCCGGCCCCCTACGGTATAGCAGTGCCGGGTGGTGTCCTTCAGCCGGTCCGCCACCGCCAGCGCATCCAGTAGTTCCCTCGGTTCCATCGTGATGTCCTCCTTTTCTTATAGCAGCTTTTCGTACAATCTAAACCATTTCAGCCCGTATGCCCCATAGCCCAGGTCCACGGTAGCAATATATCGGAACCCGCAGCTCTCGTACAGCTTTATCGCCGGGATATTGATCTCGTGCACATCCAGCCGCAGGGCCCGCTTGCCCTGGGCCTTTGCCCACGCTTCCGCATATCCCAGCAGGGCCCGGCCCACCCCACCGCCGCGGCAGTCTGGCCGCACCGCAAAGGTGTAGATCGTCAGCTGCTCCTGTTCCTCCAGCGGCAACTGCCAGGGGGCGCTGCGGGCGTTTCGTTCCTGTTCCTCCCGCAGCATCATCGTCCCCAGGATCTCTCCCGCCTCTTCCGTCACAAAGAGCTCCCCGGCGGCCTCGCCCATTTCGGCGTCCCGCCGGGTAGGATAATCCCCCTTGGCCCAGCCGGGGTAGTTTTCTCCCGCCTCCAGCGTATCACACACGGCATCGTACAGTGCCGCCACCGCCGCGATGTCCTCTTCTTTTGCTTTTCTTATCTGCATTTCGGTTCCTTTCCGGGTCTTTTTTCTCCATTGTAGCCGTTTCGCCGCCCCGCCGCAAGTCCCTTTTGCGCCGTACTGCTTGCTACTTTCCCGCAAATTCGCTATAATAATAAAGTTAAGGATCTAACGCCTTTTTCACTCTGCAAAAGGCATGGGCACCGGGCCGCAGGCCAAACCGTCCTCCGGACGGTTTCAGCGGGCTGCGCCCGCTGCGGCGGCTCCGCCGCCGGGCCTGCGGCCCGGCACCCGCTCCCGCCTTCCCCCCAGTCCCTGAACCCATCCACGGAGGTCCTCCCCATGCGCGTCGCATTCTATACCCTTGGCTGCAAGGTCAATCAATACGAAACTGAGGTGCTTTCCGCCCGCTTTGCCGCCGAAGGCTTTGATGTCGTCCCCGGGCACACCCCCGGCTGCGATGTCTATGTGGTGGGCAGCTGTACCGTCACCGCCGAAGGCGACCGCAAGACCCGCCAGGCCGTCCGCCGCTTCCGTCGGGAAAATCCCGGCGCCATCGTGGTGCTCACCGGCTGCTACCCGCAGGCCTTCCCGCGGGAGGCCGCCGCCGTCACGGAAGCCGATATCATCACCGGGGCACGCAACCGCGCCGCCCTGCCGCAGCTGGTCAAGGATTTTTCTCTCGATCACCAGCGCGTTGTCAATATCCCAAAGCACGAAAAAGGCGAGGATTTCGAAAGCTGCTCCGCCGCCGATTTCGGCGTGCGTACCCGCGCCTTTCTTAAAATACAGGACGGCTGCGATAACTGGTGCAGCTATTGCATCATCCCCGCCGCGCGCGGCCCCGTCCGCAGCAAGCCCATGCCGGAGCTGCAAAGCGAACTTCTCACCCTTGCGCGGAACGGTTACCGTGAGATCGTCCTCACCGGCATCAATCTTTCCAATTACGGCCGGGAATGGGGGTTGCACCTCTCCGATGCCGTCTTAGCGGCAGCCGCCACCCCCGGCGTCGAGCGGGTCCGTCTCGGTTCCATCGAACCCGACCTCCTCACTCCGCAGGAAATTTACCGCCTGGCGGAGGGCTGTGGGGGCAAGCTCTGCCCGCAGTTCCATCTTTCGCTGCAAAGCGGCTGCGATGCCACCCTGCACCGCATGAATCGCCACTATGATACTGCCGGATACCGCGCCGTTACCGAAGCGGTGCGGCAGGCATTCCCCGGCGCCGCCCTCACCACCGATATGATGGTGGGCTTTGCCGGCGAAACCGAAGTGGACCACCAGGAGTCTTTGCAATTTGCCCGAGAAATCGGCTTCGCCAAAATTCACGCCTTTGCGTACAGCCAGCGCCCCGGTACCCGCGCCGCCGCCATGCCGGATCAGGTCTCCCCGGCCGATAAAAAGCGCCGCTGCGCGGAACTCATCGCTGTGGCCGCCGAGCTGCGAAAAACCGCCCTCACCGCCATGCTGGGGCAGGTGCAGCCGGTCCTGTTCGAAAGCCGGGGCACCGGCGGCTGCACCGGTTATACCCCCAATTACACCCCCGTCACCGTCTGCGACCCCGCCGCCCACCCCGGCGACATCCGCCCGGTGCTGCTCACCTCCATCGCCCCCGATGCCGACGGCTGCGAGGGAATTCTCACCGACTGACTTTCGCCGCCTTTCCCGCAAGGTCTTATTTAGAATGTCGTGCTCTCTTGCCGGAGCTGCTGACCAACCCACGAATAGTTGAAAGGAGCCCCCATGACCCTTCTCTACCTCATCACCGCTATCTTCACCATGCTGTCCCTCGTCCTCACTGTCCGCCGGGTGCCCCGCGCTGTTACCGTGCTGCAGGCGGTCGCCTTTGCCTGCACCGTTGCCCTGTTCATCCATTACCTCGCTAAATAATAAAGGAGTCCCCATGCTGTTCCGTCCCGCCGCTGAATCTGATTTAGACGCCATTGAGCGCCACTATACCGAGCTGCTCACCCACGAAGCCGAAACCGGCCGCAGCACCACCAATTGGTCCCTGGGGGTCTACCCCACCCGGCAAACTGCCGCGGCAGCCCTGGCCGCCGGCACGCTGTGGGTGCTGGAGCGGGAGGGCGAACCCGTCGCCAGCGTCATCCTCAATCATCACCAGGATGATTTCTATGCCACCATTGGCTGGCAGTACCCCGCCCCGCCGGAGCAAGTGCTTGTGGTCCATACCCTCTGCATCCCGCCCCGGTATGCCGGGCAGGGCCTTGGCCGGGAGTGCGTCTCCCGCATCAAGCAGCAGGCCGCCGCCATGGGCTGCGCCGTCATCCGGCTGGATACCTGGGCCGGCAATATTCCCGCCGCCACCCTGTACCAGAAAAATGGTTTTTCGCTTTGCGGGCGCGCCCAGGTGCTTTTTCAGGGCAAAATACCGGAGGAGCTCGTTTTCCTCGAATACCGCTGCCCGCCCAGCGCCAATCCCCCGGCGGTCTGCGGCAGCTAAAAATGGGCCCTGACCGCGTCGCGTGCCTTGACAGGCATCAGCCCGCCTTCACCGGGCATAAGCCTGCCTGCGGCCCCCTCCTTGTCATTTTCCCATTTTTATCTGCCGCCCCGCCAATCTCACTTGCTTTGGAGAAAAAACCATGTCCATTCTCATCGATAGCGTCACCCCGCATACTCCCGCCGCCAAAGCCGGCATCCGGGCCGGTGACCGTCTGGTCACCGTCAACGGCAATCTCATCCACGATGTGCTGGATTACCGCTTTTATATGATCGATACCGCCCTCACCGTCGAGGTGGAACGGGACAGCGAACCGCTCACCTTTCACATCAAAAAAGAGGAGTACGACGAGCTGGGGCTGGAATTTACCGATTACCTCATGGATCGCCAGCACCACTGCGCCAATAAGTGCGTTTTCTGCTTCGTCGATCAGCTGCCCCGCGGCATGCGCGAAACCCTCTACTTTAAGGATGACGACAGCCGCATGAGCTTCCTGTTCGGCAGCTATGTCACCCTCACCAATATGACCGATGAGGACATCGCCCGCATCATCAAAATGCACATCAGCCCCATCAATATCTCGGTCCACGCCACCAATCCGGAGCTGCGGGTCGAACTGATGAAAAACCCCCGCAGCGGCGAGGTGCTCAAGTATATCCCCCAGCTGGCTGCGCACCACATCCGCATCAATGCCCAAATCGTTGTCTGCCCCGGCCTCAATGACGGCGAGGAACTGCGGCGCAGCCTGTGGGATCTGGGACAGTACGCCCCGGAGGTGCAAAGCATCGCCTTAGTACCTGTCGGGCTCACCGGCCATCGGGAGGGCCTTTATCCTCTGCGCATGATGGAACCGGAGGAAGCCGCCGACTGCATCCGCATCGCCGATGAATTCGGGGAAGAGATGCTGCGCCGCCACGGCAGCCGCATCGCCTTCTGCGCCGATGAGCTCTACCTCATCGCCGGGCTGCCCCTGCCGGATTACAGCTACTACGAGGACTTTGACCAGCTGGGCAACGGCGTGGGCACCACCGCCCTTTTGCGGGATGAATTCGCCTCCGCCCTTTCCATGGAAGACGGCGATGAGGAGAAAAGTCACTTCTCCCTTGCCACCGGGGAGGCTGCCGCCCCCCTCCTTCGGGAGCTTTTGGAAACCGCAAAGGATAAATTCCCCCACCGGCAGCTTACCGTCTACGGCGTGCCCAATATCACCTTCGGCGGCGGGGTCAATGTCACCGGCCTCGTCTGCGGCCGGGATATCATCGAATTTTTGCAGGATAAGCCCCTCTATGACGGCCTGATCCTCCCGGAGATCATGCTGCGGGACGAAAAGGATAAGTTCCTCGATGACACCACCCCCTACGATGTCGCCGCAGCACTGCACACCACCGTTCATGTGGCCGGCATGGACGGCGCTGATCTCTTAGACGCCCTGCTGGGCCTTACCCCGCCCCTGGCATAATCTCTGCAAGCCGCAAAATTCGGGCCGCAGGCCAATCCGTCCTCTGGACGGATTCTGCGGACTTCGTCCGCAGCAGCGGCTCCGCCGCCGGGCCTGCGGCCCGCCCCACTTCCCCCTCGCACCTCATCAAACCACCCAAGGAGGTCCCCCCATGATCCGTTTTGCCACCATCGGCTCCGGCCATATCGTCGAAGCCTTCCTCACCGAAGCCAAAAAGCACCCCGAATTCACCCTCACCGCCGTCTATTCCCGCACCGGGGAGCGCGCCGCCGAATTCGCCGCTCAGTGGGGCGCCGCCCTCACCTTCACCGACCTAAATCAGCTGGCCGCCTGTGGCGAGGTCGATGCCGTCTATATCGCCAGCCCCAATCTCTGCCACGCCGAGCAGGCCATCACCCTGATGAAGGCCGGCAAGCACATCCTGTGCGAAAAGCCCATGGCCACCACCTACATCGATTGTGACGGCATGGTGCTGCAGGCGCACAATAGCCATGTCATCCTGCTGGAGGGCATGCGCACCCTGTTCGCCCCCGGCTTCGCCCGGCTGCACCAGCTCATCCCGGAGATCGGCACCCTGCGCCGCATCACCGCGGGCTACTGCCAGTATTCCAGCCGGTACGATAGCTACCTGGCCGGCGGCCGTCCCAATGCCTTCGATCCCCGCCTGAATAATGCCGCCGTCGCCGATCTCGGTGTCTACTGCATCGCCCCCACCATCGCCATGGCCGGCGAACCCCAAAAGGTCCTCTCCTGCTGCAATAAGCTCGGCGAATTCGAGGCCCAGGGCAGCGCCATAGCGCAGTACCCCACCTTCCTGGCGGATTGGCGCTGGAGCAAAATCGCCGATAGCCCCCTCCCCTCCGCCATCGAGGGCGAAAAGGGCGCCATCCTCATCGGCAAATGGGATACCATGTCCCCCCTCACCCTGTGTCTGCGTGGCCAGGAGCCGAAGCCCATCCCCATCGAGGATGAAACCTCCCCCCTCTACGCCGAGCTGGATGCCTTCATCAGCATGATCAAGCGCCGCGGCGGCAATGAGGGCTACCTCTCCATCTCGCTGGCCACCTGCCGCGTGCTGGATGAGATCGCCAAGCAGAATAAGATCACCTTCCGCCAAACCTGCTGGAACATGGTCGTCCACCGGGATGACTGACCCCACGCAAAAAGCTCCCCTTTCGGGGAGCTTTTTTTGCCTTATGGCGAGCACCGCACACAAATGCCCGTTCGCTTTAGTTCAGTTTATTTCTTGCGGATGACCGCAGCAGCGCCCAGCAGGGAAACCACCGCCATGGCCGCAGCCACGCCTACAAAGTCATTGGCGCCGGTGCTGGGGTTCTTGGTGTTATCGGTGCTGGGGGTGGTAGTGGTGCTACCGCCATCGCTGGGCACGATGATGGTAATAGTACCGGGAACGGTGTAAGGCCCGTCATCATTTGTAATTCTCTTACCGTTAATCACTGCACTGCCAGCACCTGTAACTTTGATGGTAACGCCACCCTTAACAGTCAAATTAACATCTGCGCCACCCACGATCTCGAAAGTACCGCTGGTAGCATTCTCAATAGTGCTCTTTGCTGTATTGCCAACATAGTAGTTGGTGCCGTCAGTTACAGCGAGAGTGTCACCGGCATAAGCAGTAACATCGGTATTAAAGGTGCCGTCCATAACACCAAGGGAAGAACCGTCCTTTGGTTCAGCTTTACAAACCATACCTTCAAAGTTGCCGCCATTTACTATAATACCAACCTGCTGGGTCGCCTCTTCAGGGTTTTTCTGCGGGTTGCTCTCAAGAAGTGCCGCTGTACCTTTGAATGTGCCTCCATTGATTTCTACATGAATGGGCAGCCTGGTTGTGTGCTGGATAACAGCAAGTGCCACATTGTCGGAAGTCGATCCATTCCCATTTGCATTTGTTGTAACGCTTCCATTGCCTCCGGTAACATTACAGTTGTTTAGAGTCAGGCTACCGGCGCGAATTTCGATGCCGGTGCAGTTGCTTGTTACAGAACCGCCATTAATTGTGGTGTCGGCCGCGCCCGCAAGATACATGCCATCACCTGTACCGGACAGAGCCACATTCGTAAGAGCAATCTTTACATTAGCATTAATAGTACCATTAACATAAAGCCCAACACCAGCGGCGCCGTCGGTATCATTTTTGCCCGTCAGCGTTGCATTTTCTGCATTGAAAACCATGCCATAGTTATCCCCATTGTTCTGGTCAATAAACATTCCTGCCCAGCCCTCAAGGGTAACTCCATTCTTAACATTAACAATAGTGTAGTTTTCAGATCCGGCAGGGCCGCCCTTCATAATAATTGGTGCAAGATAAGCGGCTGCTTCCTTGATGCTTCCGCCGCCGTTAACGGTAAACGTTGCATTTTTTACATAGAAGAACTTTCCTAATGTCGAAATGGTAACATTGTGACCGCCCAGATCCAGAGTGATATTCTTCCCGTCACTAATTATAATTTTATTCTTTACATCTGCATCGTCCAGCAGAGTAATTGTAGTGGCATCAGTAGTTGTAACAGCAGTAAATGCCGCTTCGAGGGTAGCATATTCAGTATCACCGATCTTGGCTACTTTTGTCTCATCCGCCATCGCCATGACGGGCAGCATTACAGCCACCATAAGCAGGGCCAGCGCTATGCTTATTATTTTTTTCACATCAATCTCTCCTTTTTGTTTTTGGTTTTTTGCCCGCAGGGAGGGGGTCGTGTTTGTGTGCAAACACGAGGAAGCCCCATGGGGCTTCGGACACGCCCATTTTAGCACCATTTTGTCCGCAGTACCAGTACCATTGTGCTTTTTTCTGTATAAATTTCCCCCTCATTTTTGTGCATCATGCAATATTTGGTACACATCCTGCAAAAAAACGCCCCCGAAAGCTGATGCCTTCGGGGGATTTTCCTAATTTTTCGGTTATTCCTCTACCTTGATGACCTCTACGCCCTTGTAGTAGCCGCAGGCGGGGCATACGCGGTGGGGCAGCTTAAAGGAGCCGCACTGGGTGCAGCGGCACATAGCGGGAGCCTCCAGCTTCCACACATTGCTGCGTCTTTTGTTCTTTCTTGCTTTCGAGCTTTTTCTCTTCGGTACTGCCATCTTGTTTTTCCTCCTACGCTTATTTCACTTTGTTTTTGTCAGAATATCAGTTTTCCAGCAGCCTGCGCAGTACATCCATCCGGGGGTCGCCGCTGTCCTCTCGGCAGCCGCACGGGCCCTCGTTCAGGTTCTTGCCGCAGGTCGGGCACAGCCCCCTGCAGTCCTCCCGGCACAGGTAGCGCTGGGGCAGCTCCGGCAGGATGTCGTTGGTAGCAAGCTCCTCGAGCTCTACGCATCCATTCTCGGCCACCAAAAAGGTCTCGTCGTCTTCCCCGTTCACCTCCCGCACCACGGTGTGGCTCACGGTTCGGTCCACGGGCAGCTCCAGCGGAGCCAGGCAGCGGTCGCACAGCACATGCAGTGTAAACCGGTAGGTGCAATCGAGTGTAACTACACCGGCACGGTTCACCGCCTTGGCGGTCACATTTACAGGCGCCGTAAATAGGGGCCGGCCTGCGTGTTTTACGGTTGTCAGGTCCACATCCGCCGTTACCACATCGGCTTCTCCCGGCAGTTCCAGTACACGGTTCAGGTCCAGCTTCACGGTGCCTCTCTCCTTTTCTTCGGGGAGATCCCCGCTGCGTTTAGGGGTCGCCGTCCTTTGGGGTAAAAGGGCGCACTGCTCCCTCCCTTGGACGGACACAAAAATATTATAGGGACTTCGCTCCCCCTTGTCAAGCCTTGGTTTGCATTTTCCCCCGGATTTCCGCGCTTTTTTGCATCAGCGGCCCACCCCGCGCCCATACTTTGTTGCATCCTGGTTGCATCCGGCCCGCTCCGCCCGCCCCGCAAAAAATGCCGGCGCGCGTCTGTCCCTTTCGGCCGGCCCCTGCAGGGTTTGGGGGGCCCGCAGGGCCGGCGGCTGCGCCGCCGTAAGGGGGAGCGGCCTGCGGCCGCCCCCCTCAAAGCCGTCCTGCGGACGGCTTGCCCTGCGGGCCGCCTCTCCCCTCTCCCCCGCCCCCCACCTATTCCACCCCGGAGGTGTTTCATGAAACATTCCCATTCCCGCTCCGCCGATTTTTGGCGCACCTTTACCCTCTCGCTGGCCGCGGCCGGCCTTCTTTTCGGATTGGGCTGGCTGCTCATCAGCCACAACGGCCCCCAGGAGGGCCCCCTGCCCGAATCCCCCCTCCTGCCGGATGAAAGCTCCCGGCTCACCGTGCTGGCCCTCGGCGTCAGCCCGGAAAATGAGCTCTCCCTCTGTGCCCTGCTCTCCTTCCAGCCGGATCTCATCGCCGTTCAGGTGGCTGCCCTCCCACCCCAAACCGTTTGGCAGACCGAGGCCGGAGAGGGCACCCTCTCGGCGGCCTGGCAGCAGGGCGGGGCCGCCTACCTGCAGTCGGTCCTCTCCCAGTGGCTGGGCATCTCCATCCACCGCACCATCAGCCAGAACCGCCAGCAGCTTTCCGCCGTCATGGAGCAATTCGGCCCCCTGCCCTACACCCTCCCCCTCTCCCTGGCGGAGGACGCCCCCGGCAGCCGCATCCTGTTCCCGGCTGGGCGCTACTACCTGGATGGCGAAGCCCTGGCCGATCTCATCACCCTGCCTCTCCCCACCGATCCCGCCCGGCAAAGCGACCGCTCCGCCGAGCTGATCAAAGCCCTGGTCCGGCGGCATCTCCCTGCTGTGCTAAGCGAAAGCGGCGAAGAACTGGTGACCCAGCTTCTCATCCACAGCCGCAGTGACCTAACCCTTCTGGATTACCTGGAGCGCCGAACGGCACTGGGCACTCTGGCCCGCCGGGAGGAGATCCCCATTTACTGCGTGTACCTGGATGGCAAGGCCGGCCAGGCCGGCTACTACCTCTCGGAGGTCTCCCTCACCTGCCTGCGCGCGGCCTTCCCCGCAGAGTAAAATCCGCCTGCCGGCAGGGCCTGCTTTTCTCCCATGAAAAGCAGTAAAAGAAATTTTAGACTAAATTTGTAGTCGCCTGTCGGCGTCGCGGAGCCTTTTGCAAAGGCATAGATTGCACGGCTATCGCCGAGGTGGCACTTTTGAATCGCCAAAAGTGCCCAAAAGCGACTTGGGGTAAACCCCAAGACCCCGACGCACCGGAACGCCCGCCCGGAAGGGCTATGCCCTCCCGGAGCGTAGGCTAAACGGTGCTTATAGGGTGCCACGGCGTATTTGCCCCCACCCTGTTCCCCTCCCCCGCAGCGGGGGAGGGGCCGTCTGGGCAAACAGCTGCTTATCCAACCCATAGGCTCGACATCATGACTTCCTGCTATCGGTTTGCAGTTTCCCAACATAAAATGCGCCGCAGGCACCTTGAGAGCGTATCTGCGGCGCCGTACGGACGATG
>OKSD01002224.1_pt1 | contig 17019 bp, 13 predicted proteins | sample 1601221 | NCBI WGS metagenome assembly OKSD01 (sample SAMEA3541550, study PRJEB24748) | human gut metagenome | biome: human gut; feature: human-associated habitat; material: faeces | place: China | collected 2012
GGAGATGGCGATAAATCCGGCGAAGATTTTTGGCGCGTTGGCCGTTTCTTCCTGCAGGAAATGATCGGCAAGGTCATCCCCAAGTTCGGCGACAAGAACTGGTGGCCCGGCATCGTCGTGACCAGCTTCCTGTTCACGGGCGCGTGGGGCTATCTCGTCTACACCGGCGACATTTCCAGCATCTGGCCCCTGTTCGGCATCAGCAACCAGCTCCTCGCCTCGGTGACGCTGCTCATCGGCACGACCATGCTGCTGCGCATGAACAAGACCAAGTACGCGTGGATCACCGCCGCCCCCGGCATCTTCATGACCTTCATCACCTTCTGGGCGGGCATCTGGCTGATCATGTACCAGTACATCCCCACCCAGAAGTACCTGCTTGCCTCGCTGAGCGTGCTGGTCATGATCATGATGGGCTTCGTCATCATCGGTACGCTGCGCCGCTGGTCCGTCCTGTTGAAGGAAACCAAGATCGTGCGCGACCCCTATGGCGATGAAGTGAAGGAAATCGTACAAGAATAAAGAGAGCCGGAGAAGGAACCCTCATCCCAAAGGAGCCGGTTCCTTCTCCCCTCCCTCTCCAAAGCATTTCGTAGAAGAGGGCAGCAGCGCGGCGTACAACCCGCCGCGCGGAGAGATTCCCCACAAAAATCCCTCGTGGCGTTCACGTCACGAGGGATTTTTGTGTAGCCGAAACGGACTCGCGGAGAGCCTCCCCGCGAAGGTCGGAGCGCCCTTCCGAGGACGCCGGAATCCGGAAGCGGCAAGCTATTCCTTCATATTGGTCATATACCTGTTCCAGAGGCGGACAGCCGCGGTCTTGGACACGGACCACTGGGTCGGGGCCTTCTCGCAGGGGCATTCCACACGCCACAAATCCGCTGTCCGTCCTTCTGGCCTGCACGAAACCAAGTGGGGTTTTTCGTTCTTGCAGTGGGAACAGGGAAGCATTTCCAAAAGTTCGTCTTGTTCAACCATAAAAACGGCTCCTCATCAGACCTTTCTTCCGTCCGAGAGCGCCCGGAAAAGAAGAAGCAGTAACCGCCCCTAAAATAGCTATGAACGGAGGGCCTGTCCAGAGACGGAAGGCGCACAGGGAAAGGCGCCCGCAACATTTCCGTTACGGGCGCCTCATTCCGGCGGCCGATGGGCTCCGGCCGGGGCACAGCCGTCACTCGAATCAGTGCAGCATTTTCTTGAGCGCGGCGGCGGCCTGCGCCACGGCGGCGCGTGTCGGCGTCGTTTCCGCAAGGGCGTTCAGCATCATAAAATCATGATGCGTGTTGTTGTAACGCACGCAGGCCACATGCACGCCGGCCTCGATCAGCTTGCGGGCGTATGCCTCGCCCTCATCGCGCAGCACGTCGTTTTCCGCCGTGATGATCATGGCCGGGGGAAGCCCGGCGAGCTGTTCCGGCGTGGCCCTCAACGGGGAGGCGGTGATCTCGCCGCGGCGGCGCGCGTCCGGGGCATAGGCATCCCAGAACCATTTCATGGCTTCGCGAGTCAGCCAAGGGCCCTCGGCGAAGGTACGGTACGATTCCGTATCGAAGTTGGCATCCGTCACCGGGTACAGCAGAAGCTGGAACGCAATCTCCGGCCCTTTCCGCTCTTTGGCGAGCAGCGTCATCACCGTGGCCATGTTGCCGCCCACGCTGTCCCCCGCCACGGCGATCCGGCTCGGATCCAAACCGTAGGCGTCGGCATGTTCAATAATATAAAGCATAGCGGCATAAGCCTGTTCGAGCGGTACGGGATATTGGGCCTCGGGCGAGGGCGTGTAGTTCGGATAGACCACGGCGGCCTTGGCTCCTTTGGCAAGCTCGCGCACCAGACGATCATGCGTATCCTTGTCCCCCAGGATCCAGCCGCCGCCGTGGAAGTAAAAAACGATCGGCAGCTTTCCACCCGCCCCTTCGGGCCGGATGAACCGGGTTGGGACCTTACCCGTGGGCCCTACGGGCAAATCTTCGTCATGCATGTCCATCGCGAGTTTCTTGATCGGTTTGGCCTGCGCGTCCGCCAGAATCCTTCGGGCGGCCTGGGGCGGAAGGGTATACAGAGGCGGATTGTTTTCAGCGGTGATGGCGTCGACAAACGCTTTCGTCGCCTTCGTCAGATGAGGCGAACGGGAAGATGCTGCGGGCATAAGGGACTCCTTGCAGGGAATGATAAAAAAGGTGTCGTCCAGCCCCTCCTCGTAGAAATAAACGATATGCCATTCGGAGGGTTACACGCAGAGTAGTGCCCAGCGGCATAGACGGCAATGAGAAGCGTGCCGGGAAGCGGATCAAGATTTTCTTTTCGCAAAAAATAGGGGATTTCAGACGATGCGGCAAAAATACCGCTTGCAAAGTGCTGCTTCTTGCCCTTGGCAATACGTAACGATCATATCCGTTCCGTCCGACATGCCATCCATGCCATTTATCGTATTCCATGTTATTTACAATAAAATGCTAAATAAAACAGAACACTCTATTCTTTATTCCTCCTTGATCTGATGGGAAGGTGGACATACAATAAAAAAGATTTTTCAAACAATAGAAGGCATCCGCCTTTCACAGCTAGGAAAAACAGATGATTGCTCTACGCTGGCATGTGCTGCGACTTCCTCTCCTGTTGAGCTTGCTCTGGTGCCTTCTGCTCTTCGCGCTTTTTCAATGGACCGTGCAGCGTGAAGATGAAAATGCCACAGAGCTGGCGCGGATCCAGACCCGGACCCTCTTTTCCAGCATCGTGAATACACGCGGCTGGAATGCCGACCGGGGCGGCGTCTGGGCCACCGAACAGCCCAATTGCCAGCCCAACCCGTGGCTTCCCGAAGATCAGCGCACGCTCCTCACCGCGGACGGGCGGAGGCTTGTCAGGTTCAATCCAGCCTATATGACCCGGCAAATCGCGGAACGCTTCCAGTCCAAGACGATGAACTTCCATATTTGCGGCTTGTCCCCCAAACGCCCGCAAAACCGCCCCGACCAATGGGAAACGAGTGCCCTGCTCGACTTCGATGCGGGAAAGACCGAGCGGTTTCAGCTTGTTCCGGGACGGAGGGGTGCGTATTACCGTTATATGGCACCGCTGCGGGCGGAGGAAAGCTGCCTGCAATGCCATCAGAGAAACAAAATCGGGGACGTGCTCGGCGGCATCAGCGTATCCATTTCCGCCTTTCCCATCCTTGCCTCGGTTGAGCAACGCAACAGTATGGTTGGGCTGACATTCGGCTTGATCGGGTTTATCGGCGTGCTCGGCATCGGCGGAGCCACGTTCCAAATCAACCGCAAAAAAGAGCAGGCCGAGGAAGCCAATCAGGCCAAAAGCGTTTTCTTGTCACGCATGTCCCATGATATCCGCACGCCCATGAGCGCCATCATAGGCCTGACCGCAATCGCCAAAAAGAACGCCCGCGATCCTGAACGCCTCAACGAATGCATAGACAAAATAGCCCTCGCCTCCCAGTTCCAGCTTTCCTTGGTCAATGACATCCTTGATGTTTCCAAAATCGAAAGCGGCAAGATGCAATTGGCCTCAGAACCATTTGATCTTGCTGGGATCATTGACGATGTGACGCTGTTCACCTCCAGCAGCGCCACAGCCAAGGGCATTGTTTTCGAAACGTCCGTCGATCCCCGCATCGGACGGATGTATGTCGGCGATCCCATGCGGCTCAAGCAGATACTGATGAACCTTTTATCCAACGCCCTTAAATTCGTGGATGAAAACGGGAAAGTGACCCTCCGCGTCGAATCGTTACGGCGTACGGGGCGGCAGGAGGCTGTGCGCTTCATCGTCTCAGACAACGGGATCGGCATGAGCAATGCCTTCCAGAAACGGATGTTCCTCCCCTTCGAGCAAGATGCCGCCCCCCGGCGGAAAAGGTCGGGGAGCGGGCTGGGGCTTGCCATTATCGGCAACCTGACTGCTTTGATGGGAGGCTCCATCGCTGTGGACAGCGAACTGGGCAAGGGAACGCGCTTCACCGTGGATATCCCTCTGGAGCGCACCGAAACGGCAGAAAAACACGATACAGCCGGAGAAAACGCGGAGGAACGCTGCCTTTTCCGTGGAGAGACGCTCCTCCTTGCCGAAGATGACGGATTGAATGCTGAAGTCCTTGAAAATCTGCTTGGCTACATAAACCTGAGGGTCGTCCACGCCGAGAACGGCAAGGTGGCCGTGGACCTGTTTGAGCGTTCCGCTCCGGGAGAATACGCCGCGATCCTCATGGATATACAAATGCCGATCATGGATGGCCTTGACGCGGCCCGGACCATCCGTGCGCTGCCCCGTGAAGACGCCGCCAGCATCCCCATTTTCGCACTGTCCGCCAGCGTCTTTGCGGAAGACGTCGAGCGCTCCCTGTGTTCCGGTATGAATGGGCATTTGGGCAAGCCTGTGGACATCGATCAGATCTGCTCCATGCTCCAGACGTGGCTGTACCCGCAGCAAACGGATACCCAGGAACAAGCTTAGCGCAGACGGGATGTTCCGCCATGAACGGACAGCCTTCCCGCCTCAAAGGGGGCCGTTTCTCTGTGCGGTTCCTGTGGGGAACAGCCCAAGAGCCTTCCCCTATGAGAGCACATTCACATGCAGCAGGTTCCATAATGAATCAGGCAGCGTTCCGTACGCCGCCATGCGCTGGCGGATATGTAATGCCCTCCCGTACATGCGGGTTCCAATCCCGTACCCTCCGGCTACGCGAGAGGCTTTCACGTTCCGGTGCTCCGCTCTCTTTTTTCAAATCGCCCTTATTTGCAGCCCCCAATCCATACCTGCCGCCTCGCGGTGTGTGGAACGCTGTATTTCTGCGTACCCAAACGGATTAGAACTGGCAGGATCTTTTCGCGGGATTTCATGTCTTTTTGTTCACAAAATATTTTTATTATAAATATCAGTATAATATAAAATATTAATTCCAATCCCCATACAGCCGGCACGGCAGATCAAAAAAAGTTTCCAATTCGTAAATGATTTTTGTCGAATGTATACAAAAAGATACCTCACTTTATTCATATGATTTGATTGATAATCCGTATGCCTTATACCCCTTATGGTGAAGCGCCGCGATTGCTTTTATACCTCTCAGAATGAGTACGTTAAAGCTCCTAACCTATGCATATGCCTGCAAAAGCCCATTGACACCCACTCGGGAAACGTGCTCTCTTGTTCTCACAGGAACAAAGTCCTTTGAGGCACAGGCGTCCATAGTCCCCATACAGCCCAACCGTTCAGGCGTCTTCTGAACAAGGGAATGATGTATGCGATACGCTTCCGAAAGACTCTCGCTTTTCCGCACGGTGTTCGTGCAGGTCGCCGCGTTGCTCCTGTTCGCGGCGGGCGGGATGTTGCTCGCGGCAGCGGAAAGGGAACTGAACGTACGCCCCACCCACCATGCGGAAATGGCTCCCGCCGCCGAGTTGCTGGACAACCGGCTGCCCGCTGTGCTCAAAGGCCGGACGGACGAGCTCCCAGCGCCTGCCGAGAAATCGTTTCAGAAGAAGACCCGCGGTTCTCAGCCGCCCTTTGCCCTGAGCGGGCTTTCCCCCATGCTTCAGCCGGAACGTCCTGTCCGGCTCAGTGAAGCCGTCTCGACCCTCCTCCCCTCTTGGCGCGGCCTCGTCGCCTTTCCCCTGCCTCCCCCCGCGTCCGTCTAGCGGACCGGGAACGGCCTTTCGTCTCCTCTTGGGGGCCGTTCCCTCCACGCGCCTTGTTTTCCCATGTCGATTCCGGTCCGGATGTACCGTTCCGCCCGACGGGCTTTTCCGCAAAGCCTCCGTCTCTCGGCGTTCGTCTCCTCGCCTCAGGCTGGCCGCCTGGCGGAAGAACGCAGTACGTCCCGGATGCCCCGCATCCACACTGTGACGCATTACGACAGGAAACAGCCATGAAGATCAAGTCTCTTCTCGGAACGCTCGCGCTCTCCCTCGGTCTGCTCGCCTCCCCCGCCGCGGCGGAAAAGTTCGTCGTTGGCTTCCAGCCCTACGACACCATCTCCTATCAGGCCATCGTCAACGCCGAACTGGGGCTCTGGAAGAAGTATACCCCCGCCGGTACGGAAATCGAATTCCAGCCCGCCCTGCAAGGCACCGTCGTCGCCAACAACATGCTGGCGAACAAGGCGCAGATCGGCTACATGAGCGTCATGCCCGCCACCATCCTCTGCTCCAAGCCGAAGCAGGCGGAAATCAAGATGGTCGCCACCCTCGGCATGTCCAAGGGCACCCGCTGCTCGCTCGTCGTGGTCCGCAAGGACGCCCCCGAATTCAAGAGCAACGAAGAAGTCGCCCGCTGGCTCGACGGCAAGATCATCGCCGCCCCCAAGGGCAGCGCGTCCGACCAGTACCTCCGCCGTTTCTTTGAAAAGTATAACGTGAAGCCGGGCGAATACCTGAACCAGTCCATCGAAGTCATCGCCACCAACTTCCGCATCGGCAAGATCGACGCCGCCTCCCTGTGGGAGCCCACCCTGTCCCGTATCGCCACCGACGTAGGCGAAGGCACCGCCCGCATCGTGGCCGACGGCAGCGCCTGCGACAACCCCGACCTCGGCATCCTGAACATGCGCGCCGACTTCGTGAAGAACCACCGTGACGTGGCCAAGGGCTACCTGCGCGCCGAACTCGAAGCACAGCGCTACATGCTCGATCCCGCCAACTGGGAAAACGTCATCAACATGGTTTCCAAGTACGCCACCGGCATCCCGAAGAACGTGCTGTGGTACTCCATCTACGGCCTCGTCCCCTCCGACAGTTCCGACCCCGTCCGCGAATGGAAGAACTTCTATTTCGGCGACCGTGAAAACGCCAACATCGTTGAAGTCGCGCCCTTCCTCTTCAAGTCCAAGATCATCAGCATGGAAAAGCTCCCCGACGGCACCGTCGACGACTCGCTCGCCCGCGAAGTCTTCAAGGAAGCCGGATACGCTCCCGCCAGCCCCGACGCCGCCCTCGGCGTGATCAAGGGTGCCAAGGCGGCCGACTGCCCCTTCAAGAACTAACCGGTCCCAGCGGTTCCGTTCCCCGCCGGAGCGGAACCGCAACGAAAACCGTTTGCGGCGGGCCCTCCCCCGAGGGCCGCGTCTCAGCCCCTGCGCCTCAAACGGGCCTTTCCCAAAGCTGAACCCACCCCAACCCCGAGGGGAAACCCATGAGCCAAGCCATCATGCAACGCCAGACGACCAAAGGCCCAAGCGCCTGGGAAGTGACGCTGGCGAATACGAAACTCTGGCTGAAGAGTCCGACCCCGTACCTGAACGCGCTCGGTCTGGTGGCCTTCGTACTCTTCTGGTACCTGACGACGGAATATTTCCAGCTGCCCTATTTTGAAAAGCTCCCCGGCCCCGTGGCCAGCTTCCAGGAATGGGTCTCCAAAGACCCCGTCTACGGGATCTCCATCTATACCGGCGACTATTACGCCCACATCGGCATCAGCGTCTGGCGCGTGTTCCAGGCCTTCATGCTCGCCACGCTCCTCGGTGTGCCCACCGGCCTGTTCATGGGCTGGAACAAGACGTTCAAGGACTACTCCTTCCCGCTGCTCGAAACCCTGCGCCCCATCCCCATGCTGGCATGGGTCCCGCTGGCGATCCTGATGTGGCCCGGCCGTGAGGCGTCCATCGTGTTCCTGACGTTCCTCGGCTCCTACTTCGCCACGGTGCTCAACACGCTGCTCGGCGTGGAGTCCATCGACGAATCCTATTTCCGCGCGGCCCGCTCCCTCGGCGCGCGGCCCCGCGACGTATTCTTCAAGGTCATCCTGCCCGGCGCCATGCCGTTCATCTTCACCGGCCTCCAGATCAGCATGGGGTACGCGTGGTTCTCTCTGGTCGCGGGCGAAATGCTCGCGGGCGAATACGGCCTCGGCTACCTCATCTGGAACTCGTTCATGCTGGTGCAGTACCCCGTGATCATCATCGCCATGATCACGCTCGGCGTCATCGGCTCGTTGAGCAGCTTGCTCATCCGTATGATAGGCAACCGCCTCATGCAGTGGAAGGTCAGGGAGGAAGTACGATGAGCGGCAACGAAACGCCCACGCGCGGGCACATCCAGATCAACAACGTCAGCAAGATATACGATCCCGACGGCGCCAAGGTCCTCGCCGTGGACCGCTGCACCATGGACATCGCCCCCGGCGAGTTCTGCGTGGTCGTCGGCCCTTCGGGATGCGGCAAAACAACGCTCCTCAACGCCATCGCAGGCTTCCACAGCATCAGTAGCGGAGAAATCCTCCTCGACGGCGAAGTGCTCTGCTCCGCCGACAAGCAGGCGCAGCCCGGCTCCGACCGCATCGTGGTCTTCCAGAACGGCGCGCTGTTCCCGTGGTTCACCGTGCTCGAGAACGTCACCTTCGGGCCCATCGTCCAGAAGGCCATGCGCAAGGAAGAGGCGGAGGACAAGGCCATGGAGATGCTCGGCCAGATGGGCCTCATGGGCATCGAGAACAACTACCCGAGCGAAATCTCCTCGGGTATGCGCCGCCGCGTGGAAATCGCCCGGGCCATGATGAACAACCCCCGCGTGCTCCTGCTCGACGAGCCGTTCCGGGCCATGGACGCCCTGACCAAGACCGTGGTGCACCAGTTCCTGCTTCAGGTGTACGACAGGAGCAAGACCACCGTCTTCTTCATCACGCACGACCTTGAAGAGGCCATCTTCCTCGGGAGCAAGGTCTACATCATGACCACCCGCCCCGCGACCATCAAAAAGATCCTCGACGTGGACATCCCCCGCCCCCGCGACTTCCGCGTGCTGTCCTCGCCGACCTACACGCGGCTGAAGGAAGAATGCATCTCCGCCGTCCATGAGGAAGCCCTCAAGGCATTCAAGGCCGGCGAACGGGAAATGTAACCGAAGGAGACACCATGTCGTCGATCAAAAAGAGCCTGTGCAGCGCAACCGCGCGGCGCGGCATCATATCCATCATCGTGTTCACCGTCGTTTGGGAAATCTGCACCCGCCTGCACGTGCCGATCATCGGCAACGTCCCCGCGCCCTCGTCCGTCATCGGCTCCATGGGCAAGCAGCTTACTGACGCCTTCTACTGGATCTCGTGGCGCGACAGCATGATGCGCATCGTGGGCGGCTTCGTCCTCGCGCAGGCCATCGGCATCCCGCTGGGCCTGCTCCTCGGGGCCAGCAAGACGGCGCACAGCCTCATCTATCCGGTGTTCGAAATCATGCGCCCGGTTCCGCCGCTGGCGTGGGTTCCGGTCGCGGTCATCTTCTGGCCCACCCCTGAAATGAGCATGGTCTTCGTTACCTTCCTCGGGGCGTTCTTCATCGTCGTGATCAACATCGTGGACGGCGTGCGCAGCATCGACGCCCGCTACCTGCGGGCCGCCCGCTCCCTCGGTTCCTCGCGTTCCGACATGTTCTGGCACATCCTGCTTCCCGGCAGCCTTCCGAGCATCGTCGTCGGCATGACCGTCGGCATGGGCGTGACGTGGGCCGTCGTGGTCGCCGCCGAAATGATCGCCAGCCGCACCGGCCTCGGCTACCTGACGTGGAGCGCCTACGTTGCGGGCGAATTCCCGGTCATCATCATCGGCATGATGAGCATCGGCATCGCCGGATATGTTTGTTCGGCCATTATCCGCTTCGCGGGCACTCGCATGACCCCGTGGCTGCGTACCTTCTAAGGAGAGGCGACCATGAGCGACATCGGTATGGGATACGGCGAAATGCAGGTCGCCAACCTCTGCAAGGGCTACGGCATCGGCCCCCTGCACAAGGAAGTCATCAAGGATTGCTCCTTCACGCTGGAAAAAAGCAAGCTCACCGTCCTCATCGGGCCGTCGGGCTGCGGCAAGTCGGCGCTTATCAACATGCTGGCGGGCTATGAGACGCCCGACGCGGGCAGCATCCTCATTGACGGGGAAAAAGTCTCCGGCCCCGGACCCGACCGTCTGGTCGTGTTTCAGGAGACCGCGCTGTTCCCGTGGATGACCGTGTTCGAAAACGTCAGCTACGGCCCCCGCGTGCGCGGCGAGCTGAGCGGCAAGGACCTCGAAAACACGACCATGAAGCTGCTGGAAATGGTCGGCCTCGAGGATTTCCGCAGCAAGTACCCCTCGCAGCTCTCGGGCGGTATGCAGCGCCGCGCTGAACTGGTCCGCGCCATGATCAACCAGCCGAAGGTCATGATGATGGACGAGCCCTTCCGCGGTCTGGACGCCATGACCCGCGCCCTCATGCAGGAATACTACGTGCGCCTTTTTGAAGAGCACCGGGGTACCAACCTGTTCGTCACCTCCGAGCTGGAGGAAGGCATTTTCCTCGCCGACCGTCTGGTCGTGCTGACGAATCAGCCTTGCCAGGTCAAGAAGGTCATGGACGTCAACCTGCCCCGCCCGCGCACCTTCGACATGATGGCCATGCCCGAATACGTGGACATCAAGCGCGAAGTGCTGGAACTGCTGCACGACGAAGCCATGAAGTCCTTCGCCACGGGAGCGGTCAACGCGGCGGATTTTCTCGAAGCCTACTCCCAGCTCGGGCAGGATCAGGCCCAGCCCCGCATGGAAGGGCACAAATAACCCGTAGCGGCGACCAAACCGGAAAAGGCGGGGAACCCCGCCTTTTTCATTTCTGGAGGCCAGACACGACAAAACCCGTCCCACATGCTCGGGAACGGGCTGCTCCGTTGTCGGCGTACCCTCTGTAGCGCTACGCGTCTTTCGGCTGAATGGGGTATTTGGTCATAAACCCGGTGACGGTGGCGATGGCGACCAGCGTCCCGTCCGAATCGGTGATGCGGACGTCATAGGTCCCCAGATTCCGGCCTGAGCGGATCTTGCGGGCTTCGCCGCGCAGGGGGCCGATGCGCCCCGGCTCGAGGTAGGAAATGTTCGTCTGGGCGTTGACGCAATAGAGCCCGGCGGCATTGGAAACCGTGGCGAACGTCATGTCCACCAGCGCGAAAATGGCCCCGCCGTGCGCGTGGCCCATGCCGTTGCGGTGGCGCTCGTCCAGCGGCATGATCGCCACGCCATGCTCAGGCCCGACTTCGAGGAGCTCGATGCCCATATGCCGGGCGAACGGATCATGATGGTTGAAATGGTAACGGACTTCTTCGTAAGACGGCATCCTGCCCTCCTGATGCGTGTGCGGCGGCCTTCGCGGGACGCCGGAAAGCGTTGTTCGTAGGGCTGCGGAGCGCCTCTCCGGGCGTACGCGCAACCGTCAGCATACGAACATTTTTTCCCTGAAAACGCCAGCCCCCGCGCGGTGCTGCCCAGCCTTCCCCTTTTCCTCCCTCCGTCCCCATATATCCAGCTCGATTTTACCGGATCACACCGCGGCCTTTCTCTTTTTCAGCGGATCAACATCCTCTTCGGGGGCCGCACACGCTCATGCCCTACATGCGGATTGCCCCGTATGTATGAGCACTATTTCAGGGACGTATGACGTCCTTGCCATTTTTTTATCATGTCGCTTGTAGACAATCTTATACGAATCTGATATATCTATAGCAACAAAAATACTTCATTATACCATATAATTACACATTACTATTCATAATTACATTAAAATACTATAAAAATATATATATTTATCATAACTACATATATTTTATATAACTATACTCTATTTTTTTATTTATATAAAAATATCAATTTTGACTCATATATATTATTTCATATTGAAACTACATGAAATATGTCAAAAAAATAAACTTTTTTTCGTTCACAAACAACCCGTCGCCCATTATTTGCGGCGACTCCCCTGGGAGGTGATACATCAAGAAAATGATCCAACGGTGAGTCGCAAGCCTCTAACCCCTTACATCAAGGAAGAGAAACTCGATGAAATGCCCAAAGATCCTGTCCCTGCTGCTTATGATCCTGCTCTTGTCGACCGGCTATGCCTCCGCTGCCCCGAGCCAGACATTGAAAATCGCCGCTGGTGATCCTGAAGATTCCGAAATGGGCGTGGTCGGCAATGCCTTTAAGGAATACATCGAAGAAAAGACGAAAGGTGACGTCGAGATCCAGTGCTTCTACAGCGGCTCTCTCGGCGACGAAAGCGAATGCCTCCGCAACGTGCAGAAAGGCACGCTGCCCATGGCGATGGCCGGCATAGCCAACCTCGTGCCTTTCGAGAAAAAACTCGGCCTGCTGACCCTGCCCTACCTGTTCTCCAACATCGACGAAGTGGTAACGGGCACCAACAGCGCTCCTGCGGAGTTGTTGAACAGCTATGCCACAAAATCAGGATTCCGTATCCTTACGTGGACCTATACGGACTTCCGCTACATCTCCAATGCCAAGCGCCCCATCACCAAGATGGCCGACATGCAGGGCCTGAAGTTCCGCGTGCCCCAGAGCGCCGTGCTGATCGCCGCTTATAAAGCCTTCGGCGGCAGCCCGACCCCCATCTCCTGGGCCGAAACCTTCACCGCGCTTCAGCAGGGCGTCGTGGACGGCCAGTGCTACGGCTACATCGGCTTCAAGGCCAATAAGTTCAATGAAGCCAACCAGAAATACCTCACCGAAGTCCATTACACCTATCAGCTCCAGCCTCTGGTCATCAGCGAGCGCGTCTTCAAGAAGATGACCCCCGAAATGCAGAAACTGCTGATAGATGCGGGTAAATACGCGCAGGAAAAAGTGCTCAAGTACCAGATCGAGCAAGCTGACGCGGCCAAGAAATACCTCATCGACAACGGCCTCCAAGTCTCGCAGCTGGAAGACGAAGACGTGTGGAAAAAGGCCGCGATGGAAAAGGTCTGGCCTGAAATGGCCGACTTCGTAGGCGGCAAGGAAACCATCAACGCCTACCTGAAGGCCTGCGGCAAGCCCCTCTGGAAGTAACCCCTTCCATCCGGACCTGCCGAGCCCGGAATGCCCCTCCGGGCTCTTTCCCTCTCCGGATGGGGAAACGGGGGCATCCTCCCTATACGGGAAAAGTTTTTCCATTGAGCCCCACACATGAAAACGCCTCCCGCCCCTGGACCAAGGTGGGAGGCGTTTTCACGCTGGTGTAGCGGGAAAGAGGCAGTCCCCATTGCGTTTCTGTTGCCGTTTCACACGGTTCCGGGTAAAAACGCCGGAAAGCCGGGTGAAACGGAATCGCCGCATCCGAAAGCCCTCTGCGGAAACGCCGCAAAAGCCTTCTTCCCATGTCTTCGGAGGATTACTTGAGCGCCTTGAGGAAGCGGTCCGAGACGGCTTCGGGCGTGGCGTGCCGATGCGCCGTGTCGGGATTCATCTTCTCGGAAAAGGCCGCAATCTCGGCCAGCCATGCCTTCAGCGGGCTTTCCCCATCTTCCCCGAACAGGGCAAGCTGCTCCTCCAGCGAAAAGACGGGATGTTCCCGCAGTTCGGCAATGGCGTCGGCCTCGGAAAACTTTTTGCCCATCCACGCCTCCGCGAAGCGGACATAGGCTGGAGCCAATGTTTCCGGGCCCTGCGCCTTGATCTCATCCGCAACCCGCAGGTAGACTTTCAAAAACGCACGCACGGCGTCCGGATTCTTTTCCGTGAACGCGCGATCCGCGACAAGGAGTACGGGCTGCGTTGCACCGCAATCCTGCGAATGCGCCGCGACTTTGAACCCGAGCGTTTCGGCTTCGCGGGTGAACGGCGACCAGACGGCAAGGATATCGCCGTACCCGTTCTTGAACGCGCCGAGGGCGGGTGTCGGTTCCAGTTCCTCGATCTTGACGTCCTTCTCCTCAAGCCCGAGCGCGGCGAGCCATTTGTCGAGCAGATAGCGGGCCGACGTTTTTTTGGGGCACAGGATGAGCTTGCCCTTGACGGATTCGGGCGTCCCGAAGACATTCGGGAAATCGGGATTGAATCCCTTTTCCGCAAGGATCGGGCTGTCGGGGCGGGTCAGGATCATGTTGGCCGAAGATTCGTCGTTGGCGATGGCAATCACTTCCACCTGATCGCTCATGGTGGCCTGCATGGCGGGAACCGCCCCGCAACCGGCGATGGCCCAATCGTAGGCCCTGACGTTTTCGATGAGGCTCTTGCCGGAATCGAACCGGAGCATGATGATGTCCAATCCGGCTTCCTTGTCCCAGCCTTTTTCCTTTGCGTACCATGTCAAAAACGCCTCGTGCTCGCCAAGCCATGCCGTACGGAGGGTTTCGGACAGGGAGGGCGACGACTGAAACAGGCTGCCGAAAAGCGCGCATACTGCAAACAGTGTCTTGAATCGCATAACAGGTTCCTTTGTGTTGAATGTTGTAAACCGGGCTCAGGCCCGGATGCCACCCGTCCATAAGCAAAAAGCGTTCCTACCCCTCACATCCCGGCGCCGGGGAACGAGGCAGGGCGCACGGGGAAAAGAGATGCTCCCGCAGTACGAATTTCAAATGACCCTCATCGCGCCCTACAAGGGCCTTGATGCCCGGATTTTCAGACAGGTCGCCAAAGATCTGCGCTGCCGCATCAAATTCATGGATCTGGCCTTCGACGAGGCCATCGAAGCGGCGAAACGCCTCTCCCCGGATACCTGCGACGTCGTCCTCAGCCGCGGCGTCACCGTGGACGTCGTCAAACAGAATTCCTCCATACCCGTCGTGCCCATCGACTTCTCCGCATGGGATCTCCTGCAGGCGCTCCAGCCCTATGCGGGGCATGTCCGCAACGTCGCGTTCTTTCGGTACTCCACCCCGCTGCCCGGTCTCTCCAGCGTGGAAAAAGCCCTTGGCATGAGAATCAAGGAACACCTTTACGGCTCCAAAAACGAGATGCACCTCCGGCTCATCCAGCTGGACCCCGCCGACGTGGAGCTCTTCGTCGCACGCGGGACGCTCGTATGCCAATGGGCCACCGCAGCGGGGTTCCCCACGCTTGAGATCATCGACGGCGAAATATCCGCCAAGCGGACGCTCCTTGAGGCGGTCAACGTCGCCCGCGCCCGCCGGTCCGAACGCCAGCGCACCGCGCGCTTCGGAGCCATCCTCGACGCCATCGACGAAGGCATCGTGGTGTACGACGCACAGGGCAAAGTGAACCTCATCACCCCCTCGGCGGAATCCCTCCTCAACTGCGCGAAAAAAGAAGCCCTCGGAGAGCACATCCGGACCGTTATGCCCGGCGTCTTCTCTCCCGGCACGCTGGCGGGCGACAAGGCGGAACATGGGCGCGTCCACGACATCCGGGGCACCACCCTCGTCATCAACCGCGTGCCCATCCTTTTCCAAGGGCAGAACGTGGGGACGGTCTGCTCCATATCCGACGCCCGGCGCATCTACAAAGCGGAGGCAAAGCTCCGCAACAAACTAAAATCAAAAGGTTTTACCACGCGCTACTCGTTTGGGGACATCCGTACCCGCTCCCCGCACGTGCGGCATCTCAAAGAGCTTGGCGTACTCTACGCCTCCACGGACGCCAACCTGCTCATCTGCGGGGAATCCGGCACGGGCAAGGAGCTGTTCGCCCAAAGCATCCACGCCGCCAGCCTGCGCAAAGACAAGCCGTTCGTGGCCGTGAACTGTGCCGCCATCCCCGAAGGGCTGCTGGAAAGCGAACTTTTCGGCTATGAGGAAGGCGCGTTTACCGGCGCGAGGCGTCAGGGCAAGGCGGGCATGTTCGAGCTGGCCCACACCGGAACCCTGTTCCTTGATGAAATCGGGGACTTGCCGCTTACCCTTCAGGGGCGGCTGCTGCGCGTGCTTCAGGAACGGGAATTGGTACGCGTGGGCGGGACGCAGGTGATCCCCCTCGACGTACGCGTCCTGTGCGCCACGCATCAGGATCTCCGCCAGCTTGTGGCAGAGGAACGGTTCCGGGCGGACCTCTTTTACCGCCTCAACGTGCTCTCTTTGCGCCTCCCGCCACTCAGGGAGAGGCTTGAGGACATTGTGGATCTCGCCGTTTCCCATCTGAGGGAACATCTCGACGAGCCCCCGGCGGAAAGCCTGCTCGTCTCCCAGCTTGAGCGGCCCCTGCTGCGCCATCCGTGGCCCGGCAACATCCGCGAACTGCTCAGCCTCATGGAACGCATGGCGATCGTAGCCAACCACATGGCCGAAGTGACGGACTGGGAACAATTGCTTTTGTCCCTATGGGAAGATCCGCCTCTGGAGGAGTCCCCCATAAGGCCGTGCCTCCCCCAAGAGCCCGAGGATTTGCCGCCTCTTACCCTCAGGAGCCACATGGCGCGGGAAGAGGCCCGGTTCATCCGGCAAGCCGTCGCCCGGTGCGGAGGGGATATGGGCAAGGCCGCCCACCTTCTCGGCATCAGCCGGATGACGTTGTGGCGCAAGCTTCAAGGGCTCGCGGAAACAAATGCGGAACATTTCGAGTAACAATATTGATACAAAAAGTTAACAAATATGGTATGGCGTAACATTTTTGTTACAGCCAATGCCGCTTTTTTCCCTTTCAATATACCAATAAACGGCGATTTCCCTTCAAATGGGCTGGCATATTTCTTGATATAATGTCTCTCAAGAGCCTTTCGGCACAATGCCGTCGGCGCGCTGGAAGGGGCAGTCCCCTGCCCATGTCCCCCACACAATCAGAAGGATGGAGTTGCCATGAAGAAAAGCATCATCGCCTCGTTGCTCATCGCCTGTTCCCTGTTTATCGGCGGCAACACGGATGCCCGGGCGGAATACCCCTACGACAAGCCCATCAACATCATCGTGCCCTTCGGCCCCGGAGGCGGCGTCGACATCGCGGCGCGCATCCTCGCCGACTACTTCCAGCAGAATTACAACATCACCATCAACGTCGTGAACAAGCCCGGCGGCGCACAGGCCATCGGCATCAATGAAATGCTCCGCGCCCGTCCCGACGGCTATACCCTCGCCTTCCCCGGCTTCAGCGCCCTCGCCACCACCCCCAAGCTGACCAACGTGGGGTATACCCTCAAGAACATCAAGCCCGTCGCCCACATCGCCAGCATGGAATGCGTGCTGAGCACCAACAAGAGCTCCGGCATCGACACGTGGGAAAAATTCCTCCAGGCCGCGGAAAAGAACCCCGATGGGACCGTCTACGGGCTAATATCACTCACAAAGTGAAAGACTTTCTGCATGTAGGCTTGAACTTGAACT
>OKSD01002231.1_pt1 | contig 16984 bp, 16 predicted proteins | sample 1601221 | NCBI WGS metagenome assembly OKSD01 (sample SAMEA3541550, study PRJEB24748) | human gut metagenome | biome: human gut; feature: human-associated habitat; material: faeces | place: China | collected 2012
CCGCAGCCGCCGGAGCGGTGCTTAAGCCGTAAGGCGGGAATTGTGCGGTGTTGCCATAAAACCAAAGGGGGGATACCCAATGCATGAACAGAATGAGAGCCAGCCCAAAGCATTCATAAAAATTCTTTTTGCCCTGTTTACGGCGCTGCTGGTTGTGGTGCTTGGGTATCTCTGTATCCAGATTTACACGATCTTCCACCGAACTTACAAAACCGAGACCGCCATTGCCTACACCATGTCGGATAACATCACGCTGAAAGGCGTGGCAGTGTTCCAGGCAGTGGATGTGCCTGGCAGCGGCAACCTGGGATATGTGGTGCAGGATGGTGAGCGCGTCAGCGCGGGCACCATTCTGGCGGAACAGTATACGGATGATTCCCAGGGAGCAATGCGGGAACGGCTGGACCGGTTGGATCGTGCGATTTTGCTGCTGACAAAGTCGGAAAATTCCTCCGGCAGCGATCTTTCGGTTCTGACCACCCAGACGCGCACGGCGCTGTATAACCTGCTGGACCAGATCGACACAGCATCTTACGGCGCAATTCAGGATGCTGCGGAAGATTTTTTGCTGGCGCAAAATAAACTGCAGATCAGCACCGGCCAGGCGGCGGGCTTTGGCGAGGTGCTGGCCAGCCTGCAGGCCGAGCGGGACGGCATTGCTGCCCAGCTGAACGGCCTGCAGACGATCGAAGCGGATACCAACGGGTATTTTGTCTCATCCGAAAGCGCCGCCCCGGTGGTGCGGGATCCCACGGAGCTGGATGCCATGAGCCCGGCTGATCTGCAAAAGATGATCAACGCAGGGGAGACTCCGTCCAATGCCGACCTTGCCGGGCATATTGTAACCGGGTTTTCCTGGCGGTTTTATGCCGTGTGTTCGGCAGACCTTGCCGAGCGGTTGAACGGCCTGTCCCGCGTGAGCATCAGCGTTCCGGGCAAACAGGAAGAGCCTTTGGCTGCCACCGTGGTGGATGTGACCACCGACGAAGAAACCGGCCTTGCCAAAGTGGCGCTGGAATGCCGCAGCATCAATGCTCAGGTGCTCTGCCTGAATTATGAGGAAGCCGAAATCAGCCTGCACACCTACCAGGGCATCCGCATTGACCGCAGGGCTCTGCATATCGTGAACGGCCAGCGCGGCGTATATGTCAAATACGGCGATTTGCAGCGCTTCCGCCGCATTACCATTTTATATGAGGACGATACCTACATCCTTGTACCGGAAGGCGGCAAAGTGGGGGAGGATAACGAGCTGCGCCTGTACGATGAGGTGATCGTGGAAGGCAGCAACCTGCAGGACGGCAAGCTGCTGTAAGGACAGAAAACGGGCGTTTTGCCCCACATTCTGTTATATTTGTATTGACAACGAAGCAAAAATGGAAGATAATAAATACTGTATAGTTGTGACAAAAGCCGATCGGGGCTTTTTTTGTGCAATTTATACAACTAAGCAAACGTAAGGAGTAACTGCCATGTCCATGATAGATGGTTTGAGAAACGTCCTCGGAATCAACCAGGATCCCGAAGCAGATTCCTATGTGGATGATAACGAAGAGGATGATATCTTCCCTGGCGGTGGTCAGGGCGGTTCGCCAGCCCCAGAAGAAGCCTACCCCACGCAGGAAACTGCTAAGCAGCACAGCAACAAGGTGGTCAACATCAACGCTACCACCCAGCTGCAGGTTGTACTGGTCAAGCCGGAACGTTTTGACGATGCTGCTGCCATTGCAGACCAGCTGAACGCAAAGCGCACCGTTGTGCTGAACCTTGAATCCACCAACAAAGAAGTCTCCCGCCGTTTGATCGACTTTTTGTCCGGCGTGGCTTACGCCAATAACGGCCAGATCAAGCGTGTAGCAACCAGTACATTCATCATTACCCCGTATAACGTTGATATTATGGGCGACCTGCTGGACGAGCTGGAGAACAATGGCGTCTTCTTCTGATACAAGGACCCGCGGCTTTGTGCCGCCGCAGAACGAGGATGAACGCTTTTTGATGCGCCGGGTGGAAGAACTCTGCCGTACCGCCATGCAGCGTGGCATCCCGCGGGCAACGGGCTTCCTTTCGGATCGCGAACAGGCCCTTGCGCAGGCCGCGCTCAACCGTGAGGGCTGCGATTTTGCCCGCTTTCAGGGCGGCTGGCCGGATGCGGAACGCAAAGTGCTCTGCATTGAACCACCGGATTCCTGGCCGGAAGAGCCAGTTGCGGTGCTGCATTTCACAGCGCCGCAGCAGGGCGGCCGCGCCGTGCCGGGCCACCGTGACTATCTGGGGGCAATTCTGGGTCTTGGCCTGGATCGTGCCTGTTTGGGGGATATCCTGCCGGATCCGGCCGATGCCCGCAGTGTGTATGCCTTTGTGCTGGAAGATAAGGCGGATTTTATTGCTTCCAACCTGACGGAAGCTGGCCGCAGCCCGGTGCATGTCGAGCGCTGCGATGCCGTGCCGGAAGAAGTCCTGCGCGGGCCGGAACGCCAGACGCAGGATGCAACGGTGCCATCTTTGCGGGCAGATACCGTATTGGCAGCCATGATGCGCACCTCCCGCTCCATTGCGGCGCAGGCAATCCAAAGCGGCAGGGTGGAAGTGAACCACGTTCCGCTGCGCACCGCCCATGAGGATGTGTTTGAAGGCGATATCTTCACCGTGCGGGGCGTTGGGCGCTACCGTCTGGTGGCAATCGGCGGCAAAAGCCGCAAGGACCGCATCTTTATCACGTTTTATCAGTATTGAACATAAAACCTGAATGTGAAACCCATGGGCCGGGGCAGCCCGGCAGCCGTGCCGAACGGTAAAATTTCGGATACCATTCCGGGTGTGTGCCACCCGAAACAGGAGGAATTTGGATGATTGCTTCGGATGATGTGCGCCGCGTGACCTTTGACCGTGCCATGCGCGGTTATCGTTGTGAGGACGTAGACGATTACCTCAAACAGGTTGCGGACAGCATCGACAGCCTGGCCGCAGAAAATGATGACCTGCAGAAAAAGCTGGTCATACTGGCCCAGCGCATTGACCAGTACCGTGCCGACGAAGATACCCTGAGCACAACCATGATCAATGCCCAGCGCCTTGGCGAGAACGTCATCAAGGAAGCCAAGCAGAAAGCTGCCGAGATCATTCGTGCCGCCAACATTAAGGCGGAGGATCGTGAACAGCGCGCCCGCGATGAGGTGGAGCTGGCCCAGCAGGAGCTTGTGACAATAAAGCAGGAAGCGGATGCGTTCAAAAAGCGCCTGATGGACCTGTACCGCCAGCACATCGAAATGATTGCCAAAATTCCGGAGTATCACACCAACCGTGCAGAACAGCAGGCCGTGCAGCCGCAGCCGGAGCCGCAGGAAGCCCCGCAGCAGCCTGCACCCCAGCCGGTAGAACAGCCTGCCCCGGCTCCGCAGCCGGAACCGGAACCCAACCAGCCAATCCCGGAAAATGTCCCGGCTCCGCAGCCCGCAGCCCCGGAGGAAAGCTATCCGGCATATGAGGAACCGGAATATTACGAGGCTGAGCCGAAAGAACCCGCCCAGCCCGAAGAGCCGGAAACGGCTCCGGCACCTGCCTCTGGCCAGCCGCTGGACGAGGAAAAGATCGATACGGTAGAATTTGCCTTTGCCCCCAAAACAAAGCCAATCCTGCCGGACGATGATATGCCATCCGTTGCCGGGCTTTACGGCGGGGATATGCCGGAAAAGCCCGCCAAGAAATCCGGCTCCCGCAGCCGCGGCGCTTCGGCCCGCAGCACGGGCAAAAATGCCCGCAAAACCAAGAGCTCTGCCAAAGCGGAGCTTGACGCATTTGATGACATTGATTATGATGTTTGAGGTGCCGCATTTGTGCGTGCGTGTACCCCAAACATTTTAAGACCTGCCTGAACGGTGCAGAACTGCCGGGGCAACCTGGTATACTGCGCTTTGGACAAGCCGCCATATCAGCTATAATAAGGAAATAGAGGAGAGTTGGAAACTTTGCCGCAGAATTACAATGATACCATCCATAAGATGGCTACCCCCTTTGAAATGCGTGCCGGGCTGCCGAAAAAGGAGCCTAAAATGCTGGAGGATTGGGAGAAAAACCACGTCTACGAAAAAATGATCGAACATAACGCGGATCTGCCGCGCTTTGTTCTGCATGATGGCCCTCCGTATGCCAACGGTAATATCCATATGGGTACTGCCCTGAACAAGATCATCAAGGATATCATCATCCGTGAAAAGAACATGTCGGGCTACTGTGCTCCCTATGTTCCCGGCTATGATACCCACGGTCTGCCCATTGAGCTGAAGGCTCTGTCCTCTCTGGGTGATAAAAAGGCCGGCATTTCCAAGCTGGAACTGCGCAAGATCTGCAAAGAGTTTGCTACCGAGCATATTGATGTGATGAACAGCCAGTTCGCCCGCCTGGGCGTTCAGGGCGATTTCGCCAACCCCTACCTGACCCTGCGCCCCGAATTTGAGGCACGCCAGGTGGAGATCTTTGGCGAGATGGCCAAGAAAGGCTATATCTACAAGGGCATGAAAGCCGTTTACTGGTGCCCGGAGGATCGTACTGCTCTGGCAGAAGCCGAAATCGAGTATGCCGAGGACGAGTGCGATTCTATCTATGTCCGCTTTAAGCTCACCGATGACCCCAACGGTGTTCTGGCCAAGTACGGTATCCCTCTGGACAAGGCATGGATCGTGATCTGGACCACCACCACCTGGACCCTGCCCGCCAACGTGGCAACCTGCCTGAACCCCAGCCTGGAGTATGCCTTCGTCAAAATCGGCGATGAATATCACCTGATGGCTGCCGGTCTGGTGGAATCCACCATGAAAGCCTGCCATATCGAGGATTACGAGGTTCTGGAGCCCCGCGTTCTCGGCTCTGAATTTGAGCTGATGCAGTATCAGCACCCCTTCCTGGACCGCAAGGGCCTGGTTATCCTGGGTGACCACGTTACCCTGGAAGGCGGCACCGGCTGCGTTCATACCGCACCTGGCCACGGTGTTGAGGACTTTGAAGTCTGCGTCAACCACTACCCGCAGGTTCCCGTTATTGTCCCCGTGGACGATGGCGGTTACCTGACCGAAGAAGCAGGCAAAGAGTTTGCAGGCCTTAAGGTCTGGGCTGCCAACAAAGTTATTCTGGAGCACATCAAGCAGTCCGGCCACCTGATGGGCGTGCAGCACATCACCCACCAGTACCCGCATTGCTGGCGCTGCCACCATCCCATCATCTTCCGTGCAACCGAACAGTGGTTCTGCTCCATTGATAAGTTCCGCGAGGAAGCCTATAAGGCCATTGACGAAGTCAAGTGGCAGCCGGCCTGGGGTCATGACCGTATGCACGGCATGGTGCGTGACCGCAGCGACTGGTGCATCAGCCGTCAGCGCGTGTGGGGTGTGCCCATCCCGGTGTTCTACTGCAAGAACTGCGGCAAGTACCACATCACCGATGCTTCCATCAAGGCTGTCAGCGACCTGTTCCGCAAGGAAGGCTCCGATGCCTGGTATAAGTACGATGCCAACGAGATCATGCCCAAGACTGAGGTCTGCGAATGCGGCGCTTCTGACTGGGAAAAGGATCCCGATATCATGGATGTCTGGTTCGACTCTGGCTCTACCTGGAGCGCAGTCTGCCGCGAACGTCCCGAACTGAACTGGCCCGCTGACCTGTATATGGAAGGCGCCGACCAGTTCCGCGGCTGGTTCCAGTCCAGCCTGCTGACCAGCGTTGCCACCCAGGGCGTTGCCCCGTACAAAGGCGTCCTGTGCCATGGCTGGGTCGTTGATGAGCAGGGCAAGCAGATGCACAAATCTGCCGGCAACGGTGTGGAGCCGTCCGAAATCATCCGCGATTACGGCGCTGACATCGTTCGTCTGTGGGTTGCTTCCAGCGATTACACCGTTGATGTGCGCGCAGGCAAGAATATCTTCAAGCAGCTGTCCGAAGCATACCGCAAGATGCGCAACACCGCCCGCTTTATGCTGGGCAACATTGGCGATTTCAACCCTGCCACGGATATGGTTGCCGAGGATCAGCTGTTCGAAATCGACCGCTGGGCACTCAAGAGCTGCAACAGCCTGACCGCCAATGTGCGCGCCGCTTACGATAATTACGATTTCTCCCGCGCTTACCACGCAATCTACAACTTCTGCGTCATTGATATGTCCAACTTCTATATGGACGTCATCAAGGACCGCCTGTACTGCGCGGACGAGCACGCACGCCGCTGCGCCCAGACTGCGCTGTACCGCATTCTGGTTGACTTCACCAAGCTGGTTGCCCCCATCCTGTGCTTCACCGCCCAGGAAATCTGGAGCTACATCCCGAAGCTGGAAGGCATGCAGGAGTATGTCTGCTGGGAGCGTATGCCGGAAGCAAAGAGCGATGAGGATGCCGCTTTTGACGCCAAGTGGGCCAAGATCATTGCTGTGCGTGACGATGTAAAGAAGGTTCTGGAGCAGGCTCGTGCCGATAAGACCATCGGTTCCTCTCTGGAAGCTGCCGTTACCCTGTACTGCAGCGATGAAATGTATGACTTCCTGAACGCCATCCCGATGGATGAGCTGGCCGATCTGATGATCGTTTCCCATGTGGATCTGGTCAAGGGCGAAGGCGGCGTGAAGGGGCTGACCGAGGGCCTGGGCATGAGCGTTGCCCATGCTGCCGGCAACAAGTGCCTGCGCTGCTGGAAGTTCGACACAGCTGTTGGCGAAGACGGCCTGTGCCCGCGCTGTGCGAAAGTTCTTGGTTAATTTCAAATAAAGGGCTATGCCGCATGATGTTAAGCGCTGTTCCAGTGCTTAAGCCTGTAAAACAGGAACTGTGCGGTATTGCCATAGTATGATTTACAGCGGTGCTTTTGCGCTTTTATCAAGCCTTTGCACCGCTGTTTTTGTCAGGGCATTTTGCAGCGCTGCATTGGCCCGGACAACGGAGGCGTTTATGCTGGTTGGCATTTTATCCATTCTTGCTGCGGCAGGCCTGACGCTGGTTGACCAGCTGATCAAACTTTGGGCCACCGTGGAACTGCTGCCGGTTGGCAGCAAACCCTTTATCCCGCATGTGCTGGAATTATATTACCTGCTCAATGATGGTATGTCGTTTTCCATGCTCAGCGGTAAGCGCACGCTGCTGGTGATCATTACCGGTGTGATGCTGGCTGTGCTGGCCGGTATGCTGCTTTTGCGCAAAATGCCGCGTTTGGAGCGTGCTGCTTGGATTTTGGTCGTGGGCGGCGGTGTTGGCAACCTGATCGACCGTATCCGCACCGGCGTGGTGGTGGATTACCTGAACTGCCTGTTCATCAATTTCCCGGTGTTCAATTTTGCGGATGTCTGCATCTGTGTCGGCGTGGGCCTGCTGGTCCTCAGCCTGCTGCTGGATATGCGCCGCGAACAAAAAGCAAAACAGCAAAAGGGGAGTGCGCCCACAGATGGAACAGCGTGAACTGACCCTTGCGCCGGAAAGCGTTGGCCTGCGGCTGGACCGCTGGCTGGCGGAACAGTGCCCGGATCTTTCCCGCAGCCAGCTGCAAAACCTGATCGAAGCGGGCAGTGTGACCTGCAACGGCAGCCCCTTGAACAAAAAGGATAAGCTGAAAGCCGGGCAGACGATTCTGCTCACCCTGCCGGACCCGCAGCCCATCGAAGCCCAGCCCCAGAACATTCCGCTGGACATTGTGTATGAGGATGACAGCCTGCTGGTGGTCAACAAGCCCAAAGGCATGGTGGTGCACCCTGCGCCCGGCAACCCGGACGGCACCATGGTCAATGCACTGCTGTGGCACTGTGCGGGGCGGCTGTCCGGCATCGGCGGGGCCATCCGCCCCGGCATTGTGCATCGCATTGATAAGGATACCAGCGGCCTTTTGGTCGTTGCAAAAACGGACGCCGCCCACCAGGCACTGACCGAACAGATGAGCGTGCATTCTATCCATCGGGTGTACCACGCTGTGGTGTATGGCAACCTGAAAGAGGATACCGGCTTTGTGGAAGCCCCCATCGGCCGCGACCCTAAGGATCGCAAAAAGATGGCTGTGACCCAGCAGAACTCCAAATATGCCTACACCGGCTGGCAGGTGCTGGAACGGTTCGGCAACTTTACTTACATTGCATGCAAGCTTAAAACAGGCCGCACCCATCAAATTCGGGTGCATATGGCGTCCATTGGCCACCCGCTGGCTGGGGATGCCGTGTATGGGCCAAAAAATTGTATCCGCAGCCTGAACGGTCAGTGCCTGCACGCCAAGGAGCTTGGCTTTGTGCACCCCGCCACCGGGGAATGGATGCAGTTTGACAGCTCACTGCCTGACTGGTTTCAGGACTACTTAAGCCGTCTGAGAAAGGAAAGCCGCCATGGAGCGTTTGAGTGATTATCTGGTTTTTTGTGATATGGATAACACCCTGCTGACTGCAAAGGAGGGCATTCCCGCCTGCAACCGCAGCGTCATCCGGTTGTTTACCGCCATGGGTGGGCGCTTTACCGTCGCATCCGGCCGTCCGCCGGAGTCGATTCGCGCGGCGCTGGGCGATATCGAGCTTTCGCTGCCAGCAATCTCCTGCAATGGTTCGCTGCTGTATGATTTCCAGACCAACCGTGTGCTGCGTCGCTCCTGCCTGAATCAGGAACAGGCCGCTGCCGCCATTGCCGATATGCTGCAAAAATTCCCGAAGATTGGTGCAGAGGTCATGGCCGGTGCGGGGGAGATGTATGTTGTTCACGCCAGCAGCTATACCCACGCCCACCAGGTGGATGAACACATGGAAAGCGTGGCCTGCCCGCTGGAAAATGTGCCGGATGGCTGGCTGAAGGTGGTGTTTGCCGGGGATCCGGAAACGATCCGCAAAGCGGGACAGTACGCCAAAACGCGGTACTTTGGCCGGGATAATTACTTTTTGCCTACCAACCAGATCTACTTGGAAATTATGCCTTCCGGCATCAGCAAAGCAGCCGGAATGGAAGAGCTTTGCCATATCCTGAACGAGAACATCAAAAAAACCATCGTGATCGGTGACTATTATAATGATCTCGAAATCATGAAAAAAGCGGGCTATTCCGTGGCTGTGGCCAATGCGCCGTCCGAAGTAAAAGCAGCGGCCAACGAAGTGACCAACTGCGACTGCACCGGCGGCGCGGTGGGCGAGTTCCTTTACAAGCTGATCAGCAAGGTGGAGGGCGTATGAAGCACAGGGAAAGTGAGCAGACACAGCTGAGAGTCAGCCGTTTACTGAACCGTGACAGTGTGATGCTGCATGCCGAGATGCCCAGTGTGCAGACGGCGCTGGAAACCTTGGTGGAACTTCAGGAGAGCAACGGCGTGATCACCAACGGTACCGCCTACTATAAAGCCGTGTGTGAGCGTGAACGCGCGGGTGGCACCACCGCCATTGGGGAAGGGCTTGCCATCCCGCATGCCTGCAATGCGGGCGTTGCCTCGCTTGGGCTGGCTGCGCTGACCCTTACCCGCGGGCTGGACTGGGGCGCAGCGGACGGCAAGCTGGTGGATATGATCTTTATGGTTGCGGTTCCGCCGGACCGCCAGAGCGACCACCTGTTGATTTTGGCTCGCCTTGTCAACCTGCTCAGCGACCACCGCCTGACGGAAAAACTGCGTATGGCGGATACGCGAGAGGCGTTTATCCGCATCCTGAACCAGACCGAAGCGGCAATCTTTGCATAAATGAGGCCAAAACGGCAAGGAACACAAAAGCAATCCAGCACCCGATTGCTGAAATAGAGAAAAATATCATTTTATAAGTCTTATTGATACTGCACACTCTGTGCGAATGCCCCAAAGGCAGAACGCAGGATGTGCTTTTTTGTTAAAATTGTGCAAAATGTGGAAATTTAGTGTTCTAAAGCGCCGTGATTTGGCGGATTGTATCTTGCAGGGGAATACGATTGATGCTATACTTTAAATCACTAAATCGCTTTTCGGAGAGGACACCCACCCAAGGCTATGCAGCATAGTGGATGCCGGTGAGCGATGCATAGATTTGGGAGGAAGATACCATGAAAAAAGCACTTTCTATTTTGACAGCCGGCTGCCTGGCTGTTTCCCTTGCTGCCTGTGGCAGCACTGCAGCAAGCTCTGCTGCATCGGCCGCGGACAGCACCGCTTCTTCTGCCGCAGAATCCACCGCCGCTTCCGATACCGCCGCTGCTGACGGCCAGACCTACAAGGTCGGCATCTGCCAGCTGGTGCAGCACGTTGCTTTGGACGCTGCAACCCAGGGGTTTAAGGATGCCCTGACCGAGCAGCTCGGCGATGCCGTTACCTTTGAGGAAAAGAACGCCCAGGGCGATTCCAACACCTGCAGCACCATCATCAATGGCTTTGTTTCTGATGATGTTGACCTGATCCTGGCCAATGCAACCCCCGCTCTGCAGGCTGCACAGGCCGGCACCAACACCATCCCGGTTCTGGGCACCTCTGTTACCGAGTACGGCGTGGCACTGGGTATTGATGGCTTTGATGGCCTTGTCGGCACCAATATTTCCGGCACCAGCGACCTGGCTCCTCTGGATGAGCAGGCAGGAATCATCAAGGAACTGTTCCCCGATGCAAAGACCGTTGGTCTGCTGTATTGCAGCGCCGAAGCAAACAGCCAGTATCAGGTTGATACCGTAAAGGCCAGCTTGGAAGAACTGGGCTACACCTGCGAGTATTACGCATTCTCTGACTCCAACGATCTGGCCACCGTCTGCCAGAGCGCTGCCGATGCCAGCGATGTGATCTATGTTCCCACCGATAACACCGTTGCCAACAACACTGAGATCGTCAATAACATCTGCCAGCCCGCCGGTGTGCCTGTTGTTGCAGGCGAGGAAGGCATCATGAGCGGCTGTGGCGTTGCCACCCTGTCCATCAGCTACTATGACCTGGGCGTTGCTACCGGTAAGATGGCCGCCAAGATCCTGACCGGCGAAAGCAAGGTTGAGGAGATGCCCATTGAGTACGCTCCGGAGTTCACTAAGGAATACAACCCGACCATTGCCGAAGCTCTGGGCATCACCATCCCAGATGATTATGTGGCATACGAGGGCTAAACAGCCAGAACGGCCTGCTTTGATTTGATGCAGGTAACTTTAATACAAAAATCGCGGAAAAGGCTTTTCTTTCCCGCGATTTTTTGATATAATTAAAAAGACTATATCTTTTTTGAGGAGTTGACGATCTCTTGAACATTGCAACATTGTTCAATGCCATGCCGGGCGCATTGGCGCAGGGCCTGATTTGGGCCATTATGGCGATTGGCGTTTACCTTACCTTCCGCATCCTGGATGTTGCCGACCTGACGGTAGACGGCACCTTGGGCCTTGGCGGTGCGGTCTGCATCATGTGTATGATTTCCGGCATGAATGTCTGGCTGTCCCTGCTGCTGGCGTTTGGTGCTGGCCTGCTGGCTGGCCTGGTGACCGGCCTGTTCCACACGCTTATGGGCATTCCGGCCATCCTTGCCGGTATCTTGACCCAGTTGTCCCTATATTCGGTCAACCTGAAAATCATGGGAAAAGCCAATCAGGCTATCAACGTGGACAAATATGACCTGCTGGTATCCCTGCGTTATATCAAAGGCGTTCCGTTTTACCGCAATACCATCCTGATCGTGGCCGTTCTTATGGTGGTTGTTATCGCTATTTTGTACTGGTTCTTCGGCACCGAGCTTGGCTGCTCCATCCGCGCTACCGGCTGCAACGCCAACATGGCGCGGGCGCAGGGCATCAACACTAATTTCAACATTGTGCTGGGCCTGATGCTCTCCAATGGTCTGGTGGCATTCTCCGGTGCGCTGCTCAGCCAGTACCAGGGCTTTGCTGATGTCCAGATGGGCCGCGGTGCTATCGTGATCGGCCTGGCTGCCGTTGTTATCGGTGAAGCCGTGTTCAGCAAGATTTTTCGCAACTTTGCGCTCAAGCTGCTCAGCGTTGGCATCGGCAGCGTCATCTACTACATTGTTATGCAGATCTGCATCTGGTTCAAGATCGATACCGACCTGCTCAAAATGCTCAGCGCCATCGTGGTCGCCATCTTCCTTGCGGTTCCATACTGGAAAGCAAAATACTTCACCCGCGTTGCGGTAAAGAAAGGTGGCAGCAGCAATGCTTGAGATCAAAAACGTTTACAAGACTTTTAACCCCGGTACGGTCAACCAGAAGGTTGCCCTGAATGATTTGAACCTGACACTGGAGGACGGCGATTTCGTCACCGTAATCGGCGGCAACGGTGCGGGCAAGTCCACCATGCTGAATGCTGTTGCCGGTGTGTGGCCGGTGGATATGGGCAAGATCATTATTGATGGTAAGGATATCACCCGCCTGCCGGAGCACAAGCGCGCCGCTTACATTGGCCGTGTGTTCCAGGACCCCATGATGGGCACCGCCGCCACGATGCAGATTGATGAAAACCTGGCCCTGGCCGCCCGACGCGGTGCGGGCCGCACCCTGCGCGTTGGTATTACCAAAAAGGAAAATGCCGAGTACCACGAGCTGCTTAAAACCCTGGGCCTGGGCCTGGAGGACCGCATGACCAGCAAGGTCGGTCTGCTTTCCGGCGGCCAGCGCCAGGCAGTCACCCTGCTGATGGCGACCCTGAAAAAGCCCAAGCTGCTGCTGCTGGACGAGCACACCGCAGCCCTGGACCCCAAGACCGCCGCCAAGGTGCTGGAAATTTCCAACAAGATCGTGCAGGAAAACCACCTGACCACCCTGATGATCACCCATAATATGCGCGATGCCATCCGTTATGGCAACCGCCTGATCATGATGAACGAAGGCCATGTGATTTATGATGTGCGCGGCGAAGAAAAGACAAAGTTGGAAGTATCGGATCTGCTGCAGCGCTTTGAGCAGGCTGGCGGCGAAGCCAATGACCGCATGATCCTTTCCTGATAAGATTGCGTACAGGATCGGATTTGGATAAGTTTTATACCATTTAACTGCCGCTGTGGGCCGGATTTTACCGGTTTGCAGCGGCTTTTTTGTCTTTTGGAGCAGGAAAGAAGGGGCAAATTATCAAATTTCCGTGAAGTCATTTTCAAACCTTGACAGTTATGATATAATACAACTGTATATTATGACGGAATTGACAGACGGCAGAATATCGGATCGTCTGTTTTCGGTTCCGTATACACCAAAAGAGAACATAAAGAACCTAGGAAAGTTCATTGTTTTCTCTGCATGGTATGCGGCCAGGGCTCTTGAAATGGATGTAAAGTGAGTGTGCTTTACACCGGGAGAGTAGCCATAAACAACGCGGCCGCAAGCGCCATGGGAAGTTATCAGGACTGTATAAAGGGAGCACCGCCTTTCCGCAGGAGGTATTTTGGATGCAGCGTTACGACGCCGTTTTATTTGATGTTGATGGAACATTGATCCATTCCCGGCCGGGCATTTTTAACTGCTTTGCCTATGCGTTCCGCAAAATGGGCCTTGACCCGGATGCGATAGATTGTTCCCGCTACCTTGGCCCTCCGCTGCGCTGGAGCTTTGCCCAGCACTTTGCAACGGATGCCGAGGTGGAGCAGGCCGTGGAGTATTACCGCGTGCATTACGAGGAAGTTGGCAGCCACCAGTGCAGCCTGTTCCCCGGGGTGCGTCAGATGATGGATACCCTGAAAGATGCCGGGCTGTACATGGCAACGGCAACCTGCAAACCGGTCGAAGTTGTAACACCCATCCTGAAAGAGCAGGGGCTGTTTGACTATTTTGACCGCATTGGCGGGGCCAGCATGGACGAAAGTGTGGACAACAAGACGGATGTGATCCGCCTTGTGCTGCAGGACCCACGCCTGGCGGGCAAACGCATCTTGATGGTGGGGGACCGCCAGGATGATATGCAGGGCGCAGTCAACAACCAGCTGCCCGCTGCTGCCGTGCTGTACGGCTATGGTAGCAGGGAAGAAATGGAACCCTGGAATCCGGTACTGCTGGCGCAAAATTGTGAAGAACTGACCCAGTATATTCTGGGCTGAACCCCGCGCGGTGCAAAGCGCTGCCGGGCACAGCCCGCCGCCGGAACCAACCCGGCCCGCGGGCGCATCCTACATAAGGAACAAAGGGAGAAACGAACATTATGAGCCGCAAAACATCCGGCAGCCGGGCATCCTTCAGCCCAACCCAGCGCAAGGCATGTGCTGTTCTGGCAGTATGTGTGCTGGCTGTCATCCTTACATTTATTGCATCCTGGGTTTTGCCGGGCAAGCTGTCGCTGGGCGGCAGCGGCCGCTATGACCCGCAGGCATATCCGCTGGATACTTCGCTGGGGTCCGTGCTGGCCAAAACCTCTGATGCAGGCACCGATTATGTCTCCTCCACGCTGTTTGTGGGGGATCAGTTTGCCAAGTCCCTGTATGACGATAAAGTCATCACGCTGGATCAGTTTGCAGGCAAGGACGGCCTGACCGTCAGCTCATTGCTGAACGATGCCTGCGTTTACTTTGCGGGGGATTCCAGCGCCTATACCGTCCCGCAGGCGGTATCCAAAATGAAACCCCGCCGCGTGGTCATGCTGCTGGGCAGCAACGATCTGGACGGCAGCCTTTCCTATGATAATTTTGCCCGTAACTATAAGCAGGCTGTCATCGCAATTACCGGTGCGTACCAGTACTGCGATGTCATTGTCTGTGCCATTCCGCCTGTGGCAAAAAAAGCATCTGATGCCGCCAAAACGCAGCTGATGATCGACCAGTTCAACCAGGAATTGGCCAAGATGTGCAATGATGAAGGCTATAAATACCTGAACTTGGCCGAAGCACTGAAAGACAGCAACAGCGGCTATGCCGAAGCAGCCTATTTGAACAACAAACAGAATGGCTTCAGCACATCCGGCGCTAATGTGGTGCTGAACTACCTGCGCAATCATGCTTACGATACTGCGGATACCCGCCCCAACACGGATGATATTCCGCAGCGTACTGAGCAGGCTGGCGGCAGCGCAGCCGCCACGGAGCCCACGCCTTCGGCGACCCCTACAACGTTCAAATTGCAATACTTGGTGGAAGAAGGCAAGGGCACCCTGCAGGGCAATGACCAGAGCGGCGTAACTTCCATCGAAATGAACGCAGCCGAAAAGCAGACCGTGACCATTACCGCTGTGGCGGCGGACGGCTATACGTTCTATAAGTGGAGCGATGGCCTGACCACCGCTACCCGTGTGGACAGCGCGACCAAGGATATTTCCGTGACGGCAATGTTCAACGATGCCCGTGTGCAGATCAACCTGGATCAGGGTGAAAGCACCATCAAGCAGGGTGAATCCCTGACCATCAACGCCAGTGTCACCTTGGGCGGTAAGAGCTATGATAACAGCGGTGTGCAGTGGTCGGTCAATGATGACCTGATGCAGAATGGCGCCAGTTATACCTTTACGCCGAATGCCACCGGAGATTACCGCATCAAGGCCGGGCTGGAAGTTAACGGTACCTATACTTCGCAGGAACTGATGGTGCATGTGCAGGCACCGGCTACCACCGTCAGCATCACCGGTGTCAGCTCCATGCCGGCAGGCAGTACCACAACGCTGCAGGCCAACGTAAGCAATCCTTCGGGGGATACCACCTGGACCTGCGCCCAGAAGCCGCAGTGGAGTGCAACCGGCGATAACGTGCAGTTCAGCGCGGATACCGTTGGCAGCTATACCGTGCGTGCTGCCAACAATGGTCAGTATGCAGAGCTTGTCATCAACGTGACGGAACCCCTTTCGGACCCCACGGTAACCCCGGAACCAAGTGATTCGGGCGATCAGTTCCCGTTCTTCCCCTTTGGCGGAGGAAACTGATTGTAGTCACACAGCGCCTGCCCCCGGCATAGCATAAGCCGGGAGGTGATCACATGTTTGTCTTTGACTGCGAGGCTGGCTATCAGCCGGATAACGGCCAGAACGATGTGACCGACGGCAGTGTGGAAAACTATGATTTTGACTGGGGCCAGCCCCTTGACGATGCGCTGACGGACGATGAACGGACGGAAGCACAGCACACGGAGTAATTGTTTTGACGGCAGGGCAGCACCCCGGCAGATATCCGGCAAGAATAGACCGGAAAAAAGGAATAAATCTATGGCAAATTATACTTGTCTTTTACTGGATGTGGATAACACCCTGCTGGATTTTAACGCAGCGGAGCGTGCTGCGGTCGGCATTACGTTAGAGCATTACGGCATGCCCAACGGCCCCGAAGCATTGGAAACCTATCACCAGATCAACCGCCAGCTGTGGGACAGCCTTGCCAAAGGCGAGCTGAACCGCAGCAAGCTGTTTGCGGTGCGGTTTGGCCGCGTGATGCAGGCTCTTGGCACACCGGAAGCCGGCAACGCCCGCGAGATGAACGACTTTTATGAGAACGAGCTGGCCAACCATGCGGATCTGATGCCCGGTGCGCTGACCGCTCTGGAAGAACTGGGCGAAGTTGCTACCCTGGCAATCGTTTCCAACGGTGCTACCCAGGTACAGGAATCCCGCATTGCGGCATCCGGCATTGGCCGCTTTATGGATGGTGTGTATATCTCGGAAAAAGTGGGTGCGGCAAAGCCTTCGCCCAAGCTGCTGGACTATGCCATCCGGGACCTGGGGTTGACCAACCGCAGCCGTGTGCTGATGGTGGGGGACGACCTGCTGGCCGATATCAAGGGCGGTATCAACGCGGGGATCGATACCTGCTGGGTCAACTTTGCCAACGAGGAAAATAAAACCGGCATCCAGCCCAAATATACGGTACACAGCTATGAAGAACTGTACCGCGTTGTAATGGAGCCGGAAGAACTGGAAAATGTTGGCGTGCGCAACCGTCGGCATATGAACGAGGGCTGAAACAGACCAATGGAATGTGCCGCTGCCGGGGGAAAAAACTGAGCAGCGGCACATTTTCGGGTTTGATGCGCCCTTTGGTGGAAGAGTAAAACAAACTGGCTGCTGCTTTAATGTGAATCTGAAAACAAAGAGCATGACGGATATTTCGCAAATACAAGCAGGATTTAAGGCTTTTTAATGCAAAATCCT
>OKSD01002239.1_pt1 | contig 16950 bp, 15 predicted proteins | sample 1601221 | NCBI WGS metagenome assembly OKSD01 (sample SAMEA3541550, study PRJEB24748) | human gut metagenome | biome: human gut; feature: human-associated habitat; material: faeces | place: China | collected 2012
TTCAAAGATTTTGGAGGCATCCGCCTGCCTCGTCATACCAGAACTCATCCGCCGGACGGTAGACGTAGCCGAGCATCTCGGCGGTGATCGTGTCGCGCAGGAGCGGGGCGGGCGTGGGAGTCGGTTCCGGTGTCGGCTCCGGCGTAGCGGTGGGCTCCGGCGTCGGCTCCGGGGTGGGGGTGGGCGCTTCGGTCGGCGCGGGCGTCGGTGTCTCGGCCGCCTGCTGCGCGCGCAGATCGTCAAGCTGCACCTGCACGGCTGTCAGCTCCTGTGAGAGCGTTTCGGCGCGGGTGTTCGCGGTCTGCAGACGCATGTAAAGCAATACGATGATAGCGGCAAACAGGAGAAGGAGCACAACGAGCGCGATCAGAAACGGCTTGAGCGGGTCGCGGTAGGTCTCCTCCGGGGACTCGTCTTCGTATTCCGGATAATCTCGGGGCATGGTATAGCCTCCTTATCACTCACGAGGAATCTTTGTTATTCTATCAGACTTTGCCGCATTGGTCAAGATTTGGCGGCAAATGGGCTGATTTGGCAGATAAAACGGCCCTCCCGCCATGAACGCGGGAGAGCCGTGAAGGGGGTAAGGTTATTTGCGCAGCGTAACGGTGAATTCGTCGTCGCCGTTATCGGCGGCGGTCACGGTATAGCCCTGGCTTTCGCCGAAGCGCGTGACGTTTTCGACGGCGCACTTGTTATCGACAAGCACCTGCAGCTCGCTTGGAGCGTCCGCCTTGATCGCCTTCTGCGCCATGATGACCGGCTGGGGGCAGGCAAAGCCTCTCGCATCAACGGTTTTCATGGGCTTATTCCTCCGCCTTCTTCGTGAAGAGCAGGGAGACCACGAGCACCACGACGAAGCCGACGATCACCGCGATCTTGCCGTTGCCGGTCGGGCCGTCGGCAGAGGAGGCGAGCTTCAGGTTGTGGCAGAACGCCGCGCCGCACATCATGCCGAGAACGGTGACGGCGCTGTCGCTCTCGCCCTGGCCGGCGAGAATGAGCTGACGCAGCGGGCAGCCGCCGAGCAGGACGCAGCCCCAGCCCATGAGGGCGGTGCCGAGGAAGTTCCAGAGACCATCGTTGTGCGCAACGGGCTGGCCGGTGAAGCCGGGGTTGAACTTGCCGAGAATGAGATTGCCGACGAGCACCGTGAGAATGATCGTCACGAAGCCGGCGACAAGGCCGAAGTCCTTGAACATGACGGCGTTGCGGATACCGCCGACCATGCACATACGGCTGCGCTGGCAGAGCGCGCCGACGACGAGACCCGCGACGAGCGCGAGACCCCACGCGGCATGCATGCTGCCGGGACCTTTTTCGGAGAACTTGAAGATCGCCGGAGCGGCGAGCCAGAGGACGAACAGCAGCACATAAACGACCGGGAAGGCGGCGCCTTCGGCGAGCGTCTGCTTATAGCTGCGGCCGAGCGTGAAGCCCTTCTTGAGGAACACAACGCCCACGAGAATGCCCACGATGAAGCCCACAAGACCGACAAGGGCGTTCCAGTCGCCGCCGCCGATACGGATGACCATACGCAGCGGGCAGCCGAGGAACATCAGCGCGCCGATCATAACGAACACGCCGAGAAGGAAGCGGATCATCGGGGAAGAGCCGCCGCGGCCCTTGAATTCCTTCGCCGCGACCGCCGCGATGAGCGAGCCGAGCAGGATGCCGACGATCTCCGGACGGAAGTACTGCACGACCTCCGCGCCGTGCAGACCGAGAGCGCCGGCCGTGTCGCGCAGGAAGCAGGCAATGCAGAAGCCCATGTTGCCGGGGTTGCCGTGCGCGCCCAAAACGAGCGCCGCAATGCCGATCACAAGTCCGGTGACGAGGATCAGCCAGTTGTTTTTGAACCAGTTGCTTTTCACAATTTTTCCCTCTCTCTTTCAAAACTGTGTTTTAACGGCTTCATTATACGACGTCTCTCCGGAAAATGCCAAACGGTAAATCGGATATCGCTTGTGGTTCTATCGGAGAAACAGATAGAACGAGTCGTCAATGCAGCGTCCGGCGATCAAGCAGAAAGTCAATGAACGCGCGCGCGGACTTTGTCGGGCGGCGGTCGCGGGATCGGATCATGTAGATCTCGCGCTCGTTGTTTTTCCCGACGAGAGGGAAGGAGAGAAGCTCCTTTGTCGCGCCAGCGGCAAGACCGGAGACGACGGCGCAGCCGAGCCCGCACGCCACGGCGCGCAGCACGGCCTCGCTGTTGTCGATGCGCGCGACGATGTTGAGTGCGCCGGAGTCAATGCCGTTTTCGGTGAAGAATTTCTGCCCGGCGAGCTGCGTGCCGGAGCCGCCCTCGCGGAAGATGAGAGGCTCGCCGAGCAGCGCGTTGCCCGATTCCCCGGCGTCGAACATGGCGCGGTAGCGCGGCGTGTCGGGCGTGACGAGCACGAGCGGGTCGGTGGCGATGCAGTCGTAGGTAAGCTCGCGCGTGTTCAGCACCGCGCCGACGAAGCCGATGTGCGTTTCGCCCTGCAATACGGCGGCGTGGACGGCGGCGCTGTCGCCGCTGCGGAGCAGAAAGCGGAAATCCGGGTTTTCCCGGTGAAACTCGCTGATGAGCTGCGGGAGGATATACTGCATCGGGATGGACGACGCCGCGAGCGATACCTCGCGGGAGGTCTGCTCCTCCAGCTCGCGGGAGAGCTCGGCGCAGCTCTGGAGAATGGTGTGCGCATGGTCGTATACGCGCCGCCCCTCCTCGGTGAGCGTGATGCGCCGCTTGCCGGAGCGGACGAGCAGCGGCACGCCGATGTCCTTTTCGAGCGAGAGAATGTGGCCGCTCACGGTGGACTGCGCGAGATAGAGCGCCTCCGCCGCGGCGGTGAAGCTGCCGCGCTCGACCACGGCGCAGAAGGCCTCGAGCTGTTTGAGATTCAGTGTCTGCATGGCGCTCTCCTTTTAAAACTCGCGCAGGTACACACCCGCGATCTCGGGAAGCCCCGGTTCGTTTTCAATGCGCTCGCGTTCCTCCGGCGGCGCGGCCCACGCGATGCCGCAGTCGGCAGTGATGCTCCGCGGCGCGGGGATGAGCCGTCCGGGAATGTTTCGCTCCTGGCAGAGCTTTTCCGTCGCCATCGCAGCGGCGGTCGTGTGGAACGTGAAGATCACGTATTCTTTCTTTTCGCGTACTCTCATAGGGCAATGTCGCGGACGGCATCCGCCGCCTGTTCCGCTTCCTCCATCGTATTGAACCAGCCGAACGAAAAGCGCACCGCGCCCTGCGAAACGGTACCGAGCGCCTCGTGCATCCGCGGCGCGCAGTGCGCGCCGGAGCGCACGGCGATGCCGTATTCGTCGGAGAGAATTTCCGCCACCTCGCCGGAATCCATGTCACCGATGTTGAGCGTGACGATCGGCGCGCGGTCCTGCGTGAAGTCACCGTACACCGTGACGCCCGGCAGGGAGGATACCTTATTATAAAAAGCGCTCATAAGCGCGGTCTCGTGCGCGTGGATGGCGGCGGGGGTGACTTCGTTCAGAAAATCGACCGCCGCAGACAGCCCCGCGATGCCGTGGCCGTTGAGCGTGCCGCTCTCGAGCCGCGTCGGATATTCCTCCGGCTGCTCGCGTCGGTAGGACTGCACGCCCGTGCCGCCGGTCTTGAGCGGGCGGATCTCCACGCCGGGCGCGGCGATGAGCCCGCCGGTCCCCTGCGGCCCCATCATGCCCTTGTGTCCGGTAAAGCAGAGGACGGAAACGCCGTCGCGCTGCGCGTTCAGGTCAAAGCTGCCCGCCGTCTGCGAGGCGTCGAGGATAAACAGAAGGCCGTGCTCGCGCGCAAAAGCGCCGATGCGGGATGCGTCCAGCGCGTTGCCGGTGAGATTGGAGGCGTGCGTGCAGACGATCGCGCGGGTGTTCGGCCGCAGCGCGCGGGGGAGATCGGCATAATCGATGCAGCCGCGCGCATCGGCGCGCAGGAACGTGACCTCCACGCCCTCCTGTTCCAGCCGGTAGAGCGGGCGGAGCACGCTGTTGTGCTCGAGATCGGTCGAAATCACGTGGTCGCCGGGCCGGAGAAGCCCGAAAATGGCAGTGTTGAGCGCCTCGGTCGAGTTCTGCGTGAAGCACACGCGCGACGGGTCCGCCCCGCCGAAAAAGGTGCAGAGCTTTTCGCGCGCGGCGTATACCACGCGCGCGGCGGAAAGCGCGCTCTCGCTCGCGCCGCGGCCGACGTTGCCCAGCGAGCACAGCGCCTCGCTCACCGCGCGCACCACGCCCTCCGGCCGGCGGAGCGATGTGGCGGCGTTGTCGAGATAGATCATAAAAAACTCCCTCCCGGAGATATTATCCCCAAGAGGGTAGCACGTTTGCCTTATTTCGTCAAGAAATCCGATAGTAAAATCGGAATTAAGGATGATCTTTCGTTTCCAGAAACGCGGCGTGCAGACAGCGGAGGGTTTCAAGGCTCTGTGCCTCTGGAACATGCACGGTAAGGTGCCCGTCGGTGAGAAGCACGGCGTCCGGGGAGAGCCCCGCCTCCCGCAGCGCCGCGGCCGCCCGTTCGGGGAGAGAGGCGAACGTGTGCAGATGTGTGCCGACGAGCGAGACGAGAGCGCCCGAGCGCGTCACGGCGGTGAGACGGCCTTCGTCCTCCGGCAGCGGCAGAGGGCGGATGACGGTGCCTGGCGCGGGGACAAGACTGGAGAGCACCGTGAGCGGGACGGCAAAGCGCAGCGCGAGCGCCGCGCTGCGTTCGTGCAGCACCTGCGAGCCGAGCGAGGCGAGCCGGAGCATTTCCTCACTGTCCACGGCGCTCAGCCGCCGCGCCTCCGGAATGAGCCGGGGATCGGCGGTGAATACGCCCTCCACGTCGGTATAGATGCGGCACTCGTCCGCGCGCAGCGCCGCGGCCGCGGCCACGGCAGTCGTGTCCGAGCCGCCGCGCCCGAGCGTCGTGATGTCGTTTCCGGGGCTCACGCCCTGAAAACCGGCGATGAGGACGACCTTCCCCTCGTCCAGCTCACGGCGCACGCGCTCCATCGAGAGACGGCGGATGTGCGCGTCGCCGTATGTCTCATCCGTGCCGACGCCTGCCTGCCAGCCGGTGAGCGACACGGCGGGAAGGCCCATTTCCTCAAGCGTCATCGCCATGAGCGCGACGCTTGCCTGCTCGCCGGTGGCGAGCAGCATGTCGAGCTCGCGCTTCGAGGGGCTGCGGCTGTAGTGCGCGGCGGTAGATAAAAGCGCGTCCGTCGTTTTCCCCTGCGCCGAGAGCACCGCCGCGACGGAGTGCCCGGCGCGCACCGTATCGGCGATGAGGCGTGCCGCGCAGCGGACGCGCTCGACCCCGGCGAGCGAGCTTCCGCCGAATTTTTCCACGAACAGCATATCGATAAAACCTCCGGAATGGCAAAATGGGATTTGACACTCCATTGTATTCGCCCGCCGCGATGCGCGCCATTTTGGACAATAAAAAAGGCTCCCTTGGGTAAAGGGAACCTTTCATGGGCAGAGCATAGCCCTGCCCATGCGAGGGGAAATAGGATCGTTATTGGCTCCCTTGTGTAAAGGGAGCTGTCAGCGAAGCTGACTGAGGGATTGTAACCTCTGGAAAACGACAATCCTTCCGTCTTTTGCCTTCGGCAAAATCCACCTCCCTTTGCACAAGGGAGGCTTTAAATAGGTCTTATCCCGCTAAAATCTCGGCGCGGATGACACCGTCGGCGGCGACGAGGCGGTTCATGAGCGTTTCCATGCTCTCGCTCATTCCGGCGGTCTCGGCGCTGATGGTGATCGTGGCGCAGCCGCTCACCGGAATGCTCTGATTGATCGTGAGGATATTCGCGCCGCACTGGGCGAACACGCTCAGCACCGCCGAGAGCAGTCCCGTCTGGTCGCGCAGCATCACCTGGAACGTCAGAATGTGGCCGTGGCGCAGATCCTGAAACGCGGTGATCGAGTCCTTGTACTTATAAAACGCGCTCCGGCTGATGCCGACGCGGTTGACCGCGTCGCCGACCGTGCTGCACTCGCCGGTCTGCAGAAGCTCCTTCGCTTCCATGACCTTGAGAAAGATCTCCGGCAGCATGTCCGCCTCCACCAGATAGTAGGTGGGGAGATTTCGGTTCGCCATATGTGTCCCTCCGTGAAAAGCATTTGTTTTCGGTGTGCAAATCATATCATCCGCGGCGGAAAAATGCAAGTGCAATTTCCGTGCAGGGCGGACATTGAAAAATTGCAAAAACCGTGTATAATACTTTTATTCATTGAAAGAGAAGGGGAACGCCCATGAAAGCCATCGTATCCGTATTTGCGCGCGACGCCAAGGGAATCACCGCGTACATCACCGCCGCGCTCGCCGAGCAGAACATCAACATTCTCGACATCAGCCAGACGCTCATGCAGGGCTACTTCACAATGATCATGCTCGTCGATCTTGCCGAGTGCGAAATGCCGTTCGATATGCTCTCGCAGCATCTTCGCTCCGTCGGCGAGGCGCGCGGGCTTGCGGTGCACGTGCAGCGGCAGGATATTTTCGACGCCATGCACCGGATCTGAGGAGGGCACCATGAGCTATTTCCTCAATACCGACGAGATTGTCCAGACCATCCGGATGATCGAGCAGGAGCATCTCGACGTGCGCACGATCACGCTGGGGCTGAGCCTTCTCGACTGCGCCACCGGCGATATCAAGAGAACCGTGGATAAGGTCTACGAAAGGATCTGCCGCGAGGCGCACGACCTTGTCCCCGTGGGCGAGGCCATCGAGCGCGAATTCGGCATCCCCATCGTGAATAAGCGCGTGTCCGTTACGCCCGTGGCGCTCATCGCGGGCGGGTGCGGGGAGGACCTTGTCCCCATCGCGGAGGCAATGGACCGTGCCGCGCGCGAGGTCGGCGTGAACTACATCGGCGGCTTTTCCGCCCTTGTGCAGAAGGGCTTCACGACCGGCGACCGCAGTCTCATCGCCTCCATTCCCGAGGCGCTCGCGCGCACCGAGCGCGTCTGCGCGAGCGTGAACGTCGGCTCGACGCGCGCGGGCATCAACATGGACGCTGTGGCGGAGATGGGCCGCGTCATCAAAAAGTGCGCCGCGCTCACCGCCGATACGGACGGACTCGCGTGCTCGAAGCTCGTCGTTTTCTGCAATGCGGTGGAGGATAACCCGTTTATGGCGGGCGCGTTCCACGGCGCGGGCGAGGCCGAAAGCGCGGTGAACGTCGGCGTTTCCGGCCCCGGCGTCGTCTATCAGGCGCTGCAGGAGTGCAGGGGTGAGAGCTTTGACGTTGTGGCCGAGACGATCAAGCGCACGGCGTTTAAGGTCACGCGCATGGGGCAGCTCGTCGCGCGGGAGGCGTCCCGGCGGCTCGGCGTGCCGTTCGGCATCGTCGATCTCTCGCTCGCGCCGACCCCGGCGGTGGGCGACAGCGTGGCGCGCATTCTCGAAACCATGGGACTGGAGGTCTGCGGCACCCACGGCACGACCGCTGCGCTCGCCCTGCTGAACGACGCGGTGAAGAAGGGCGGCGTGATGGCCTCCGGCCACGTCGGCGGGCTCTCCGGCGCGTTTATCCCGGTCTCGGAGGACGAGGGCATGATCGCCGCGGCGCGCGAGGGAACGCTCACGCTCGATAAGCTCGAGGCGATGACGTGCGTGTGCTCCGTGGGGCTCGACATGATCGCCGTGCCGGGCGATACGAGCGCCGAAACGCTCTCCGCGATCCTCGCGGACGAGGCCGCCATCGGCATGATAAACAATAAGACCACCGCCGTCCGGCTCATCCCCGCACCGGGCAAGACCGTGGGCGACACGGTGGAGATCGGCGGGCTGTTCGGCGAAGCGCCGGTCATGCCGGTGCACGCGGCGTCGAGCGCGGAATTCATCGCCCGCGGCGGCCGCATCCCCGCCCCGCTCCACTCGCTGAGGAACTAATAAAGATAAAGTGATCCCGCTGCTTCGGCAGCGGGATTTTTATGCTCGAACGTTGTCTTTTTTGTAAGCATACGATATAATAAAATATTACAAAACCGTCGGATTGTGGCACACACGGCGGACATTTGAAAGATATAGGTGAACAACATGGTAAATATCCGCAAACTGGAATCCGATCTCTGGGAATCTGCCGACCTTCTGCGCTCCGGCTCCAAGCTGACGTCCAACCAGTACTGCATGCCGGTACTCGGGCTGATTTTTCTTCGATACGCCTACAGCCGTTTCAAGCTGGTGGAAGAAGAGATACTGAAAAACCGTCCGTCCCGCGGCGGCCGCGTGATGCCCGTGGAGGCCAACGATTTTGTGGCGAAAAGCGCGCTCTTTCTCCCGCGGGAAGCGCAGTACAGCTATCTGCTGAGCCTGCCGGAAAACATCGCGGAAGCCGGGATCAAGAATAAAGACGGACACACCATGAACAGCCTCGGCGAAGCGGTGAACAATGCCATGTCCCTGATCGAGGAACAGAGCGAGCAGCTCACCGGTGTGCTGCCGAAAACCTATACCGACTTTTCCGACGAGATCCTCTCCGAGCTGCTCCGCATTTTCAATAACAGCGCGCTCGACGAAGTCGGCGGCGATGTTATCGGGCGTATCTACGAATACTTCCTCAATAAATTTGCCAAGAACATCGCCTCGGACGACGGTGTGTTTTTCACGCCCAAATCTCTGGTAAAAATGATCGTCAACGTGCTGGAACCCAAGGGCGGCGTGCTGCTTGACCCTGCCTGCGGCAGCGGCGGCATGTTCATCCAGTCCGGCGATTTTGTCAATCAGGCGGGCATGAACGCCAACAGCGCCATGACGTTCTATGGACAGGAAAAGGTGGAGTATAATGCGCAGCTCTGCCAGATGAACATGGCGGTGCATGGACTGACCGGCGTGATCCGCTCCGGCGACGAGGCCAACACCTTTTATCACGACGCGCACGGACTTGTCGGCAGCTGCGACTATGTGATGGCCAACCCGCCGTTCAACGTGGACAAGGTGAAAGCCGAATCGTGCGAGAGCGCCGGGCGGCTGCCGTTCGGCATGCCGGGCGTGAATAAAAACAAGGAAGTCGGCAACGCCAACTATCTCTGGATCTCCTATTTCTACAGTTATCTGAACGAGCACGGCCGCGCCGGATTCGTTATGGCGTCCTCCGCCACCGACAGCTCCGGCAAGGACCGCGACATTCGTCAAAAGCTGGTGGAGACCGGCCATGTGGATGTGATGGTCAGCGTCGGCAACAACTTTTTTTATACCAAAAGTCTGCCCTGCTCGCTCTGGTTTTTCGACAAGGGCAAAACGGAGAGCATCCGGGACAAGGTGCTCTTTATCGACGCGCGGAATTATTATACGGTCGTAGACCGCACGCTGAACGAGTGGAGCGAGTGGCAGCTCAAAAACCTGAACGCGATCGTGTGGCTGTACCGGGGAGAGACGGAGAAATATACGTCTCTGCTGGAGGAATACATCCGGTATTTCCGGACATGCAAAGAGTATATCGTTGGGAGAGAAGCGCGGCGTGTGTTTGCCGATATCCGGGGCATTGGCGATTTTGCGGAGATGAGAGATACACTCGTTTCGGAAATCGAGGATGAAAAACGCGACTGCAAGGAAAAACTGGAAGCTGCCAGCAAAAAGGACAGGAAAAGCATTCAGACGGGTTCCGACCAGTATGTTTCCATGCTGCAAAGAGATTTGCAGGTTTTAGACGAGGCGATCTGGCTTACGGAAAAATTTGGTGATGGGGAATATCAAGATATTCCCGGCCTTTGCAGGGTGGCAAGCCGTGAGGAGATCGCGGAGAAAAACTATTCTCTGACGCCCGGCGCGTATGTCGGCGTTGCGGCGGTTGAGGATGACGGTGTGGATTTTGCCGAGCGCATGACGGAGATTCATCAGGAACTGCTGAAATTGCAGGCGGAATCCAACGAACTGATGCAGACCATCTCCAGGAATCTGGAGGAGATGGGGATATGAAATGGGAAAAAGTGCTTCTTGGTGAAGTTACGGATTCTTGTCTAGGGAAAATGCTTGACCAAGAAAAGAATCGCGGAGAATACCAACCGTATCTTGCGAATGTTGATGTCCGTTGGGGAAGCTTTAATCTCGACGATCTTTCAGAAATGCGGTTTGAAAAAGATGAACAGGAGCGCTATGGCTTGAAATATGGAGATCTTGTCGTCTGCGAAGGGGGTGAGCCAGGGCGATGCGCAATCTGGAAGAACCAAATTCCTAACATGAAGATTCAAAAAGCCCTACACCGTGTTCGCGTGCATGACTGTCTTGATTACCGGTATTTATATTATTGGTTCCTGCTTGCAGGAAAAACAGGAGGTTTGGAACAATATTTTACAGGCGCAACTATAAAACATATGCCGGGACAAAAACTGAAAAGCGTTGTTATTGATAAGCCGCCGATAGGAATTCAGCGGAGCATAGCCGACGTTTTGTCTTCCTATGATGACCTTATCGAAAACAACCAGAAACAAATCAAACTATTGGAGGAAGCGGCGCAGCGGCTGTATAAGGAGTGGTTCGTAGACCTCCGTTTCCCCAGATATGAGGATACGCCTATCGTTGACGGTGTGCCAGAGGGGTGGGAAAGGCTTCCTGTTGGCGAACTAATTGAAAAGATACCAAGAACCACACAAATCATGGCTTCTGAATATGGGAAGGAAGGACCTATCCCGATTATCGATCAAAGTAAAGAGTTCATCGCAGGATACACAGATAATCATGCTTCTCTGGTTAATGTAGGCAAGCCGGTGATTGTTTTTGGCGATCATACAAGGATTCTTAAGTATATTCAGTTCCCGTTTGCAAAAGGTGCTGACGGAACTCAATTGATTGTTAGCAATACAGATAGAATGCCTCAAAGTCTCTTTTATTGCAGTCTTGTTGGAGTTGATTTGTCAAATTATCATTACGCTCGTCATTTTAAGTATTTGAAGGCAGAAGAATTACTTGTGCCTACTCAAGTAATAGCTGAAGCATTTGATCACTTTGTATCTCCGATGTTTTCCAAGATTCAACGGCTCAGAGATATTAATAAAGCTGCAACTAATGCCCGTGATCGTCTGCTGCCCAAGCTGATGAGCGGCGAAATCGAGGTGTAGTTATGACTAAAATCAATGTTGAAGACCAAAAGAAAGCAGTGTTTGATCTGAACGGGATTGCACCTTTTGATGAAAAAATGACGTTCTATTATGACGAAAGCGGTAACTGTAGAAAGTTCTCTCTTACAGAAACCGGTTTTAATAATAGCGATGCATTAAAAGGTGACTTCGTATTAGCCGGGGTCGCTTATGAAGAGGAGTCTTTTGATATTGATGTTCCTGCACTGTATGCAGCTCTTGACTATAAAGAAGGTCAGAAAGAAATAAAATTCAAACACCTATATCACAATTCCAATAACTTCCTATCTTTTATAGAAAGCAATCGAGCAACGGGATTCCTAAATTGGCTGGCTAATAGTGGATTGTATATTCATTACAGTACGCTAAACAACCTCTTTTATTCACTGGTTGATATCGTAGATTCTCTTTGGGAAACACATCCGCAATGTATCATGTACTTTTGGGAGATAAAAAGTGCGCTATATGATTTTGTTATTGGACATCAAGATGAAGTTGTTAGCATCTTCGTAAAATATACTTATCCCGATGTTAAAGATATTTGCTCATTTTGCATCGAATTATGCGAATTAATTAAAAACTATAATAATGAGGACAACTACTATCCCGGTTTTTTTCTGGAGCTATTCAGACAAATGATAAAGACGGCAGGAACGCTTGAAAAAATGCCATTCATTCAGGATAATGAGCCCGGTGTATTAATTACAGAATACTATCTGTTCTATTTGGAAAGATGTGAGATATTCAGCAAATCGCATCATATTTTTGACGAAGAACCGACCGTAGAAAAGAAACTACCAAATATTCAGCTGTATGAGGATGGCAAATTGGTGAATAACTGGCAGTTTGTCAAATCACATGAGAATATTTATATTCAAGTATCTGATATGATTGCCGGACTTCTTAGAAGACTTTTTATGTTCTTGGATGATAATTCTATTGAGCAGACGCACTCGATATCTCTATCATTAAATGATATTCAGGTAGCGAATTTTACAATTCTATGGACCTTAATCAGCCGATCTGATGCTAAGTCGCAGTTGCTATTAAAAAATGCAAATACCCCAAAAAACGTTAATGAAAGAATGATGAAACTGCAAATGTTGGGAATTTCCAATAACAGAGAAGGAGGTGCGCAAAGGTGAGCTACGATTATTCTGAAAATATACTTGTGCAGAAAAGCGCCGGGGATCTGCTCCGGGATGAGCTCGGCTGGGATGTGCAGTTCGCTTACAATACGGAAGTGCTCGGCAAAAACGGCACGTTCGGGCGGACAAGCTATCACGAAATACTGCTGACCCGGTATTTTCAGAATGCTCTGCGGCGGCTCAACCCGTGGATGACGGATTCGCAGCTTTCCGAGGCGCAGAAAACGCTGGAAAACCGCCTTTCCACGGCGTCCCTCCTGCAAGTCAACGAGGAAAAGTACTTTCTCCTCCGGGACGGCATTCCCGTCACGGTGAAAAAGCCGAACGGTCAGCCGGAAACGAAGCGAGCTGCGGTGATCGACTTTCAAAACCCGGAGAAGAATGAATTTCTCGCCATCAAGGAGCTGAAAATTCAAGGCGACCTTTACCGCCGCCGGACGGACATCGTCGGCTTCGTAAACGGTATCCCGCTGCTGTTCGTGGAGCTCAAGAAGAATACCGTGGACGTGCAGAACGCCTATGAGGACAATTACACCGACTATCTCGATACGATCCCGCAGCTTTTCTACTACAACGCCTTTCTGATGCTCTCAAACGGCACGGAGGCGAAGATCGGCACGCTCGGCAGCAAATACGAGTTTTTCCACGAGTGGAAGCGTCTGGCGGAGTCCGACCCCGGCAGCGTTGCGCTGGAAACGATGCTGCGCGGCATCTGCCGGAAGGAAAACTTCCTCGATCTTCTGGAAAACTTCATTCTTTACGACCACTCCGGCGGGCGCACGGCAAAGATCCTTGCCCGCAACCACCAGTATCTCGGCGTGAATGAGGCGGTGAAGGCCTATGCCGGCCGCAAGCTGAACGACGGGAAGCTCGGCGTGTTCTGGCATACGCAGGGCAGCGGCAAGAGCTATTCCATGGTGTTCCTCGCGCAGAAGATTCGGCGAAAATTTGCCGGTTCGCCGACGTTCGTGATCTTGACGGATCGCGACGAGCTGAACAAGCAGATCAGCGACACGTTTGAAAACTGCGGGCTGCTCGGAAAAACCAAAGCAGCGCAGTTTATCGCCGCGAGCGGGGACGATCTCGTGCAGAAACTGAAAGGAAATCCCAGCTTCATCTTTACGCTGATCCAGAAATTCAATAAGCCCGACGCCGCGCCGATCTATCCCGACCACGATATTATCATCATGTCGGACGAAGCGCACCGCAGCCAATACGGTATCTTTGCCGATAACATGATGAAGCTGCTGCCGACGGCGGCGCGCATCGGCTTTACCGGAACGCCGCTTTTGTCGAGCGACAACATCACCGCCCGCACCTTTGGCGGCTATGTTTCGGTCTATGACTTCAAGCGAGCCGTGGAGGACGGCGCGACTGTCCCGCTGTATTACGAGAACCGCGGAGAGAAGATCCTTGACCTTCACAACCCGGAGATCACAAATCGGATTCTGGATGCCATAGAAAACGCGGATCTCGACGTGGATCAGCAGGACAAGCTCGAATCGGAGTTCGCCAAGGAGATCCATCTGCTGACGGCGGAGCCGCGTCTGCGGTCTATTGCCAAAGACTTTGCCGGCCACTACTCCGATCTCTGGACGAGCGGCAAGGCGATGTTTGTCTGCCTGAATAAAGTGACCTGCGTGCGCATGTATAACTTCGTGCAGGAATATTGGCAAGCGGAAATTCAAAATCTCAAGGCAAAGATTAAGTCGGCGACGCAGCAGGAGGCGCAGGAGCTGGAACGCAAGCTGCGCTGGATGCAGGAAACGGAAATGGCGGTCGTCATTTCGCAGGAGCAAAACGAAATACAGACCTTCAGAAAATGGGGACTGGATATCAAGACGCACCGCGAAAAGATGGAAAACCGCGAATTGGACAAAGAGTTTAAGGATTCCGGCAATCCGCTCCGCGTTGTATTTGTCTGCGCCATGTGGCTCACCGGGTTTGACGTCAAGTGCCTGTCCTGCCTGTATTTGGATAAGCCGTTGAAAGCGCATACGCTGATGCAGACCATCGCCCGTGCCAACCGCGTGGCAGAGGGGAAAAGCAACGGTCTGATCATTGATTACATAGGCATTGTAAAAGCGCTGCGAAAAGCGCTTGCAGACTATACGGCAAATGCCGGCGGCCTTGGCGGTGCTGACCCGACAGTGGATAAAGAGAAACTGATCGCGCGGATCGGCGACACGGTTGCCAAAACGGAAACGTTTCTCTCCGAACGGAAGATCGATCTGGGTCTGTTGATCGCCGCAGAAGGTTTTGCAAAGCTTTCGTATTTGCAGGATGCCGCCAACGCCGTGTGCGGTTCCATGGAGGATAAAAAATCGTTTTCGACCTATGCCTCGGAACTGAAGCGCCTGATGAAATATGCGGATCGAGACGACGTAACCGGACATATGCGCAGGCAATGTGAGGCGATTGCGGCCATTTACGGCATGCTGCAAAAAAAGAGAAAGCATACCGATACGACCGACTTAATGGTGGAGATCAACGCCATCATTAACGATTATGTGGAAATTGAGCCGCAGCAGCCAAACGCCATAACCGCGCCGCCGCGTTTCGACATCAGCGCCATCGACTTTGATCTGCTCCGCCGCGAGTTTGCCAAAACCCGGCGGAAAAACCTGCTCATGCGCGATCTGGATGAGGCGATCCGGCGGCAACTAGACAAAATGGTGTTTGCCAATCCGAAGCGCATCGATTACTACGAACGATACCGTGAGATTATCCAGAGCTACAACGGCGAGCAGGACAGGGCGACGATCGAAAAGACCTTCCTGGATCTGATGGATCTCGCCGATCGTATGAGCCGGGAGGAGCAGCGCTACGCGCGGGAGGGCTTCGCGAGTGACGAAGAGCTTTCGTTGTACGACATGCTGTTCCGTGACGATTTGAGCAAAAACGATATTAAAAAGCTCAAGACGGCGGCGTCGGATCTTCTCCGAAAAATCAAGACGAAAATCTCTGAACTGGATCATTGGACGGATAAGCAGGAAACGCGGGCGGTTGTCGATACGCTGATCCGCGATGTTCTCTGGGAGACGCTGCCGGAATGCTATAATAACGACGACATTACGGAATACCGCGAGAAAGTCTATGAGTACGTTTTTACGCGGTACAAAGAAATTGCATAAAAGAGGGCGTGCCGCAATTCGCTGCGGCACGCCCCCTTTGTCTATATCCCCAGCGCGGCGAGGGTGAGGATACCTAGGTTGGCGCTCCAGATGCTTTCAAACTGCGAGAGCGGGAGCGGGTTTTCGCCGAGGCCGCACTCGATGGTGTAGCCGGGGCGGTCAAAATTCTGAATGAACCAGTCCTTATATCCGGCAAAGCCGGAGGCGTAGGGCGTGTCCTCGCAGGCGTAGCCGCTCACGGCGGCGAACCGCTCGGCGAGCGCGCGGCTGCCCTCCGGCTCAAAATTTAAGTACTTCCAGTAGATGACATTGCCCTGCGTGTGGTACGCGAGCACGAGCGCGGGGTCGAGCGCTTCGGTAAAGGCGGCAAGCGCGGCTGCCTCCGGCGCTGTGAGCGGCGCTTCGCCGACAAAGTCGCGCGGCGCGGGGCGGTCGTAGCCCTGCGCGAACTTGATCGCGCGGGCGGTGTCCCACCCGGCGGGGTACTGCAAATTGAGATCGATGCCCGCGATGTTCGCCTTCCAGCCGTCCGGATAGGGGATCGCGGGGAACGCTGCGGCAATGGCCGCGGTGCGCTCCTTCGCTTCGCCCTCCGGCAGAGCGCCCGTCACGAGATCGACGCCGTCCGGATCGACGAGCGGCACGAGCGTGAGTGCGGCGCGGAAGAGGATATCCTCCGCCGGGTAGCCGAACACGGTCTCGCCCGCGGCGGCCGCGCGGAGCAGCGTTTCAAGATACTTCATCAAAAGCGGCGTTGTGATCCACTCGTTCGCGTGGTGCGCGGCGCTGTAGAGCACGCGGCGCAGCCCGTCGCCTGCCGTGAGCGCCCAGATCGGGCGGGAGAGGGCGCTGCGCCCGATGCTCTCGGCGCGAAGCTGCGGATATCGGTGCGTCAGTCCGTCCACGGCGCAGTCCATGAGCGCGCTGCACCACGGGATATCCGTCGGCACGACGGAAAACGGCAGCGGTACGGTGATCCGCTGCCCGGGCCGCAGCGCGAACGGGTCGAGCGCCGGGTTTGCCGTTTCGATCGCGCCGAGCGAGGCGTCGTACCGCTCGGCGAGCGAGAAGAGCGTGTCGCCGGGCCGCACCGTGTGCACGGCGTACCCGCGAAGCCATGGCGCGAGCGCGCGCTCGGTCTCCGCGCCGAATATGCCGTCCGGCGTCAGACCGTGCGAGCGCTGGAAGGTTTGCAGCGCGCTTTTCGTCGCCCCGCCGAAAACGCCGTCGGGTGCGGGAGCGCCGTACTGTGCGCGGCGGAGCGACAGCTGCAAAAGCGCGACCTCCGCGCCGGTGGAGCCGGTTTTCAAAATCTGCATGACATTTCCTCACGATGAAAAAATTTTGGCAGGCATGAGAGAAAAACGGAAGGATACCATAGTAAAAACAGAAAATGTGAAACAGTCGATGGAAACAGAGGACAAATTTTTCGCGGTTCTTTTCCTTCTCGACAGACATACTGAATACGCCGCCGCAAAGAAGCTGCTTGCGGCGCGAAACATGCAAAAGCATGGGAAGGATAAGGGTGGCAGTCCTATGAGAAAGATAAAATATGTATTCGCCCTGCTTGCCGCGGCGCTGGCGCTGACGACCGCGGC
>OKSD01002246.1_pt1 | contig 16890 bp, 23 predicted proteins | sample 1601221 | NCBI WGS metagenome assembly OKSD01 (sample SAMEA3541550, study PRJEB24748) | human gut metagenome | biome: human gut; feature: human-associated habitat; material: faeces | place: China | collected 2012
GGTCAGGCGGCCGTCCGGCCCCGCCGTGCGCCGCTCCACCAGCGTGTAATACTCCCGGTCGGCAATGACCGATTTTTCGCAGGTCGCCATGTCGGTGATCTGCCCGTCCGGCAGCTTGCCCAGCACGCTCCAGTGATCCCGCCGGATCACCTGCCAGCTCAGTCCGCCGTTTTGCAGGATGACGGGCTTCAAAAATGCCTCACCGCCCACCATGGCCCACTGCATGGCCAGCCGCCGGACCTTATCGCAGGCGGTGCGGACGCCGTCCATCCATTGCAGTTTGGGCGTCTCGGTATCGTGTAGGCCACTGTCATACTCGGCAAAGGTCGCCTTGCACAGCTTGTTCACGATGGCATAGGGCAGGCGCTGGCAGGGGTCCTCACCCAGCTCCTTGGACGGGGCACGGGCGAACCAGTCCGCAAACCATGTATCAATGGCGTCCTGCATCTCTGTACTGGTAATGTCCGGCAGCCCCAGGGCTTCCTGGATATTACTCGCGCCGCTGTTGGCCAGCGCCCGCAGAAACGCGCCCATCGCTCTCACCTCCGATCTTCATTTCTTCCATCAAGCGCCTGAAACACCGCGGCAGCAGACAAATGTCGCTGCCGTTTTGCCAGGGACAGCCCCTGCAATCAGGGATCGCGATTTTTACTTTCATGGTTGTGCACCACCACACCCGGCATGTGGCGCAGGGCGTACTCCATCCCGGCTGCATACTGCTGAATCTCATCAGCTTGTCGCCGGGCCTCCTGCAATTCCTGCCTCAGCCGGTCATTTTCTTCGATCAGGCTTTCCTTCGCATACCGCGGGAGGAAGTTCTCCACCAGCCACTTTTTGAATTGATTCATGGTACCCACTCCCGCGTCACAGATCTTCGCCGTGCTCATGCTCCATCCAGAGAAACGGGTCTGTGCGGCGGCACAGCTGAATCTGCAGCTGTGCCAGCTCCTCCCGCAATTCCCGGTTCTCCTCTCTCAATGCCGCCTGGGCAAACGGCGCCAGGAACGTCTCGATAAACCAGTGCTTTAGCTTCATCAGGTGCCCCTCCTCAGCCACAGCCGGTTGGTGGCGTAGCGCACTGCGTCGATGTGGTGGTTGTCGGCGTCCACATATCCAGGCAGCACCTCGCCGTCCTTTCCGGTCTCGTATTCATATTCGGTGAATTCCTTGGCGGTGTCGGGGCATCGCTTGGGGTCGATGACGATAGCCGTCAGGCCCTGCAGCCATTTCATGGATTCCCGCACGCTGCCGGGACCCTTGACCGCCTCGCGGCAGCGGATACCGGCGTCTCGATAGTCGCCGCAGCTCTTCATCTCGGCGCTGTCGGCGGTCACTGTCTCCCAGCGTTCGATCCGCCCCAGCACCAGCCTGGCGGTCTCCTGGTTGTTGATTTTCAGCCTGGTCAGTTCATCAAAGATGTACAGCGTTCGCCGTCCGGCATCATACCAGCAGCGGTTGAACGCCCAGGGGTCCGGGTACCAGCCCCAGTCCACGCCATTCAGCGCATCCCCGAAGCTGCGGATACGCTTGTTACTCAGCTCCTCCAGTCGGATGTTGTCAAAAACCTGGGTGCCGTTGCCCACAGCCTCGCCCAGGTACTCATGGCGGTACTTGGTGGGCCTGGTCTCTTTGATGTACTCGGCCTGGGCCAGAAATTTAGGCCCCAGCCATTCGGGCGGGGCCTCCAGGTAGCTGCTGTGGTGGACCCGCTTGCCGGGGCGCTGGGCCAGCGCGTATTTGTTGGCCCAGTTCCGCGCGGCAGCGGGCGGGTTGAAGCTGATAAAGGTCAGGCCGAATTCGCCGCCGCGCAGCGCGGACTGCTGGACGTTTCGCACCGCGTCCTCGCCGCCCTTGATCTGGTCCGCTTCCTCAAACCACAGCACACCGATGTAGCCGAACGGCAGCTTGATGGACTTGATCTTCTGCGTGTCGTCCAGGCCGCGGAACAAAATGCGTTGCCCGGTGGGCAGGTAGGTGCATTGCAGAGGGCTTTGGGTACACTTGAATTCGCTTGTCAGCCCCAGCTTGTCGATGGCCCACAGGATCTGCGCGTACACGCTGTCCCGCAGCGTGTCGGCCACCTGGCGGCAGACCAGCGCGTGGCAGTCCGGGTGACGGAGCAGTTGCAGGATCACCTCCACGCTCACATAGGAGCTTTTCAGGCTGGCACGTCCACCTTTTTCGACTGCCTCATCGATGAGGCCCTTGTTGATCTGCCGGTGGGTTTCGTAAAACGCCGGGCCGATCACGTCCTTTAGGCGGATCGTCTGCGTGTCCTTAGAGGTCATCCACGATCACCACCTTGTCGCTGCCGCCGCTCTGCTGCATCTCGCGGTACATCCTGATGGCCTCCACATCCCCGGCGCGGGCCTTCTCCACCAGCGCCGCATGGATGGCCGACCACTCGCCGGCGGCGTACTTCTCCGCCGTGGCGTCAAGCAGCTGGGAAAATTCCCGCTTTGACAGCCGTTTGTACTGTGTTTGCAGGGTCTTCAAATCCTCAGCAGGGTTATACTGTTCCTGCTGCGCTGCCGTGCGGATGTCCGCCAGCAGTTCGCGGATCGTTGCGTTTTTGCTCCTCATGCAGCGGACTCCTTTCGGTAAAAAATCAGGGCGCCGGGACCGGCGCTTAAGCACCCGCAGAAACGGGCCTGTTTTCGCGTGTGTTTGTGCGCGGGCAGTTTTGCCGCCCGCGTTTCTTAAACGAAATTAAACGGCTCTGCGGCGCGATTAAACGGGGTCTGGGCGCCGCCGTACAGGAGCACGGGAATTTCCGCGGGATATGCTTCGCCATCCGGGGCAAAACCAGCGGTTTTTCCTCGGATGTCAAAGTATGTCCGCCGCTTTCGCTCTGGGGGGCGAACCAGCCCCGTCACTACTCCCGGTTTCCTGTTCAAGCTCAAAACTGAGCCGAATCTTGTGTTCTATTCCATGTAACGGCAGCACCGCCGTGGCGCGCCGTTCCCGGACCAGTACGCTGCGCAGCGCCTCCAGCTCGGCCAGGCGCTTCAGCGGCCCGCTGGTGAAGTCCAGCTCACCGTCCGGCCGCCGTACCGCCTTGCTGGGCGGCAGCGGGCCGTCCCCGGCCAGCCACAGGATGTTGGCTTCCTCGTCCTCGCTCAGCGGCTCCGGCGCGCCCTTGGTCGCGCCCAGCCAGTACAGCACGCCGTTTTCCTTGCGGATCGCGTAGTAGACGCGGATCACGTCATTGACCTGGATAAACAGATACGACGGGTACAGCGTGTACAGCTGCTCCTGCCAGCGCCCGCCGCGGCGAATCTGCCGGCGTTCCTGCGGGCAGTAAGCCGTGATCCCGGCCCTGCGCAGCTTGCCGCAGATCTCGGTCTCCCGGCCGGTCAGCACCTGCAGCACGTACATCATGGCTTGCCCTCCTGCACCTTGCGGTCCAGGTAGCCGGATACCTGCTTGTACAGGTCGGGACGTTCCTTCGCCATGGCGTTCCACAGCATCGTCTTGACGTCGCTCGCGCCGGCCTCCAGATCGGTCTTGTTCTGCAGCTCCACGCGCTTCTTGTAGGCGACGGCGCGGGTCAGGCCGCTGATCTGGTTCATCAGCTTATCCACGCTGACCTTGGACCAGTCCTCATCCTTCTTGCTGGCCAGCGCGTTTATCAGGTTCTGGCTGGCAATGCGCACCAGCGCCTCGGTGGTATCCAGGTCCGGGTAGCGGTCCAGCTGCTCCAGCATATTTTTGAAGTTCTGCTGAGCGATCTGCAAAGCCTGAACGCTCTCCACATACCCTTGGGCGTACCGGCACACGCTCGACGTGCTCAGGCTGTATCCGTTCTTCTCCAGGTACTCCACGATCTCGCTGTATGTGGCGCTACCGTCGAGGATCATTTCCTCAACGGTAGCTTTCATCTCCGGCGGGAGCGCGTCGATCTTGCTGTGCTTGCGGTTGCCCTTCTTTCCAAACGACCAACCCATGTCACACCTCAGTTGACCAGATTGTCTTTCATGCCGCCCTCAAGCAGGCGGGTACCCTTGCCGGACAGCTTGCCTTCCAGATCGACCCAGCTGTGGTCTGCCAGATCGGGCACCGGCACATGGTCCTTGACGGTGCGCAGCAGGATGTACCCTTCCAGCGCGAGAAAGTCCACGCTCGCGGTGTACAGCTCTTCACCGATACCGTCATCGGACAAAGCGATCTGGATACCGCGCAGGCTGTTGTACTTCGGATAGAGAACATTCAGTGCGCGCATGACCCTGCCGTTGGCGCGGGCAAGTTCATTCTGTTTCATCTCAGCCAGCAATTTTTCTTTCAGGTCCATCATGCGTTCTCCTTCCGCTGCATCTGCATCAAAATCTCCAACACGCGGTCAAGCTTCTGATTCTGCTGTTCGAGTTTCCGCTCGGTTTTAGCCTGCTCGCGGTAAAAATCCTCTTTTGTCAGGTACACTTCACTGATTTTGGAAATCTTCTTCCGGCACTCGTCAATATCCTTATCATGGGTGGCGCGGGTGGTATAGGTTTCCTGGATCGCCCGGATCTGGGATTTACAGGAATCCAGCTGCTTGTCGAACTCAGCCTTCGGCACGGCACCTTCAGCTTTCTTTTCCACCCGGTCGTAGCTCCGCTTCAAAAGCCAGCACAGCAGGCCGGTCACGCCGCCGAGCAGCAGCACCGCCAGCCACCAGGTCCCTGCGTCAAACTGCATTCCTTCCATCTCGCACCCCATAAAAAATCGTGAGTATCATTGCATCTACAATGATACTCACGATTCGTAAAATGGGGAATGTGAAATGCTTTAATATTTTATTTTACTCCGGCGGGTCAAACAGGCTCATCTGTTCGGGTTGTGGCGTCCGGCCGGTTTCACGGATTTTCTCTCGTATAATGTTCCGGATCATTACGGAAGTCAGACCGTATTTTTTCGCCAGTTCGTTGTAATTATAGCCATTGAACTCGGCCACAATGGCCTGGTTGCGCTTGATCCGTGCAAAACTGTCCGGCTTGGGGATGTAAATGGTATCGGCAGAGTAGTATTCGATCAGTTTCAGATAGTTATCAAAACCGATCAGGTCAGCGACCTCTCTCTGCTTATCCGTCAGATCATCTATCCTGACTTCCCACTCTCCCATTCGCACCACCTGCCTTTTTCTCCGCAGAAGCGATGTATGCTTTCAGGATTTCGATCAGCTTGCTGCAATCCTGGTAACTCAGCCATGCAAGCGGCTTTTCAAACCCGGAATCCATGCCCAGCTCCTTTTTGATAATGCCGCGCAGCCGGTCGGCCAGCCGCGCTTTGCTGGGGCTCAATTCGTTCAGGCGATACATCAGGTGCCATACTTTGCCGCATTGCCCTTCGCTGGCGTGCCCCGGTGCCGTCGGGCGCTGCGGGCGGCCCCGGCGCCGCGGTGTGGGATTGGAACCCTGCTTCTTTTCCAGCTCAGCGATCACGTCGTAGGCCTCGGCCGATGTCAGCCCGCTGATGTGCTGCTTGCCGGTCATCCCAAATACCAGGTCATGCAGGGCGTCGTCACCGTCTCTGCTCTTCATGCCCAGTGCACCGGCAATGGCATAGATTTTTCGGACTTGATATGTGTTGATTGCTGCCATTGTCCTCAGCCTCCTTCTTCAACCCGGCAGCGGCTTTCAGCTCCTCGATCTGCTCCGGCGTCAGGCCCGTGGCCAGGTACGCCTGCAGCAGCCTCCAATCCCGTTTACTCATGGCACTCCATATTAGGTCATATCGGGCTGCTCATCCGACACGTCGTAGTAGAACTCGTCGCTCTGGCGGATATAGGCCCCGATCTGATTCAGGAACTCCAGCGGCTGGCGTTTCAGCGCCTCCCGGTCCAAAGATTCCGTTGTCTTGATGAACTCTTTCCGTCCCATAGCCTTCAGCGTGGCGATGGCCTCGGCAACCTTGCCAGTGGGAAGCATCAGCTTGCTACTGATCCGGTAACCGACCGTGCCGAAGTTGAGCGTCCGGCTCTTGCCAGCCATTTCGGCGCGGTGACAGTCAACATAGTCTTTCACATCGGACTCCAGGCGCTTGATGCGGTTCTGCAGTGGCAGCGCCGTTTTGGCGTATTCGTTTTTGATGCTGTCCAGCCGGCGGTCCCGGTCAACGGCCAGCTCGGTCAGCGCGTGCTGGCACTCGCGGATGTCCCGCAGCGCCTGATCCACCGCGGCCCAGTCGCTCAGCACCGGCGCGGCGGTCACTTTTCGTCTTGCCATAGGTCAATCCTCTCCTTCGATCTGTGCTTGGAATCTGCTGGCGAGCAGCTGGGCATAATCTTCGGCGCCGAACGGCAGCAACGGCCGGATACTGTTCCGCAGCACGATCAGCGCGATGTACGCATACAGCAGATCCGCGCCGCCAGTCGGGAAGATCATGGCCTGCAGCCGGTCAATGTACGCCTGTACCTGCTCAGCAGCACAGGGCTGAAATGACTTCTTGTTTTCCATAGGCAATCTCCTTCCTCCCTCTGCATCTTTCCGGGCTTGGGACCGGCGGAGCCATCGGCTCCGGCTGCATTAAGGAAGGGGCTTACGCCCCCTTGCGGCGTTCCGGCAAAGCCTGCCGGTCACTGCGCCGCCGCTTTTTGGTCGGCCGCTTGCGGGGCGGTCTGGCGAATTCCATGGTGGCCAGGGCGTCGTCGTAGCCCTCGGTGTACCCATGCCAATACTCGGCATTGTCTGCCGGCTCGATCTCATCGGTCGGCAGGTCCAGCAGTTCCGCTACCGTCTCCTTGGCGTGGCCCAGACAGTACCCGGCCCACAGAAGCAGGACAACCAACGGAATCACCAATGCCTCGCCGCCCAGGGCGCCGCCGTCCCGCGCCAGCGCCACGTTCAACGCGTACATTCCAAACGCCCCGGCCACCGCACCGGCGGCGAAGATTACCGTGAATTTTACCTTGCTCATAGTGCCCTCCTTACACATGCCCCAACATGCCGATGCCCATGTGGGCGGCCATGCGGTACAGATTATCGTAGCTGATATCCTCAGCGCTGGCGGCGTTGCTGTACAGGTTCACCGCGCCGCGGATGCCCCAGGGGCTCCGGCACACCCCCAGCAGAAAATCCAGTTCCTTCTTTGCGCCGCGGCTGGCCAGCACCGGGAACAGTTTCTCCACGTCCTCCCGCTTGACCTTACGGGTGGTGTATTCCCGCTGCATGCGAATGCGGCTGAACAGCTGGGCAAACCGCGCCTGCTGCCGTCCCTGCAGGCGGCTGTATACCTCGCTGTTTCCGATCAGCACCACGCCCACACCGTGCTCCCCGGTCATGGGGTTATCGTCGGTCAGGGAGCGGATCTCTTCCAGGGCCGCGTATTTGAGGTGCTGCGCCTCGTCGATGATAATAACCAGGTTGGTGCCATCCAACCGCTGCCGCAGCGCCATCATCTGGTCCATCTTGTTGCGGCATTCCGGCACCCGCAGGGCGCGGGCCAGCAGCTTGATCGCGCCGGTCAGTGTGCCGGTGCTGGGGGTGATACTGATGCCCACCGCGCTGGTAGAGTGGTCGCGCAGATATTTTTGCGCGCCCTTGCTCTTACCCACGCCTGCGTCCCCGTGCAGGACCACCATGCAGTGTTCCAGCTGCGCGAAGCGGATTCCCTGGTACACGTCCTCCGAAATCGAGGTCGGTATGTAACTTTCACGGGGCAGCAGACCGCCGGTCTTCTCGGCGGCGGCCGCCGACTCCTCCGCTATGGCGAAGAATTCCTTCAGTTGACGTTCCACAGTCTCCACCGAACCTTTGTATTTCTGGTTCATGTAGCTGCTCAGGGCCGCACTGCTGATATTCACCTTGCTCGCCATCTGGTTCTGGCTGATTTTGTGCGTTTCCATGTACTCCTGCACTCGCCGGATCATGGACTCATCATAGATCTTCTCCATCTTCGAAACCTCCTCGCTGTCTGATCAGGTAGTCGTTCATGCTTCCAATATCGATATCGCCCACGGCCCGCAGCAGGGGTTCTTCCTGCTCGGCGCGACGAAGTTCGATGCACTTCGGGTTCGGAGCCAGGGCCAGTTCGTCCAGGTTGTGCCGTGCCAGAGCGGTAGCCAGGTTGAGCGCCCGCTCCGGGTCATCCGGCAAACGCAGCGCCTGCCCGTACTCCCGTACTGCCTTTTCGGCCTTGCGCTTGGCGGCCATCAGCTCGGCAATCTGCTCCTGTGTAGCCAGGTACCCGGCGGTCAGCTTGCTCTGCGGGGCTTCCGTGAGGAAACGGTCCTCCATATCGTAGACCCGCACTTTGCTCAGGTCCTCCGGGTCATACCGCAGATACACCTTGTCCTGCATGCGCAGGTTGGCAAGTTCCGGGGTGTAGAAATCCAACTCCAGGCCGTGGATCTTCAGTGTCACGCCGCGGCGGGTCACCCGTACCGGCTTGCTGGTACGCATTAGCATCAGCTGCAGGTCGTTTTCACTGGCCGGTTGCCGTACCGCGCCATTGGGCAGGCTTTCCCGCCAGACCTCCACGCGGCTTTTGCCTTTGTCCTCGGCAACGCTGCCGCCGTAGGGCTCACAGTTCAAATACCCTTCAATCAGCGTGTCTACCGCCGCAATCACTTCGGCGTCCGTCGGCACGTGGTCGCCCTGCTTCAGCACGTATTTCAGCCGGTTGGGCTTTTCCACCACGTTGCCGCCGGTATAGGTAGGGAACAGCCGACTCACATAGTTCTTGAAATCCTCGAACCGCCGCTCCACCAGCTTGGCGCGTGCGTTGCGCACAATGGCGTTGGTCATCTTGATGCCCAACCGCTCAAACACGCCCGGCGGGGCAAAAGGTTCGCTGCCATCGGCCAGACGCTTCTTGGCGCGGTGCCCACGCCCGCCGATGTCGTAGGTCAAAAATTCGCGGCCGTTGTCCACATACACGTTCGAGGGAATTCCGCGGGCGATAATGCCCTTGCGGAGCGCATTCAGCGTGGCCTGACTGCCGGGATTGGCGGTCACATACCAGCCGGTAAAAATACCGCTGCGGGCATCCAGCCAGGCGCTCAGATATAGGCGATGCAGGGTGCCATCCGGCCCCACGCTCTCCACGTCCAGTGTATGGGTATCGCCGATCCAGAAGTCGTTGGCGGAAATGCTCTCGTATTCGCGGCGTATGTAGGGGCTGCACTTGTCGTAGTAGGCTTTTTCGCCCTCTCTGCACAGCACCGTCACCGCATAGGGTACCGCCTTGGCTTTGCGGTAAAAGGTGTGATAGCTGGGCAGCGGCAGGGCCGTGGGCATATTTTCCCGCGCCCACTGCTCGGTCAGCGCCACACAGCGGGGGATCGGCAACTGCGCCTCATCCAAGAACAGGCTCAAAAATTCCTGCTCGATCTCCGGCAGCAGCACGGTCTTGCCCTTGCGGGCCTTGCCGCGCTTATCCACCAGGGCATCCAGGTCTCCCTCGCGGATCGCCGCCCACTTGCGGTACAGCGTTTCCACGCTAATCTGGCGCTCCGGCTCTTCCAACTGACGAAGCAGCACGAACTTCTCATCGCACTCGGCCTTTTTCTTTCCGGCCTTGCTGCGGTATTCCTGCCACTGTTCCACTAGGGCTATCCAGCAGCTGATCTCCGCACGTTCCTCGGCGGTGTAGCTTTCCAGTGGCTTGTTCTTGGGCGCTGGCTTATCCTGGGCAACGGCCGGGGCGGCAGTTTTGACCGCCGGACTGTGATCGGCGATGTATTTTTTCTGAGCAGGCTCCGGCAGAGCAGAAAGAGGAATCAGGCAGATTGGCCGGTTTTGTGCATTTCTTTCCATTTGATGAGGCCAACGACCTGCTTTAATCTGAAGCTGGACAGCCCTGCTGGTACATCCCAATAGGTGGGCGACCTCCGTTGCTTTCAGTAGTGCTTCCAATCCATTCACCTCAATTTTGACCTGCCATCTTCAGTGCTGGGCGGTCACCCCTCAGCAGACAGCCCCGCAGGGCCGTTTCGGCAATGCTGGTCTTTCTTTCCAGACTGTGATATTCTATAAACGAGTACTGTGTAGTGACTCTGCTCTACACAAAGGGAAAGGATGTAGCATCAATGCAAATAACAGTGAATGATGTAAGAAATCGCTTGTTTCGGTTGTTTTCTCCTGTAATCAATACACCGGAGTTCCATGAAAAGTACCTATCGTTTTCCACTCTCACCGACTTACAGAAGCGGTATGATATTTGCGAAGAAAACTGGGGTCTTACAATGGCTTATATTCATGCCATTGCATTGCATCTGGATGATAAGGAATTTCCTTCTATAGCTAACCGTACAGTTCCGCCTGAAATTGTTCTTACTGCATATACTGTTTATTGGCAAGTCACGCAAGAACTCGTTCAGGCCGATCAAGACCGCAAGCTATCTGTCCCGGATTCCGATTCGGATTTCTTAACGTATATGTTCTCCGACTTTTTGGGGAAATTTTCCTCTGATAACGGCATATGAGCAGAGCCGTCATCAACGCACACGCTCAGCGGAACTCCATTTTTAAGCATGAGTTTTTTCAGCGTCCTGAGAGAGCTAGGATTTGTTGAGATTTTCTTGTTAGACATTCTTACCGTCCTTTTTGTCCGTCCCGCGTTGGAGTGGACTTCTGTTTCGGCCTGCCATCATCAGTACCGGGCGGCCATTCCCGGCAGACGGCCCCGCAGGGCCGTTTCGGCTGTTGACATATCCAGCATATTTACTTTGCAACATTACGCAAGAGATTTATCGAAATGCCCCTCTGTGCTGTAAGCCCATTGCAGTTCGATCTGTCCATCCGGCATCAGGTACAGGGCGGGGCGGTGTGCCTTGCAGGTCCATCCGCTTTTGATATTCTGTACCCAGGCATCCCCATAGTACCCTTCCACCTTCAGAACCTTGTACTGGCTCCCAGCATTGGGGTAGGTCTCGCCAACCAGCAGCGGATCGCCCAGCTTCTGAACCGGCACCCGGTCATTCTTCGGTATCAATGTCATAACCAAGCGCCTCCATCACATGCAGGATCTCACCAGTATAGCCGATCAAGCCCTCATACCGTAGCCAGATGTCCAGCAGCTCCCGGCGGTAATGCCGCTCCAGCGCCTTCTCGATCGTGCCGGGCTCTTCGCCGATCATTTCTTTCAGCGCTGTCAAGATTGCATCTTCCAACCCTTTTTCCTCCTTTTTGAATGGACGGTTGAACGCCGTTTCAACGGTCTTTATACCTGTCACAAAATCGCTGTCCCATGCGCCGCGCCGCCAATGCTCGGGCCACGCCCACCAGTTCAGAGCATCCTCCAGTGTGGGGTATTTCTCGCCGTATTGTTCCTGTATGGCATCTATAATGCGAATGTGCATGGCGTTCTCCTTGGCCTGCCATCATCAGTGCCGGGTGGCCATCCCCGGCAGACGGCCCCATGGGCCGTTTCGGCTCAACGTCTGAAACACTGTCAATTTGTTCATGGTGATTTCCTTTCTGTCACCTATTTGAAGCAGCCTTCTGGCTGGAACGACTGGGAATGGTGAAAATATCTTCTACCTGACAGCCCAGGGCATCAGCGATGGCTTTTGCGGTGAGTCCATGAACACTGGGGCTTATGCCAGCTTCTATCCTGTATAATGCGCTCCCACCCATGCCGATTTTTTTCGACAATGCAAACCTAGTCAGTCCACATTTTTCCCTTTGCTCACGAAGGCGTGAAATCTTAGGTATATAATTCAAGGTATCCGGCCCCCTTCCGTGTCTGTTCAGACACTATAATTATTATATAGTGTCTATACAGGCACGTCAAGAGTTTTTTTCGCTTTTTAGTGTTCATATAGACACAAATATGCTATACTTATAAAAAAATTTGCCATCTTGCAACGGGGGAGAAGCTATCTCAAATGAATATTTCAGATCGGCTCAAGGAGCAAATGAAAATCAGGAAAATATCTGTTCCTGGACTCAGCGAGAAAACTGGAATATCCGAAAATACGATAAAAAATTATTTATATCGCGGCCAAGAGCCCCGTGCTGAGGCAATGCTTGCAATTGCCAACGCACTTGACATATCAGCAGCCTACCTTCGTGGCGAGAGTGATGATCCAACTCGGCCTATATGGGAATCGTCCTCAACGCTCGATGAACTCAAGAAAATAGATGTATCTTTGTTGCCTGGCCTTCTGGAAAGTTACCAGCAGGCCAGCCCTGAAACGCAGTTCTATGTACGCGGAGCATTGGCCTATATTGCCAACGCTTTGCATGTGGAAGATGCCGAGTTTCAGCGCCGCACCACTCATTTACTGGAGCATTTTTGTAACATCGCCTATGATTTTTCCCGTAACTATCAGCAGGAAGCCCGGCGCGGTGAAGAGGGGCAAAAGATAGATTTTGCAAAAGCATATAACTTCTACATGAAGTTATTGAGCGCAGATCTGGTGGATACCCAACAATATTACTTCCCCTCCAGCCCCGATCCGCGTCGCAGAGATGACGGGACATCGGACGAAAGGGGCTTCTAATTCCAAATCCAGCATGGCACAAGAGCGGCCTTTCTGTCTCGCTTTTGTTGGATTCCAACGCTAGGGGTTATTTTTACAGCAATTTTTGCAATGTGTTTCAATAGTCGCCTGCTTACTTTGCATATATAAAAAAGCGCTGCACAGATACCCCTGGAGGGGACATTTCTGCGGCATTTTAATGCGAAATCCAGAAATTGCTTCGCACCGTGTTATTATCAAATAATCAACGTGTTATCGTAATGCGAAAGGCGAAAAGCAATGCGAAACACTTTTTCGCATTGGAATAATCAGGATTGCCATTTTCCGATGCATTTCTGCTTCCATATTTGAACGCCTTAAAGATTTTCTTAAATGGCAGTGTGCAAATGATATTTGCTGAATATTCGTTGTTTTTTATCGTGCGTTCAAATCTTTGAACACTTCTTAAACACGCTCCGACCTCATTTTTGTGTTGCGCTTTGTCATCTGGCTGTCGGTGCCAAAATCGCCCTAAAAAGGGGCAAAAAAAATTGCAAGCCCCTTTTCAGGGACTTGCATTTTTTATGCGAACTTTTCCGTTCACGCATCATTAAATTTTACGTTATTTGGTTAAAAAACGTCGTATTCCGCCTTTTTGCACATTCATTTCGGCCCCGCCCGCCGTTCAACCCCATTTTTTCATTCTCTCTGAAAACTCACACCGGGATTTCTCCTATTAATGAAAGGATAATCTGAAAGCAGATTACTTTTTTCGGAACTACACCAACATTATACAACAGCTGCGCCGGAAGCGCAAGAAAGAGAGGTTCTATGGAAAAAACGGCATCCAATCATTTTTCAGAGGGGAGGGAGCGAAAATGACGCTGTTTGAGCTGGTGAAGCAAACGATTCAAGTGCGGGATGCAGCGGAACATTACGGCTTGCAGATCAATCACAGTGGGATGTGCCGCTGTCCATTCCACGAGGACCGGCATCCCAGCATGAAGCTGAACGAGAGGTACTTTTACTGCTTCGGCTGCGGGGCCACCGGCGATGTGATCGACCTTGTGGCAAGGCTATTTGGCTTGAGCAGCTTCGAGGCGGCACAAAAACTGGCCCAGGATTTCGGGATTGACCCGGATAAGCCTCCGGCGGCCATCGCTCTGCCCAAGCCGAAACGCCCCCTGCTGACGGCATACCGGCAGGAGGAAATGCGCTGCCTTCGAGTGCTGTGCGATTATCTGCATCTTTTAGAACGCTGGAAGGTACAGTATGCGCCCAAGGTGCCGGAAGATGCTTTGGATGACCGGTTTGTGGAAGCCTGCCAGATGCTGGACTATGTGGAGTATCTGGCGGATTTGCTCATTGCCGCCGAACTGGAACAACGGATAAGAATCGTAGAAATGTTAAACAAAGAGGACCTGATTGCCACCTTGGAGGAGCGGCTGGAACGACAAAAGAAGGAGGAAACGCCCTGTGAAGAAAAACAATCCGCCTGACGGAGTGCCCGTCTGGTTTGATGGAAAAAACATCAACGAAGCCCTGTTTTGTGAGGAGTTCTTGCAGACGCACAAGATTCTCTTCACAAACGGGGCTTTTTTCACGCCCGAAGGCCGTGTGACCGATGAGCTGCCCCTGCGGGGAGAGATTTTTGAGGAGCTGAAATGCTGTGCGGTCAGTAATATCCCCCGCAAAATCAGCAACATTGTGGAGCTGATGAAGCTGGCGGCGCTGGTGGAGGATTTTCCACCGAAGGCGGACCGGATTCACCTCTCCAACGGGACGCTTTTTCTGGGCGGAAAATTTGTAGAGGGAAAACCCGAAATCGTCCGTAATCGTTTCCCTGTGGCCTACAATCCCGGGGCATCCCAACCCATTCTCTGGCTGAAATTTCTGGATGGCCTGCTCTACCCGGAGGACATTCCCACCTTGCAGGAATACATCGGCTACTGCCTGATCCCCAGCAACAAGGGCCAGCGGATGATGATCATCAAAGGCAACGGCGGTGAAGGCAAGAGTCAGATCGGCGCTGTGCTGGGAACTTTGTTCGGCTCCAACATGAAGGATGGCAGCATCGGGAAAATATCCGAGAACCGATTTGCCCGTGCCGATCTGGAGCATATCCTCCTGTGTGTGGATGACGATATGCGGATGGAAGCCCTACGCCAGACCAACTATGTAAAATCCATCGTCACCGCTCAGGGCAAGATGGATTTGGAACGCAAGGGCAAGCAGAGCTATCAGGGGTGGATGTGCGCCCGGCTGCTGGCCTTCTCCAACGGAGATTTGCAGGCACTGTTTGACAGGAGCGACGGGTTCTACCGCCGCCAGCTGGTGCTGACCACAAAAGATAAGCCTGCTGACCGTGTGGATGATCCCGACCTTGCGGAGAAGATGAAAGCCGAGGTGGAGGGCATCTTGATCTGGGCCTGTGAGGGCTTGCAGAGGCTGGCTGCCAACAACTTCAAGTTTACCGAGAGCCAGCGCACCAAAGACAACCGGGAGGCTGTCAAACGGGACAATAATAATATTTTTGATTTTCTGGAATCCGAGGGATATATTCGGCTGAAAGCAGACAGTACCATCAGTTCTAAAGAACTGTATGAGATTTACCAGATGTGGTGCGAGGAAAACAATCTGACGGCGCTGAAGCGGCGCAGCTTTAGTGATGCTGTGATCGCCAATCAGGGCAAGTACAATCTGGAATACTGCAACAGGATCACCAACATCGCCGGGCGGCGGGTGTGGGGATTTTTCGGAATTGAAGCGATTGCCAGACCTTATATAAACGGATTTTCCAATGTTTCGGAAGATACGTACGTACCGAGGCAGGACGAGTAACTCGGTGCTTTTGTACGTATGTACACAGCATTTCACCCAAAACCGTCTCTATAGGGGACTCTCGTATCGCACCCCCAACGGCAGACAAAGCACGCCTTTGTTTGCTGCCGGATGGCTAGTGTTTGGCAGAACATCGGCTGTCCGGGCTGAACAACAGGAAACGATGCAGATGGTTTCCGGGCAGTTCAGCAGCGGCCATCGCAATGACCGCAATCCCCCCTCGGGAGAGCCCACGGCACTTTGCAGCCCTTCGGGCTGAAAGTGTCATAGTGGGTTATTACACTTCCCGCAGGAAGTGCATCCCCGTCCCCCAGCCGTCTGCTACTGAGCTGAAAGGAGCTGATTTGTATGGCCAGAAATGACGGAATCGACTGTACCTTTGCCCGTAATCAGGACTTGCCCACCCTTGATGATGTGGCAAAGGTGCAGGAACACAATGAACGAGAAAAGGACAACTACTCCAACCAAGATATTGATACCACCCAGACCTACCGGAATATCCACTTCAAAGCTCCCACCGACAGCTATGCCGCTATGTTCGATCAGATGATTGCCGATAGGCTTATCTCCACTCGTGGCCTGAAAGCCGATGCGGTGAAATACGAGGAACTGATTTTCGATGTGAACTCCGCTTACTTCCACAACCACGGTGGATACGAGTATGCCAAGCAATTCTACACCGACGCATACAAAGCCGCCGTGGAGATTGTGGGCGGTGAGCAGTATATTCTCTCCGCTGTCATGCACGCTGATGAGCGCAACCGGGCTATGTCGGAAGCTCTGGGGCAGGATGTATACCACTACCACCTTCATGTGGTGTATGTCCCGGTGGTGGAAAAACAGATTCTCTGGTCGAAGCGGTGCAAGGATAAGTCCCTTGTGGGCACGGTCAAGGAGACCATTATGCAGGTCAGCCGGAGCAAAAAGTGGGAATCCAAAGTTGCTCTGGATGAGCAGGGCAATCCGCTTCTGACCTCTACAGGGAAGAAAGTCCTGCGGACATCGTACAGTGTCCTGCAAGACGATTTCTTCAACTATATGAAAGCTGCCGGATATACCGATGTGGAGCGTGGAGAGCGTGGCAGCACTGAAGAACATCTGACTGTGACCCAGTTCAAGGTGGCACAGGAGCAGCAGCGGCTGGAAGATGTGACCGCCCAAATCGCTCAGACAGAACAGGCGCTGGACACCGCACAGGCTGCCGTTGAGAAAAAGCAGAAGGAGCTGCAATCCCTGCAAAAGCAGACCAAAGAACAGCGCACTGCCGCCCTGACCGTACAGGAAATCCGCTCCATGGGGAAAAAGACGATCACCGGCAACATCACTCTGACCCCATCCGAGTGCAGCACGCTCAAGGATTATGCGGTCAATGGGATTCTTGCCAAGGCGGAAAACAGCCGTTTGGAGGAAAAACTGCAACAAGCGCAAAAGAGCGCCGCTGTCTGGAAACAGCGATATGAATCGCTGAAAGAACAGGCACGGCCTTATCTGGAAGCTGTCAAGCTCGCACCCGAAAAGGTGCGGGCTTTTCTTGACGCCATTTTGACCCGGACCCGGCAAACAAGGCAGCACGATCAACCTTCCCGCCGCAAGTCGCAGGATATGGAACTTTAATTGATGGAGGAAACTGCATGAGAAAACACGAAAACTTTATGAACGAACCCGAC
>OKSD01002257.1_pt1 | contig 16785 bp, 9 predicted proteins | sample 1601221 | NCBI WGS metagenome assembly OKSD01 (sample SAMEA3541550, study PRJEB24748) | human gut metagenome | biome: human gut; feature: human-associated habitat; material: faeces | place: China | collected 2012
TAAACAAGCCATCGGATTTATCTTTCCGATTCAATATAAAAAAGCCTTTGCATTTTTACTTTGCAAAGGCTTATACATTATTTATTTAATTTTGCTGTGCTAGTTGTAGTATTTGTTTTGTTATTATTCTTAGCTACAGATTTTGGATAAATATATACTACATACTGCTGACAATAACCGGCTGAAAGCTGTTCATAAGTAAATCCATGTGTAGGATTTTTGCCTGAGTCTGCTGTATAATACTTATCGCCTACTCTATTTCGAACCATAATATAATGTCTGCCACCAAAATCTACCCAGTCACTGCCCTTTGAAACAAAAAGTGCAACACCATTTGCATCAAGACAAGCGTCCATTGTAGCTTTTTTAGCTTCATTCCAAGGTTCCATATACACTGGGAAACCTGCAAGCTGTGCCAACTTAGCCTGTGACTTAGAATAGATTATTACTTGATACCAAGCACTACTACCTATAAGAAGATTTGCTGCAAGAGCAACTTCCGGAGGAGAAACTGTAACACCTGAAAGTGTTGAAAGTGCCATAGCAAGAGAACAAACCCCACAAGAATTACCTGCCCAAACCTTGCCCGGAGCAAGACCTGAAACCTCTATTATAGTATTTGCTGTCTGCAATTCTGTAGCTGGTTCTGTCTTAGTCTTTGATGCTGTTTTTGCCTTTGTTGTATGCTCTGTAGCCTTTTCTACAACCTTAGTAGTTGCTTCTTCTACGTCTACAGCTGAGTCAGATAAAACAATTTCAGGCATAACTTCTACACTTTTTTCGTCCTGACCTACGTTTTCAGTTACAGCCTCACTGACAGCCTCAACCTTTTCTTCTTTCTTAATATCCTTAAAAAGACTATTGGAGCTAGTTGAACTACTTCCACCATAGGCACAAGAATATTTATTAGGCCATTTATGCCCTACCTGATGCCAATGAACTGTACCATAACCGTTTATTTTTGTAAACTTATCTTCTTCATACTTGCATTTTTCAAGCTCTGTGTTATCTCCAACATAGACCATCAAGTCCTTTATATACTGTTCATTACTAGCCTTTGCCACCTTTTCAAGCTGAGGCCACAAGCCACTGAATGTACCCTTTTTACCATACAATTTACCGTCAGCATTGTAATGACAAGCCACAGGACCATTAGAAGTAGTTTCTGTATTTAATTCTGCTGATGTTGTAGAAGTGCTAGAAGAAGACTCTGTCAATATTTCTTCGGCATTTACCATTTCTTCTTCCTTTGTCAAAACACCGTTTTTTAAATTGACAACGCCACTTACTACAATCACAACAATAGCAAATACACAAACTATAACATAAGATTTTTTTTGTTTGATAAATCTGCCTATGATTTTGATTTTTTCTTTTCCACTAGCTTCTGACCATTTTTCAAAAACATCATTCTCAGATGAACTGCCTTTGAAAAACTTCAGAGGTTTAGCAAAAATTTGTTTCAGTTTTTCCGTCATTTTTTTTAATTTCATTATAAGCATCCCAATCTTAAATAATTTCTGACAATTATATATCATAGAACAAAAAAACTTATAAGTCAACAAAAAACGACATTATTCAAACTTTTTTAATATTACAAAAATAGCACAAATTTTTTTAAAAAATATCCCAACTGCATTTATTACAGCTGGGATATAAAAATTTATTATACAATTCTTGTCATAGGTAAATCATTGTTTATACCTTTTGACATCAAAATCTGGTGTAAATCTATTATGCCATTGTGGAATGTAGCAGCACAACCGGCTAAATACAAATCCCACATTCTGGCAAATTCTTCGCCTTTAGTTGCCACAATTTCGTCCCAATGTTTAAGGAAATTTTCTCTCCAACAAAGCAAAGTCTTTGAATAGTGTCTTCTTAAACTTTCAATATCAAGAGTATAGAAATTGTATTCCGGCATTATATCTTCTATTTCTCTCAAGCTAGGTATTACCCCACCTGGGAAAATATATTTCTTTATAAATGGGTCGCCCTCATGTTCCTTTAAGGCACTTATATAGTGAAGTAAGAATAATCCACCCTGCTTTAAAACGGCATTTACATTCTTTAAGAACAAGTCATAATGCCCTCTGCCAACGTGTTCAAGCATACCTACACTTACAACTCTGTCAAACTGTAAACCGGATTTTTCAAGTTCTCTATAGTCCATTAAATGAACCTCTAACTTGCCTTCTAAATGTTCTTTCTTTATGTCTTCTTCAAACTTCTTTTTCTGCTCACTGCTTAAGGTAATGCCGTAGCCCTTTACACCGTATTTTTTAACAGCCTCTTTAAGCAAAAAGCCCCAGCCACAACCTATATCCAAAAGTGTCATACCTTCCTTAAGCTGTAACTTGTCCAAAATATGGTGTACTTTGTTTACCTGTGCATCATAAAGAGTGTCTGTAGGATTTTTAAAATATCCACAAGAATAGCTCATTGTTTCATCAAGCCAAAGTTTGTAAAAATCATTACCTATATCATAATGTGAACTTACTTCTTCTTTTTGATGTTTCTTTGTCATTGATGTAAAAATAAGATTTTTAAGTTTCTTCTTATCTGTTGTAAACTTTCCCATTTGTCCCAGAAAAGCATCTAAAACTTCGAATAAATCCTTGTCTACATCAATATCCTTACGCATATAGGCCTCGCCTAAAGCAAGTGATGTACTTGTCATTAATTCTGTTTTACTGATGTCGTTATTGATAAACACTCTGAATTGAGGTTTATCCTTACCGACTTTCGTAACCTCGCCTTTACTTTCAACTTCAAATGATACGGGTATAATATTTGCAAGATAATTTGTTAAAAAAGCATTCATAATCCTTTTTCCTCCTATTTTATGTAATAAAATAAGCAGTCAACTACCTAACGCCTATTATTCAACCATATGGTATTTTTTAATACACAATGAATTTACTAATAAGACATTTCATTTACTATAATATAATTAATATTAAGTAGCTTATATTCTGTTTATTTTCGTGAAATCTCCCCATATACAAACAAAAATTCCCATATATTTAGAATATAAAAAAATACTTTCTCAAAGGCATAGCGTTCTATATTTTTTATTTTTGCCTTATGGTAAATTATATTACTATTTTATTTAAAAGTCAACGGCATTTTACACAAAAATAATGTATTATTTAACTTATTTAATATAATATTGCTTATTTTACAGTATTTTTATACTTATATTATTGCCCATATTTATTTTTTTATTCCATTTTTTAATCAATTTTCCATTTTACAGTACTACCACTTTCATCTTTTGATACTATAAGCTGGTTGCCTATATTTTGCTTTAATTCAGAAACGTGGGAAATAATTCCTATAAGTTTATCACTGCCTGCCATTTCTGTAAGTACATTAACAGCCTGTGCCCTTGACCTATCATCTAATGAGCCAAAGCCTTCATCAATAAACATCATATCTAAGTTAATAGAGCCTTTTTTATTCTTTATTTGGTCTGCCATCCCAAGTGCCAAAGACAGTGCAGCCATAAATGACTCACCTCCGGAAAGAGTTTTTATTTCTCTCACCTTGCCGGTTACTAAAGAATAGACCATTAAATCAAGACCTTCATTTGTCCTTTTCCCTGTTTTATTAAGGTCTTTTAATATTAACTGGTATTGACTACCTGTCATACTTTCAAATCTCTTATTTGCAGAACGAAGAATATTTTGCAAATAATATCTTTGAACAAAGGTTTCTAGGTCAATTTTAGCCTGTTTATTTACTGACCCTGATATTAAATCAGATATAACATTTACTTTGTTGTACTCTTTTAAAATTTCTGTCTGGTCTTCAACTTTCTTTACTATATTATTTAAAACTTCACTATTTTTCTCAATGGCATTAAATGTAATATTCTTTAGTTCATCAGATTTTTTCTTACTTTCCCTTAATTCTTCTACTTTGCCACTTAAAATTTCTATATCCGGCTTTTCCTTTTCATTAATAATCTTTAAAGCAGTTTCCCTTTTAGTTTCTGCTGATTTTAATTTTTCTTTGTATTCTTCAATTTCTGTTGCTATGTCATCTCTCTGACTTTGACTATACTTTTCTATATATTCAAGCCAACTATTATCATCAAACTTTTTATCCTTTAAAACACTATTGTATTCTTTTTCAGTTTTTGCAACTTCCTCAACAACATTTGGCAAATTATTTTTGTAGTCTTTTAAAAGTGTTTCTGCGTTTTCCAATTTAGTTTTTGCATTTGATTTTTCTTTTTCGGCAACAGAATACTTACTTTCAAAGTCATTTTTATTTATTTCTGCTTTATTTCTTGCCTTTTCTGCATTTTCCCTTGAATTAAAATCTGTGTTGTTTGTCATTTCACCTAGAGCAGTTTCCGTCTTTATAAGTTTTTCCTTATACTCTTTTACCTTTTCGTCATAGGCATTTAGCAACTTTGTTTCATTCTCTAATCTTTCATTTAATTGGGATATACTATTTTCAGCACCTGTTAAAGCCTTGCAATTTGCCTTATTTTCTGCATATTTTTTATTCAAATCAGCTTTTCTTTCATTTAATACATCTGTAATTAACTCCTTTGAAGATATATCAAGTAATTTACAAACTTCATTACATTCTTTATTATAATTATCTTCCAAATTTGCAATATCTTTTACAATATTGCCACACTCCATAGACTTTTCCTGAAGTTCTTTGTCAATTAAATCCCTTTTCTCCTTAGCATTGTTTACTTCTTCCTGTGTTGGTATTTTTATATTGCCGTCAATTACGTAGGGTTTAGGGTGAACTGTTGACCCACATACCTTACAAGGTTCTCCGTCTTTCAATTCCTTAGCCAACACCCCAGCCTGCTCACTTAAAAACAGGTTGTTAATTCGTTCATATTCCCCATTTACATCATTATAAAGCTGTTTACAATCTGTAAATTCTTTTTGTTTTACAGTACATTTCCCCTGTAATTCTCTAATTTGTTTTTGAATATTTTCTATATTTTCATTTTTATCTACTATGCCTTTACACTCTTTTATTTCATTGTATATCTGAACCTTTTCAACATTGGCATTTTTATACTTTTCCCTTATTTCAGTATTTTCTTTTATTAAAGTATTTATACCTTCAATTTCTTTTTCTTTTGCTGTTTTTGACTCAACAGCCTTGTTATATTGAACTTTTAAGTCCTCTATTTCTTTTTCAATTTTTTCCTTTTGGTCAAATATTTTAAGTGCCGAATTTACACTGCTATTTATTTCTATAAATTCATTTTTAGCATTTTCAAAAAAAGGCTCTATTTCCTTTAACTTGTTTTCTGCATTAGTAAAAGCATTTTTTAATTCAGGCAAAGAATTTTCCTGAAAAATAATTTTATTTTCCAAATCCTTTTTAGAATTCTGTGCATTAGTATAATAGTTATAGTAGGGTTTTATAACATAGGCATTATTGATTTTATTTAATAAACTTTCTTTTTCAGCCATTTCAGTTCTTTGCTCGTTACACTGTTCTAAAGCCTTTTCTGCCTTTTCATACTCAACGAAAACTGTTAAAAGCTGATTTGCCTCTGTTAAATCTGCACTTGCCTTTTCATATTTATTATTAATTTCTTCATTGTCATTACATATGTTTTCACACTGCTTTTTAAGATAGCTACAATAGTCTTCAAGTAATGTATTAAATTCATTTATAATAGACATATTTCCATCTTTAAGTATTTTCAAATATTCATTTAATTGAGGATATTTGTCATAATTTTCATCTAAAACTATGTGCAATATTTCTGTTTGACATTCTGTTGTTATTGTACTTATGCTTTTTTCCAATGATTTTCTTCTGTTTCCGAGAGCATCAGATATTTTGTCATATATTCCAGTGTTGAAAATTTTTCTAAAAATCTTCTTTTTGTTTTCAGAACTTTCTCTGATAACATTCATAAACTCCCCTTGGGCTATCATTGCAACCTGCATAAACTGGTCCCTGTCCAGTCCCACAAGTTCTTCAATCTTTTTGTTTGCACCATTTTTCTTATCCCATTTATTGTCACTATTGTTTTCAATTAATGTGACTGTTGAGTTTTCCGGATTTTTTAAAAGAATTTTCTTTTTGCTATTTTCCTTATATCTATAATATCTAGGAGTTCTGATTATTGTATATTGCTTTGCATTTTCTTCTGATGATTCAGCAAAAGTAAATGTTACAGTCGGGCGTTTATTGTTATATGAAAAGTTACTTTGGTATTCTAATTCATTTTCCTTACCAACACCATAGAGAGCATAAACTATAGCATCAAAAACAGTAGATTTGCCTGAACCTGTATCCCCTGTTATAAGAAATAAATTCTGTGTAGGTTTGGTAAAATCTATTAAAGTTTCTTTTCCATAAGAACCAAAGGCATCTAGTTTTAAAGATATAGGATGCATTATTCTCCCTCCTCTAACATTACTTCATTTATAACATCTTTTATAAGTTCTTTTTCATCATCTTTAAGATTAGGTATAAACTTGCAAATCAATTCATAAGGACTTTTTAGTGTATCTTCCGTTTCTATTTCAATTTCATCGTCTATTCGCCTTACATTATCTCTTTTGATTTCAAGTAATTTAGGAAAAGCCAGTTTTAATCTTTCCCTCATATCTAAAACTTCAATTTCGTCAGTATCTGTCAATACTACAGTCACAAAATCTTCAGAATATTTTTTTATTAATTCTTCAAACTTTCCTTCCTCTATTCTTACATTTCTCATCGGCTTTAAAGGCAAGTTTGTAACTTTAACTCCTGTACCCTTTTCCCCTATATCTACCATTAATATACCTTTTTCCTGTCCAGCCTCACTTACTGAATATGCCATAGGTGTGCCACAATATCTTATAGTTTCACTACCTACTTTCATAGGCTTGTGAATGTGTCCTAAAGCTGAATAGTCAAATTTTTCAAGTACATCAGCGTCTATACAATCTGTATTGCCAACTGTTTTTACTTCCGATTCAGTACGTTCTATATTTTCAGCTTTTTCACCTTTAGGAAGATAAAATTGATGGCTCACAATTATATTTCTTTGGCTTTCGTCTATATTTTCTCTTTCGAAAAATTTATGAAATGCTTCATTATATAGTATTTTCAGTTCCATATCGTAACCTAGTACACTCTTAATATCAGCTGTATTTACATATGGCAAAAGATAAAAGTTTATATTACCAAATTCGTCCTGTAATATAACCTTTTTTATGTAATCCTCCTGTGTTCTAGGTGGTATACCTACCATATATATCCCTTGTTTTTCTAATATTTCACTAAAACAGCCTATACGCTGTCTGCTATCGTGGTTACCACTAATTATCATTATTTTAATACTGCTATCGGCATTTCTGATTTTGCTAATAAATCTGTCAAACATTTCAATAGCATCACCTGATGGCATAGCTCTGTCATAAATATCCCCAGCAATAACAATGACATCAGGCTTATATTCCTTCATCTTCTCTATAATTTCATTAAAAATATATTCCTGTTCTTCCCTCAAATCATAACCATATAGCTTAATTCCAATGTGTAAATCCGATAAATGAAATATTCTCATTTTTACCACCTCTTTATATAAATATTGTCTTTAGTATAGCATAAAATAATACAAAATAAAACTAATATTAAAACATATTAATAATATTTTCACACAAAAAAGCAACCTCAAATGAGATTGCTTTTAAATATTACTACACCGTCAACACAATTTTATTTTCTTCTATTTCCTTTACACTTAACTCTATGCCATAGACATTTTTAATAAGTTCCTCGTTTATAACATCATTAGGATTGCCCTCTGCCAGAATTTTGCCGTCTTTCATAGCAATAATGCAATCGCTATAGGCTATTGACTGATTTATGTCGTGAAGAACCATAATAATAGTAATTCCATACTCTGTATTTAATTTTTTTACCAATCTCAATATTTCAATTTGGTATCTGACATCAAGGTAAGTTGTGGGTTCGTCTAAAAGAAGAATTTTTGTGTTTTGTGCCAAAGCCATAGCTATCCACACTCTTTGGCGTTGACCACCGGAAAGATTAGAAATCTGCTTTTTAGCAAATTCAGAAACACCTGTTACTTCCATTGCAAAATTTATGTATTTTTCATCATCAGCATAATTTCTTCTGCCCTTATCTATGTGTGCAATTCTGCCATAGCTTACAAGTTTTTCAACTGTAATATCACTAGGTGCTGTATTATACTGATGCACAATGGCAACCTGTCTTGCAAAGTTTTTGAGAGAAATATGTTTTATATCCTCTCCATTTAGTAACACACTACCCTTTTGAGGTTTCAAGTTCTTTGTTATGACATTAAAAAGTGTAGACTTGCCACAGCCATTTGCTCCTATAATGGTAGTTATTTTTCCCTCTTGTACTTTAAATGAAATATCATTTAAAACCTTATGATTGCCATAAGAAAATTCAACATTTTTAATTTCCATATGTTTTATCACTCCTTTTAAGAAGAAAAATAAAGAATGGTCCTCCTACAACTGACATTATAATTGCCGGAGAAATTTCATAAGGATAGGCAATAAGTCTGCCTACTGTGTCAGCAAGGAGCATTACAAAAGCACCTAACAAAGCTGAAAATGGCACAAGCAATTTATGTTCGCTACCTACAAGCAATCTGCCCATATGTGGCACAATAAGCCCAACAAAACTTATTGCTCCGGCAACAGCAGTTGTAATTGACGCAAGTAACACAGCTACAACGGATATTACAACTCTAAGTCCATTTACATTTACGCCTAAACCTCGCACTGTTTTATCCTCAAGAGCAAGGAGATTACACTTGCCGGAAATCACAAAGGCAAGTACAAGACCAATTACAACATAAACACCCAAAAGTTTCACATCATCCCAAGTTTTCATTGAAATATTTGCATTAATAAGTTCTGATGCACTTTGATAGTTTTGACTACTCATAGAGCCAAAACCACTGGATAAGCCTGAAAATACTGCATTAATTGCTATACCCACAAGTATAATTCTAAGAGGTGAAAAGCCATTTTTGTAGGAAAGGCTATATACAAGGACACAAGCCACCATACCTCCTAAAAATGAAAATATAGGAGTAAACAAAAACCAAGTTGGAAAAAAGGCTATAATAATTGCACTTACGAAACCTGCACCAGAGGAAATACCTATAATTCCAGGGTCAGCAAGAGGATTTTTCAAAACAGCCTGAAAAAGCACACCACTTACAGCCAAGGCTGCACCTGACAACATTGCTATTAGTATTCGAGGAAATCTTAAATCCAAAATAATATTTACATTGTCATTGTGTTCAATGAAAATTCCTCTTAAAAGTTCCCCATAGGAAACCTTTACACTACCGGAATTTACAGCCACAACAAAAAGTACAGCCAACAATATTAATATAATTACAAAACTCAATATTTTTTTACACTTCATATCAATCACCATAAAGTATTGGTTCAAGGTCAGCTAATGCCTGTGGATAGTCAAATGTTGCACTCATACCAAAAAGCATATAGTCCATATCGTAAACCTTGCCATTTTGAACTGCTCTAAAATGTTTCCAAATATCATTAGTCGAAAACTCCTTATCAAACATTTCAAGGGCTTCTTTTGGAACACCATGAGCTGTTCTTATAATAATATCAGGGTCACGAGCAAGCATTTCCTCCGGATTTACAGTAAGAAAATCCTTTGTGTCATCGTGGAATATATTTGTACCTCCGGCAAGCTCAACAAGTGAACCTGCATAGGAATTTTGTGTTGCTACAAGATAACTACCGGGAAGACCTGTAAGCACAAGAACCTTTGGACTTTTGCCACTATGCTTATTTTTGTAGCTGGAAATAAATTCATTATATTCCTTTACAATAGCATCTGCTTCAGCACTTTTGCCATACTTGTCACCTATTAATTTAACACTGTCATAAAGACCCTTTACACTTCTTAAATTTAAGAATGTAGAATTAACACCAATATTTTTATACTTTATTTCTAAATCGCCTTTTAAAGTATCAGGACCTATAACATCAGTTGGATTTAAACTCTTTATAATTTCCATATCCGGAGACATTGGCGAACCAACAGTCTTTACTCCATTGTATCTTGATGCTATGGCTGTAACTGTAGTCTGTGGTACACCTACAAGTCCAATGCCAAGTCTATCCATAATATCACAAACAGCAGCAGAAGTTGCTACTATTCTAGCACCTGTTGGAGTTGTAGTTTCCTTAGGCTTTGAGGCATTAAGTACAGCCTTACTTACCGGCTGTTTTTTACCGGAACTGGCTTCTGCAATTACAGCAGAATTAACTTTGCCTGTACTTCCACCTGTAGACTTTGCTGTTGTTTTAGTTGATGAATTTGTAGCATTTGCCTTTACAGTAGTTGTTTCAGTTGTGGCTACAGTTGTAGTCTGAGTAGTTGTCAAGGTTGTAGTTTCTGTACTTGTTTCCTCTGTTACCTCTGTAACCTGTTCTTCTTCTGTAGATTTTTTACCACAACCTGTAAAACAGCCTAAAATCAATACAAAACACAATATTAAAGCTATTGCTTTTAACTTCACTATGTATTCCCCTTTCTTACTTTCCGTAATAAGCCATAAAGTTATTAATCATAGAGGCAACATCACCTCTTGTAGCTGGAGAAGTATAATCATAGCCATTTGTATTCTGCTTTGTAATAATACCTGCCTTACCTGCTTTAATTACATTTTCCTTTGCCCATTCACTTACACCTGTTGTGCTAGGAGAAATACTCTTTGTTTCAAGAGAAATATTCTTATACTGTGCATACTTTACAAGTATAATAGCAGCCTGTTCACAAGTTACAGGAGTGTCAGGGCTAAATGATGTACTGCTTACACCATTTACAATACCATTTTTATTTGCCCACGCAATATATGGAGCATAATAAACTGAATTGTCTACATCAGTAAATGTAGCAGTACCGGAAATATTTTCGCCACTTAATCTACCTAAAACAGTTACGAACATACCTCTAGTCATTTCCTTATCAGGAGAAAATGTTACCTCAGAAGTGCCACTGAAAAGTCCCTTGTTCACTACAGCCTTAATAGCATCTGATGCCCAATGATTTGTAATATCAGTAAACTTGTCACCTGCTGTCTGTTCCTTTTCTGTAACCTTTTCTTCTTCTAACTTACCATTTGAGCTTTCAGCCTTTGATGTATCACATTTCCAATAGAAGCATACATCTCTGCCCATTGGCACTACATACATTTTTGTCTGAACATAGGCATCTGTACTTGGAAGTTCAAACTGAATGTCAGCACTGTCTGTTGATGAGCTTTCCTTTAAAACATTGTATTTAACTTCGTTATACTTTCCATTTGGACTTTCCTGAGTTGCAATTCTGATATTTGAAAGATTGCTGTACAACTTCATACGCATTGTAATAGTAACTTTGCCATTTTTCTGTTCTATTTCGGCTTTTTCGTCTATTACACTTCTGCACATACCTTCTCCTAATTCAGAATTACCTGTACCTCCGTCATCAGTTTTGCCTGTATCCGGATTAACGTAGGATGTTACAGTTTTTACTGTATATGTACCGTCATCTATGGCAAAAGCACTTGATACCATAATGCCTACCATTAATATGGTAGACAATGTCAATGCTCCCATTTTCCTAAAAATATTTTTCATAATACGTTCCTTTCATAAACTTGGGAAGGCTTTTTCAACCTCCCCAAAATCAATTATTCTGTTTCAGCTGTATTTTCTGTTATTTCATTTTGTGGCATATAGGCATCTATGAACTTTACAAACATTGTTGCAATTTCTGCTCTTGTTGCTGTTCCCTTAGGGTCAAAGTTGCCATTGTCCCTGCCGTTTAGAATACCGGCTCTTGCAAGTGCATCTACACTTTCAACAGCCCAGCTACTTATTTTGTCAGTGTCTTTAAAATTACTACCTGAATAAATTTTGCTAAGTTCAATATTTTGATTCTTTGCAAAGTTATAAAGCATAACAGCCATTTGTTCTCTTGTTATATTGCTTGAAGAACCAAATTTGCTATGGCTTAAACCACTTACAACACCATTTTCAACTGCCCACATTACATATGGATAGAAGTAATCGTTATTTTTTACATCTGTAAACTTGTTATCTCCTGTTTTGCTTGTACTAACTCCTGCAAGTCTGCCTAATACAGTAACAAACATAGCTCTTGTTGCTGTTTTGTTAGGAGCAAATTCAGTATCACTTACACCTGTGAAAAGACCCATATCTACAGCTGATAAAATATTGTCATATGCCCAATGATTTTCAATATCACTAAAGGCTATTTTATCAGTATCAACATTTGCAATTTCTTCCTTTGTAATTGTGTCAGCCTTTTCTTCTTCCTTGACTTCTCCTGTGCTTTCAGCTACAGCAAATAAGCCAAATTCCTTAACTGTTACCACATAATATTTTTTATCCTGTGAAATAGTATATTCAAGTTCAGTTTTAGTTGGTTCAGAGGTCTTGTCGCCCTTGTTTATTCTGTAAATAACAACATTTTTGTCATTGTCCTTTACCGGAATATATACCTTGGCCTGACCATTTGGCTTCACCTCAGTACTACCTACTAAAGCCTTAATGTCAAAAAGTCTGAAATCAGTATTTCCTAAAAGGCTTTCAGCTGTTTTGTATTCTTCACCGGAGCTTACAACATCTGTACTAAATGTTGTGCCGTCATCAAATACAAATTCATCAGCTTCAATTTTAATACCAGTATCTTCATTACTTGTATTTACAGAACTGCCACCGCCAGAACTACTTGAGCCATTTGCTGAAGAAGAATCCGGATTTAATGTAGCACTATCATCTGTTTTGCTCATTGAACCCCAATTAAATTTTAATCTGGCAGAAAGACTTCCACCGGCACTAGCCATAACACCGTCCATTGGAGTATATGGAACACTGATTTGAACATTTAAAAATTCTTTTTCCATATAGTTTGTAGTGAAAGAGAATTTAGAAACATAGTCAAATTTATGTTCTTTACCATCAAACTTTGTATTTGTAGTAAATGGAGCTTTAGATAAAACCTTTATTGTTGTATCACTACTTTGAATACTCTTTAAAGCTGAAGTATAGCCACTTACAGCCACTGGATTTGATGCAACTTCCACTGTTGCAATACCGTTATTTACAGTAACTAAAGCCTGTCTGTTGTTTTCAAAAGCTGAATTTCCCATTGATTCCTGGTCAATATTTGCATTCCATAAAGCTATAGGCATCCAATACTTTCCGTCTTCAATAGTTTCTGAACTACCACCATTATTTGAATTTTTAGTATCTGCAATTACATAAATACCTGCTGTATTAATTTCAGCACTGAGAATATTGTCAACTATTGTAGACTCTACAACTTCATAATTGTTGTCATTTGTCACTCTATAAAGTTTTGTTGTAGCCTTATCAAAATCTGTTACATCAACATTTAAAAGAAGATTTTCAGCATTTTCATTAAGGGCAAAATCAATATTCATAATTTTGCTATTTACAGCTTTATTAATAATATCCTTTAATGGTTCAACTTTTTCACTATCTTTTTCAATTTTATCTATTGTAACATCATTAGCAACAGAACCTTCCACAGCTTCTATTTTAGCACCTAATTCCTCATTGTTTGCCACAACCGTTTTCTGCTGTGGTGCAAATGTAATAGTAACATCATTTACTGCTGAATTTACCATTCCGTCTTTAACAGCAATAGCCTTTACAACTATATCACCACCAAAAACAGAAGGAGCTGTTACTTCAAATCCTCCTGTGTAGAGTTCTGAATTTTCATTAGGCTCACTACCGTCAGTTGTATAATAAATTTTAGCATTTTCTGTTGAAGAAGTAATGCTTACCTTCACCTTTTCACTGTTACTAGCCTGTGTTTTATCTACATTTATAACAGGAGATGAAACAATGCTTTCTGTATTGTCATTTTTTATAACTTCTGCATTATCCCAATCAAAATCAATTCTGGCAGCCTGATTGTAAATCCCCATAGCATCTACATCAACTCTGACAAAAATGTGGTTTTCCTTTTCAGCATTTCTTTCTAATCTCATTACTCTTGGGAATTCAAATTGTTCAAGGTTGCCACTTGTATATTCCATACCGTAGTCCATATACTTTTCAACTACTTCTGCCGGAATTTCATACTTGCTGTCGCCCCACCAACCATAGTCCATATTTTCAGCAGTTGGATAACTCCACATATTTATTAAATGTCCATAAAGACCATTTAATGTAACAGCCTTAAATTTTAAATCAACAACTGATTTTCCGTCTTTTACTGTTACAATGGCATTTCCGTCTAAGGCACTATGTCCCATAGACTCTAAAGTTGGGTTTGCTGTCTGTACCATTTTTATTGGAACACTATAGGAAACTTCCTTGTTTTCATTTTCTATTTTCTCAAGACTATCAGCATCAACTTTCACTCTTACAATATGTGTCATCTGTCCAAACTTACCGGCATTTACTACTATTTGAACATAGGCAATATCATTTACACCATTTAGAGTAATTTCAACGTATTTATTTTCGCCATTGTTTACTACTTCAAGTTCATTACTATTTTCCCCTACCACTTGAGCAAGAGAAACAATAAGGTCACTTGTATAAGCAAGTCTTACTTTTAATTTGCCATTTTCAGATACAACATAGGCTTTCTCTTTTTCAAAATAGTTCCCAGCCATTGAATCTGCATCTGTTTTTTCATTAAGTATAGAAATCTTGCCTGTATATTCACCATTTGCTATTGTAACAACTTCTGTAGTAGCTTCTGATGTACTTTCAGTTGTACTCTCTGTAGTTGTCCCTGTTGTACTTTCTGTTAGGCTTTCAGTTGTACTCTCTGTAGTTATTTCACTTGTAGTTTCGGTTGTGTCTTCATCACCCATTACAACGGCATTGTCCCAATCAAGGTCAAGTCTTGCTACTTGGTCAAAGCCAGCCATAGCATCAACCTGTATTCTGATATAAATATAGTTTTCTTTTTCAGCACTTATATTTATTTTTACAGACTTTATAAATTCTGACTGTGTTGTATCTCCCTGATTATACTGTAAGCCGTAGTCTATATAGGTTTCTGCAACTTCTGCCTCTATTTCATTAGCACTGTCGCCCCACCAACTATAGTCCATTTTTTCTGATGTTGGATAACTCCACAACTTAGTAAGATGACCATATAAACCGGCAAAATTTGTAGCCTTTAAATTTAATTCAACTGTTGATTTTCCATTCATTACTGTAACAACAGCATTACCATTTAAAGCACCGTTACCCATTGATTCAACGGTTGGATTTGATGCCTGTACCATTTTTATCGGAACACTATATTTAACAGCCTTTTCTTCTTCAACCTTTGTAATTGTATCAGTTTTCACCACTACTCTTACAATATGTGTCATTTTGCCAAAGCTACCTGCATTTACTACTATCTGCAAGTAACCAATTTCATCAACACTATTTAAAGTAAGCTCAACATATTTCTTGTCGCCCTCTGTCATAACCTCTAGGGCTGTAATTTCATCACCTGTTTTCTGACCAAGGCTATCAAGTAAATCTGTTGTATATTCTATTCTTAACTTGACTTTGCCATTTTCTACTGTTACCGGCACTTGTGTACCGTTAAAGTATCTGCCAGCCATTGACTCTGTGTCAATATTTTCATTGAGGAAAGATATATCAGCTGTATATTTTCCGTCTTCTAATGTATTTTCTGAATAAGAAACATAATCTGAAATAATATCATTTTCTGTAAGACTTTCCACAACTTCTTCAAATACACTTTCTGTTGAAGTTTCTGCATTGTCTTCATCAATATTGCTTTCTGTTGTTTCTTCTATGTATTCTTCATCAGTTACACTTGTAACTTCTTTTGTAGTTTCTTCTGTTGTGGTTTCCTCTGTACTCTCCTCAGTCTGTTCTTCTGAAACAAATTCTTCTTCAGACAAGTCTGTATTTTCAGAATCCACCTCTGTTACATTTTCAATACCTGTATCTACGTCTGCCCAAGTGTTTAACGGAGCATTTGATACTGCCATTGCACTAGCAAGAAAAACTGAAAGGTATCTCTTGTATTTCATATTTTTTACTTCCTCCTAAAAATAGTCAAAAATATACATTATAAATTGTGTAACCTAGTAGAATGATGTGAAAATAGCATACAAAAATGTGAAAAAAGTACAAATACAGAATGGCTTTGTCCATGGATAAAAAACACAGTTACTGATAAACTTATTTCATCAAGGACGTGACAAAAACAAATTAAAAGGAGGAAGTTTTTTATGTTGAGAAAGAGATTTTGGGCAGTTGCATGTGCAACAGCAATGGTAGCATCTATGACAGCAGGTCTTAGCGTGAATGTATTTGCAGCAGATGATACCAAAGATTTTGCAGGAGAGGAATTAAGCATTCTGGTATCCGCAGGCTGGATGGATAACCGTTATGATGAGACACTGGAGCGTTTCGAGGATACATACGATGTAACCGTTGACCTTCAGACAATCCCGGCAGATCAGTATTCTGATCTTCTTCAGTCAAAACTGGCAACAGATTCCTGTGCGGATGTTTTCTGGATCCAGTCCAATCCATTTGCAATTGAATCAACCATCGTTGACCCGGAGAAATACTGTATCGATTTTACAGGAGCTGACTGGGAAAACCTTATGCCGGAAACAAGAAAAGCATCCTGCACATACAACGATAAATTATACGGACTTCAGGTTTGGAACAATTCTCCGGAGTCAGTGACAGACTACCACTAACTAGAAGTGCGGCCCCT